>QXGG01307088.1_pt1 | contig 20064 bp, 19 predicted proteins | sample 1982491 | NCBI WGS metagenome assembly QXGG01 (sample SAMN09924614, study PRJNA488089) | Wastewater metagenome, whole genome shotgun sequencing project. | isolation source: South African research farm wastewater | place: South Africa: Irene, Agricultural Research Council, Animal Production... | reverse complement strand
GCAGTGTTGCATGGGCAATTCCATCAGTTCCGTCAAGTCGCGGTATTGTAAGGGGCATTCTGAAAAGGAACTGACATGTCACAAGCAAATCTCTCGCGGCCCAGTGGCCGCAGCCCAGGACAAATGCGGGCGGTAAGCCTTGAGCGCCGCTATACCAAGCACGCCGAGGGCTCGGTGCTGGTGTGTTTTGGCGACACAAAAGTGTTGTGCACCGCCAGTGTCGAGGAGCGCGTGCCCGGTTTTTTAAAGGGCCAAGGCACGGGCTGGGTCACTGCTGAATACGGCATGCTGCCGCGGTCTACGCACACACGCTCGGATCGTGAAGCGGCAAAGGGCAAGCAGGGCGGAAGAACGCTCGAGATTCAACGCTTGATTGGCCGCTCGTTGCGCGCAGTGACTGATTTGAAGCTGCTGGGAGAGCGTTCGATCACCATTGATTGCGATGTGCTGCAGGCCGATGGCGGCACACGCACCGCCAGCATTACGGGGGCATGTGTTGCCTTGGCCGATGCCTTGTTTGGCCTAAAGCGCAATGGCCTGATTGAAACGAGCCCGCTGCGTGAATCGGTGGCGGCTGTGTCGGTGGGCATTTGGAAAGGGGTTCCTGTTCTTGACCTTGATTATGTGGAAGATTCGGGTTGCGATACGGATATGAATGTGGTCATGACCGATTCCGGCGGCATTGTGGAAGTGCAAGGCACTGCCGAAGGGGAGCCGTTTAGTCGCGCACAGCTAGATGAGTTGTTGTTGTTGGCTTCGCAGGGCATTGGGCAGCTGCATGAGTTTCAGCAGTGCTTGATTCAAGACCCCGAGCGGCTTTCGGTGACGGTGGAATGACGAGTGGACCGCCACGGTCGCTTCGCGACCTCGCGGTGACGGACCCTCGTCATTGCGACGGCTACTTTCCTCGTCATTGCGACGGCTACTTTCCTCGTCATTGCGAGGCCGAAGGCCGTGGCAATCTGCGTACGGGTTCGATTCTATGAACCGTTGGGTTTTAGCCTCCTCTAACCCCGGCAAGCTCAAAGAGTTTCAGCATGCGCTTGCGCCTGTGCTCACCAAGCGCGGGCTCACACTGGTCAACCAAAGTGAGCTGGGCATTCCCAGCGCCGAAGAGCCTCACCATAACTTTGAGGAAAATGCGCTTGCCAAGGCGCGCCATGCCAGCGCGTTAAGCGGCTTGCCCGCATTGGCCGACGATTCTGGCATTTGTGTCGATGTGTTAAACGGCGCCCCCGGTGTGCGCTCGGCCCGCATTGCGGCCGGCGACCCAGAATTTGCCGGGCTTTCGGCCGATGAAGCGAACCTGCGCTGGCTGCTGCGCGAGCTGCAGCGTGCGCGAGAAGCGCAGTATCCAAACGCTGAGCCGCCTGAATCGTTTTGGAATTGCGCCTTTCATGCCGCGATTGCCTTTGTGCGATCGGCCGAAGACCCAGCGCCGGTGATCGTCACGGGCATTTGGAATGCGCGGGTCATCACCACGCCCAGAGGCGAAGGAGGCTTTGGTTACGACCCGATATTTTTTGATCGCGATTTGAAAATGACCGCTGCAGAAATGACCGTTGCGCAAAAGCAGGCGGTGAGCCACCGAGGCATTGCCTTGCGAAAATTACTTGAGGCAATTCTGGTGTGATTCGTTTTGAGCAGCTGCCTGAGCTCTCGCTCTACATTCATTTGCCGTGGTGTATTCGCAAGTGCCCGTACTGCGATTTCAATTCCCATGAGTCGCGCGGCGAGCTTCCGCAAGCGCACTACATCAACGCGCTGATCGCCGATCTTGAAGCGAGCCTGCCCATGGTGTGGGGCAGGCCAGTGGTCAGCGTGTTTATGGGTGGCGGCACGCCGAGCTTGTTTTCGCCGCAGTCGATTGAACGATTGCTTTCTGAAATTCGTGCGCGTGTGAAACTCTTGCCCGGCGCAGAGATTACGCTAGAAGCCAACCCCGGAACCTTCGAGATTGAGCGGTTTGAAGGGTTTGCCCAGGCCGGTGTGAACCGCGTCTCGATTGGTGTTCAATCGTTCGATAACACGCAGCTGGCCGCCTTGGGTCGTGTGCACGATCGCGATCAGGCGCTGCAAGCGGTGGAGCATGCGTTAAAGATTTTTCCGCGCGTCAATCTTGATCTTATGTTTGGCTTGCCTGCGCAATCTGTCAATGCGTTGGCCCGCGAGTTGGAGTTTGCGATTCAAACCGGGGTTCAGCATTTGTCGTGCTATCAACTCACACTTGAGCCCGGCACGCGCTTTGCAATCAAGCCGCCGCAGGGCCTGCCCAATGATGATGCGCTGGCGGATATGCAATCGCTCGTGGTTGAAACGCTTGCGCGCGCGGGCTTGCAGCGCTACGAAATTTCAGCGTTCGCCGCACCCGGGCACGAGTGCCAACACAATTTGAATTACTGGACTTTTGGCGATTACTTGGGCATTGGGGCGGGTGCTCACGGAAAGATCTCGTTTGCGGATCGGATTGTCAGGACGCAGAAGCTGAAGAACCCGGGGGCGTATATGGAGTGGATTGCGGGTGGATCGCCACGGCCCCTGGCGGCGCCTCGCGATGACGTGGAGGTGAACGAACTCCCCTTCGAATTCATGCTCAATGCCTTGCGCCTGATTCAAGGGGTGCCGGCGTCGCGCTGGCAGCAAGCCACGGGCATGGGGATTGGCGAGCATCCCTTCTTGCTGGATCGGATCGGGCGTGCCCAGGCGCTGGGGCTTTTAGAGCGCTCGCCCGGGCGTTTTCAGGCCACCCCGCGCGGCCTGGAGCTTTTAAGCGACCTGCAGGCGCTATTTTTGAAATAACCGGTGTCAGGCACCGGTGCCTGACCCAAAGCACCCATAGCACCAGATTGGTGCAAAAATAGCCAAAAAATCAGTAATGCACCAAAATATTGCATTTAACGCACAAGTTTTGTGCGCACCAGCTCAATTCGAAGCACAATCGTGCCACCAGCACTGGATTTACCAGCACAAAATTCAGGCACGATTTTCGCTTAAGCAATACCGGAACCTTTTTAACCACTACTTCAAGGAGAAGTTCGGATGCCCACCCCCCAAGACGTCATGAAGATGGTGACCGACAACGATGTGAAATTCGTTGACTTCCGTTTCACCGATACGCGCGGAAAAGAGCACCATGTCTCGGTACCGATTAGCCATTTCGATGAAGAGAAATTCGAAACTGGCCATGCCTTCGATGGCTCTTCCATTGCCGGCTGGAAAGGCATTGAAGCCTCTGACATGTTGCTCATGCCCGACCCCAACACCGCGGTGCTCGATCCTTTCCGTGAAGAGTCCACGCTCAACCTAACCTGCGATGTGGTGGAGCCTTCCGATGGCAAAGGCTATGACCGCGATCCGCGCTCGATTGCAAAACGCGCCGAAGCCTATTTGAAGGCTTCTGGCATTGGCGATACTGCTTATTTTGGCCCTGAGCCCGAGTTTTTCATTTTCGATGGCGTGACCTGGAATGTCGACATGTCCGGCTGCTTTGTAAAAGTCAAGTCAGAAGAGGCAAGCTGGTCCACCGGCATTGATTACGATGGCGGCAATTTAGGGCATCGCCCCGCAGTGAAAGGCGGATATTTCCCGGTGCCACCGGTGGACTCGTTTCAGGACATTCGCTCTGAGATGTGTTTGATTCTTGAGCAAATGGGCGTGCCGGTTGAAGTGCACCACCACGAAGTGGCTGGCGCAGGCCAGTGTGAAATCGGTACCAAGTTTTCCACGCTCGTGCAGCGGGCCGACTGGACACAAATTCTGAAATATGTTGTTCACAATGTCGCGGCGAGCTACGGCAAAACAGCCACCTTCATGCCTAAGCCGATCGTGGGTGACAACGGTTCTGGCATGCATGTGCACCAGTCTGTTTGGAAAGATGGCCAAAACCTGTTTGCAGGCAACGGCTATTCGGGCCTGTCGGAATTTGCGTTGTATTACATTGGCGGCATCATCAAGCACGCCCGTGCCTTAAATGCGATCACCAACCCGGGCACCAATAGCTACAAGCGTCTGGTGCCTGGATTCGAAGCGCCGGTGAAGCTGGCTTATTCGGCGAAGAATCGTTCTGCCTCGATTCGCATTCCGCACGTCAGCAGCCCCAAGGGCCGCCGTATCGAGGTGCGCTTCCCCGACCCCACAGCCAATCCGTACATGGCATTTGCCGCGCTGCTCATGGCCGGTCTTGATGGCGTGCAAAACAAGATTCATCCTGGCGAAGCCGCCGACAAAAATCTCTATGACCTGCCGCCCGAGGAAGAAAAGAAGATTCCCACGGTCTGCTCGTCATTGGATCAGGCCTTAGAGTGCCTGGATCAAGATCGCGAGTTCTTGACCCGTGGCGGTGTGTTTAGCAACGACATGATCGATGCATTTATCGAGCTCAAAATGGAGGAAGTCACGCGTTTTCGCATGACGACCCACCCGGTTGAGTTCGATATGTACTACTCGCTGTGAGTCGACACGGCCTTCGCAGCTTCGATCTCTTGGCCACTGGGGTGGTGGTCTTGGATTCGGAGCTGCGGGTCGTCTTTTGCAACCAAGCCGCCGAGTTGATTATTGGCCTTTCGAGCCGACAGCTTGAGGGCCAACGGCTTGGTGAGCTGCTCAAAGACAGCGAGCCGGTTGAAGAAATGTTTCGGCAAGCCTTGGCCCATGCCTTCGATGTCAAGCGATCTCATTTGACCTGGAATTTCCCCATGAAAGGTGCAGTCGAGCTGGAAACGACGGTGGCTGCACATCGAGAAGGCAATGCCGATGTGATCTGCCTGGAAATTCGAGAGCTTGATCAGCAGCGTCGACAAGACCGCGAAGAGCGCCAGGCCGATTTAACGCAAGCCAACAAAGAGCTTTTGCGAAATCTCGCGCACGAAATTAAAAATCCCTTGGGGGGTGTGCGTGGCGCGGCGCAGTTACTCGACCATGAGCTGGAAAGCGAAGAGCTGCGCGAGTACACCCAGGTCATCATTAAAGAGGCTGATCGTTTACAGGGCTTGGTGGATCAAATGCTGGCGCCCCATCGCAAGGCCAAAGCCAGCGAGGCGGTTAATATCCACGAGGTGTGTGAGCGGGTTCGAAGCCTGATGCTTGCAGAATTTCCCACAGGCCTTCTCATTCGCCGTGATTACGACATCAGCCTGCCGTATTTGAAAGGCGACCGAGAGCAGCTGATTCAAGTGGTGCTCAATGTGGTGCGAAATGCAGCCCAGGCGATGCAAGGCAGCGGCGAGATCGTGCTGCGTTCACGGGTGGCCCGGCAAGTCACGATTGCCAAACGTCGTCACAAGCTTGCGCTTGATTTGCATGTCATTGATAACGGGCCAGGAATTCCCGAGGAGATTCGAGATCGGGTGTTTTATCCCTTGGTGTCGGGGCATCCGCAAGGCCATGGCCTGGGGCTGACTTTGGCACAGTCTTATGTGCAGCAACATGGTGGGCTCATAGATGTAGAAAGTCGCCCCGGACAGACGGATTTTTTGATTCGTATCCCCATTGATTTGGATTGGAGCACGCAATGAAACCCGTGTGGATTGTGGATGATGATCAGTCGATTCGCTGGGTGCTTGAAAAAGCCTTAAGCAAACAGCAAATCGCCTGCCGCGTGTTTGAAGACGCAGCGGATGTGCTGAATGCGCTTAATGACGATGTGCCACAGGTGTTGGTGTCGGACATTCGCATGCCCGGAGAGAGCGGCTTGGCTCTTTTGGATAGAGTAAAACAGCGCTGCCCCCAGGTGCCCGTGATTGTCATGACGGCCTATTCCGATCTCGATAGTGCAGTGTCAGCCTTTCAAGGTGGCGCCTTTGAGTATCTTCCCAAGCCGTTTGATATCGATGCAGCAGTCGCCTTGATTAAGCGGGCGGTGCAGGAAAGCGGCAGTGAGTCGGCTTCCAAAGAGTCAGAGTCCACTGCGGTGCCTGAGCTCTTGGGCGGCGCTCCAGCGATGCAAGAGGTGTTTCGCGCCATTGGCCGTTTAAGCCAGTCAAGTGCCACCGTGCTTATTACCGGGGAGTCAGGCACCGGCAAAGAGCTCGTGGCCAATGCGTTGCATCGACACAGTCCACGGGCCGCCATGCCTTTTGTGGCACTCAATACCGCTGCCATTCCGCGCGACCTATTGGAGTCTGAGCTCTTTGGCCATGAGCGTGGCTCGTTTACAGGCGCGCAGGCGACACGCCGGGGCCGTTTTGAGCAGGCCGAAGGCGGCACGCTCTTTTTAGATGAAATCGGTGACATGCCGCTTGATCTTCAAACGCGCCTGTTGCGTGTTTTGTCCGATGGCCATTACTACCGAGTAGGCGGGCATTCGCCGCTTAAGGCCAATGTGCGTGTGATTGCGGCCACTCATCAAGATCTGGAGTCGCGGGTGCGCGCAGGGCAGTTTCGCGAAGATCTCTTTCATCGTCTCAATGTGATTCGACTCAAGCTGCCCGCGCTGCGCGATCGAAAAGAAGACATTCCGGTGTTGATCAGACATTTCATGCAAAAAAGTGCGCGTGATTTAAAAGTCGACACCAAGCAGGTGTCTGCTGCGGCGATGCAGGTCTTAACGAGCCTTCCGTTTCCCGGCAATGTGCGTCAGCTTGAAAATCTTTGCCACTGGATGACGGTCATGGCACCGAGCCAAGTGATACAAGTGCAAGATCTGCCTGCCGATCTGCATGAGGTGTCTGAGCCTGCTTCGATACCCGTTGCTGCAGCGCCGATGGCGCGCTCCTGGCAGGAGCTGCTTCAAGAAGAGGTGGCTCAATCCCTGGTCGTGAATTCCCCTGTCCCTGACAAGGGAAGAATGGATGAATGGTCACGCCAATTTGAGGCTGCGGTGCTCAGTGTTGCGCTTAAGCACACGCGTGGACGCCGCATGGAGGCAGCCCACCTGCTGGGAATTGGCCGCAACACCATGACTCGAAAAATTGCTGAGCTCCATCTCGAGGGTGACAGACCTTAGATTTTTGATTATTCTCAAGGTTTGTACTGAGTAGTTTCGGTCTGGGGAGAGGTCAAACACATGAGAAATTCGCAGTCGGGCGTTGGCGGGTCCATTCCCATCACAATTTCGTCGCTTACTTCGAGCTGTGCAGACTGTTCCATGCACGAGCTTTGCTTGCCCGCGACGGTCTCGGATGAAGAGCTCGACCGCCTAGAAACCATCATGTCCAAGCGAACCCGCGTCGAGCGGGGAGAGGGGTTGTATCGGGCCGGCGATGTATTCACCAGCCTTTATGCGGTGCGTCTAGGCCACTTTAAAACGGTGTATTCCGAAGGCCCTGCCACCAAGCAGATCACCGGGTTTCAAATGTCGGGCGAAATTCTGGGCATGGAAGGCATTGGCCAGACCCGCCATAAATGCAGTGCAATTGCGCTGGAAGACAGCGAGGTCTGCGAGATTCCCTATTCGCGACTGGAGACCCTGCTTTCAGAAATGCCGAGCTTGCAGGCGCATTTTCACCGCATGATGAGCCGCGAGATCGAGCGTGAACACCAGGTTATGTTGCTACTGGGTTCCATGAGCGCCGATCAACGGGTGGCCGCGTTTTTGCTTAACCTGTCCAAGCGGTACGAAGCCCGCGGGTTTTCTTCCAGCCATTTTGTGTTGCGCATGACCCGTGAAGACATTGGCAATTATTTGGGATTGACCATTGAAAGCGTAAGCCGGGTGTTTAGCCGCTTTAAAAAGAACGACTGGATCGAGGGCTCACCTCGCGATGTGAAGCTGCTTGATCGCAAGGCCCTCGAAGACCTTTGTAACAACTAAAGCGAATACGGCGAGCGCCGCTCAATCGGCTGTGACTGTGCGGGCTTCATGAGTGACCATGTCATGAAGCTTGCGAGCGTGCAAAACACAAAGCACACCACAAACCCAATCGCATAAGCAGCGAGCCGATCCATTTCCACGGCAATACCGTGGTAGTGCAGATCGGCGGGGTCAAACATTGAAAAAAACAGTGCATTGAGGCCCGCAGCGGCAAGAAAAGCCGGCCACAAAATGACCATGGCCGATTTCGCTTTGCCAGTGGGAATATGGGCAGGCGGGGGTGGGGCGTATGGATCTCTTGCCATGTGTCTCACTCCAGAATCGGTGTTTTAGTCGACTGTCCAGGTGGCGCGAACCCGCCATTGCGAGTTTTCGTCTTCGATCATCACATACCAGCGTCCCGCGGTGATTTCAGGGACTTCGGTGCGATAAAGGCCGGGCTCACCGGTTTTTTCCAATGTGAGCAGTACATCTCGTTCATTGAGTGTCGGGTGGCTTAGCTTTGCCCGCATGAATTCAGGGGCTTGAACACCTGGGTTTGCGAAATAGCGCACTTCCACGCGTTGGCGGCCGCTGGGCTGGGCAATGATCGAGGTAGAGAGTTTTATGCCCAGGCTTGTTGCCGCCTGATCTTTTTCGAGCCGCTGGTTAATGGCTCGACCCTCACGGTAGTAATCGTCGGCCACCAGGCTGTCGGCGTTTTTGATTGAAATCCACAGCATGATCATGCCCAGCACAATCGAGGTGGCCGGGATGGCAATGACAAACCAGACCCAGCCATGTCGGTACCAGGGTTGCGGATGCATAGAAGTGGACATGGGCGTGATTATCGCGGAATAAAGAAGGCGGCTTTTTCGTCCACCCCCACTCCGGGTGTGGTTAATGAGTCAATCCGGATTTGAATGCGATGAGAGCCTTTTTCAAGGGCTTCAAGCTCGGCGATCGGGGCCTGCATGCGCACCACATAGAGCTTGGTGCTGGTCGCGGCAACATCAAACTCAGTTTCGCTGGCAATGACCAAGCCAGGCAGACCCGTCGCCTGAACCTTATAGCGGTGAGGCTTTTCATCGACATTAATAAATTGGAACTGATAGGTGTTTTCGATCCAGGTGCCTTCCACTTCGCGGGCAAGCGCGCCACGGTCACGCATAATGTCCACCTTAAGCGGCTCGCGCAGGGCCAAGGTGCCAAACACCGCCAGCGTGATCAAACACAAAATAGCGGTATAGATCAGCACACGAGGCCGAAAGATCTGGGCGCGCAGCTGTTTGGGCGTGTAGTGCTGGGCAACGGCATTGGGCGTGGAATAGCGAATGAGCCCGCGTGGATAGCTCATTTTGTCCATGATCTGGTTGCAGGCATCAACACACAGGCCGCAGCCAATGCACTCGTATTGCAGCCCACGGCGAATATCGATTCCGGTGGGACAAACATCGACACAGACCCGACAGTCAATGCAGTCGCCTTTGCCAGCTGCCCGATGGTCTTCTTTTTTGGATCGCGACCCGCGGGGCTCGCCGCGTTCTTCGTCGTAGGTTACGACCAGGGTGTCACGGTCAAACATGACGCTTTGAAAACGTGCGTAGGGGCACATGTATTTGCAGACCTGCTCGCGCATAAAGCCTGCCTGCAAAATGGTAAAGCCCGAATAAAACAGAATCCAAAAGGTTTGCCAGGGCCCCAGATCCCAGTTCAACACCAAGCCACCAAGCTCGCGAATTGGGGTGAAGTAGCCGGCAAAGGTAAAGCCAGTCCACAGCGCAACCACAAGCCATACCAGAACTTTAACGCTTCGTTTGAGCCGACGCTCTGCTGCCGGCCCCTGGGTGTCAAGGCGCATGCGTTTGGCACGATCACCTTCGATCCAGCGTTCAATTTGCATGAAGATCGAGGTGTACACCGTTTGCGGGCAGGCGTAACCGCAAAACAATCTTCCCGCAACGGCGGTAAATAAAAACAAACTGAAGGCGCTCACCACGAGCAAGGCGGTGAGATAGATAAAGTCTTGCGGCCAGAGCACTAAGCCAAAAATGTAAAACTTTCGCTCGACCAGATTAAGCAAGACTGCGGGCCGGTCTTGCCAGGAAATCCAAGGCAAGCCGTAATAGAGCAGCTGGGTCAACACCACCATGACCCAGCGCCAGGAATTGAACTTTCCAGAGATTGCCCGCGGATAAATCTTTTTGGCGGGCGCGTACAGAAGGACGGTCTGTTCCTGTGGGGCCGAGGCGCCTTCTGTACTCATGCAAGCAATGGTTGAATTGGCTTACTTCGCCTGAGACAGGCTGTACACATAGGCCGAAACAATGTGCGATTTCTCCTCGCCTAAGAAATCTTTCCATGCGGGCATCACGCCATGGCGGCCGTTGTTGATGGTTGAAGTAATGCCAGCAACAGTTCCGCTCACTAACCAGATCTTGTCGGTCAAATTCGGGGCGCCAAGCATTTGATTGCCTTCACCGCCGGCACCGTGACAAGCGGCGCACACGGCAAACATGGGTTTGCCAGCGGCAGCTTTGGCGGCGTCGTGTGTGCTGCCTGAGAGGCTCAGCACATAGTTGGCGACATTTTCAACCATTTCCGGGCTGCCCAAGGAAGCGGCCATGGGGGGCATGACGCCTTGGCGGCCTGCCAAGACACTGACCTTGATCGCCTCTGGGCTTCCGCCCCACAGCCAATCTTTATCGGTCAGGTTTGGAAAGCCCTTTGCGCCGCGGCCATCAGAGCCGTGGCACTGCGCACAGTTGCTGAGAAAGAGTCGCTGGCCAATGCCCATGGCGTCGGGGTTTTTGGCAAGTTCGTCAAAGCTCATGGCCGCAAGCTTGGTATAGATCGGGCCAAATTGCTCTTCGGCGCGCTTAACCTCCCGGGCATGTTGATCGGTGGAAGACCAGCCCAGCACGCCCGTGGTACGGCCTAATCCGGGGTAAAGCACCAGATACACAATGCCGAACACAATGGTGACGTAAAACAGAATCATCCACCAACGGGGCAGGGGGTTGTTGTATTCCTGCAGATTTTCATCCCACACATGGCCCGTGGTGCCCACATCTTGGCCGGGTTTTACTTTGTGTCGCGACAAGCCATAGAGCAACACAACGCAAAAGGCAATCGACAGCACGGTCAGGATAATGACCCATAGGTTCCAAAACTCGCTTGTAAAGTCAGCCATGATGGTCTCGCTTTTCTTGTGCCACTGGCTCGTCATCTTGCAAAGGAATCATGGCATGACGGTCCATAGTGGGCTTTTGTTTCTTGCTAAATGCCCAAATCACCAGTGCGATAAACGCGATCACTCCCACCACGGTGAGCAGAGAGTGAAAGTTTGCAATGGTCATTGGGCGCTCCCTGATTAAAAGTTTGCTTAGCTACGCTTGTCTTTCAGTGCCAGGCCAAGCGATTGCAGATAGGCGATCAAGGCCTCCAGCTCCGTTTTGCCTTTGACTTCTTCCACTGAATTTTTGATTTCTTCATCCGAGTAGGGGTGGCCCAGGCTGCGCAAGGTGCTCATCTTCTTGGGCATGATCTCGGCGTTCACCGTGTTCGTTGCGAGCCAGGGATACGCCGGCATGTTCGACTCGGGCACCACATCGCGCGGATTGATCAGGTGCACACGGTGCCATTCATCACTGTAGCGGCCGCCCACACGGTGCAGGTCAGGGCCGGTGCGCTTGGAGCCCCACTGAAACGGGCGGTCATAGACAAACTCGCCCGCTACCGAGTAGTGGCCATAGCGCTCGGTTTCGGCGCGGAAAGGACGAATCATTTGCGAGTGACAGTTGTAGCAACCTTCACGCACATAGATGTCGCGGCCCGCCAATTGCAACGCGGTGTAGGGTTTCAAGCCCGTGACCGGCTCGGTGGTGGACTTTTGAAAAAACAGCGGCACGATTTCGACCAGGCCGCCAATGGCGACCGTAATCAAGATCAGCACGATCATTAGCCCTGGGCTTTTCTCAATTTTTTCGTGTTTTCCCGACATTTTTGTTCTCCCTCGAGTCGTTTAGGCGTGGGCCACTTCAGGGATGCGGGCATCCACAGGCTTGGGCTGGCGAATCGTCATGAACATGTTCCAAGTCATGATGAGCATGCCGCTTAAGTACAGCACGCCACCCAACAGACGAATCACGTAGTAGGGGTAGGTGGCTTTTACGCTTTCTACAAACGAGTAGGTGAGCGAGCCATCGGGGTTGACCGAGCGCCACATTAAACCTTGCATCACCCCGGCAATCCACATGGCAGCGATGTAAAACACAATGCCCAGCGTGGCGACCCAGAAGTGCACCTCAATGGCTTTGACGCTGTGCATTTCACGCTTGCCCACCAGGCGGGGCAACAGGAAGTACACCGCACCCATCGAGATCATGCCCACCCAGCCCAAGGCGCCAGAGTGCACATGGCCAACGGTCCAGTCGGTGTAGTGCGACAGGGCATTGACAGTCTTGATTGACATCATCGGGCCTTCAAAGGTCGACATGCCGTAAAACGAAATCGAGGTGATCAAGAACTTCAGGATTGGATCCGTGCGCAGCTTGTGCCATGCGCCCGACAGCGTCATGACACCGTTGATCATGCCGCCCCAGGACGGTGCCAAAAGAATCAATGAAAACACCATGCCCAGCGATTGGGTCCAGTCTGGCAAGGCAGTGAAGTGCAAATGGTGCGGGCCTGCCCACATATAGGTAAAGATCAGGGCCCAGAAGTGCACGATCGATAAGCGATACGAATACACGGGGCGCTCCGCCTGCTTGGGCATGAAGTAATACATCATGCCCAAAAAGCCAGCGGTCAAGAAAAAGCCTACGGCGTTATGGCCGTACCACCACTGAATCATGGCGTCTTGCACGCCGGCATAGGCTGAATACGATTTGGTCAGGCTCACTGGCAAGGCTGCGCTGTTGACCAAGTGCAGCAAGGCGACTGTCAAAATGAAGGCGCCGAAGAACCAGTTTGCGACATAAATATGCTGGATCTTGCGCTTGAAAATGGTGCCAAAAAACACAATCGCGTAAGAGACCCACACGGCCGTAATCAGCAGATCAATGGGCCACTCAAGCTCGGCGTATTCCTTGCCCGAGGTAATGCCCAGGGGCAGGGTCACGGCGGCCAGCAAAATCACCAGCTGCCAGCCCCAGAAGGTAAAGGCCGCAAGCCCATCGCTAAACAGACGCGCATGACAGGTTCGCTGCACCACATAGTAGGAAGTGGCAAAGAGTGCTGATCCGCCGAAGGCAAAGATCACGGCATTGGTATGCAAGGGCCGCAGTCTTCCATACGACAGGAATGACCAAGAGGGCAGAATCTCGGGAAATGCGAGCTGGGCTGCGATGATCACTCCCACCAGCATTCCGACGACGCCCCAGATCACCGTCATAACGGCAAACTGCTTGACGACCTTGTAGTTGTATTCACCCGACATGGCGACGGACATAGCGCTCCCCCTGAGGTTTTAATTGCTTGCGCGAGATTGTATGCCCGATGATGCATATAAGAGCTTGATTTCTATCAAACGCCCTGATGAGTGTTGGGGCGTTTGGAAAGACGAGGTTTTGTCTTGTGTTTGTCCAGAACAGACGCTTTTCTGTCGATGCTACTGCTCTGGTTTGGCGTCTGACTTGTTTGGTTCAGGGTCGGGGCGGTCATCGTCCATGAGAATTCGACGCGCCGGGCTTTCGGTGTCGTCGAACTGTCCCGAGTCGGACATGCGGAAAAAGATCCAAACAGCGAGTGCGATCACGCCCAGGCTAATGATGATGAGAAGGGGAAGGACTTCCATGGTTTTCGATTGTAGATTGCCACATCGTCCTGCGGGTTGGATTGCCACGCTCGCTTCGCGAGCTCGCAATGACGGGCTCTTATCGTCACCGCGAGGCGCGAGCTTTTATCGTCATTGCGAGGAGCCCGTCAGGGCGACGTGGCAATCCAGCAATAAAACCGTCACCGCGAGGCGCGAAGCGCCGTGGCGGTCCAGCTTTTCAATCTTTAAGTAATCGCGCCGAATTTAACACCACGAGCATCGAACTTCCCGCCATTCCAATCGATGCAAGCAGGGGGCTGATATATCCCACGGCCGCAAATGGCACCGCCACCAAGTTATAGCCCAAGGCCCAGGCAAGGTTTTGATTCAGAATTTTCTTGGCCCGCTGGCTCACATAAAGCGCCTGCGATACACCGCCCAAGCCCGGGCGCAGCAAATACACATCAGCCTTTTGTTTGGCCAGCGGCGCAGCGCTATGCACCGCAATCGATACATCGGCCTGCGCCAACACCGGCGCATCGTTATGCCCATCGCCCACCATGAGCACTACCGCCTGTTGCGCTTGCATGGCCCGCACGCCTTGCTGCTTTTCATCCGGCGTGCACTGCGCCTGTATTTGTTTCGGGTCAAGGCCAACCGCCTGGGCAAAGCGCTCCACACGATTGGCTTGATCGCCACTCAAGCACCAGAGTTTTAAGCCAAGTGCTTTCAGAGATTCCAGCAGGCGTTGCGCTTCTGGCCGCGGGCGATCTTGAATTGAAAAGCCCGCGCGCACCACGCCATCGATGGAAAAAAACACAGTCGCTTGTGGATGCTGATCGGTTAGGTGGGCATACGCATTTTGTGGGTCAACAAAGCGTTTGGATCCGAGCTTCACTCTCTGGCCTTGCCATAGGCCTTCAATGCCCAAGCCCGAATGTTGTGTTGGGTCTTGGGTGGCAGTTGCATTGGCGTGAATGTTGAGCGCCTGCATGTGTTCGCGCGCGCTTTCAGCAATTGCTTTGGCCAAAGGGTGGCGGCTTTCTTTAGCCAGGCTTTCAATGGCAGGCCACAGCAGGGGCTCGCCAAATGACATTTCAACATCCGATCGCGCAGGGTCGGTGAGCGTTCCTGTTTTATCAAACACCACATCGGTAATTTTTTCTAGTCGTTCAATGGTCTGCGAACTCGAAATGGCAATTCCTTGTTCTAGCAGGCGTGATAAAGCAGCGGCATAGGCCGCTGGCCCGGCCATGGAAAGCGCGCAGGGGCAGGTCACCACCAACACCGCAATTACCGAGGCAATCCATTGGCTTGTGGGCACACCAAGCGCAATCGATACGCCAATAATTCCTGCGGTAATAAGCAAAATACCTGCCGTAAACCACGCTCCTACTGTATCGGCCCAGGCCACCCATTGCGGGCGATCGGCGGCAGCGGTTTCAGCAAGTTGTGAAAGCCGAGACAGCGTCCCTTCGGCCACGCGTGTGTCGACCAGAATTTCAACGGCAGGGCCTAAGTTGATGGCACCCTCTGCCACACGATCACCATGTCGCACGCTGACAGGCAGTGATTCGCCCGTTAGCCAAGAGTTGTCGAGTTCGGTTGCCGCCGATTGCAGCAGGCCATCGGCTGGCACACGATCGCCTGAGTTCACACGAATATGATCTCCGGGCTGCAAATTCCAGGCTGCAATATCGCCGGGGTTGGGGGCAAGACGGTGCGCGAGCAGCGGTGGTGCGGTGGCCAGGCGTTCGCGTTGTTGCGAGGTGCGTGCGCGAATGCGTGATTCAACCCAGCGCGCACTTAGCAATAAAAATACGAACATGGAGACCGAGTCGAAATAAATTTCACCGGTATTGGTCCACCAGGCCCACAGGCTTGCGATAAAGGCGATCCACAGCCCCAGGCTTACCGGCACATCCATGCCCAAGCGCCTTTGTTTGAGCATGCGCCAGGCCGACTCAAAAAATGGCGTGGCACTGTAGGCCATTACGGGAATGGTGATGAAAAGGCTTGCCGTACGCATGAGCGATCGAATGTCATCGTCAAGCCCGCCGCCTTCCATGTATTCCGGGTAGGCATACATCATGACTTGTGCAGAGGCCAAGCCCGCCACAAAAAGCCGGCGCATGTTTTTACGCTCGCTGGTTTTGCGTGCTGCTTCGACTGGCGCCGAGCCAATGGGCAACAGGGCGTAGCCAATAGCGGATACTCGTTTTGCAATGTTGGCCAGCGAAATGGTCTGCGGCTTCCACTTGAGGTTGAGCCGTGCGGTGCTGGAGTTGGCGGTAGCGCTGATGATGCCCGGTGTCTGCGCCAGTATTTTTTCGATGAGCCAAGCGCAAGCACCGCAGCGCAGGCCCTCAATTGCGAGTGTAGTGCTGGATTCTTGTGCGTCAGAGCGCACATGCTGCTCGCTCCACTGGGGGTCTTCTAACAAAGAAGCCCAAGGGGAGAGTGCTTCCAGTGTTTCAATATCAAGTGCCTTGGTGGTGCGCTGTGTGTAATAGCTGGTGGCACCTGCATCGACAATCGCTTTTGAAATGGCTTGGCAGCCAATGCAGCACATGGGCCGCGGCTTGCCTTCAATGGTGGTGAGCCAATTAGTGCCGAGGGGAACGGGTTCGCCGCAGTGAAAGCACTCGCTCATAGCGAGCCCCCGCCTATGCAAAATGCATCGAGCCAGTTCACGGTGATTACGCCCGTAATGCGCAGCAGGCCCCACAGGCCAAACACAATAATCAATGCGCCTGCGACTCGGCGCACCGTAATGTTTTGCAGATACTGCGCAGCGTGATCCGAGGCCATGGAGGTGAGCCACAGCGCAGGCACTGTGCCCAACCCAAAAAACAGCATCCACAGCGCGCCATTGGTGGCTGAGCCAGACACCGAGGCAGTGACCAACATGCTGTACACCAGGCCGCAGGGCAGCCAGCCCCAGATCGCGCCGGTGCGCAATGCGTTCAGAATTTGCTTTGCACTGTTGCGATGTTTCGGTGTTTGGGGAACCAAGGTGGCTGTGGCAAACGGTGCAATCAATTTCCAAAACACTTGGCCTATGCGTTCAAGCTCAACAATGCCGCTCCAGATTCTTGCCACATGCATTCCTAAGGCAATGAGAATCAGGTTCGCCACAATGAATGCGAAATTACGCAGGGCATCTACGGGGGCGGCAGCAAGAAAAAATGCGCCAAAGGCGCCGGCGAGAGCACCCATGAGCATGTAACTTGCAACACGGCCAAACTGCCAGCTGGCCAGTTCAATGCCACGTTGCACAGGCGTGTTGTTCAGGTTTTGTCGGTTGACTTGGCCAGCAGCCATAGCCAGTCCGCCGCACATAGCCAGACAGTGGCCCGTGGACCAAATGCCGATTAAGAACGCGCTGATGGGAAGCGATGACATGCTGCGATTTTATTCGTCATTGCGAGGGGCTATCGACCTTTGCGTCATTGCGAGGGGCCATCGGCCCCGTGGCAATCTGCGGCCGTAAGCTTTAGCACTCCACCCAGGCTGGCGCGTGATCGGAAGGTTGTTCTTTTTTGCGCGGTTCTTTGTCAATTCCTGCGGCCGTTGCTCGCCGTGTCAGGGCTTCCGATAGCAAGACATGGTCAATGCGCAGGCCGTGGCCACGACGAAAACCGCCTTGGCGGTAATCCCACCAGGAAAAGACTTTGTCTTCTTGCGTAAACAGCCGAAAGCTGTCTTTGAAACCAAGATCAATCAGTGCTTGAAATGCATTGCGCTCAGGCGTTGAGCACAGCACTTGTTCGCGCCACTTGTCGGGGTCATGGACATCGCGATCTTCGGGCGCGATGTTGTAATCGCCGCCGACCGCCACGTATTCATATGCTTTTAGGGTGTCAGAGAGATATCGCTTGAAAGCCTCCAGCCAGCGCAGTTTGTAGTCGTATTTGTCGGTGCCCACGGCTGCGCCATTGGGCACATAGACGCTGATGAAACGCAAGGTATGGACTGCCACAGGCCCCGAAACCCCGTCATTGCGAGCCGCGACAGCGGCGTGGCAATCTGCGCACGGTTTCAATGTCGCCGCAATGATCCGCACTTGTTCATCGGCAAACAGCGGGTTGTTCACCTCGACATCACTTGGGGCCTCAAACAAGTCTTTGCGCGCGAGAATTGCAACACCGTTATACGTGGGCTGGCCTGCAAAAACCACGTGATAGCCGGCGGCTTCGATTTCCGCTTTGGGAAATTTCTCGTCAATAAGCTTGGTTTCTTGCAGGCCCAGCACCGCGGGCTTGGTTTGCTCAAGCCACTCAAGCACGTGCGGCAAGCGCACGCGCAGGGAGTTGACATTCCAGGTTGCTAACTTCATTGGATTGCCACGGTCATTTCAGGGCCTCGCAATGACGGAATTACTAAAACATCACCGCGAGCCCCGAAGGGGCGTGGCGGTCTATTAGAGAAGTCCATTGTGTCGAAGCAGAGGCTCTACCCTGGGCTCGCGGCCACGAAAGGCCTTAAACGATTCCATGGCAGGGCGCGAGCCGCCCACTGATAACACTTCCTTCCAAAACTTCTCGCCTACTTCGGCGTAGTGGTCAAGCCCGGCTTCTTCAAAGGCTGCATAGGCATCGGCCGAGAGCACTTCGGCCCACTTGTAGCTGTAATAGCCTGCGGCGTAGCCACCTGCAAAAATGTGCGAAAAGCTTTGCGCAAAGCGATTAAAGTCGGGCGGAATAATCACGGCAATTTTCTTGCGCAGATCCCACAACAGCGCTTCAATCTGTTTGCCAATCGCAGCGTAGTCAGTCCCGGCCTTGCCCACCTTGCTGTGAATCTCCATGTCAAACACCGAGAACTCAATCTGGCGAAGCATGAACATGCCGCTTTGGAAATTCTTGGCTGCAATCATCTTGTCGTAGAGATCACGCGGCAGGGGCTGGCCGGTCTCAATGTGAGAAGTCATGTGGGAAAGGTTTTCCCACTCCCAGCAGAAGTTTTCCATGAACTGGCTGGGCAGCTCCACCGCATCCCACTCTACGCCGTTAATGCCCGAGACATCGAGCTCATCGACTTGGGTAAGCAGATGATGCAGGCCGTGGCCAAACTCATGAAACAGGGTAATCACATCGTCGTGCGTGAGCGTTGTGGGCTTGCCGCCCACCGGCATGGCGAAGTTGCAGGTCAGCATGGCCACGGGCGTTTGCACGGCCGAGACCATGCGTCTTCTGCCGCGCGAGTTATCCATCCAGGCCCCGCCACGCTTGGTGCTGCGGGCATAGAGGTCTAGATACAAATGGCCAATCACGGCGCCGTGTTTATGCACTTCAAACAATTGCACATCGTTATGCCAAACGGGCAGGGGGGCAATGCCAATGGCAGGCTTAATCTCAGCGCCAAACAAATTTTTCACCACCCTGAATAAACCTTGTAGCACCCGGGGTAGGGGGAAGTATTGCCGCACCTCGTCTTCTGAAAATGCATAGCGCGATTGACGCAGCTGTTCGCTTGCGTATGCAATGTCCCAAGCCTGAAGATCGGCCATGCCCAGCGACTCTTTTGCAAACGCGCGTAGCTCCGCCAGATCTTTTTCGGCAGCAGGCCGCGCCTTGCCGGCCAAGTCCATTAAAAACTCAATGACTTGGGTGGGCGTATCGGCCATCTTGGGGGCAAGTGATACTTCGGCTGCATCGTTGAAACCCAGCAGCGCTGCCTGTTGTTGGCGTAGCGCCAGAATTTCACCCATCACGGGGCCGTTATCGTTTTTTGCGCCTTCGGTGGCAATTTCAGAGGCCCGCACTGCCTGCTTGCGATAGATCTCTTCACGCAGGGCACGGTCTTTTGCAAATTGCATCACCGGCCCAAAGCTTGGGTATTGCAGGGTAAAGACCCAGCCTTGCAGCTCGCGGCGCTGGGCCTCGGCAGCTGCGGCCTCAATGGCGTGCTCGGGTATTCCTTCAAGCCGGGCAGCATCAGTGACATGAATGATCGTGGCATTGGTGCTGTCTAACAACTGCTCGGAAAACTTTTGATTGAGCTGGGCTAGGCGGGCCGATAATTCTGCAAATACTTTTTTCTTGTCATCTGGCAGTTCGGCGCCGCCCAAACGAAAGGCTTGTAGCGAAAGCGAGAGCGCACGCTTGCGCGCCAACGCTAACGAGTCAGCGGGATCAATGGCCATTGCCTCAAATGTCGCTGCAATGGCTTTAGTTTTTTTAAAGAGCTCAGGGTGTTGCGAAAGTTCGGTCCAAAATTCCGTAACTTGCGCAAGGCGCCCGTTGATGGCTTCGCGCCATTGCGGCGAATCCATGACCCCCGACATATGGTGCACAGCGCCCCAAGCCCGGCTTAATCGCTCGGTGGCGTCGGTGAGCGGTTCCATGACCGCTTGCCAGGTATTGGGCACTTCGGGTGCCGTGACCTTTTCAAGGGTTGCGCGGGCTTGCGAGAGCAGCTCATCAATCGCGGGGGCCACATGCTCAGGCGCAATCAGGTCATAGCGCGGCAGCTGTTTGGAATCTAAAAGCCCAGTTAAAAAGGGGTTTTGGTCCAGTGTCAAAGCGGTCATGGGTTCAAGCTTTCTTCAAAAATTTCAACGGCTATGAGACGG
>QXGG01000468.1_pt1 | contig 20154 bp, 19 predicted proteins | sample 1982491 | NCBI WGS metagenome assembly QXGG01 (sample SAMN09924614, study PRJNA488089) | Wastewater metagenome, whole genome shotgun sequencing project. | isolation source: South African research farm wastewater | place: South Africa: Irene, Agricultural Research Council, Animal Production... | reverse complement strand
TGCGTCACCTGGGTGTCCACCACCGTCGTCGTCTCGAACGTGGTCGGCACCGTCGTCTGCGTGTCCACCACCGTCTCGGTCTCGATCGTCGTCGACTGCGTCACATGGGTGTCCACCACCGTCGTCGTCTCGAACGTGGTCGGCACCGTCGTCTGCGTGTCCACCACCGTCTCGGTCTCGATCGTCGTCGACTGCGTCACCTGGGTGTCCACCACCGTCGTAGTCTCGACCGTGGTCGGCACCGTGGTCTGCGTGTCCACCACCGTCTCGGTCTCGATCGTCGTCGGCTGCGTCACCTGCGTGGCGAGCACCGTCGTGGTCTCGACCGTGGTCGGCACCGTGGTCTGCGTGTCGACCAGCGCGGTCGTCTCGATCGTCGTCGGCTGCGTCACCTGCGTGGCGAGCACCGTCGTGGTCTCGATCGTCGTCGGCACCGTCGTCTGGGTGTCGACCAGCGCGGTCGTCTCGATCGTCGTCGGCACCGTCACCTGCGTGTCCACCACCGTCGTCGTCTCGACCGTGCTTGGCACCGTGGTCTGGGTGTCGACCAGCGCGGTCGTCTCGATCGTCGTCGGCACCGTCACCTGCGTGACGAGCACCGTGGTCGTCTCGACCGTGGTCGGCACCGTGGTCTGCGTGTCCACCACCGTCTCGGAATCGATCGTCGTCGGCAGCGTCACCTGCGTGTCCATCACCGTCGTCGTCGCGATCGTCGTCGGCACGGTGACCTGGGTGTCCACCGTGGTCACGGTGTCGGTCAGCGCGGTTCCGGTGACGGTCTGCGTCACGATGCCGGTGACCGTGTCGGTCACCACGCCCATCACGGTGTCGGTCTCGAGGCGGGTCACCGTCTCGGTCACCGACGCGGTCTGCGTCAGCGTCACGGTGATGGTTTCGGGCGGCGTGACCTCGGTTGTGGTCGGCGTGGGAGTCGTAGGCGTCACCGGCGTCGGCACCACGGTCGTGGCATCGCCCTCCACATCCGCCGCCGGCATCAGCAGCAGATCCTCCTCGGCCTGAGCCAGGAATCCGAACTCGAACTCGACCGGCGACACCCCTTCTGCGATGCGCAGCAGGCGCACGAAGTTGTTGCCCTCGCCACCGCCGCCACCGGCCAGGCCCGCCGCCGGCGCCTCGAGCACATCGTCGAGGTTGGCGCCCTGCTCGAGCGCCTGGATGACCTGCTCGATGTCGCCCCTGGCCACTTGCGCATCCTGGGCCGTCGGGCGCGTGGTTTCGGACAGGTCGGCGCTCATGGCGACGGTCTGCCCCGCGCCGATGCCGATGAGCTGTCCATCCATCGAGGCGAGTTCGACCCGGCCGTTGGCTGCGGTGATCACGACCTCGCCTTCGCGCAGCACATCGCCAGCATTGAGCGGGCGCATCTTGCCGTCGACATCGCGAACGAAGGCCTGACCGGTGACGGCGACGACAGTCGCGACAGGTGTATTGAGTGCCATGATGATCCCCAGAAGCGTCAGTGACCGGCGCAGCGGGCCGGACGGTTTTCTCTCGTCACCATGCTAGGAGGCCGCCGGGTGCGTCGATATTGGCCAAAGGTTCAGGCTGTGAAGCAGATCACGCCGCGCCCGTGAGATCGGTCGCGGCGGTGGCGCGCAGGCCGGCGCCGATCTTCACAACGAGTTGCAGGCGGTCGCGCACACCGAGCTTGTCGAACACCGCGGCGAGGTGCGCCTTGACCGTGCGCTCGGTGAGGTCGAGGCGCAGCGCGATCTCCTTATTGCTGAGGCCCTCGGCGACGGCCTCGGCGACCTCGCGCTCGCGTGCGGACAGCCCCTCGAGCACATCGACCCTCGGTGCGGCGTGGGTCGGGCGCGTCCCAAGGGCACGCAGCAGCCTCGCCATCAGCGCCGGCCCCACCCAGAGCCCGCCATGAGCAATCACCGCGTCCACCTCGCGCAGCATCTCCGCGGTCGCCAGCGCATGCGCATAGCCGCGCGCGCCGAGTTCGAAGGCCGCGAGCGCCTCGCCATCGTCGGGCTGCAGCGACAGCAGCACCACGTCGCAGCCCGGCGTGGCAGCCAGCGCCGACAGGCGCGTGCGCCAGTCGGGCAGTTCGGCGCTCAGGCCGACGAAGGCCCCATCCGCGCCCAGGTCGGACGTGACGGCGGTGACCTGCGCATCGGGGAAGGCTTCCAGCCAGCGCGGCGAGACATTCGCCGGGCGAGCGACAAAGACATGCTTTCTCATCGTTCGGTCAACGCGTTGGCCTTGGCCCGCAGCACGGGCTTGAGCAGGTAGGTGAGGATGGACTTCTTGCCGGTCAGGATGTCCACATCGGCCATCATGCCCGGGATGATGGGCAGGTTCTCGCCGAGCGCGGACTCCACGGTGCGCAGGCGCACCAAGTAGTGCGCGACGCCCTTGTCGTCGACCACGGTGTCGGCGGAAATCTGCTCGAGCTGCGCCTTCAGCCCGCCATAGATCGCGAAGTCGTAGGCCGAGAACTTGACCAGCGCGTCCTGCCCGGGGCGCAGGAAGGCGATGTCCTTGGGCGCGATCTTGGCCTCGAGGATCAGCGCATCGTCCAGCGGCACGATCTCGACGACCTCCTTGCCCGGCTGCACCACCCCGCCCACAGTGTTGACCAGCAGCCGCTTGACGGTGCCGCGCACCGGCGAGCGCACCTCGGCGTGCTTCACGCGGTCCTGCAGCGTGCGGCTGCCCTCGCTCAGGCTGCCCAGGCGCGCCATGGTGTCGGAGAGCTCGCCGCGCAACTGATTGCGCACGCCGAGCTCCACCTCCTGGATCTTCTGCGTCGCCTCGGCAATCGCCGACTGGATGCGCGAGATCTGCGCCGAGGACTGGTCGCGCTCGCCACGCAGGCGTGCCACGTCACGCTCCAGGCGCAGCAGCTCGACCTCGGACACCGCGCCCGAACGCTCCAGCGGCTTGGTGACGTTGAGTTCCTGCTGCGCGAGATCGAACGCGCGACCGGCCTGCTCGCGCCGCGCACGCACCTCGTTCAGCTCCTGCTCGCGCTGGCGCAACTGGTCACGCGCAATCGAAAGTTGCGCCTCCATGCGCTCGCGGCTCGATTCATACAGCCGACGCTCGTGGGCGATGATCTCCGGCGCCTCCTGCTCCAGCCCGGCCGGGGGCAGGAAGGCCGTGCCCTGGGTCAGCGCCTCGAGGCGTGCGGCCTTGGCCTGCAGCGCGAGGGTTTCCGCGCGCTTTTCCAGCAGCGAGGACATGAAGCGCGTCGGGTCGACCCGGATCAGCACCTCGCCCGCCTCGACGACCTGGCCCTCGCGCACGAGCAGCGCCTCGACCACCCCGCCGTCGACCGACTGCACCACCTGCAACTGGCTGGACGGAATCACCCGCGCCTCGCCGCGCGTCACCTCGTCGATCTCGGCGAACGCCGCCCACACGATGAGCCCGATCAGCACCAGCACCGCCACCCGCAGCAGCACGCGCGCGCGCAGCGGCTCCTGCTGCAGCAGCGCCCAGTCGGCATCGCTCGCCCAGTCCAGCCGCGATTCGCGCTCGGACGGCGCCAGGCGCGCCAGCAGCCCGCCGAACATGCGCTCGCTGCTCGCCCCGGCCTGCGCCGAGACCTTGCCCACGCCCTCGAAGGCCTTCTGCTCGAAACCGGCGTCGCGCCTCATGACGCCCTCCCGATCCGACCCTGGCGCAGCGCCTCGACCACCTGTGCCTTGGGACCATCGGCGACGATGCGCCCGCCATCGACCACGATCACCCGATCGACCAGGTCGAGCAGCGAGGTGCGATGAGTGACCACGATCATGGTGCGCTCGGCGGCGAACTCGGTCAGGCTGCGCTTGACCGTCTCCTCGGTGGAGTGGTCCATCGAGGCGGTCGGCTCGTCGAGCAGCAGCATCGGCGGATCGGCGATGACGGCGCGCGCGATCGCAACGCCCTGGCGCTGCCCGCCGGACAGCGACTCGCCGCGCTCGCCGATCTCCATGTCGAAGCCCCTGGGATGCGCATTGACGAAGTCGAGGATGCCGGCGACCTCGGCGGCGCGGATCACCGCCTCGTCGTCGGCCAGCGGCGCGGCCATCACGATGTTCTCGCGCAGCGTGCCGTAGAACAGGGTCACGTCCTGCTGCACGTAGCCGATGTGGCGGCGCAACTCGGCGGGGTCGAGCTGGCGCTGGTCGATGCCGTCGATCAGCACCGCGCCTGCGGTCGGCCGATACAGGCCGAGGATCAGCTTGTGCAGCGTGCTCTTGCCCGAACCGACCCGCCCCAGGATGCCGACGCGCTCACCCGGCTTGATGCGCAGCGAGACGTTGCGCAGGGCCTCGTTCTGCTGGCCGGGATAGCGGAAGCTGACGTCGCGGAACTCGATCTCGCCACGGAAATTGCCACGGCTGATGAAGGCGGAACCCTCGGGGCGCTCGACCTCGCGCTGCATCATCTGGTCGAGCGAGGCGAGCGCGGTCGAAGCGTTGTGGTACCCGATGAGCAGCCCCGCGACCTGGCCGATCGGCGCCATCGCGCGCGAGGACAGCATGTAGCAGGCGATCAGCCCGCCGATCGACAGCTCGCCGTGCGCGATCAGATGCACGCCGAGCACCATCATCGACACGCTGACCAACTGCTGAACCAGTGAGGTGCCATTGGTCGCGGTGGCCGACAGCAGGCGAAGCTTGGCCGCCACGCGGGCGAGCAGGGCGGCGCTCTTTTCCCACTTGGCCTGGATCAGGGATTCGGCGCCGATCGCCTTCACCGTCTCCAGCCCGACCAGGCCTTCGACCAGGGTCGCGTTGCGCTGTGCGCCGGCGCGGTAAGTCATCTCGGACAAGGCGTGCATCCGCCCCTGCACGCTCAGTGCGTACAAAAGCACCACCAGGGTTCCGGCCACGAAGGGCACCAGCATCGGCCACGCGATCCAGCCGATCACGGCCAGGAAGACGAGCGCGAAGGGCACGTCGATGAAGGCGACCACGCTCGCCGAACCGATGAAGTCGCGCACCGACTCGAAGGAGCGCAGGTTGGCCGCGAACGAGCCGGCCGACGCCGGCCGCTCTTCCATGCGCATGCCGAGCACGTTCTCCATGATGCGCGCCGAGAGCTTCACATCGGCCCGGCTGCCGGCGAGGTCGATGAAGTGGCTGCGCAGCGTGCGCAGCACCACGTCGCCCACCAGCACGATCAGCAGACCAGCGGCGAGCACCCACAAGGTGTCGGTCGCGTTGTTCGGCACCACGCGGTCATACACGTTCATCACGAACAGCGGCATGCCGAGCGCGAACACATTGATCATGAACGCGGCGAGCAGCACGTCGCGGTACAGCGAGCGGTTCTCGGCGATCACGCCCCAGAACCAGTGCGAGCCGCGGTCGGCGCGCACCGCCGGCGTGCGCGCATCGAAATGCACCCGTGGCCGCACGTAGATGGCGCGCCCGGCGTAGCGCGCATCGAGTTCGTCGAAGCCGACCTCGACCTGCGCCTCGCCCAGCTCCGGATACACCACCTTCGCCACGCCGGCGGCCACATCCACCGCCGCGAGCAGGCAGGCGCGGTCGCCTTCCAGCAGCAGGACGGCGGGCAGCAGTTGGGGGTTGAGCGTGCGCCACGGCTGCCGCACGATGCGGGCGGAGAGCCCGGCGCGTTGCGCGGCACGCTCGAACAGCGACGGCGGCAGGGTGTTGCCCTCGACCGGCAGGCCGGCCAGTGCGGCGTCGGCGGTCAGCGTCCGCCCATGGGCACGCGCAAGCAACAGCAGGCACTCGAGCAGGTCCTGCCCTGCCGCGGGTGGCAAAGCGCGCACCGCCTCGGCGTCACGCCTGTCGAGCTCGGCGAGCTGAGCATCCTGGTAATCGAGCACCTTCAATCCATCCGCGTAAAACCCACGGCTGGATTATGTTTTTGCGCGCTGCAAGCACAAAGCACTACCTGCAGGCAACACGGTACTTTGTCACCCGCTGCGCCCGATTGCAGGGCGCACAGACCAAGGCACGCGCCCTTGCGTCCCCGGCTCGCCCGCGCGCACTCACTCCGGCAGCGGCTCCTGGTACTCCTCGACCTTGATGCCGCGCAACTGATACCCCGCCACCCCCATCTCCGAATCCACCCGGCCCACCGCCATCACGCCCTCGACCCACACCGGCAGCATGTTCCAGCCCGCCGGCACCGGCTTGTCCGGGATGACGTGGATGAGCTGGTTGGCCGGCGGCGGCGGCACGTGCACGCAGGCGCCGAAATAGGGCACGAGCAGGAATTCGCGGATCTGCTCGCCGTCGGTCTCGAGCGGCACCACGAAGCCGGGGATGCGCACGCTGGCGCCCGCCAGGCGCTCGACCACCGGCGCACGGTCCCATTCGTCGCGCATGCGCTGCATCGCCTCGCTGGCGCGCGGGTCGGCGTCCTGCAGCTCGTCGAGTTTGAGGTCGGCGAGGAAGGCTTCCGGCTTCCAGTCGGCGGGGATCAGGTCGTCCCAGGTGATCTCGCGGAAGGCGCCCTGCGCTGCCGCGGCGGGGCCGGCGAGGCGGTCGCCGACCTGATAGCCCGCCTGCCCGGGGGCGGCCGGCGCACCGCCCTGGGCCAGCGCGACGGGCGACAGAGCAGCGACCAACAGGGTGGAGGCCGCGAGCGCGGCGCACAGCGTGCGAAGGTTCTTCATGTCCGGTTGCAGTTCCAGGGATCGTTCAGGGAAAGAGAGAGTGAAAGGGCAAGGGCCACCTTATCGGCCGGCTGCACCCACCGGGTAGGCGAATGCGGCGCCATCGGCCGGGCGAGCCCGGGACCACGTCAGAGGACGAATCATAAACGGTCGCCTTGTCGGCCACCCACGTCCCATGCAGCAGCGCGCGGCGCACGCGCTCACACCCGGATCGTCATCCCGTCCGCGAGCGAATAGCGATACGCCCGCAGCGCCGGCACCAGGCTGGCGAGGAGGCTCGCCACCAGCACTGCGGCAAGCAGCCGCCACTCGCCCGTCGTCGGCCAGCCCAGGCTCAACTGCAGGCCGTGCTGGCTCGCAAGCCACGGCGCCAGCGCGACACCCGCCCCATACAGCAGCGCCAGGCCGACGGCGATGCCCGCCAGCGCCAGCAGCACGCTCTCCACCGCCAGCAGCGCAAACACGTGGCGCGGGCTCGCCCCCAGCGCGCGCAGGATGGCGAGCTCGCGCCGGCGCTCGCCCAGGCTCGCCACCACCACCGCGATCATGCCCGCCAGTCCCACCGCCACCACCAGCGCCGACACCGCCAGCAGCGCCTGCTCGGCAATGCCGACCAGGCCCCACAACTCCTGCAGCGTGGCGCCGGGCAGGATCGCGGTCAGCGCCTCGTCGGCGTGCGTGTTGATCTGGCGCTGCACGCGGAACACCGCGGTGCGGCTGTGCAGCCCGACCAGCGCGGCGGTCACCGACTTCGGCCGCAGGTCGAACTTGCGCACATGTTCGGGCGCGATCGTGACGCCCGGCATCGGCGCCCCGCCCAGCCAGTCGATATGGATCGCCTCGATGCCTTCGAGGCTCACCAGCAGCGCGCGGTCGAGCGGCGTGCCGCTGCGCGCGAGCACGCCGGCGATGGTGAAGGGCTTGTCGGCGTGCTCGGCGATGCGCAGCGCGCCCGCGTTGGTGGCACCGCCGACACCCCCGCCGCCGATTCCGCCGCCGATTCCGCCCCCGAGGCTGCCATGGCTGAGCACGATGCGCTGGCCGAGCTGGTAGCCGTGGCGCGCCGCCACCTCGGCGCCGATCACCACCTCGAAGATGTCCTCGGCGCGCGCCGGCGCCTCGGCGAAGGGCCGGCCTGCAGCGAAGGCGAGCGCACGTGCTTCGCCATGTCGGTAATGGGTGAAGAAGGCCGCCGTGGTGCCGACCACGCGATGGCCGCGGTGCGAGTCGCCGAGCGCGATCGGCACCACCCACTTCACCTGCGGCAGGCCGGCGACGTGCTCGATGCTTGCCCACGACACGTTGTTGGTGGCGTTGCCGAGGTGGAACACCGAATACAGCAGCAGTTGCACGGGGCCGCTGCGCGCGCCCACCACCAGGTCGGTGCCCGACAGCGTCTGCGCGAAGCCCGCACGCGCGTCGTTGCGCAGGCGCTCCACACCCAGCAGCAGCGCCACCGCCAGCGCTACCGCGACCACGGTCAAGGCCACCGAAAGGCGGCGGTTGGCGATGCTGCGCAGGGACAGCGCGAACACCGGGCTCATCGCTCACCCTCCCCGGCGCTGTCGGCGCGGTTGAGCGTGGCGAGGTCGAGCACGCGGTCGAAATGCCTGGCCAGGCGCTGGTCGTGGCTGACGAAGAGCAGCGCCGCGCCCGCCGCCGCGCACTCCTCCAGCAGCAGGTCGATGAAGGCCTGCTGGCGGTCGGCGTCGAGCGCCGAAGTGGGCTCGTCGGCCACCACCAGCCCGGGGCGGCCGATCAGCGCGCGCGCCGCCGCCACGCGCTGCTGCTGGCCGACCGACAACTGCGCCGCGGGGCGATCGAGCAGGTCTGCAGACAGGTCGAGGCGCGCCGCCAGCCGCGCCGCCTCGGCGGCCGGCGTGCTGCCCGATGCCGCCACCCGCGCCCGCCGCTGCGGCGAGAAGCGGCAGGCGAGCAGGATGTTGTCGCGCGCCGACAGCCAAGGCAGCAGGTTGAAGAGCTGGAACACGAAGCCTACATGGCCGGCGCGGAAGCGGTCGCGCGCGCCGGACGACAGCGCGCCGAGCGCCTGGCCGGCAACGCTCACCGTGCCCGCCTGCGGCAGGATCACCCCGCCGACCAGCGACAGCAGCGTGGTCTTGCCGCTGCCGCTCGGGCCGCGCAGGAACACGCGCTCGCCGGCCGCGATCGTCAGCGCGTCGATGGCGAGGCAGTCAGTCGTCGCACCCGGCCAGCGGTAGCGCAGCCCGGCAAGGTGAACCGCGGGCGGCGGGCTCGACTGCGCCGCCCGCGGCATCGGCTCACTCACAGCGCCAGCGCCGCCGCGGCCGGGGTCAGCACCGCGGCGCCCTGGCCGCGTGCGGTGGCATGCTCGGCACGAATCTCGCGCAGGCGCGGAAAGCGCGCGAACGCGCGCACGTCGATCCGCTGCAGGGCCGCCGGCTGCGCGCAGGTGTAGCGGTAAGTGACGACTGCCTCTTCGTGGTCGCCGCGGGTCGGGTGAGCATGCGCATGCCCCGCCTGCCCCGCGGCCGGCGCCATGGCCGCCATCGGCCAGGGCGATTCGATGTCGGCGTGCTCGAAGCGACACGCGGCCGCGACTGGCAGCGCGAACATCGCATCCGCATCACTGAGCAGGCGCCCGGCCTCGGCGAGCGCGGCACGCTGGGCGTCGTTGGCCGGCGCATGCTCGAAACCGACCAGGTTATCGAGCGGCGAGATCAGTTCGATGACCAGCGCCTGCCCGTCGAGCGCCACGGTGAGCTCGGCCGCGCCGTGCTCGTGGGCGCCATGCGTGTGCTGCGCGTTCGCAGCGGATGGCAGGCTGGCGGCAGCGAGCAGGGACAGCAGCGAGGCGAAGCGGGCGAATGAAATCCGGTGGGAAGAACGCATGTTGTCGGCACGGGGCATGAAAGTGATGGAATGAACGGGCGATCGGTCCGCCGCCGCCACCCGATCGCCGGACCAGACGGATGCGACGCGTCCCGACGCGACCCGCTGCGAGGTGATCCGGCGAGAAGTGATCTGGCGAGAGGTGATTCCGCGAGAGGCGACTCGGCGCGTTACTGCAGCTCGTACATCTAATGCTACAATGTTGCATCAAATAAGGCTTGCCCGCCAGCCGTTGCCACGCAAGCCGAAGCATCGATAGCCCGAACATGTCCGATCACCCCCCTGCCGCCGCAGCCTCCGCGTCCGCCCGCGACCTCATCGCCGCCCACGGCGGCCGGGTGACGCGCACGCGCGTGGCGGTGATCGAGGCGCTGCAGTCCTCCTCGCATCCGCTCTCGCACGACGAGATCGGCGCCGCGCTCGCTGCCGACGCCATCGCCCACGACCGCGTCACCCTCTACCGCGCGCTCGACTGGCTGGTCGAGCAGGGCATCGCGCAGCGCATCGCCGGCGGCGAGCGCGCCTGGCGCTTCGAGATCCGCCGCGGCGACGCGCATCGCCATGCGCACTTCCACTGCGACCGCTGCGGCCAGATCCTCTGCCTCGAAGACGTCCCCGCCGCCGCCAGCCCGGCGCTGCCGGCCGGCTTCGAGCTCGACCGCACCGAACTCGTGCTGCACGGCGCCTGCGCCGACTGCGGGCGCACCGGCTTGAAGGGCGCGGCACAATGACTCCGCAGCCCCGCAGCCCACAGCCTGTCACCCCACGCCTCGGCACCCCGCACCCCCACGCCGACGCGGCCATGCACACGCACACGCATCAGCGTCCGGGCAGCGGCCTCGGCCGCCTGCGTCCCTCGCCGGCACGCAGCCTGCTTGGCGCCGGCGTCCTCGCCCGGCTCGGGCTGGCCGCCGCGGCGCTGGTGCTGCTGTGGACCACGATCCTGTGGGCGCTGCGCTGACATGCAGACCACGATGCTGCCGATGATCCGGCTCGACAACCTCACCCTCGGCTACGACCGCCACCCGGCCGTGCACCACCTGTCGGGCGAGATCCCGGCCGGTGCGCTGGTCGCCGTGGTCGGCCCCAACGGCGCCGGCAAATCCACGCTGCTCAAGGGCCTGGCCGGCGAGCTGCGGCCGATCGGCGGGCGCATCGTGTTGTCCGAGCTGCCCCCGGGCGGCCTGGCCTACATGCCCCAGCGCAGCGAGATCGACCATAGCTTTCCGATCTCGGTGTTCGAGGTGGTGGCCATGGGCCTGTGGCACGAGATCGGCGCCTTCGGCGGCCTGTCGCTCAGCCAGCGCGAGCGTGTGCGCGCGGCGCTGGCCGCGGTCGGCATGTCCGGCTTCGAGTCGCGCCCGATCGGCTCGCTGTCGGGCGGCCAGTTGCAGCGCGCGCGCTTCGCCCGCCTGATGCTGCAGGACGCGCCGCTGATCCTGCTCGACGAACCCTTCGCCGCCATCGACAGCCGCACGGTCGACGACCTCGTCGCCCTGATCCTGGGCTGGCACGCCGAGGGCCGCACCATCCTCACCGTGGTGCACGACCTCGAGCAGGTGCGCCGCCATTTCCCCACCGCGCTGCTGCTGTCACGCGAACCGGTGGCCTTCGGCCCGACCGCGCAGGTGCTGACGCCCGAGCTGCTGGCGCGCGCGCGCCGCCTGTCCGAAGCCTTCGACGAGGACGCGCCCGAATGCCACATCGAGGACATGGCCGCGCTGCCACCGGCGGCCGAACCGGCGCACGCCCAGGGTGACGCGCACGGGCACGCGCACCAGGTGGCGCACACGCACCACCACGGCGCCCATGCTCACAATCACGACCACCGCCACTGATCGCGGCACTGCCTCCGCCACAGGCTACCCGGACACCATCGAGCCAGAGCCAGCCCCATCCGTCCACCAGGCCGCACCCCTCACAACCTCGCCCCGCCCAGCGCCACGCCCCTGTGACCGAATTCCTCTTCGACCCCCTCATCGCGCCCTTCACCGAGTTCGCCTTCATGCGCCGCGCGCTCGCCGGCTGCCTGGCGCTCGCGCTCGGCGCCACCCCGGTGGGCGTGTTCCTGCTGCTGCGCCGCATGAGCCTGATGGGCGACGCCATGAGCCACGCCATCCTGCCCGGCGCCGCGCTAGGCTACCTCGCCTTCGGCCTGTCGCTCGGGGCGATGACGGTAGGCGGCATCGTCGCCGGCCTGGTGGTGGTGCTGGCTGCGGGCGTGGTCACGCGCGCCTCCATCCTCAAGGAAGACGCCAGCCTGGCCGCCTTCTACCTGTTGTCGCTGGCGGCCGGGGTGATGATCGTGTCGCTGCGCGGCAAGAACCTCGACCTGCTGCACGTGTTGTTCGGCTCGGTGCTCGCGCTCGACGACGCCTCGCTACTGCTGATCGGCGGGATCGCCAGCGTCACCGTGGTCTGCCTCGCCCTCCTGTTCCGCCCGCTGGTGATGGAGTGCTTCGACCCCGCCTTCCTGCGCGGCGTCAGCCGCTGGTCGCCGGTGGCGCACTACGGCTTCCTGGCGCTGGTGGTGATCAACCTGGTGAGCGGCTTCCACGCCCTGGGCACGCTGATGGCGGTGGGCATCATGATCCTGCCCTCGGCCGCCGCCCGCCTGTGGGCGAAGGGCCTGCCGATGCTGCTGCTGCTCGCCGTGCTGTTCGCCTTTGGCAGCGGCGCGGCCGGGCTGCTGCTGTCCTTCCATGCCGACGTGCCCGCCGGCCCGGCGATCGTGCTGGTGTGCGGCGTGGTGTATTTCGTGTCGCTGCTCGCCGCGCCGGGGGGATTGCTCGCCGGCCGGCTGCCGGTGCGCCACCACCTCGAATCCTGAACCTGCGCGCACCGCACGCCCACCAGCGCGCACGCCCCGCCTCCCGCAAATATCAGCCCCACCTCGAAGCCAAGAACCGATGATGACCCAGCTCCGCCCTGCCGCCCTTCGTCACGGTCTGCGTGCCCTCGCGACCGCCTGCACCGCCTTGCTCATTGCCAGCCACGCCCACGCCCAGAAGCTGGAAGTGACGACGAGCTTCAGCATCCTCGGCGACCTCGTCAGCCAGGTCGGCGGCGAGCGCGTCAAGGTGCGTGCGCTGATCGGCGCCGACGAGGACGCGCACGCCTTCCAGCCCCGCCCCTCGGACGCGCGCAACGTGGGCGGCGCGGCGCTGGTGGTGGTTAACGGCCTCGGCTTCGACGACTGGATGGTGCGCCTGGCGCGTTCGGGCGGCTACAAGGGCGAGGTGGTGGTGGCGAGCGCGGGCATCGATACGCTGGCGATGACGAAGGACGATGCGCACGACCACGGCCATGAGCATGGCCACGACGGCGAAAAGGCAAACGACAAGGCCAAGGACAAGGCCGACAGGGCGGTGGACCCGCATGCCTGGCAGGACGTCGGCAACGTGCGCCGCTACGTCGCCAACATCGCCGACGCGCTGACGAAGGCCGACCCGGAGGGCGCCAGCGCCTATCGCGCCAACGCCGAGCGCTACGACGGCGAGCTGAAGGCGCTCGACGCCGAGATCCGTGCCGCCTTCGCCGCCCTGCCCGCCGAACGGCGCAAGGTGGTGAGCTCGCACGACGCCTTCGGCTATTTCGGCCGCGCCTATGGCATCCGCTTCCTGTCACCGGTCGGGGTGTCGAACAACGCCGAGCCCACCGCCCAGGGCGTCGCCCGCCTGATCCGCCAGCTCAAGGCCGAGAAGGTGCCGGCCGTGTTCATCGAGAACGTGGCCGACCCGCGCCTGATCGAGCGCATCCGCAGCGAGAGCGGCGCGCAGATCGGCGGCACGCTGTATTCGGACGCGCTGTCGAAGGCCGACGGCCCGGCGCCGAGCTACGTGCGGATGATGCGCGCCAACCTCGACGCCCTGCGCCAAGCCATGAGCGGCGCCAACTGATGCATCCGCGCAGCGCGGCGCCAAAGACAGGCCGCCGTCCGCGCTGCGCTTTCAGCCGAACAGGCTGTGAAGCATCTTCGCGCACAGCAGCATCAACACCCCGGCGAACACCTTCTTGAGCGTCGCCACCGGCAGGCGATGCGCGAGCTTCGCGCCCAGCGGCGCGAAGAACATGCTCACCCCCGACACCAGCACCAGGGCCGGCAGGTAGATGTAGCCCAGGGTCAGCGGCGGCGTGCCGGGCGCACCCCAGCCATTGACCAGGTAGCCCACCGTGCCGGCGATCGCGATCGGCAGCCCGATCGCCGCCGAGGTGCCGATGGCGTTCTGCATCTTGACGTTGCACCAGGTCATGAACGGCACCGACAGCGATCCGCCACCGATCGCCACCAGCGCCGAGATGCCGCCGATGCCCAGCCCCGCCGCGCTCATCCCCACCGCGCCCGGCAGATCGCGCGCGGGCTTGGGCTTGATGTTTAGCAGCATCTGCACCGCCACGTAGGCCATGAAGCAGGCGAAGAAGATCGCCAGCGGCACGGTATCGACGCGCGCAGCGATGAAGGTGGCGCCGAAGGTGCCGGCCAGGATGCCCGGCGTGATCCTGCGCACCACGTCCCAGCGCACCGCGCCGTGCGCATGATGGGCGCGCAGGCTGGACACCGAAGTCAGCACGATCGCCGCCATCGAGGTCCCGAGCGCCATGTGCACCACCTGATCGTGCGGAAAATCCTGCGCCAGGAAGAAGGTGGTGAGCATCGGCACCATGATGCCGCCACCGCCCACGCCGAGCAGGCCGGCGAAAAAGCCCACCACCACCCCGAGCACGGGGTAGGCGAGCCACCAGATATCGACTTCCATGGGGTTCTCTCTTGTCCTGATCCACACCGCCGGCGCAAGCTTGCCGGTCGGCGAAACCCCGAACTATCAACCACGCCACCCGCCGCCGGCAAGCGTGGCGGCAACGGGCGCGCAGGCGCCCATGCAGGGCGCCCGCGCAATCGAGCCCGAGCAATGGAAGCAACTCGAAGCAACTCGATGCAATCTTCCCCGCCCTGCCGGCGCCACCTGCCGAGCGCGATCCCCTATAGTCGACCGGCTCGCCGCCGGGGACATCGGCGTGCGTGCCCACCGCAACCGATCGAGGAAAAAACAATGAAACGAATCCAGCGCCTGCTCGCCGTCGTGCTCAGCGCCAGCATCCTCAACGTCAGCGCCATCCACAGCGCCCAGGCCGCGCTCGTCCCCACCGAGGAAGCCGCCCGCCTCGCCACCGTCAGCCAGACCGAGTCGGGGCATGCCCGCCTCACCGCCGCCCTCGCGCGCGACGACGTACGCGCCGAGATGCTGCGCCAGGGCGTCGACCCGACGCTCGCCCAGGAACGCATCGCCGCCCTCACCGACGACGAGGCCACGCGCCTGGCCGACCAGATCGACAGCGCGCCCGCCGGCGGCATCATCGGCGCCATCCTGCTGGTGTTCTTCGTGCTGCTCGTCACCGACATCCTGGGCCTGACCAAGGTCTTCCCCTTCACCCGGTCGGTGCGCTGAAGGCGCATGGCCGTCGGCCTCGACGCAGCGATCGCGCCAGCGGACGGGCATGTCGCCGTCCGCACGCCGCGATCGCACTCGTCCGTGCTGGCCATGCTCGTGCTTGTGCTGATGGCGCTGCTGGCGAGCGGCTGCGCGACCCAGACGCCGGCATTGCTCGCGCAGCCGCCGACCGGCCTGCCCAGCCGCGTCGAGCTCGCCGACACGCCCTTCTTCCCCGACGACAGCCACTTCTGCGGGCCGGCGGCGCTCGCCACCGCGCTGTCCGCCGCCGGCCTGCCCACGCAGCCGGACGAGCTCGTCGGCCGCGTCTTCCTGCCCGGCCGCGAAGGCTCGCTGCAGATCGAGATGCTGGCCGGCGCCCGCCGCAGCGGCGCGGTCGCGACCCCGATCCCGGGCACGCTCGAGGCCTTGCTGCGCGAGCTCGCTGCTGGCCACCCCGTGGTCGTGCTGCAGAACCTCGGCCTGTCGTGGGCGCCGTCCTGGCACTACGCGGTGGCCGTGGGCTACGACCTCGACGCCGGCGTGATGCTGCTCCGGTCCGGGCCGATGAAACGCCAGGAACTCGCGCTGCGCACCTTCGAACGCACCTGGAAGCGCGGCGGACACTGGGCCTTCGTCACCCTGCCGCCCGGCACGCTCGCTGCGACTGCAAGCGAGGCCGATGCCACCGCGGCGCTGGTCGCCTTCGAGCGCTCGGCACCCCCCGCCGCCGCGGCCACGGCCTATCGCGCCGGACTGCAGCGCTGGCCCCGCAACTACACGCTGCAGATGGGCCTGGGCAACGTGTCATACGCGGCGGGCGACCTGGCCGGCGCAGAGGCCGCCTTTGCGCGCGCCGCCGACACGCACGAGCAGGCGGCGGCGCACAACAATCACGCCCGTGTGCTGCTGGAACTCGGCCGCCCCGCCGCGGCACGGCAGGCGGCGCAGCGCGGGCTGGCCGTCGCCGGCGCGCTGCGCGCCACCCTGCTCGACACGCTGCAGGCGATCGACTCGGCCACGCCCGCAGCCGCGCGCTGACGCCTGCCCACACACCCGCGCCCATGACCGCCGACCCGAAGCGCCCGCCCGGCTGGCTCGACTATGCCAAGGCCGCGCTCGCGGTGATCGCGATCGCCCTGCTCGGTGCGCCGCTGCTCGGTCAGTTCGACCTCGCCAACATCGCGATGCTGTTTCCGCTCGCGGTGCTGTTCGCCGCGATCCGGCTCGGGCGCGGGCCGGCGGTGTTCGCAGCCTTCCTGTCGGTGGCGCTGTTCGACTTCGTCTTCGTGCATCCGCACTTCACGCTCGCGGTGTCCGACCTGCAGTACCTGCTCACCTTCGCGGTGCTGCTGGCGGTGGCGCTGACCACCGCAGAGCTGGCGGCACGCCTGCGCCGCGAGCGCGACAGCGCCGAGGCGCGTGGCGAGGAGGCGGCGCGGGCGCGGCTGGCGGTGGAGTCCGAGCGTTTGCGCAACACGCTGCTCGCCTCGCTGTCGCACGACCTGCGCACACCGCTGACTGCGCTCGCCGGGCTGGCCGAATCACTCCCGCTCGCCGGCCCGCCGCTGCCCCCCGCCCAGGCCGAGCTGGCCGAGGCCATCCGCGCCGAAGCCCTGCGCACCCATGCACTCGCGCGCGATCTGCTGGACCTCGCCCGCCTGCAAGCGGACGCGCCACACCTGGCGCTCGACTGGATCGCCGTGGACGAGCTCGTCGGCAGTGCCGTGCGGTCGCGAGCACACACGCTACGCGCGCACGCCCTCACCCTGGAGCTGCCCGACGAGCTGCCGCTGCTGCGCGCCGACGCCGTGCTGATGGAGCGCGTGCTGTGCAACCTGCTCGACAACGCCATCGCGCATACGCCAGCCGGTGGGCGGATCACGATCGGCGCCCGCAGCACGGCCGCCGGCGCTACGCCCGATGATGCGCCCGCCTGGCTGGAGATCGACGTCTGCGACGAAGGTTGCGGGCTACCGCCGGGCCGGGAGCAGGCGATCTTCGAGCGTTTCGTGCGCGGCGCCGACCCGAGGTCCGCGGGCGCTGCCGACCACCCTGACGAACCCGCTCGTGCGCGCACCACCGGCGACGAAGGCACGGGACTCGGACTGGCGCTCGTGCGTGCCATCATCGAGGTCCATGGCGGCAGCGTCGCCGCGCACAACCGGGCTTCCGGCGGCGCCTGCTTCACCCTGCAGATGCCGTTGCCGCCGCAGCCCGAACCGCCACCGCCGGAAGCCCCGGCCCTCACCACCAGTCGCAATACATGAAAACGCCCCATCCACCCGCGCCCATCGTGCTGCTGGTCGAGGACGAAGCCGGCATCCGCCGTTTCGTCCGGACCGCGCTCGAAGCGGAAGGATGCGCGGTGCACGAGGCCGCCGCGCTCGAACGCGGCCGCATCGAACTCGCCAACCGCCGCCCGGACCTGCTGGTGCTCGACCTCGGCCTGCCCGACGGTGACGGCCTCGCGCTGCTCGCCGAGCTGCGCCAGTGGAGCGGCATGCCGGTGCTGGTGCTGTCGGCGCGCAGCAACGAGGCCGACAAGGTGGGCGCGCTCGATGCCGGCGCCGACGACTACCTCGCCAAGCCCTTCGGCGTGGCCGAGCTCCTCGCCCGCGTGCGCGCGCTGCTGCGGCGTTCGATGCGTCCGCCGCAGGCGACCACGCGCATCGTGTTCGGCGAGGTCGCAGTCGACCTCGACCAGCGCACGGTCACGCGCGCGGGCCAGCCGGTGCACCTGACCCCGATCGAATACCGCCTGCTCAGCCTGCTGATCGCAGGCGGCGGGCGCATGGTGACCCAGCGCCAGTTGCTCGCCGGCGCCTGGGGCCCGAACCACGTCGAGCATGCGCACTACCTGCGGGTGTACATGACGGGCCTGCGACGCAAGCTCGAGCGCGATCCGCGCCTGCCCGCCCATATCCTGACCGAGCCGGGCGTCGGCTACCGCCTGGTGATCGAGGCGCTCAGCGACGCCAGAACGCCGGCGTCAGCACCACCAGCAGGGTGAAGATCTCCAGCCGGCCGAGGATCATCGCGAAGCTCATCACCCAGGTCTGGAAATCCGTCAGGCCCTGGTAGTTGCCCGCCGGCCCCAACGCGGCCAGCCCCGGCCCCGCGTTGTTGATGCAGGCGATGACGCCGGAGAACGCGGTGATCAGATCGAGTCCGCTGGCGCTGAGCGCCAGCGTCAGGGCGACGATGCTGACCATGTACATGAAGCTGAAGGCGAGTACCGCATGCAGCACGTTGTCCGTCACCGGCTGGCGTCCGAGCCGCAGCGGCACCACCGCGCTCGGATGCAGCGCACGCACGATCTCGCGATGCACCTGCTTGTACAGGATGATCGCCCGCATCATCTTGATGCCACCGCCGGTCGAGCCCGAGCACGCGGCAAAGCTGCTCAGGAACAGGATCCAGACCTGCGCGAACATCGGCCACACGGTGTAATCGTAGGTCGCGAGGCCGAGCGAGGTCGCCAGCGACACGGCGTGGAAGGAGACGTGGCGGAACGCGAGCGCACCATCCTGATAGGCACCACTTTCGAGCAGATACACGGTGAGAAAGACCACGGTCACCGCGAGCACGCCGAAGAACCAGCGCAGTTCCGGGTCGAGCGCATAGGGCCGCGGCGTGCGATGCACCAGCGCCAGGTAGTGGGTGGCGTAGTTGATGCCCGACAGCAGCGCGAACACGACGGTGACCGACTCGATCGGCAGGCTGGCGAACGCGCCCAGGCTGGCATCGCGCGTCGAGAAGCCGCCCAGGCCCATGATCGAGAAGGCGTGAATCAACGCCTCCCACGGATCCATGCCGACCTGCCACAGCGCGCCGGCGCAGGCGACGGTGAGCAGCACGTACACCAGCCACAGCCCCTTGGCGGTCTCGGCGATGCGCGGGGTCAGGCTCGACTCCTTCATCGGCCCGGGCGTCTCCGCACGGAATATCTGCCGCCCGCCGATGCCCAGCAGCGGCAGCACCGCCACCATCAGCACGATGACGCCCATGCCGCCGATCCAGTGCATGAAGCAGCGCCACAGGTTGATCGACACCGGCAGCGCATCGAGTCCGGTGAGCACCGTGGCGCCGGTGGTGGTGAGGCCCGAGGTGGCCTCGAAGTAGGCGTCGGTGAAGGACAGCTCGGGCAGATAGAGCATCAGCGGCAAGGCGCCGAACACCGGCGTGAGCAGCCACGTCGTCGCCACCAGCAGGAAGCCGTCGGAGACACGAAGGTCGCGCTTCGCGCCGCGCGTGCCCGCCCACATCAGCAGGCCGCTCGCGAAGGTGGCCAGGATGGCGAGGTCGTAGGCTGCGGTCGCGCCATCGTCGAGCGCGAACGACACCGCGAGCGGAAAACCCATGACCAGCCCGAACAGCATCAGCATCATGCCGAGCACACCGAGGACGGGAAAATAGGTTTGCATTGCAACAACCGCGGCGAATGCCCGGGGAGTCCGAAAACGGTGCGGATGCTAGGCCGCTGCGCGTAAAGATGGCGTAAAGACTTTGCAGTGCACCATGCGCAGCGCCGGCACTCCCCGCAGCGGTGTTGCCCGCTGTGGGCGCACACGCAAAGAGGGCGCAGTGATCGCTCACTGCGCCCTCTTGTGTGGCCCCCCGCCTGTGCCGTCTCCGCCGAGCATCCTGAACCTGGGGTTCAGGGGGGTCACGTCCCTTCCGCTTCAGGATCACCCGGCTAGGGGCGTTCACACCAGCGGCATCGATGGTCGGTGACCGAGTCTCTCGACTATTGGTTCAAGGAATCTACGACTTCAACGAACACTGCAGGGGATTGATCGGTCCTGCTCGTACTGCAATTACTGCGCTTCAGAAGAGCTTGTCTTGCTGGGCAAGCACCCCATCCAGGCGCGCTTTCATGAGTCCGATTCTACGCTTCATGCCTGGCATGTCAAACCCGTTGCCGCGCTGATACTGGAGGAATTCATGGGCGATGTTGAGCGCAGTCATGACCGCGAGCTTTTCGCCGGAAGAGTTCGTTTTCGTCCCCAGTTCGCGGAACTTGTCGTCAAGAAAAGCGACAGTTGCCAGCAGTTCGTCACGGTTCTCGGGCGTGCACGAAATGCGGTATTCCTTTCCCAGCAGCGTCATGTCGAGGTGTTCGGCGGACATCGCTTCAGGCCTCCGGCAGTTTGTCGAGCAGGCCCTCGAGGCGGTCCGCGGCGAGGCGGACCTTGTCGGCGAGCTTGCGGTTTTCGGCCTCCAGCCGGGCGA
>QXGG01325365.1_pt1 | contig 20184 bp, 21 predicted proteins | sample 1982491 | NCBI WGS metagenome assembly QXGG01 (sample SAMN09924614, study PRJNA488089) | Wastewater metagenome, whole genome shotgun sequencing project. | isolation source: South African research farm wastewater | place: South Africa: Irene, Agricultural Research Council, Animal Production... | reverse complement strand
GCTCGCCTGAGACGGGGCATATCCGCTCAAGTTCTCAGTGAAGTCCATGACGCCGCCGAATGGGGCTGAGGACTCGAAGTTCTCGATCAGGTTCGTCAGCCTTATGCTTGACATCCCCTGCCTCCTCATGTCCACGTAAGTCAGAGAGGTGTCATTGGCCAGGTACACATAGGCGCTTGAGTTGAGGTTGTCGTTGAAGGTGAACCTCTCCAGCGACGGGCAGTTCCTCGCGTCCACTGAAGACACCCTCGGGCAGCCGCTTAGAGTGAACGACTTCATGTGTCTGTTGTCGCTGACGTTCACGGTCGCGTTGTTCCCGGACAGGCCGCTGATCACCAGGTCGCCTCTGTAGGAGGTGTTCTTCATCGCCAGTGAGGACAGCAGCGGGCATCCGGTGAGCAGAAGCCTGTCCGACAGCTTCGCGTTTCTGATGCCCAGAGTCCCAAGCTTCCTGTTGTTCTTCAGGACGATGCTGTTAAGCGCGTCGCTGGACATATTCTCGGATGAGCACTGCACGTAGTTCAGGCTGCTGCAGCTCTCCAGATGGACCTCTTTGAGGAAGGATGTGCCGCTGACGTCGAGTTTGCTGAGCTTCCTGCTGTTCAGGCACCTTATCTTCCTGCAGCGTCTGACCGCTGAGAAGACTGCGCTCACCAGCGAAGGATAGTATGACAGCTCTATGTCAGGGGCGATGTACCCCGGTATTCCTGTGAAGTCATCATAGAACGCGACTCCGGTCAGGCTCTGTGAGGATGACGGAGGAGGCAGGAACTCATATGGGCTTCCGCATTTGTTCACTGTCAGGCTCCTCAGGCCGCTCAGCCCGCTCATGCCGGCCTTCACTAAGTAGTCCCCCTTGGTGTGCAGGCTGTCCCCGACGTAGTCGAAGTACGCGGACTCAAGGGATGGGCAGTCAGAGACAGTGACGGCTGAGAGCATATGGAAGTAGCTCATGCTCAAGGCCTCAAGGCTTGGGTTGCCGCTTATCACGGCATTTCCGAAGAGGTTGGAGTAGCTTGTGCTTGAGCCGTTCTTGGTCGTCAGCCACTTCAGCCTGGGGTTTCCGATGACTCTGAGGCTGCCTTTGCCGTCCAGAGCGGAGCCTGAAGCGTACTGGTTCGATATGTCCGCTGAGGTGAGCGAAGGCCATCCGCTTATGATCACTGAAGTCAGGACGTTCTCTGACAGCGAAAGCCTCTCCAGAGACTCTGAGACACTTCCTTCGCTGAAGGAGCGCAAGTCACAGCTGTACAGGTTGAGCGTGGTGAGGTTCGGGAGGATGCTCCAGTCCGGGCTGAAGTCCCCGCTGTAGATCTGCTGGCTGTAGATGATCTCCTTGAGCGACTCGTTCCTGTCCCATAGGCCTGCGCTCACTGGGATGCTCCACATTGAGCAGTTGAATGAGGACGAGAGCCTCGTCATCAGCTTCACTGCGCTCCCTGAGATGGTGACGTCAGTCAGCCCGCTCAAGTAGAGGTTGGCGCTTATCTCAATCGGAAGCCCATCGCTCTCATATGTCTGGTCTGGGTGGAGCACGCTGTGGTCGCTCTGGGTCCTGCAGTCCCCGTAGTTCACGGTGAGCCTAGAGCCGATTGGGGCAGTCACATTCATCCTGAACGTCAGGTTGTCAGAGGCGGTCTCCCCTCGCCCAAGCCTGAATGTGGCCTTCGCCGTGACTTCAGGGAAGTCTTCAGCCGTCTTTCCGTTGAGGAGCAGAAGAAGCTTGCTTATGTTCATCTCTGCACCTCAGATCAGCTCAGTCGGAGAAGTGAGCCTGACGGATCCTTCTGCGGGGCATATCACACCGATCAGGAAGACCCCAGACGCGGAGTCCGCGAGTATGGCCTTCCCGTTGTAGACGAGCTGGCTTCCCGTCCCCTTAGTCACCTGCAGGGCTGCCCCGTCCCCCTGAGTGAACCCAGTGAATGAGGCGGATCCCACCGTCACTGTGGCTCCGGCGGCCAGAGACACCGTCTGGTAGTCGCCGTTGTGGATTGAGTATGAGATGGACTCTGAGGCTTCCCCTAAGTCATAGACTGCAGTCTTTCCGAGCTTGCCCTCGACGGCTATCGTCAGGTCTGTGAGCGAGGTGCCGACCCCCGCCATGTCCTCATTGTACGCGCTAAGGGGGACGTATCCGGAAGTGACTCCGTTGAGCTTAAGGTTCACTTGGGCCTTTGTGTACACGTCTGAATTGTTCGCCTTAAGGGCCAGCTTTGAGTCGACTTGAGTCCTAGTGTACGCCTGGTCGGCCGGCATCCTCTGGGCGAGGAGGGCGTCAGTCTGGCCCTTTGTGTAGAAGTTGCCTGCGTATAGGCCAGACAGTCTGGTGTCCATGTACTTCTTGTCGTACCAGCCTTCTGAGACGACGCTGGAGATGGTCGCGTCAAGGCCTATGACTTTGTCCGCGGGGACGCTTCCGGCGTCTCCGGAGTCCCCCTTGGAGGCGATGAGCTGCCACAGCGCGCCTGACCCAGGGGCTGCCCCTGAAGTAGGCTCATCCCCAATGAAGGCGTAAGAGGATCCGTTGTGCTCTACGACCGCATACTCTGAGCTCTCGCCCTTAGGCGTGTAGACAGTCCCGGCGGACCACTCCCCGCACAGGGCCCAGCCTACGCCGTCACTTCCCCTGAACAGAACCCCGCCTGTCCATGAGGCCTCTCCGTCATTTGACATCGACATGTAGTAGTCGGTGCTGAGAGGCCCGCTGTGCCAGTCTAAGCCGTCACTGGAGTATCGGAACGCCACATTGTATCCGTCTCTTCCGTTCGCGAGCTCAATGGCCTCGCTCCACTCCCCCTCACTGTCATACCTGGTCTGGTACCATCTGTCGTTCGCGGCCTGAGTGGGGTGCCAGTTCACCCCGTCTTCACTCCATCTGCGCTCTGGGGCAGCCCTGAGCAGCGCGTACACGTCGTTGACGGTGACCCCTCCGCTGACGACAGGAAGAGGATCCCCGCCTTGCGGATCGACTGCGCCAAGGGCGTTGACCCTGAAGCGGTAGTCGTATATCACTCGGTCAGTCGGGTCATTGCCTCTGATCTCAAAGAACGCGTTGACGGACTCTCGCCCGTTCACTTTGTCATAGAAGCCCTGAGTGCCTGCGTCCAGCCCGACCACGATGACTCCAGAGCTTGCCCCAGAGCTGTCTATCTCATTATCCAGCGTCCTGACCATAGGGGACGTCGAGCTGTCGAAGTCTGTGTCCACAGCCGCATGCCATGACACTGCCGGGGACATGTCGACGCCCTCCAGAGAGCCATCCTCATTCACCTTTACGAACTTCAGCTCCCACTTAGGGTACGACTGGTATCCGATTGAGGGGCTTGACATCAGGAAGGCGCCTTCGCCGTCAATGACGTCCCCATTGTTGAAGTTTATGAAAATTGTCCTGTTGGCCATTGTCTCTATCCCCTTAGTCTGCTTATGCGTTCCCTCATGTCAGGGTTGTCCCTGTATATCGCCTCCTGAAGCTCCTCAATCAGTTCCTCAAACGCCTTTGAGGACACGCCCTCCAAGTCCCTTCTCTCAATCTTCAGGGCGATGCCCCTGATCCTCCTGCACAGGTCTGGCTCTATGTACTGCAGATGGCCTATCGCAAGCCTAAGCTGCCCGTCAATCGCGGCGAGGTTCAAGTCCTGGTAGCTGAACTCATTCCATAGGCTCCATGCGGTAGTGAGATGCTTCATCCCGCAGAACGAGCACTGGTCAAACGCGAGGATGTCCGCGACCGCCAGCTTAGATCCGCCATGGCATGCGCACCCCATCACAGCGCCTCCTCTGCTTCAGTCACTTCAACGCCCTCAATGAGGGCGCCTGGATCCGCTGGGGTGAGCTCCAGGCTCTCAGCCTTGACGATCCTCCTCTCCTCAAAGCCGCCTCCGTCTCGCCTCCTGCAGTAGTACACGCCATCTCTCCAGACGGCGCACTTGTAGCATGGCTCCCCTCCGTCAGTGATCAGCGTAAGCTCATTCGCGAGCGGGCTCCATCTGCATGAGACGAGGCTTCCGTCCTTCTTCTGCAGGGACATCAGGATGTCCCTTGGGCTGAAGGGGTCATAGCTTAGCCTGTAGATGTAGTCAACGCCCTTGAGCCTCGTCACCGTCTTCATTGAGCCCTCATACTGGACTATCGGGCCGACGCTGGACGCGAACGTCGCCTGCCTCTTCCAGACGTACCCCACGTTAGCTGGGCACACTTTCACCGGAGGGGTGTCGTCAAAGCCCCATTTCCTGTAGAGCATGAAGCCGACGTCCCTCCAGTCGTTCATGACGCTCCCCCCTGCGATGAAGCTGACTGTCCATTGCCTGTAGTCAGGGTGCCACTCTGCAGTCGGGCAGCACTCAGTGGCGTCCTCATTGGCTCCAGTGAACAGCCTTCTCCATCCGGAGCCGTCAAAGTAGTGCACTTTCCACACCCCATTCACTTTAAGGCAGCACAGCTGCCTCTCCTCGCCATCTCCAGGGGCGGCGAACGGCATATGCGAGCTTTCGTGGTCATCTAATAGGAACATCTCTTCTTTCCTCATTGGCTGTGCTTACTGGAAACTGGTATCCCATACTAGGGCATTCTCCAGGCTGGCTGGAGTGTAGCTGTCCCCGCATTCGAACTTGACGAAGAGGCCAAGGCAGTCAGGCGAAGCCTGGAAAAGCATCATGTATCCGTTGTAGTTGTAGTGGCTTCTGAAAGTGTCCGGCATATCAATCAGGACGCCATACTCATCAATCGGGCCATACCCGTAGGTGATCCCTACGCATGGCTTGCGCGGGTCATTGAAGTGGGCTCCGCTGACGTCCCTGAACAGCCAGAACCAGCCCGGATGGCCTGAACTCTTGAATGGGCTTAGCCTCATGACGGCGGTGGATTCGTCCGATCCGGTTCACGATGCCCTTTGTGATGACTTCGCACTGGCTCAGCGGGCACTCTTCACTGGTGAGCCAGGGCATCGTCTCGTTCCTGGGGGTGCTCTTGCACATCAGCTCCCTGTACCCCACCATCAGCGAATTGGAGTCCACCCACAGGGGAAGCATAAGGCCAGCCGCATTAGGGTCAGTGCTCTTCAACTTGGCACCTCCCTGCGACTGTCATGACCGGAAGGGCCAGGTTGTAGCAGACTACTTTAGGCAGAGTGTCCGGGCCGTCGTCTTCCTCATATGCTTTAGTTATCTCCCCAATCATGGCGTACCCGTCCAGTGAGCTGTAGACTGACACTGACTCCGGAGGCGGTGAATCGGCGCAGTGGACCTTTGGCTCGTCCCAGATCAGGTCTTTGAGGCGGAAGCTGTTCCTGATGTAGATGTACCTTGGCTGGGCTGACGGCGTCAGGCAGTCAGTGATGTCGAACCTGATCTTCTTCTTGTGGAATGCGCTGAGGCAGATGCCGTTCCTGACGAAGAAGCCGCCTTTGATGACGAGGATCATTCGCCCGTTGTCCTCCTCGACTGAGAAGCTCCATGGGCCTCTGTAGTCAGGGGTAGACGCTGACATCCCGCCGACCGGCTTCGCCCTGCTCCTTATGACGGTCCCGCCTCTGGACTTGCTGACGAACGTGGTGCTGTTGTCCCCATACACCTCGAGTGACGGAAGGACGTCACAGATCTTCTGGACAGTGGCCCAAAGCGCCGGGAGCTTTCCTCCTGAAGTCGGCAATTTAGGGAAGTTCATAGCGGCTCTCCTCAGATCTCATCCCTGTACAGGTCACCGTCCCACCCCTTCTTGTCAGGGGAGTGCGTGTAGGTGCAAGTGGCGACCCAGTACCTGCCGTCATAGCTCACGGTGCCGCCCTCGCACAGCCAGTTCCCCCCGAACCTCCTCACGATGTCGAAGTCGCCATTGATTGGGGATGAGATCCTTCCGGCCCTTCTGCCCACTGCCCACCCCGCTGCCCTCTGGCTAGTGTGCTTGGATGACTCAGTGACCTCATAGACCGGGAAGTCGAAGCTGTCCACCCCAGGCTTCGTCATCTCCTTTATCTGGTGCCATATGTAGCTGTTGGGGAGCGCAGGGAGCTCATTGAGGCTCTTCCCCCAGGCGAAGTACTCGATCTTACTGGGGTTGCTCCCGTCCCCAGGGTACTCGACGCTGGAGTTCGCGACCCCGTCGTTGTCATATGTGGCGCTGGACCAGAACTCAGGCAGCTTTGCGTTCTTCTTTGTGCTGTAGAGGTTGTTGTTCCAGTGCTTCCTGTAGTTTGACTTGCTCTCAAGCGGAAGGCTCATCATCCTCATAGTCAGCGAGGACTGCTTTGGCCCATAGGAAGTCCCCTTTGAGATGCCTCCCGCCTCAACCGCATACTCGACCTCAAGGTTCCAGATTGGCCCTTCGTCCTGAGTCATCTTGACGCTTTCGATGGTCCCATGCCCCTTGCTGACGCTGTTCACTATGAGCTGGTCCATCGCACGAGAGCAGAGCTCTTTTGACCCCTGGTAAATGACGGTCGTCAATGTGCCTTCGCTGGAGTTCTCCTTTGTGAACCCCTTGTACTTGACCTGAAGGCTGTCAAACACGCTTTTGTCCATTCTTTTATGCTCCTTAGTTGACCAGACACTTGCGTATCTCTCTGATTAGGGTGTTGCTCTCAAGGAGGGTCTTCCCTATCTCCTGCTGGGCTCTGAGCTGCAGTCGCGGGGTGTCGCTCTTGTCGATGACGACCGATGAGCTGAATCCGCCTCTTCTGGCCAGCTCGTTTGTGTAGACCACGTCATCTTTCTGCTGAGGAAGACTGAAGTCAGACACATTGCGCATAAGCTTCGCCAGCGCGTCGATTCTCTCAGTCTCGTCAGGGGTAAGCTCTCTCCCAAGCTGTGATCTGGCCTCTTCCCTTGCCTTCATGGAATCCGCTTCAGCGCCTTGGCCTGCCTTCTCCATCAGAGAGCTTCGCGCGTCTTTCGCTGACGCCATCATCTTAGTCGCCAAGTTGAGCTTCTTCTGCTCCTGCTGCGCGGCTATGATTCTGCTGATCCACTCATTGTAGATCTCAAGGTTCTTCTCGGTGGCGCTGACTCCAATCGAGCGAAGCACATTCTCTCTCTCAATGGCCGCCTGGGCCGCGTAGTCCCCATTGAGGGCCGCTTTCGTGGACCTGTTCTCAGCGCCCATGCTGTCCGCTTTGCCGGACAGGGCCTTGAAGTTCTTGGCCGCCTCAAGCTTCCTGTTCATCTCCGTCAGCATGTCAAGCTCTTTCTTGTAGAGCTTCAGGTTCTCTTTAGTCGGCGTGACTCCAGCCTTCTTCAGGATTGCCTGCTGCTTCAGCAGATCCACTTTCCTCTCGTCGCCGGAGACCTCAGCGGTGAGGGCGCCTGCCTCATTCTCCAAGTCTGCGCCTTCCTGCCTAAGCTTCCACTTCACGGTCACTTCCTGCTGGATTTTCGCGTCTTCATTGTGCCTCTTGAACTCGTGGGCTATCTTAGAGCGGCTAAAGGCGGTCTGCAGATCGGCCAAGGCCTCTTCGACCTTAGTCTTCTCGTCCTGATAGGCCTTTATCCTGTCGTCCAGCGCTTTGATTTGGCCTTCATAGAATTTCCTCTTCCCAGCGCCGTCAGGCTCCTCCCCGCTGATCCCGTCAAGCTCTTTCTGGAGCCCGTCCCTCTTCTTCACCAGGCCTCTTACGCTGTTCTCATACTTCCTGAAGACTTTTTCGGTCTCTTCATTGAACGTCAAGTCGCCTATCTTAGTGTTGACCGCAAGAATCTCCTTCACGATATTCATATTCCCCGGCTCGCCGACTATCTTTGTGATGGCGTCTATGAGTCCAGTTCTCAAAGAGCTGATCATATCAGCCGCCGAGGAGAAAGTGGCGTCTCCTGTCTTAGCCACATGCTCGTCGAAGCGTCTGACGAAGTCCCCATCATACTCCCAGTCGCTCAACAGAGCCAAGGACTCGGCAAGCTCCTTCACAGCGGGCTTCACCCTGCCGCCGCTTGACTTCATGAGGTCTTCTGTGAGGCTCTCCCTCAGCTTCTTGAGCTTCGCAAGGCGCTGTTTGATGTCAAGGTACTTCGCTTCAGTCTCGTCCAGCTCTTCCTCTTCCCTCTTCTGGCTCTCAGACACCTCTTCAATGCCCCTGATGACCTCCTCGTCATATGCCCTCGCCTGCTCGCTCGTGTCCATGGAGTCCACGTCTATGTCAAGGCTCTTCTTCTTCAGCCCATGCCTCTCCGCATATTCGGCGTAGGCCTTCTTGCTCTCATTGATTCTTCTCTTGGTCTTGTCCGGCAGCGCACGGAATATCCTGTTGTCTGAGAAGTCCTCTGCGATTCCCTGGAATGCCCTGAAGAAAGCGTCTGGGTCTGCGTCCAGGAACTCCTTAGGGGACTTGAACACGCCTCCGGCCTTCCTGCGCTCGGCCATCAGCGCATGCACTCTCCTCGCGTAGTCATCATCGCCCTCACCCGCCTGCTGCGGATTCTGCTGCCTGACGAGCTGGTAGTTGAGTGAGCTCATGAAGTCCCCTCTAGTGCCATCGCCGCCGCTGACGCTGTTGGCGGAAGCGAAGTACATGTCGAGCATCTGCTTGTCCGCGCCCATCTGCCCAAGCATGTCCACGTAGAACGCGCTGAAGCTCTTCTCGCTTCGGTCCTTCATGCCGCTGATCTCATTCTGAAGGGCCTTTGTGTTCGCCAAAGCCGCGTTCATCCTTATCTGGTGCTTGAGGTTGGCGTCAAGCGAAGCGGTCTGGTCATTCAGGGCCTTCTTCAGCTTCTCCTCAAGCTTCAGGATCTCCCTGTCCGCGTTTATCAGCTTCCCCTTCTTCTCATTTGCCTTGTCGTAGTAGTCCAGCGTCTCCTGGAGCCTCCTGTTGAGGAGCTCCGCCTCATCCTCCACACGGCTTGCCTCAACTTCCCTTTTGCCCTTCAGCTGCTCTGCTGGAGACGCCTCTTTGCGCTGGACCCACGTCGACTTGTCTCTGGCTTTGAAGTTCTTGTACACTTTCTCCGTATAGCTGAAGAGCATCAGCTGAAGGCCCTCGCTCAAGTTCCTGAAGTCGATCTCCCCTATCTTCCTCTTGAACTCCCTCTCAAGCCCTTTAGGGTCAAGGCCGTCGAGGTAGTCAGAGTATCTGTAGAAGTCTCCGCCATGCCCGTCAAACGCGTTCTTGCCTAAGTCATGGTACGCGTAGATCTTCTTCAGGATGTCCATCTTGCTTGACTGCGTAAGGAGATCGCTGTTCTTCGTCATCAGCTCTTCAGTGACGTTCGCGATGCCCGTGAACGCGTCTGTGTACTGCGTGAGGTAGCCATTGGACTTTCCGATGCTGCTTGAGATGCCTTCCCACAGCCTAGTGAGCCCCTTTGTGATGGTCTCTACAGACTCCATTGAGGCGATCATCGCCCTTATCTTGTCTTTCGCGTCGCCTATGGAGTCCTGGTAGCTCTCAGCGGCCTGCACCATGCTCTGGGGGACAGTGTAGCCAAGGGCCTCTGCCTCTGCGATGAACCTGTTGAAGTCCTTTTCGCTCGTCATCTTGTTCAGTGTCATCATGTCTTCCTTCTCAAAGACACTGAACATCTCAGTGGGCATCTTCTGCCCATTGGCCTTCAGCCTGGACAAGGCGTCATTGATGGCCATCAGCCTCTTCTCTGGGGACAGCTGCTCCAAGTCCCTCCAGGAAAGCCCAATGGAGTAGAAGGCGTCCCTGTATCTCTTCTCCCCGCTCTCAGCGTGGTTCATCGCATAGTCGATCTTGCTGATGACCCCGAGTATCCTCTCCATCTCAATGCCGGCCCTGCTTGACGCGTGCTGCAGAGAGAGGTACGCGTTCGCTGACATGTTGACGGACTTGGCGCTCTTGGCGACTCCGTCAAGGCGCGAGGCAAGCGCATTGACCCCCTTCAGGACTCCAGTGGCGGCGCCCCCAATCAGAGTGACGGCGGCGGCTGCGGCGACCCCATATGGGCCCATCTTTGAGAGCGCTTCAGTGACTCCGCTGAAGCCTTTGGCCGCTATGTCAGCCGCGTTCTTTGAGGCGTTCGCGATGCTGGCCATCAGGGATCCGGCGCCACCTGAAGAGCCTCCAATCTTCTTCATGGAGCTAGTGGCCTGCCTCTCAGAGTCTCTCAGGCCTTTCTTGAACTCTTCATTGTTGAGGGTGATCTTCGCTTCAATCGCCATGCTAAGCTTCCCGTTCTAAAGTCTCCGCAGATCTATCTATTCTTCAGGAGGCGTCCTCACAGTCTCTAGGAAGCGCTGCCTGTCTTCTGCCCTAAGCACCCCCTTCTCAATGAGCCTGTCCGCTATGAGCTCATCCGTCCTTTCGGACTGCGCCTTAAGTATCTCCTCTGAAGTCCTCTTGGAGATGCTCTGGACCCCCTGCATCCTGCACCATTGGATGTAGTAGAGGCAGCAGGCGGTCAGGCTAAGGCCACTCATGACCTCGTCGGGCTTAAGCCCAGTCACTGCGCTCACTTTCGCCACCATTCCGGTGAGCCAGTCCGCGTCAAATGAAGGCTGCTGGGAGCCGACTACAGTCGTGCTGGCGCTTGGGAACATCCTCAGTGGCTGGAACGCAATGCCTATGAGGGCGTTCGCTATGGAAGAGGCCTTCTCAATGGAGAGCCCACGCCTCTTCACTTCCCCAAACGCCTTCAGGGCTGTGGTTCCGGCGTCAGAGTCCGGCTTGTGCTCTAGAGTGTAGAAGAAGATGTCCAGGTCAAGCTCCGTGACCTCTTTGCCAGTCTCTTTGGCCAATGGGGAGTCAATGCACCACATGTAGGCGTACTGCAGAAGCTTCACTGGGCTGTAGTGCTCCCCTTCGATGAGGACAGGTATCCCGGCGGCGCTGCAGAGCTCTGAGAAGCAAAGCGCCGGATTGAACTTCTCGTCGTCAAGCCTGTTCAGCACTTCATCGTCGTTGAACCTCTTCTGGAATTCAGCGTCTGCCGTGAGGGCCTTGACGGCTTCCTGGAGCCTCTTGTCTAAGCGTTGGAAATGCATTTGCGGTCTGCCCCTTATGAAAAAGGCTAGAGCCCTTCTGCTCTAGCCTTCTGCCGTCATCCTGAATCAGCCTTGGATTGCGCTAAGAGCATGGACCACAGTGTCCGAGTCACCTGCGCGGGCCGTCACTGAAGCCTGCTGGAACTCAGTGTTCGACTCAGTCTTATTGACTGTCGCGATCAGGTAGTCCTTCTCGCCAATCTTAATGACTGAGCCGACGCCAACGCCGCTTCCGACGTAGAGGCCATCGACCGTGATCTCCTCATTCTGCGAGTAGGGGGCCAAGTCAAGCAGCTTGCCCTTCTCGTCACGGGCTTCAGCGACATCCACAGTGTGGCTGTATTGGATGCTGTTGGCAATCAGCCCAGTGCCCAAGTTCCCGCTCAGGTCAGTGGTGATGCCGAAGTACCTGGTAGGTCTAGTGTTCGCCATTGTTGTGTTTCCTCATGTAGGTTTCTTTCTTAGAAGGATGTTATAACAGTGTACTCCAAATGGGCCAAGTAGCATTTGCCGTAGGCGTCATCCACCGTCATCATCTTCGATCTGTCAAAGAAGAACCCGACCACTGGGACTTCCTCGAACAGACTGGAGAGAGGGGCCTCCTGCAGCGTGTACTTCTCTAGCCTTCTCATGACCTCTTGGCAGATGTCTCTGAAGGACTGCCCAGTGTCATCTTCAGAGACGTGCGATGAGACGTAGACGCTTATCCTGCTCCTGTAGTCCGGAAGGCCGACATTGGCCTGCGTCGTCTCATCGACGCCGACAGAGACCACGTTAGCCCCTCTGATCTCAGAGTTGTCCAGGCTCTCAATCACCTCATAGCGCTCATCGCCTCGAAGCGCATTCATCAGCTTTCCGGTGATCATCTCATCGTTCATGGCTTCATTCATAGCTTCTGCCCCCTCTTGGCGATCGCCGCCAGCCTATGCCTGAGCTCCGCCATCGCCCTGTCATAGCCATACCTTTCGGCTGCGCTCGCGTACTTCTCGACATCTGAGGCGCTGTTCGTGATCGTCACTGAAACCTTTGCGCCGCGGGTCTCCAGAGTCGTCTCGCTGTAGTCAAGGCCCGCCAACGCCGGAGACTTCCCTATCAGCCTTTGGATCCCCAGCGGGACATTCACCCCAATCGTCGCCAGGGACTTCCCCCACATCGCCTTGGCCAATCCTCTGTTGGCGATTCTCCTAAGCCTCTTGAGCTCCCCCTTCGTCCTGCAGTAGGCAAAGGCAGGCGCTTTGGACTGCCTGCTCTTCTTTGTGCTGTAGACCTTGAACTTCATCCCCCTCTTGAGCTGGGCCCTGTCAATGTCAGTCGCGGCCAGTCCAGGGTAGCCTCCAGCGACAAGCGCGCTAAGCAGCACGAAAGGCCTCTCATACTTCTCCTTTGGGATCGTCATAGAGGGGCTTCCGCCTCTCCTCGGCGGAGTCCACTTGGCGGCGGCGTTGGCGAACACCACAGCGGATCTCCTGATGATGTCCTGGGACTCGAGGCTTATGTCATTCATCAGCCTCTTGGCCTTTTCCTCGAAGTCGCCCATGCCATATCTCATTCCTACTCTGAAGTCCATGTCAGCCTCTGAAGTCCGTGTCAGCCCTTAGAGACGCTCTGCAGATGAAGCGCGATGCTGGTGTTCGCTGAGTCATAGGTCACATCTGACACTTTGTACAACGCATTCCTGAACCTCACTCTCTGCCCTCTGCTTGGCGTCTTCTCAACGGGGAGCCTGATGCTTAGGGTGAAGTTCACGTCATCGACTGCGCCAATGTCCCCATACACGACTGAGTCATCTATGGGGCTGCATATGCACTTGTAGCAGCATTCCCCTATGAGGCAGTCCTCAAGGAAGTCGCCGCATCCGAAGATGTCTGTGATCGCTCTGTCAAAAATGCCCATCTGAATCTGCGGGGGCTGTCTCCAGCCCCCTCCCTGCTGCCCTGTCCGTCAGACGGACTTGCAGAATGACTTCGGCCTGCGGAAGACGTAGTCATTGGCCGCGAAGGCCTGGATCTCAATCGCCTGCTTGCGCGAGAGGTCCTTGTCTTCGGTGACGACGCGGATCGAGATGCCGTCGAAGTTGGCCTCAAGGGCCTCCCCGAAGTTGCCAAGGATGACGGCGGAAGCGGGGATGTTGTGGTCAATGAACGCGTCGTAGCCCAGGCACTTTCTGGTGTCAGGGTCGAGCAGCATCTTGTTCTGCTCTTTGGCCGAATACGGGGTAGACGCCCACTGGTAGTACGCGTCAGTGCCAAACACCCACTTGAGGTCGCCGCTGTAGTCGAAGCTCTCGCGGATCTTCTTCTCGAACTCAAGGGCGGTGCTCAGAGTAGGGGCTCCGCTGAGGGTGACGGTGTTGACGTTCGCGACGTTCAGGAGCCCGACAGGCTGGTTGTTTCCGGAGAGGCCGTTGAAGAACGCGTAGTCCGCGGTCTGGGCCAGAGCCTTGCCGATGTCCTCCATGATGACGGCCTCAGCCGAGGGGTCGTCCTGGAGCAGCGACTGGTAAGAGACGTCGACGAAGCAGCCGTACTTCTTAGGGGTCATCGTCTTCAGGGTGAAGTCCATCGTGGCTGACGGGATCTCGCCATTGATGTCGACATAGCCTGCGTTAAGGCCAGACGTGGCGACCGAGAAGCTGATGGACTGCCCAGCGACTGCGACTTTGCGGGTGCCAACGGCGTCTTTGGTGACCGGAGCTCGCAGAACAGGGGCGTACATTCCAGGCTTGTACGTGGTCTGGTTCAGCGCTTCAGTGCCGTTGAAGTCCCTCAGCTGGGCTTTAGTGACGACGATGTCGGCGTCAGTGACCCCAAACCTGCGTTTGTTCTCTTCAATGACGCTTCGCTCAAATGACGCCTCTTCATTGGACATCCTGCCGACGGTGTTCAGTAGCGCTTTACGCAATGAAAACTTACTCATCTTCTTTGATTCCTTGATGCCTTCTCTGCTATTATGTTCTTTGACAGCCTTCTTGAAGTCGCTGTAGCTCCTTTTCTCCCTTATGTACGCCTCTGCCAGCTCTGGGCACTCCATCAGGTCCCCAAGCGAGCGTATCTCCTCCTGCTCTTCGCAGGGGCCCTTGGCGCATTCCCCTTCACAGGACTTCTTCTCCTGCTCTTCACAGGACTTCTTCTCCTGCTCTTCACAGGACTTCTTCTCCTGCTCTCCGCAGGCTTTCTTCTCAGCCTCTCCGCAGGCTTTCTTCTCAGCCTCTCCGCGGGACTGCTCTTCAGTCCCTTCGCAGGGACTCTCCTTCTGCTCAGGGCAAGCGGGCTTCTGCCCGTCAGGAGTCTCCTCCGCTTTCTCTTCCGGCTTTTCCTTAGGCTCGTTGCACTGCATCTCATGCTCCTCTCTGTCTAGCGACCTGTTGAACCCCACGCTGATGTCCGCAGGAATCCCCACCAGTGACCCCTCATAGATCATGAAGCGGTCAGCGTACATCGTCTTCTTCCCGTTCTCAGTCGAGAAGTGGTATTTGTCGATTGTGTACCCCACTGAAGTGCAGGTCATGATGCCGGCTTGGATGTCCCTGACGACCGCCTGGACATCCTCCCTGTCACTGAACTTCACTTTGCACTTCACTTTGTTCCCGTCAATCCATGCCTTCACGATGACCCCGAGCACTTTCTCAGGATCATGGTCTCGAAGGAACGCGCACGCGCCACTGTTCAGCCTTGAGAAGTCGACGCTGTCCTCTGAAATGACAAGCACCTCGTCGTAGACGCCAAACTGCTTTGACTCCCTTTCGTACGGCGCGTCACTGCATAGGGAGAAGACATACTCAAGGCTTTCGCTTCGGTCTATCTCAAACTCTCTTGTGTAGCCCATATGAATCCTCTAATCGCTATTTATCCGCTTCAGTTCTTTCTCCCATCCTCTTCGGCGATCTCCTCATCAGTCTTCTCCTCAATCGGGTCTGCGGCCACTTCAGAGGCGGCGTCATTGAAGATGAGGTCTTTAGACTCGCACATCTTCTTCCACAGTGTCCATCCGTCCAGGACCTCATTCGGGTCAAGGCCATTCTCCTCGATGACCTGAAGCGGGTTCTTCACCCCAAGCTCTAGGGCGTACTTAGTCGCCACGATGTCGCGGGACGGATCATACCATGCCCTCTTGGCGCAGATGAAGCTATGGTGGCGAAGCGCCTGCCCCATCTGCTTTGGCTTCAGGAGGTCAGAGCTGAGGATGAGGGACTCCAGGAACAGCTTATACTGCAGCTCTTTCCAGTTGTCGATCAGAAACTCCTGAGTCGCCTCAAAGAACATCTTCGAGTCCGCCGCGCACTCCCTCAGAGAGGAGAAGTTGACGCTCTCATAGTCCTTGCAGAGCTGGTTGTAGGAGACCCCAAGCGAAGCCCCGATCTTCTTCGTGACGGACTTCACAAAGGAGTCGAAGTTTGAGTTAGGATGGGCCGGAGTCACGGACTTCACGGAGTAGCCATTCGGCACCACTGACGTCTGGCCTGGGGCAAGCTCCTGGATGAACGCCCCATTCTCATCCCCCTCGTCACTCAGGAAGTCCCCTGTCTGAGCCTGCCCGTTCCTCTCATAGAAGATGCTCAAGACGGCAGAGACCTTAGCGGCCATGAGCTCAGCCATCTGGAAGTCCTCAAGCTGCTTGAGGTCATTCAGGCATGCGTTCAGGGGCGTGAACCCCCTGACTTGCTCAGGGAACTCATGCCTGAACAGATGGATCATCTCAGACGCAGGCACCCTCTCCTCTGCGCCAGCCTGATATGTCGTCGTGTCCCCGCTTCCTGAGCCAGTACGCGACAGGCTTGTACCTGCTGTCTATCTCAACGCCAAGGACGATCGCGTTCTGGCCTTCAGTGGCCTCTCTCCTCTTAGTGTAGTCTATTGAGAGGGCGTCGACCAGCTCAAACGAGAGGCCAATGGGGTTCTTCGCCCTCCTATGGACTCTGATGAAGACCTCCCCGTCGACGAGGAGGCTCCTCAGGATAAGCCTGTCAAGCTCCTTGGCGCCAAGGGCCCCATCCACAGTGAGAAACCCGTTTGACGCCTTCCCCCACTCATAGAACTGCCATTCGATCTCATCATTGAGTCCGGTGTCAAGCTCACCATTGGGCTTCTTCACTTGGGACTGCAGAGAGAACCCGCTCTTCCCGATCACGTTCTTCTCCATCAGCTCCAAGTAGCTTCTGACCACATTGTTGTTCTTAGAGAGCTCCCTTGCCCTAGTGACTAGAGTGAGAAAGTCATTGTCGATGTCAAGGTTTATCTTCGAGAACGTGGAGTAGATCCAGTCAGTGAAGCGAGTGGACCTGGCTCCGGCGAAAGCCCTAGTCCTCTTCTTCGCTGGCGCATTCTTCTTCTTCGTCATGATGCTGAAGAAATTCATCAGTGAGATCTCCATGTGTACAGTATCTTCTTCTGGTCAGCCTTGGAGGAGGCCTTCTCCCCGTCTTCACTGTCCTCTTCGGCCATCTTCTGCAGAATGAAGTCCCTAAGCCTAAGGAGCTCATCAAGCCTGTAGTACGAGATCCTCTTGTCACCGACAGTCACGTCATTGGCGGGGTCAAGGGTCTTCCCGGCGATCCTGTCCTCAACCGCCTTCAGCGCCTTCCTCCAGTATGACAGCGGATCCGCGGATATGAGGAAGTTGGCCTTGACCCTAAGGGTGCCCTCCTCCTCAATGCCAGTCGGGCTCAGGATCTGGTATGAGTACTTCCCCGGAGCCCACTCTCGCGTCTCCTCAGCTGAAGCGGTGACCTTTCCGCCCCCGTCTGCGCCCACCACATACCTATTGGCCCCATCAGATATGACCATCTGAGCCGAGCCAGCTGGAGCCTGCGCTGAGAACTCAAACCCTTGGACTGCCTTAAGCATATTAGCCCTCCTTAATATCTCTATTTATCCGCTTGCGTCTTAGACTTTCCACCAGCTGCCCTTAGACTCCTCCTGGTGGAGGGCGTCCTCTCTCTTCTGCTGCCTCTCATGCCTTCTGAGAATGCTTGGGGCTCGGCCAAACCTGTACCTTGACTTAGAGAGGGACTGGAGCATGAAGTCCTTCGCCAAGTACGCGTACTTGATGCAGTCGAACTGGTGGTCCTTTCCGGTCTTCGGCACCCAGTTCCCAGGCTCATTCCCCCACTTTGAGCCCTCGTCTGGCCTGACGTCCCTTATCTCAGCGATATGCTCATCGCTTATCTCCGGGTACAGCCAAAGGTAGTCCGCGTCAGTCTTCCTCTGCGAATAGAGGTAGTACACCGCGGCGGATCTCCAATGCTTCTCGTCGCACAGGAGAAGTCGCTCCTGGCTGTCTGACAGCCTCCAGCTCGCAGAGGTCATGCCAGTGCCCTTCTGCATGATGACGTTCCTGTGGCCTTTCGCGAAGTGCTTGACGTCTCCGGCCCTATGGCCTCCCTGGTCTATGATGAGCATCGTAGGCTTCACCCCAACGCCGTCGCTCACCAAGTAGTCCGCCAGGAGCTTGTCCTCAAGCGTCTGGATTGGCGGAAGCCCATCCTCTTTCCTCTTCCTGTCGATGGCGCCCCTCCTGTCCTGGTCAAGCTCAATGTGCTGAAGCTCTCCGCACTCGAGCATATAGAGGCTGTCGTCTGTGCCCCACGCGAACACCGCGTAAGAGACGAAGTCGTCCATTGTGTCAGCCGCTATGAACACCATCTCGGCGTTCTCGATTGACGGGGCGACCTTCCAGATATGCCTGTCCCTAAGGCTGGAGATCTCATCCTTTGTGATCGGCCTAGGCCTGTAGGGGAGGCCTCTCCAGGAGTTGTCGAAGTTCTGCTGCACTGAGAGGTCCGCGGTCTTCCCCGCCTCAAGCTGGGCCGCCGCGATCTCACTCCAGGACAGAGCCGGAAGCATTGACGCCAGAGCCCCAATCTGGTATGAAGGCCTAGTCCTCTTCAGCTCAGGCAGCTGGTGGACGTAGCCCCCGTTCTGGATCATCCAGGCCTTCTCGCCCTCAGTGTGCTCTCGCCCGCACAGCGGGCAGCACAGCCTCTCAGTGCCTTTCCTGACGGTGTAGCTCCTGAGGCCCTCACTGTAGTCTGACTCGAACTGCAGGTTGTGTATGTCGCAGGACCTCATCGTGAGCCTGTTGCACCCCCTGCACCTCAGAGTGTAGTACGCCTGGCTCCCCATCAGGAACTCCTGCCAGATGCTCCCCTTCTCGACGGTGGGGGAGCAGACGGCGAACTCCATGCAGGCGGAGAAGCTTCTGGTCCTCTTCCAGCCGTCCCTCACGTTCTGGGGATGCTCTGGGCTGAACTGGTCGATCTCATCCAGGCAGACCACTTTGCAGCTCTTGGAGACGATCTTCGAGCCACTGCCCTGGAAGTACACAATCTCATTGGAGAACTTGTAGCGGTCGCCCCTCTTCGCGCGGGGCTTCATGAGCTCCTCCTTAAGGCCAGGGATGTGGGACACCAGCGGCTCGAACTTCGTCAGGTTCGTCTCAGCGGCCTTTCCGTCAGACGGATAGCAGATCAGCATCTGGCATGGGTCGAACACCATCCTGTACAGAAGGCCATAGAGGAACATCGAGGTCTTCCCGCATCTGCTCGCAGCTCACCACGATGACGTGCTTTCTGACGCCCATGTCCTCCCACTGCCTGAGTATCTCCACCTGGTAGGGGTACTGCGAGAAGTCAGGCCTGTCCCTCTCAGAGGAGACGTCGTCGGCCAAGTTGATGTTCCTCTCTATCCAGGGCATGATCTCCATGAACGGCTGGATGCTGAAATAGCCCCTTATCGCGTCCGTCAGGCTGAATGCGCTCGTCTTCTTCACTTGGATCTGCCCCTACTCTCACCTGAACAGGAAGTCAGGGAGACGCACTGACTGCTCAATCGTCTGGACGACGTCGCACTCCCCCCCAAGCGGATGGACTACGCATGGGCCGTAAGTCAGGGCGCCGCCAGCCTTCATGTACTCAGGGGCGAGCAGAAGCCTAGGCACCTTCAGCATCTCCGCCAATGACCAGAGCCCCCCTTGGTTTCCGATGACCCCCTTGGCGCCTTTCATGAGCCTCGCGGCGTCCGCCATGTCCGCCACCTCAATCTTAGGGATAGGATAGCCAGTAAGGGACTCGAGCCTCCTGTGCTCACAGTCAAGCCCAATGAACGCGATCCCGTCTCGGTGCTCAGAGAGGCAGTATGAAATCGGGACATAGTAGTTGTTGACCCTCTCAGTGCAGGTGACTAAGACCTTTCCGGCAGCCCTCCCGTCCCCTCCGAACTTCCCCTCAAACAGGTTTTCGCTGAGGTCTCTCCTGAAGTGGTGGCTGCTGAGGGCGTAGAACCACAGGCGGTTGTCCCCGCCATAGAAGCTGATCCTCTTCTGCCTGAACTCGTCCAAGTCGACGCAGCCGTCGATCTGGCCCCTTATCTGCTCGACTTTAGCCCACTCCGCCGCCTGGACGTCGGTGAACAGCCCAGACTCCCTCAGGAACGGCATGATGAACCTCGCGCTCCCCTCTGACATCTGCACATCGCCGTCCGGATGCCTCTCGGCGTAGACGGCGGGCTTCCCGTAAGTCAGGAGCATAAGCGTCCTGTCCGCGCCTTTCCATTCGCTGTAGTCCCTTATGAAGTGAAGCGAGAACAGGATGTCCCCTAAGTTCCCGCTGTGCGTGAACACGATCTCCCTCATCTCTGCTGCTCCTTCTCAGTCTCCCTGAATCTGCTCCACATTGCGTCCAGCCTGTCCTTCATCAGCCCGAGGGCGCCCTCAAGCTTCCCCGTCAGAGTCGCGAGCTGCTCTTCGTTGAGGTGGAGCGAGATGAGCTCATTCTTGAATCTGCTGAAGGCCTCTGCGAAGGCGTCGAAGAACTCCTCATTCCACTCGTTCCAGATCGCCTGCTTCTGCTCCTCAAGCTTCTGCTCGATGAGCGCGGTCCTCGCCTTCAGGTTGCTGAGCCTCGCCGCAGTGAGCTCATCCCCCATAAGCTGCGCAGCCCCTGGAGGAAGCGACGTGATGTCCCCCAGGATGTCCTCGACCTGCCCGGCGTCCTCATCAGGCTCAATGATCATTCCGCTGTACGCCTTCTTCACCTCAGGGGGCATCATGTCAGTAGGCAGGAAGTACTTCTTCCTATGCCCATCGAACTTCCATTTGAGGGTGGTGCCGAGGCCTCTGTCGAACTTCCCGCACGACATCTTAAGGGCCTGGAGGATCTCTGATCGCGGAAGCCAGCAGCCACTGCTCATGCCGCACCCCCGGGAATCTCCCCCAAATGCGACTTTTGGAAATTCCCATTTTGGCGCGAGCTGAGGC
>QXGG01220041.1_pt1 | contig 20190 bp, 21 predicted proteins | sample 1982491 | NCBI WGS metagenome assembly QXGG01 (sample SAMN09924614, study PRJNA488089) | Wastewater metagenome, whole genome shotgun sequencing project. | isolation source: South African research farm wastewater | place: South Africa: Irene, Agricultural Research Council, Animal Production... | reverse complement strand
AGCAGCACGAATGCCACTGAGGTGCATGCTTTACGTTTAATTTCTGCTTTATTGGATGGCGGTAGCAGCAGCCGTATTCCCACACAATTGGTGCGCAAGCAAGAGTTGGTGGCCGGTGCTTCAGCCTGGTACAACGCCTTCTCGCGTGGCGATAGCTTATTTGTGCTCTCGGCTACACCCAACGTGCAAAAAGGTAAAAAAATTTCTGATGTTGAAACAGGTCTCTGGCAGCAGCTCAAGCAATTGCAAGATCATCCGCCCAGCGCCGCTGAGCTAGCCCGCGTGCGCGCACAAGTCGTCGCAGCCGAAGTCTACGCGCAAGATTCCATTACCAGCCAAGCGACCCTTATAGGCCAGCTGGAAACGGTCGGCCTGTCATGGCGCATTCAAGAGGACGATCTTGCCGCTTTGTCAGCTGTAACACCTGCCGATATTCAAGCCGCCGCAAAAAAATTCTTTAGCAAAACCCGACTCACCACCGCCTATGTTTACCCTGAGGAGGCACGTCCATGATGGTTCTGCGTGTATTAAGTGCCAGTGTCCTGAGCACCGCCCTATTGGTTGCCGCCGGTTGCAGCAGCTTGAATAGCCCCAGCACAACGCACAGCAACACAGTTGAACAGCGTGTTAGCAGTTTAGCTGCCCTGGCCAACAGTGATCCCGTCACGCGCACCTTAGACATTCAAGAATGGCGCACCAGCACAGGCACTAAAGTGCTATTTATGGCCGCACCTGAACTGCCGATGTTTGATTTACGCTTAACCTTCGCCGCAGGCAGCAGTAAAGATCAGCAACACTCAGGTTTAGCCAGCTTAACCAGCGCGATGCTTGATGAAGGTACCGGTAACTTAGATGCGGGCGAAATTGCGACACGCTTTGAAGATTTAGGCGCTAATTTCTCCAGTGGCTCTTACCGCGACATGGCGGTGGTGAGTTTACGCAGCTTAAGCGATCCTAAACTCAGCGCACCCGCTCTGGAGTTATTTAGCAATATAGCGGCGCAACCCAGTTTCCCAGCCGCCTCCTTAGCGCGAATTAAAAACCAATTATTGGCCGGCTTTGAATACCAAAAACAAGATCCAGGCAAACTGGCATCCTTAGCATTATTTGAGCAACTCTATGGCACGCATCCTTACGCCAAGCCCAGCTCAGGTGATGCACAGTCAGTGCCCGGCATTACGCGCCAACAGTTACACAACTTTCACCGCACGTACTACAACGCCAGTAATGCGCAGATTGCCTTAGTGGGTGATTTAACCTTTGAGCAGGCCAAAGCCATCAGTGAAACAGTATCCGCGCGCTTACCTCGCGGTACGGCTGCCGCTGTAACAGCTGAGCCGCAAGCCAATCCGGCTTCTAAAACCCATATCGAACACCCCTCCACGCAAACTCACATATTGTTAGCGCAACTGGCGGTGAAACGTGGCGACCCTGACTATCCCGCCTTGTTTTTAGGCAATCAGATTCTCGGCGGCGGTGGTTTCGGGACACGTTTAATGGAAGAAGTGCGCGAAAAACGCGGCCTGACCTACGGCATTTATTCCAGCTTCAGCCCGATGCAAGCCACTGGGCCCTTTATGATTAATGTGCAAACCCGTGCGCAACTCAGTGAAGTCACATTGGAGCTGGTGCAAGACTTACTGCGCGATTACATCGACAAGGGTCCAACTGAAGCCGAACTCGCCAATGCCAAGCGTGAAAGCTTGGGCAGTTTCCCGCTCAGCGCGGCCAGTAACTCAGCCATTGTTGGCCAGCTGGCGGCAATTGGCTTTTACGATATGCCGCTGACCTGGATGGATGATTTTATGCAAGATCTGCAAAACCTCAGTGTCGAAGATGTGCATGCTGCTTTTAAGCGTCACCTTAACCCTGAGCAACTGGTGATTGTCACTGCAGGTCCTACCGTAGAACAACTGCCTCTGCCTGAGCCCGTCGAGCGTGCGGAGCGCGATGCACCTGTGGAGCGCCAGCACTGATGGCCAAGCAATCGTCCTCGACCTCTGGCGGTAACAGCCAAGTACGCATTATTGGTGGGCAGTGGCGTTCACGTAAGCTCACGGTGCCTGATGCACCGGGCTTGCGCCCCACGCCAGATCGCGTGCGTGAAACCTTGTTTAATTGGCTTGCGCCGACGATTCAAGGCGCACGAGTCTTGGATGCCTTTACCGGTAGCGGTGCGCTCTTTTTAGAAGCACTCTCGCGCGGTGCTAGCACAGGTCTGGCCTTGGATTTACATGCGCCCGCCATCCATAATTTACGCAGTAATTTAGCCCTGCTAAATTGTGACAATACCGAAGTTTTGCAGGCCAACGCCTTGGATTACTTGAGCCACACTGCTACCAGCGGTTTTGATATTGTGCTACTGGATCCCCCCTTTCATGGCGATTTATTGCTCAGCACCTGTGAGTTACTTGAGAATAATGCGTGGCTCAATGCTCGCGCTTGGATTTATACCGAAAGTGAGCAATCACCGTCGAGTTTAGGCGTGCCCAGCACGTGGCGCTTGCACCGTGAAAAACATACAGGCCAAGTGCACTATGCGCTGTGGCAAAAACAGGCTTAAGTTTTTTCGGCTGACTTAATCAGCAAAATCCAGTAACTTAACGCCCTTTGCGACTATTTTTGAGGTCATACGTGGAAGCTTTAAAAGGCAAGCTGGCACTGGGTGTCTTAAAACTGATTGCACTACTGCCGTGGCGTGGCGTGCAAGCTTTAGGTGGTGCTGTCGGTTGGCTGATGTGGAAAATACCCAGTCGTTCACGCGATATTGCGCGTATCAATATCAGTCACTGCTTCCCTGAGCTGAGCGCGGCCGAAGTCGACCAACTTACAGCGCGTAGCCTTAAGGGCATTGCTAAATCATTTACCGAAAGTGCCTGCGCATGGATTTGGCCACCAGAAAAAACCTTAACCTATGTGCGCGAAGTTGAAGGTTTGGACGTCTTAGAGCAGGCCTTAGCCAGCGGTAAAGGCGTGGTGGGGATTACCAGCCACTTAGGTAACTGGGAAGTGCTCAATCATTTTTATTGCGCGCAGTGCAAACCTATTATTTTTTATCGCCCGCCCAAGCTAAAAGCCTTAGATGACCTACTGAAAACGCAGCGCGTGCAACAAGGTAACCGCGTTGCACCCTCGACACGTGAAGGCATTATTAGCGTGATTAAAGAAGTGCGCAGCGGTGGTTCTGTCGGTATTCCAGCCGACCCAGAGCCCAGTCGCAGCTCCGGAGTCTTTGTGCCCTTTTTAGGCACTACGGCTTTAACCAGTAAGTTTGTTGCGGGCATGCTCGGCGGTAAACAAGATAAAGTGGCTGCAGTTTTTTTACACGCGATTCGTTTGCCAGATGGCAGCGGTTTTAAAGTCATTTTAGAAGCCGCCCCTGACGCCATGTACAGTACGGATACAGAAACCGCAGTGGGCGCGATGAGTGATGTGCTGGCCAGCTATGTACAGCGCTGGCCGGATCAATACATGTGGACCATGAAACGCTTTAAACAACGCCCCGACGGTGAGCAGCGCTGGTATTAATTGGTTGTATTGATATCCGCGTTACTCTGGGCATACAGTAAGCAAGAAAAATAACTTATATAGGCCTCTTAACTATGTCGACACATATGCGCCAAAGCACCCGTACTGGCATAAATTGTCATATTAAAGTGTGTCATCCGGCATTTGGCGAGATCTTGGCCATGACGCAAGACTTATCCGATGAAGGCGTGTTTATTAAGCACCCTGAGATGTGCCAGCTAGAAAAAGGCACTATCGTCACCGGTCAAGTGCAAAACCTGCCCATTGAAGCGCCGATCTTGAAGATGCAAGTGATGCGTATCACCAGCGAAGGTGCAGGTCTGCGCTTTTGTAAAGACGACTGCTAAACACCAGCGCCTGCTCAAGGTTGTTTTAGCAGCGCGGATTACGAAGTTAAGCTGCGTCTAAAACGCATCAATGCCACTAAGAAAAACGCTGCACCAATGGCCGTCAATGCCAACATCTCTGACCACACCAAAGCAAAACCTGCATCTCTAAACAAGATGGCGGTTGATAAGCTGACAAAGTGGGTTGTCGGCGACAGTTGCATCAGCCATTGCAGCCACACCGGCATACTATCCAGCGGCGTGGTACCGCCTGATAACAACAACATTGGCATCAGTACTGGAATGGTTAATAAGCCAAACTGCGGAATCGAGCGCGCCAAGGTGGTTAAAAATACCGCCAGTGAGGTACTGGCAAATAAATACAAACTGGTCACTGATAAATACAACAGCATTGAGCCTGCCAAAGGTATGCCCAAGGCTTTTTTCACCACCAGCTCCAATGACAGCCAAGTACAGACCACCACCACTAATAAGCTGGTCCACACCTTAGCCAGCATAATCTCCAGCGCAGTCAACGGCAGCACCAGCAAATGCTCCAAAGTGCCATGTTCGCGCTCACGCAACAGCGCCGTACCTGTTAATAAAACAGCTAAGATCGTCACATTATTAATGATCTGAATAATGGCTAAAAACCAACCACTTTGCATATTGCTATTAAACAGCGCCCGGGTCGTCAACTTGACCGGCGCTGCACTGCTGACACCACTGAGTTGCTGCAGTTCACGCTGTAAAATACGCCCCATATAACCCGCACCCATAAAGGCTTGGCTCATGGCAGTCGCATCCACGTTCATTTGTAATTCAGGCTGTTTACCCGCCAATAAATCGGCTTGAAAGTGCACGGGGACATTAATAACAAAAGTAAAACGCCCGCTGTCCAATACGGGGTCGATCTGCGCAAAGGGTATAAAGACGGGGGTTTGGAACTCCGGCGGGCGCAACACTTGTGCTAATTGACGCGACAGACGGCTGTTGTCTTCATCGACAATGGCTACGCTGGCATTATGTACGCCAATCGCTGAACCCGAAGCAGGCATGTAAATCGCCACACTGAAGGCATACAACATAAACAGCAGCAGTACCGAGTCATAACGCAGGCTGATCAACTCTTTAATGCCTAAGCGGAAAACATGCGAAAACTTATTCATCGCTTAGACCTCCTGCTTTTTCAAAAGCAGCAGACTTAAGCCGGTAAAGGCAACAAAAAAGCCCAATAGCGCTAAACACTGCAGCCACAGATCGCGCAAACCCAGCGCTTTAGTAAAGGTGCCCACGGCAATATCTAAAAAGTAACCCGCCGGAAATAAAATCCCCATCAGTGCTGCACCCCCATCAAGTGACGAGCGCGGGGTGATTAAACCGGAAAACTGAATGGTCGGCAGCGTAGTTAAAATCATCGTGCCTAAAATGGCGGCAATTTGGGTTTTGGTCACCGTAGACACCAACAAGCCGAAACTGGTAGTCGCTAAGACATACAGCACACCGCCAACTGCTAAGGCGATGCCACTGCCTTTGAGCGGCACCGCAAACACCCAGCGATTAATCGCCACCAGCAAAGCTAAATTGAGCAAGCTCACCAGCAAATAGGGCACCTGCTTGCCCAGTAAAAACTCTAAACGGGTCAGCGGTGTGGCGTAAAAGTTGGTGATCGAGCCCAGTTCTTTTTCACGCACCACCCCCAGCGCCGTTAACATCGACGGAATAAATACGAGAATTAAAGCCATCACTCCTGGGCCAATAGCGTTCACGCTGACCACATCTTGATTGTAGCGAAAACGGGTTTCTAAACGTGCCGGCTGCGCCAGCGCTGGCACAGCCGCGCTGCTCTCATCGCGTAAACGCTGCAGGCTTTGCTGATGAATGGCTTCAACATAACTGCGGCTGGTTTCCGCTCGAAACGGCATGCCACCATCGAGCCACACCGCGACTTCAGGCTGGCGTCCGGCATAAAGATCACGACTAAAGCCTGCTGGAATCTCAATTGCCAACTTAATTTCAGCGCGCTGTAAGCGCTGATGCAAATCTTGCGTATCGGTTAACGGCTGACGCTCGGAAAAATAGCGCGAGCCGCGAAATCCTTCCAAATAGGCACGACTCTGTGCGCTATTGTCTTGATCGAGGGTGGCAAAGGCTAAATCTTCTACATCCAAAGAAATACCAAAACCAAAGATAATCATCATAAAAACCGCGCCAAACAAGGCAAACAGCAAACGGATGCGGTCACGTAACAACTCTTTACTTTCGCGCACAGCCAGCGCTTGAGTGCGCTTTAAGCTAAAGCCACGTCGCGGCACTGAGGTGAGCGCCTCAGTGGCGGTACTGACTAACGCCGATGGCTCATCGGTGATTCCCTGCGCCTGCTCTAAGCAGGTAACAAAAGCATCTTCCAGCGTCGCGCCGGCAAATTGCTGCTGTAACTGCGCAGGAGTCCCCACGGCTAACACCTGAGCGGCATGCATCAATGAAATACGATCACAGCGCTGTGCTTCATTCATAAAATGCGTGGATAAGAAAATCGTGACACCTTGCTCGCGCGATAACTCAAGCAGTAAACGCCAAAAATCATCACGCGCGGCCGGGTCAACACCGGACGTTGGCTCATCCAGAATCAACACTTCGGGCTGGTGAATCACCGCCACCGCTAACGATAAACGTTGGCGTAAACCTAAGGGCAATGCACCCGCTTGCTCATCAAGGTATTGACCCAATTCAAAACGCTCAACTAAATCCTGCGCTCGCTGCGCACCCACGGCCTTGGGCAGATCAAATAAATGCGCATGCAATTCTAGGTTTTGCAGTACCGTCAACTCACCATACAAAGAGAAACTTTGCGACATAAAGCCCACACGCTTACGAGTGGCTAAATCATTGGCATCCACCGGCTGACCCAGCAACCAAGCTTCACCCTCAGTCGCCGGCAGCAAACCCGTGAGTACTTTCATGGTGGTGGTTTTACCGCAACCATTGGAGCCTAAAAAACCAAAAATCTCGCCACGCGCAATTTCAAAACTGACCTGACTCACCGCCGTAAAATCACCAAAGCGCAAGGTTAAGTCCTTGGCTTTAATGGCAATATCATGCTGTTGTTCAATAAAAGGTGTGATCTGTAATGGCTCGACAGCTGCAGCACCCGCGCCTTGGTAATGGGTAAAAGCATCATCCAATGTGCCACTGGGCGTCACTTGAGCCAGCTCTTGGGTCATGCCCGCCGCCAGCAAGCGACCTTTATCCATCATCAAGCAGTGCTCAAACTGCGCTGCTTCTTCCATATATGCAGTGGCAACCAGCAAGGTGAGCTGTGGACGATCTTGGCGTACACGCTCAATTAAATCCCAAAAATGCCGGCGCGATAAAGGGTCCACACCGGTGGTGGGCTCATCTAAAATCAGCAAGTCTGGGTCATGAATCAAAGCACAGCACAGGCCTAGCTTTTGCTTCATGCCACCCGATAACTTACCCGCGGGACGGTCAATAAAATCAGTGAGATCCGTTGCTGCCAGCAAGCTGTGCATGCGCGCTTCACGTTCAGCGCGGCTTAAGCCAAATAAGGTCGCAAAAAAATGAATATTTTCCGCAATGGATAAATCCGGATAAAGATTATGCCCCAGCCCTTGCGGCATAAAGGCAATTCGCTGATACAGAGAAGCACGATGACGACGCTGATCAATAGGTCCGCCCAGCACATCAAGCTGGCCGTGCTGTAGCGCTTTGACGCCGGCAATCAAGCCTAAAATACTCGACTTACCAGCACCATCTGGACCAATCAAACCGCAGCGACTGCCCACCGGCAAACTGAAGCTGACCTCAGTCAGCGCTTGCTGTTGGCCATAGCGGTGCGCGATATTCACCGCTTGGATTGCTGCGCTATTCATCTCACCCACTCCACAATTCAACACTTAACACTTAACGCTCAACAGCTATCACTCACACAGACAGTTGATCTGTGTATTAAAACTGCGGCGGCCAACTGACCTCAGCATCTTTACGCACATAGGCCGAGCCTCGCATGCCTGGTTTCGCTTGTGGCACAGCGGCAGGATCAAGCAGTCGTAACTTCACGCGAAACACCAACTTCTGGCGCTCGTCACGCGTCTCAACTTCTTTGGGGGTGAACTGGGCTTTAGCGGCGACAAAAGCGACTTGTGCAGGTAAGACCTGTTCCGGTAACGCGTCTAACACCATGCGTGCCTCATCTTGAGCAGCTAAGCGTCCAGCGACGTAGGCCGGCAAGTACACATTCATATACTGATCGGCAGGATCAATCAGTAGAAAAACCCGCCCACCGGCACCTAACACTTCACCGGGTTCAGCCAAGCGTAATTGCACCACAGCGTTGATCGGCGCGCGTAAACTGCTGTCGTCAATTTCACTGGTTAACTGGGTGACCATTGCTTGCGCTGAGTTAATCGCCGCTTGCGCCGCCTGTACTTGTGCCTGCGCCGCCGCTAAAGCAGCGGAGGCCGTATCAAAACGCGCTTGCTGCTGATCGATTTGCTGGCCACTGGCATGCCCGCGCGCATACAACTCACGAAAACGGGCTAAATCTTGTTGCGCTAAACGACGCTCACTTTCACGCACATGCACTACAGCTTGTGCCGCAGCAACGTTCTCATGGGCACGCAGCACTTCGGACTGTGCTTGCGCGCGCTGGGCCTCTAAGGTGCGCGTATCCATGCGTGCTAAGAGCTGCCCCGCTTCAACGCTATCACCCTCATCAACTAACACTTGCGCTAAACGCCCGGGGTATTTACTGGCCACCTGCACTTCAGTGGCTTCTAAACGGCCGTTGGCTTGGTACAGCCCTTCGGGTAATCGATCTTGCAAAGACTTCCAATAACCAAAACCAGCCGCCGCCGCTAAGCCAATCAGTAAAGGCGCAATAAATAAACGAGACGGACTTGAGTGCTTAGACATGCTTGCTCCTTGCAAGTTAAAACCAGATAACATCAATTCAACACGGGGCGCCACATCGAGTCGCAGTCACATACAACACTCGATCAGGCTCGGCGCTACACAGCATACTACGAAAATTTAAACGACTGTTTAACTGCGAGCATTAAATTGCCTCACACCAGAGAGCTTTAGTCTATAGCGCTATTCTTCTCTGCTACGCAGTCCTATATGATGCGCCACAGAAGGTTCGCGTGATATTCAGTATTGAACTTTTTCTATTCTGAGCAATCACTTACTGCCTTGAGCATAGCTGCGCAGCATGAGCGCCATTTTTGTTCATACATCCAAACACACCTTAAAGCTGCACAGCACGCGCCGGAGCATCGACACACCCATGAAACGCAAACCTGATTTAATGTGGTTATTAGTGATTATTTTTGGTTTAGGTGTGGTCACTACGGGCTATACGCAAAGTTTGCGCGATCGCAGCACTGATCAGCAGCAACATACTGTTTATCAAGTGCAATCTATCTCGGCGTCTGATACCAAGACTGGTCAGTCACCACAGCGCTGAGGGCAATATCCCAAGGGTCCAGCGGTATGTGCGCCAACCGCTGACACTCATGTGCTAAGCCAATGCGCTGCGGAGTCATACGCTGTTGGTGCTGAGCTAATTGCGCAAAACAGCGATCATAAAAACCACCGCCCATGCCCAAACGTCCCCCCTGCGTATCAAAACCAACTAAGGGTAAAAACACTACATCCAAGGTCCAAGCGGCACGCTGATCAGCGCTGCACCAACGTGGCTGTAATAGACCAAAACGGTTTTTTTCCCATTGCTGAGTAGGGCGAACACGCTGAAATACCATCGAGGTTTTTGGCCAAGGCGCAAGCACGGGTAAATAGACATGTTTACCGCGGCGCCACGCTTCACGCTGCACTAAATAGGGATCAATTTCGCCGTCAGCGGCGCTGTATAAAGCTATGTGCTGGGCACGCAAAAATATCGGCGATTGCACCACTTGGCGATACAACTGCTCGGCAGCATGGACTTGTTGTGTAGGGGATAACTGACACCGCTGTTGACGCAATAACTTGCGTAACTGGGCTTTAGATAAAGGTGACGCGGATAACATAACTTAAAAAGACTCCCCAGATATGCCGCTGCTGGCATGGCCCTTGAACCCGAAAGTTCAAGGTGGAGATTACGTCAGATTTTTAGGCTTTCCGCAAGCGGACATGCACACCAATCTAAAAGTGTAATCCCCGGTGTGGTATGAATCGGCTCAGGGACGTAGCCACCTGGCAAGCACTCGAGGGAGACGCCCTCAGTATACACAGATCTTCAGCAGCCTCAAGCCGCGCTTACTCATCCGCAGCTAAAGTGTTTTGCACCTGCGCCAGCAGTTGTGAAATCTGTTCAGCGCTGTTGCTATCCATCGATGCGGCCTGCTGGATATTGTGTAACTCGTAGGTGATATTGAGCGCCGCCATCACAGCAATGCGCTCGGTACCTACAACTTTGCCATTGCGTCTAATTTCACGCATTTTCTGGTCTAAATAGTTTGCCGCGCGCTGCAAGTTGTCGTTGTGCTCCGCAGGGCAAGCGATGTGATAGTCCTTATCTAAGATACGAACCGTGATCGTTTGGGCTTGGGTCATAAATCGTGCTCCAACGCTTTCAGGCGTGAAATCATAGCGGCAATTTTTTGCTGGGCTATTTCATTTTTTTCTAATAATTGCCCACGCTCAGTGCGTAACGCTTTATTGTGCACTTTAAGCTCTGCGTTACGTTGCATCAGTTGCTCAACGGCCTGCACTAAGGCTTGTAAATCAGTATTCTTCACCAGCCCTCCTCGTATGTCCTAGATCAATCAAACACTTATAATACGCATTATTCTAGCGTTCATAAGGCCTGCCGCACAGTATTAGCGGACATACCGACAAAATAAAATTATTCAAGCACACAGCTGCAGCTGACAAGCAAAACCCATGCGGTTAAGCGTATGACACAGCCCTAAAAAATGCATTGCACAGATTAACTCGAGTCGTGCTGCAAAGATGCCGGTTTAGCGCCATACTCCACAACAGGATATACTCTTATGCATCGTATAAACGACTCCTAAAACCACGTAACAGTTCCATTATTTCGGATTTTTCATGCCTCAATCTCAATCTGCTTACACCGCATTTGCCGCTTTACTCAACACCAGCGGCCATTCTGTCTCACCTGCTGAACTGCAAGGCTTACTGCTGGGTCGTTGCTGTGCCGGCGCTGGTTTTACCAATGAAGGCTGGCTTGAAGAAGCTGAAGACCTGTTTGAAAATGAAATACCCAGCAACCTGCAAGCCGCTCTGCTGGGGCTGCAGGACATGGTCAAAGCTGAATTACTGGCTGACAGCAGTGTTTCGCTGACCTTATTACTGCCCAATGACGATGAATCATTACAAGCACGCACCATCGCTATCGGCGAATGGGCGCAAGGCTTTTTAAGTGGTTTTGGCGGCAGCATTGGTAACACTGAGATCTCCAAAGATGTGCGTGAAATTTTGGAAGATTTAATTTCCATCGCACAAATTGCTGTCGAAGACACTGAAGATGAAGAAGGCGAAGTCGCTTATATGGAAATCAACGAGTACCTGCGTGTCGCGCCGTTATTCTTGTTTACCGAATGCGCCAATTACGTCGCACCAAAAACCGACGAAGACACACCCGCCGTACATTAATATGACAGGAGCCACACCGCATGAGCTCAATTAGCATGTCCGAATACGCCCAACGCCGCCAGCAACTGATGGAGCGCATGACGCCCAACAGCATTGCGATTGTGCCCGCCGCCGCGGTCAGCACGCGCAATAGCAGCGTGGAATATCCGTATCGACAACACAGTGATTTTTTCTATCTGTCCGGCTTTGCTGAGCCTGAAGCGGTGCTGGTGTTAATCCCCAAGCGTGAGCATGGCGAATATGTTGTTTTTTGCCGTGAGCGTAACCCAGAGCGTGAACTCTGGGATGGTCTGCGCGCGGGCCAAGAAGGTGTGATTGCCAACTACCTGGCCGATGATGCTTTTCCGATCAGCGATATTGACGATATTTTGCCCGGCCTGTTGGAAGGCCGTGAGCGTGTCTATTACTCGATTGGTAACAATCCTGAATTTGATCAACACATGATGGATTGGCTCAACAGTATTCGCAGCAAAGCGCGCATGGGTGCGCAGCCACCGAAAGAATTCGTCATGCTCGATCCCCTCTTGCACGACGCTCGCCTGCATAAAAGCCCAGCGGAAATCGCCACCATGCAACGCGCTGCAGATATTTCCTGCCGCGCGCATATTCGTGCGATGCAAGCCTCCCGGCCTGGGCTATATGAATACCATCTCGAAGCTGAGCTCGATTATGAGTTTCGCAAAGGTGGCGCACGCTTAGCGGCTTATTCGTCGATTGTCGCCAGCGGTAGCAATGCCTGTATTTTGCATTACACCGAAAACAACGCACCTTTGCATGACGGTGATCTAGTACTGATTGATGCCGGTTGCGAAATTGATTGTTACGCCAGTGATATCACCCGCACCTTTCCGGTCAATGGTCGTTTCAGTCCTGAGCAAAAAGCTATTTATGAAATTGTGCTCAAAGCCAACCTTGAAGCCATGCATTATATTTCCCCAAAACACTGCTGGAATGATGCTCACGATGCCACGGTGCGGGTGATTACCGCGGGCTTATTGGAGCTGGGTTTACTGCAAGGCGAGCTTGATGAACTGATTGCCAGTGACGCCTACCGCCCCTTTTACATGCACCGCGCCGGACACTGGTTGGGGTTAGATGTGCATGATGTCGGTGACTATAAAGTAAACGGTGAATGGCGGGCGCTTAAACCGGGCATGACCATGACCGTTGAGCCGGGGATTTATATCGCGGTGGACAACTTGACTGTGCCGCAGCAATGGCGCGGAATTGGCGTGCGCATTGAAGACGATGTGGTGGTCACGGCTGACGGCTGTCAAGTGCTGACCCGCGCCGTTCCCAAATCCATTGACGAGATTGAAGCCTTAATGGCTGCCGCACAATCATCAGGAGTTTAATCCATGAGCCGAGTGCAGATTGCAATTATTGGTGGTGGCTTAGTCGGCGCCAGCTTAGCCTTAGCCTTACAAGCCGGTGCGCGTGAACGGCAGTGGAAAATTGTCCTGATTGAGCCCTTTGCGCCCGGCGATACCTTCCAGCCCAGCTACGATGGGCGCTCCTCGGCGTTGTCCTACGGCAGCCAACAAATTTATCAACGCTTAGGTTTGTGGGAGGCCATCGCGCCGCGTGCTGAAGCCATTCGCAATATCCATATTTCTGACCGTGGCCGTTTTGCTGCAACACGCCTGAGCGCCGCTGAAGAAGGTGTACCCGCCTTGGGTTATGTCGTGGAGAACGCATGGTTGGGACATTGCCTGTGGGCCGCTTTAGATAAAGAAGTCATCGAATGGCGCTGCCCCGCGCGCGTTGAGCAGATGCAAGCGCTCAGTGATGGCTATCAACTGACTTTGGACGATGGCAGCAGCCTAGACTGCGATCTGGCTATTTTGGCCGACGGTGGCCGTTCCGGATTACGCGAACAACTGGGCATTCATGCGCACACCACGGCTTATGGACAAACAGCCCTGATTGCCAATATCAGCACCGCGCTACCTCACCAAGGCTTAGCTTTTGAACGCTTTACCGATGATGGCCCAATGGCGCTGTTGCCGCTGGCCGACAATCGTTGCGTACTGATCTGGACGCGCGAGCCCGACGAAGCGCAGCGTTTAAACGCCTTACCCGATCAGCAGTTTTTAGCAGAATTGCAAGCCTGTTTTGGTTATCGCCTCGGCGCGATTGAGCAGGTCGGCACCCGTTATATGTATCCATTGAGCTTAATTGAAAGCAGCGAGCAAGTGCGCGCGCATTTAGCCGTACTAGGCAACGCAGCACACAGCCTGCATCCGGTGGCGGGGCAAGGCTACAACTTGTCACTGCGCGATAGCATCGCGCTGGCCGATACTTTACTCGCTGGCCCTGCCACACCGGGCGATCTCGCGACACTGCAAGCTTTCCAACGGGCGCAACTCAGTGATCAAGAGTTAACCATTGGTTTTTCTGATCGTGTCACTCGTTTGTTTTCCAACGCTAAACCCCTGCTCGCTGGCGGCCGCAATTTAGGCTTACTCGGCCTAGATTTATTACCGCCGGCCAAGCGCTGGTTTGCACGTCAAGCCATGGGCATGGGGTTGCGCAGTCATGCCGATCGACCTTAATGAAGGCGCAAACTCTATTGCCGCTCGATCACCCAAGCAGCGCTCAGAGCCTTGCGCTTGAGTATCCATAGGTCGCGCAGCTTGCTGCTCACACTTGCTACTACACAACAGTAGGACATCACTATGAACGCAGATTTAATCATCGTTGGCGCTGGAATGGTTGGTAGTACGCTGGCCTTAGCGCTGAAAGACAGCGGGCTCAATATTGTATTACTCGACAGCAACTCGCTGAGCGTGGCACCTTTCAGCCCTGCCCAGCCGTTTGAGTCACGTGTCAGTGCGTTATCCATTGCCAGCCAACGGATTTTAGAACGCGTAGCCGCCTGGCCTGGCATTGTTGCGCGCCGTGTCAGTCCTTACAGCGATATGCATGTGTGGGACGGCTCTGGCACCGGCAACATTCATTTTTCTGCCAGCAGCCTGCATGCTGAAGTTTTGGGGCATATTGTCGAAAACCGTCTCGTGCAAGATGCCTTGTTGGAACAGTTACAGCAGTCAAGTATCACTCTTATGGCTGAATCGCATATTGAACTGCTGCGCCGCTCAGGTCAGGAATGGTTAATGCAATTGGCGGACGGTACTGAAATTCGCAGTCCATTAGTGATTGGCGCTGACGGTGCCAACTCGGCGATCCGCCGCCTCACCGGCATGGCAACCCGCGAGTGGGATTATTTACACCATGCGATTGTTACCAGCGTGCGTTGTGAAAAACCACACCAACATACCGCTTGGCAACGTTTTACCGATGAAGGCCCCTTGGCACTGCTGCCCTTGCAACACAGCGATGGGCAAAACTGGTGCTCGATTGTCTGGTCCATTCCACCTGAGCGAGCCCAAGCGGTGATGGCGCTGGATGATGCGGCTTTTTGTAGCGCTTTAGGTCAAGCCTGTGAGCAGCGCTTAGGTGTGATTGAGCATGCCGAACCACGCCACAGCATTCCCCTGCGCCAGCGCCATGCCAAACGTTATGTTGCACCAGGGCTGGCCTTGATTGGTGATGCCGCGCACAGCATTCATCCGCTGGCAGGACAAGGCGTCAACCTTGGTTTTTTAGATGCTGCAGCTTTAGCACAAGTTATTTTGCATGCACTGCAGCGCGGTGAACAGATCGCCAGTGAGCGTGTCTTGAGCCGCTTTGAACGCCAACGTATGCCAGACAACCTGACGATGATGGCTGCGATGGACGGCTTTCAGCATCTGTTTCAAGCCGATGCCTTACCCATACGTTTACTGCGCAATATGGGCCTCACAGCGGTGGACGACTGCAGCCAAGCCAAAGCCCTCTTTATGCGCCACGCTCTCGGCTTAGGTCACAATCTGCCTGATCTGGCACGCCCTTAAATAACGCATAACGACTGTGCCGCTAAGCGCTTACTGCTGAGGCGGCACAGACACTATCGAGTGGATGTCTAGCCCGATCTACGGGTATGAATGCAAAGATTCTGGCCGCTGCTATAGGTTTTTCTGCAGATTTAGTTGATAAACTAAATGCAATTAACTATCATTTACAAAATATTACTCCAACCTGAGGTTGCCATGTCAATTCGTACCCCTATTCTTGCCGCACTCGCTTTAAGCGTGATGGCGGGCAACATTCAAGCTGCAGACGATATCGTTGTGTATTCATCACGTATCGACGAGTTGATCAAACCTGTCTTTGATAAGTACACCGAAAAAACCGGCGTCAAGGTTAAATTTATTACCGATAAAGAAGCACCATTAATGGCGCGCTTGAAAGCTGAAGGCGGCAATACCCCAGCTGATATTCTTATCACTGTGGACGCTGGTAACCTCTGGCAAGCTGAGCAAATGGGTATCTTGCAACCGCTGAACTCTGAGGTAATTAAAGCCAATATTCCTGCGCAGTACCGCTCCAGTAACGATCAGTGGACCGGTTTATCATTGCGTGCACGTACCATTGCTTACTCAACTGAGCGCGTAACGCCAGAGGAGCTGAGCACTTATGAAGCCTTAGCGGACAACAACTGGGATGGGCGTTTATGCCTGCGCACCAGTAAAAAAGTCTACAACCAATCCCTCACCGCCACTTTGATTGAAGCGCATGGCGCCGAAAACACCGAAAAACTGGTGAAAGCCTGGATTGGTAACTTAGCCACTGATGTGTTCTCCGATGACACCGCATTGCTACAAGCGATCGACGCCGGTCAATGTGATGTGGGTATTGTGAACAGCTACTACTATGGCCGTTTACACAAAAGCAACCCTGACTTAAAAGTAAAACTGTTCTGGCCGAACCAAGATGACCGTGGTGTCCACGTCAACTTATCCGGCGCGGGTATTACTAAATATGCACCGCACGCTGATCAAGCGCGCAAGTTACTTGAGTGGATGACCACTGACGAAGCACAAAGCATCTTCGCTGGCGTGAACCAAGAGTTTCCAGCTAACCCGAGCGTGAAACCTTCTGCAGAAGTTGCCGCTTGGGGTGAATTTAAAGCTGATACGATTCCTGTCGAAGTTGCAGGTAAGCGTCAAGCTGAAGCGATTCGCTTAATGGACCGTGCTGACTGGCGTTAATTGCCACGTCCGCTGCACAATAAACCGCCCTTGAGGCGGTTTATTTTTCAAGGCGACTCCAGCTCGTGCAAAGTACTGGCACCCCGCGTGGCTTGGCTCAAAATCTCTTGCAACTCAGCCACTTGAGCATGCGGTACGCTGACATTGAGCATTGCGCCCTGCGCATCAAACGCCTCACTCTGCAGCACCGCACCCGCCTGCGCCAGACGCACCTTAAACACATCTAAATAAGTATAAGGGCAATGCCCGCGCAACTGAGTGCGCGGCACTAAAACCTCGCTCTGCGCGGTCTGCAAGACCTGTGTCGCACAGCCACCATAGGCACGTGCTAAACCACCAGTGCCTAACTGAATACCGCCATACCAGCGCGTTACCACTATCAATACTTGATCAAACTGCTGGTGCTCAATCGCCGCTAAAATCGGACGACCCGCAGTGCCGCCGGGTTCGCCATCATCATTAAAGCGGTACTGCTGCCCACAACGCCACGCCCAACAATTATGCGAGACATTGGCGGCGCTCAGTTGCGCGATCAATTCAGTTGCCTGCTCAGCGTCGGGCAACACTACCGCCTGCGCTAGAAAACGACTTTTACGAATCTCTGCGTGGTAACTATGAGGCGCAGTTAAAACGCGCATGCCGTTGCTATCCGTCACTGTATCCATCCACTGAACGCCCACTCGTTAAAGCGCATGGGCATAACGCACATTCGATCTGACAGCCGATGCAATCAAATAATGGTGAAAATATCATCAGCCGATAAGCGAGATTTTGGCAAGGCCGCATTAAAATCACTCTCGGCGCGATAGCCTAAAGCAACCGCTGTGACGGCGGTCAAATCACGCTCGTTTAAGTCAAACTCAGCATCCAAGAGTGCTTGATCGATCCCTTCCAGCGGTACTGCATCAATCTCTAGCACACTGGCACCCAATAAAAAACCACCCATATTTAAATAGATTTGTTTTTCCAGCCAATGCGGCACATCTTTCTTGCTGTATTGATGCTCTTTTAAATACGCCGTACGGGTGTTGTGCGCCGCTGCTTTAAATTCAGGTGCCGTGGCAAAACGTCCATCACGCTCTTCAGCAGCCAAGACTTTTTGTAAATGTTTTTCATCAATCTGCGTGCGTGCACAAAACAACACAACATGCGATGCATTGAGTATTTTGCTGGCGTTATAGCTGTAATTCCCACCTGCACCTTTGGCTAAACGGGCTTTGCCTTCGTCACTGCTGGCCACAATAAAGTGCCAAGGCTGAATATTCGTGCTCGATGGACTTAACCGCAGCAAGGCAAATAACTGCGCCACTATATCTTCAGGTAACTTTTTCGTTGCATCAAAAGCCTTAGTGGCATAACGACGATTTAACGCAGTAATTAACGACATATCGCACCTCTTGTAAGAATGAACCTATTCAACGTTGCTGATGAATAAACATACAACAAGCAGCCAGCAAACAACAACATAAGCTGCTCAAGCGCATAACTACCGGCTTAGACAGGCTGCAGTCAGCATGCCAGCACTACTATATACAAATTTATACTTTCACTGATCTGCTGCTTTTTATGCAAAAACCAGCAGGCACACAGGCGAAGACTGATTAATATGCACTCGCAAATTGTAGAAATCCCCGCAACACAGTGGCAACTATCGGCAACAGATCCAACGTGGATTGAAGCCTTAGAGCAAGGTAAAGTCCTCTACTTTCCCACGCTACCTTTTGAGCTCAGCACAGCAGAGCAGCGTTTACTGACGCCAGAGGTACTCGATGCCAAAGTGCGCAATATCAGTTTAGCGGCGAACAACCAGCTTAAAGGTGCAGCCGGCGATGAGGCGACACAACAACTGCTGACCCGTATGCTCGAACGTTATCGCACGCAAGCCGAACAGTTGGTTTACAGCTTATTACCCAACTACCAAGGCGCACTACGCAACGCACCAACCAGTTACCGCCCGAAAAAAGTTGAAGCGCGGGCGCAATCGTGGCGTGCCGATGATCGCCGTATGCATGTGGATGCTTTTCCATCGCGACCCAACCGCGGCGAACGCATTTTGCGTGTGTTTAGCAATATTAACCCTGAAGGCGTGCCACGTGTATGGCGCGTTGGTGAGCCCTTTGCTGATATGGTGCAAACCATGCTGCCGCGCGCTAAACCTTATGTGCGCTGGCAAGCAAAAGCTATTAATGCGCTGGGCATCACTAAGTCATTACGCAGTAAATACGATCACCTGATGCTGCAGCTGCATGATGCGATGAAAGCGGATATGGATTACCAAAAAAACGCTAAACAAGTGCGGATGCACTTCCCACCTGGCTCTGTTTGGGTGTGTTTCTCGGATCATGCACTGCATGGTGTTGAATCAGGCCAATATATGATGGAGCAAACTTTCCATATTGCCCCTGAGCAGCAATACAACCCCAAGATCAGTCCGCTAGCGCACTTAACGCAAGTGCTGCAGCGCCCACTGATTTAACACGGCCACGCGCTGATCATGCCGACTGTTGTTAAAGCAGAGGGATGATCAGCAACTTGTGCACTCAGTGTCAAAATACGCACTCTAGAGCGCATACAAGTTAATTCAGTACAGAACACCACACTTAATGCGTGTGCTCGTGACAATCGCCCGCATGCGCGCTGGCTGCTTTGGCGTGCAACTCACCCTTTAAATACAACGCCACTGCCGTATCAGGATCAGTCTGTTCGGTAATCAAGCCGATCATACTTTTACGCGCTAAACGTCTGACCATACCGCTGCCCATCCCTGCGGTAATCAGCACCTCAATATCATCTAACGGATGTGGTTCATGCACAGAACTGGCGTGAAATGATTGCTCAATCGGCAACTCCAGCAATTGTTTATCCACAATCACAGCATTATCGATACTAAATACCCAAAACTTACGGCAACGACCTGCATGCTCTGTAATGGTTTTACGGTTTTGGCTGGTCACAGCAATTTTCATATACACCTCTGAGTCATCCACGGCAACACCGGCTCTTCAACCCATGCCCTTAAAACTTACAGGTTCAGCATAGTGTTTTTCAGCACCGCCTTCAGCGCAACCACCTGAGACAGGTTGTCACCCCTGAAGCCGGCTATGCTTCTAGCGGCACACCTTGCTCGCGCAGCGAGGCATACAATTGTGCACTCATCGTTTGATCAATCGCACCCAAGCGGGCAATCGCAGTTAACGGCTGCCACGACAACTCAAACTCAATTGGCCCAAGCCCTTCGGATGAATCACATTCAAAATGCCGCCAGCATGCAGGTGTTGCTTCAACGGTATGCAGATGAAAAAACCAAGCCTCAATGCGTTCATCACGGCCAATATCAGTTAAATCTCGCTCAAAATGCCCTAAGCATTTGACCAACTGCAACTGCGTTAAACCCGTTTCTTCTTGCGCCTCACGCAGTGCCGCATCAGCAGGCTGCTCACCCAGCTTAACCGTGCCACCGGGTAGTTGCGCCAGCAAGAGCAAGCTCAAGCCTCAACTGCGCCAGCAGCACCCAGCGCGGACTAACTCACCCAGTCACGCGACAACTGAGCGCTAAACAACTCAGCTAGGTTATTTTTTTAACTTAGCTGAGTTCAAGCTCT
>QXGG01142291.1_pt1 | contig 20190 bp, 19 predicted proteins | sample 1982491 | NCBI WGS metagenome assembly QXGG01 (sample SAMN09924614, study PRJNA488089) | Wastewater metagenome, whole genome shotgun sequencing project. | isolation source: South African research farm wastewater | place: South Africa: Irene, Agricultural Research Council, Animal Production... | reverse complement strand
GGAATTCCTCCAGCAAAATCAACATGGTTATCTTTCAACATTATCATGTCGTAAAGCCCCATTCTATGGTTTACTCCTCCTCCAATCTTAACTGCTTCTTTTTCAAGAATACGCATACCTGGTGTAGTTTTTCGCGTATCAAGTACTTTTGTTGATGTACCCTTTATGGCTTCAGCATATTTATGAGTCAGTGTAGCTATACCACTCATACGCTGCATAACATTGAGCATTAGTCGCTCAGTTTGCAATAAAGAATGTACTTTACCCTCCACAATCATAGCAATATCGCCAGGTTTAACGGCAGCACCATCAGGGATCAAAACCTCAACCTTCATGGAAGGATCAAAACGGTTAAATATAGATTTAGCAACCTCAACACCAGCCAAGATACCTTCTTCTTTTATTAAGAGTTTGGATTTGCCTTGAGCTGTTTCGGGGATTGCCGATAGAGTAGAATGGTCGCCATCGCCAATATCTTCGGCAAAAGCCAAATCAATTAAACGATCAATTAGTTCTTGCTTCTCAATAATTTTATTCATTTGCTTTATCAATTCTAATTTGGTGGATAAAAAACTTTTCTGCTCCTTTTTTGAAGAAACAATTTACACGATAACGCCCACTGCTGGTCTGAAGCGAACCTATTATATAGCCTGACTCCTCCTTAAAGCTTGTGTGCCTTATGGTGAAAGATTCTATGACTAAACTAGTAAGGAACCGATTGACTTCAGTAATTGCTTTTTCTGTGGGAACATCAGATTTTTGATTTACTACCGACAAAGATATTTTTTCACCTAAACAAGATTGCATTAAACGCATATCCCCTTTAGCAAAAGCCAAATTCAAGTCTTTTAAAGGCTCATTGGCTAGTGTTGTTAATGAAAAGACACCCATTAGGAGTAAAAATAAAACTTTAGTTTTCATAGGTGGTATAGGTCTTAGTAAAGCAAAGTTAATGAAAACTACATACAAACAAGATTTTTGTTCTATTTTTGGGGCCTGAAATAAAAAACATCTAGCAGATTAAGCATGAAAATTACATTACTAGTAGTCGGACGTACAGTTGAGTCACATTTTGTAAAAGCCATTCAAGACTATACACAACGTACCCAACGCTACATATCCTTCGAAATGCAGGTTATACCTGAACTCAAAAACACGAAGAATCTGACGCCCGAACAGCAGAAAGAGAAAGAAGCTGAGCTGATACTGAAGTCATTAGCACCAAGCGATTATATCGTTTTGCTAGATGAGAAAGGTAAGGAGTATCGATCGGTTGATTTTGCAGTTTGGATCGAAAAGAAGATGATTACAGTCACTAAGAGGTTAGTATTTATTATAGGTGGCCCCTACGGATTCTCCGATTTGATTTATTCACAAGCCAGCGAAATGCTTTCACTCTCAAAAATGACTTTTTCGCACCAAATGATTAGGCTGTTTTTCATAGAACAACTTTACCGCTCTATGACCATACTCAATAATGGCCCTTATCATCACGAATAATACCCCAATGAATACCAAAGGGGCAAAATAAAAAATGAGTAAGTGGTTTGATTTAAACCACCTACTCATTATACTCTTACCACTAACCAAGAATTAGCAGCTCTAAATATCTTTAATATTAAAAACATTAAAAGAGGTATCAGTATCAAAAGTATCCACTTTTTCGACTCGCTTGATATACTTTACTACACGGATTGTAAGGGGCAGAGCAAGCACCTCGTAGAACGACTTTAAGAAGATTTGAATACACATGAGTTTAAATATTAAGCTCCAAGGCATCTCACCTCCAAATGCAATAGGAAAGAATAAAAGAGAGTCGGCAGTTTCACCTACTACAGTAGATACAATAGCACGCAAGGAGAAATTCTTACCCTTCGATGCGATTTTCATCTTGCTCATCACATAAGCATTCAGGAAAGAGCCCACCAAAAAGGCTATGAAACTAGCTAAGGCGATTCGGGGTGCCAGACCAAAAATAAAATTGAAGTGTTCTCCTCCATCCCACTCGGCAGAAGCTGGTAGCAACGTGGTCAAGAAACCAATACCAACAACACAGAAGTTGAGCATAAAAGCTGACCAAATAATAAGTCGAGCTTTTTTAAACCCCCAAACCTCAGCAATACAGTCGTTAATAATATAAGAGATGGGAAATAGAAGAAGACCTCCTGTAATTTCCAACCCCCAAAGATCAATTACCTTGGTTTCGAAAAGATTGGAAGCAATTAGGCTCACAACAAAAATCATGCTAAGCAGCATGAACAACACAGATACGTTTTTATTCATTAAATCTTGTTTTTTACGTGGTTTACCAAGCACACGAGTTTTTTAAGTTTATCAATTATTTTTGCAAAAGTACGCATAAATGTGCAACTCTCAAACCTAAAAACAAGTTGGGCTAGCCAAAATCACTAATTCGGCTAGCCCAAGGGAATTGTAAGTCAATAAGACTCTTTTGAAAGACTATTTTAAATACTTCGTTTAGAAAGAAAAGTCAAGACCAACACCAAATACTTTATTGGTACGGTTAAATTCATATGAAATTGGAACTTTCTCTGCAACCATTGCATCTTTATTGCCTTTCTCATAATTCGTCCAGAAATAAGCCACGTTAAGCTTTACATTATCTGCTAACATAAATCCTGCACCAAAGCCATAAGACATTGAGCTTAGAGAGAAGCTCATATCAGACTGAAAATTCTGAGTTACTCCATATTTAGTACGTTGCAAACCAGCACTGATTTGTGCCCAATCGCAAATATCCCACTCAAGACCACCAAGATATTCATTAGTACCTTGCTTGATGTACTTTTGTTTGCCACCGTCCATTTCAGCACCTTTATCGAAATAATGATTGTATCCTATAGAACCTCTAAGGGTAGGAAGGAATTGGTAAGTTGCACCAAAAGTCAAGATGCTTGGAAGATCGTGATCGACAGTTGAGCCTTTCTTGCGAAATTCTCCTGTATCATCTTTTATTATTTTATTCTCTACATTCAGGTTTGTTCTCATTTCAAACTTCATTGCAGCATCCCATTTTCCACTACGAAAGTGAACACCAATTATTGGAGTTACCCCCCAACCCGACTGAGATATATCAACATCTTTGTCAGCTACTAAAGGTAAATACTGTTCTAATTCCGAATTTTGCGTAGCCATCTGTGTTAAAGCAGCATGAACTGGAAGCATTTTATCGTCACCTTGAAGATTGGCTTGAATATTTCGGATATAACCTGTATATTCATTGTCGACGTAATTCATACGTATACCCCCGAAAACACCCCAATTATCATTTATCTCATAAGCTGCCCCCATCTGCAAACCATAAATAATTTGCTTTCCATGCATATAAGAATCAAAACTATACTTTGTGGGTTGTAAACCAGGTATTCCTAAACCTGAAGCAAGCCCAGGTAAAAGAGCTACTTGAGATTCAAAAGAAGGTAGCCCTTCATTGAATGTTGCTTTACCACCACCACCAATTACATTAAAACTGGCTGAAAAGGTCAAATTATCATTTTTATATGCTCCATAAATACTTGGGATAAAAGGTGCCGCAGCATCGCCTTTAAATTTCTTAGTAGATTCCTCAAGGTTTTGAATATTTCCTGCAAAAGGAGCAAATGTAGAAGTAATTGTACGTGTTTGGAACGCACTTTGTCCGTTAAGAGAAAAACTCCAACCCTCTTTAAAGAATGCTGTACCAGCAGGGTTATAATAAATCGCATCAATTTCGGTCGAAGATTGACGAGCTAAATACCTCAAATAAGCAATATGCTGATTTGTGTTTGTTAAAAGTCCACCTGCGAACGTTGTAAATGAAACAACAATCAGCGCACTAAACAGAAGTAATTTCTTTGCCATAAAATTATTAATTGATTAACAGTCGGCAAAGGTAGCACAAATCTGCACACTACAAACTATTCTGTGCAATAAATGAGATTAGAACACCAAACCAATTACAAATGCAACTATTATCCATTGAGTCTTAAGAGATAAAATCGGGGTGATGTATAATGATATAGGTTAAACATTATTACCTTTGTAGAGTTATATGTTTTTAAAGGTAAAATTATATTTAGATTGTAAATGGGTATTAAAATTGCATTTTTTGGCTCACAGCCATACGACGAAAGTTCTTTTAAGGAGACGAATCAAGCCTTCGGTTTTGACCTGCGTTTTTATCGAGGAAACTTAAGCATTAATAATATCTTACTTACTCAAGGATGCGACGCTGTATGTATTTTTGTAAATGACATTGCAAATGCTGAAATCATCGAGAAGCTTGCAGAGAATGGAGTTAAAGTTTTAGCTCTTCGCTGCGCAGGATTCAATAATGTGGATCTAGAGGCTGCCGAGAAATTTGGCATTAAAGTAGTCCGTGTGCCTGCATACTCACCCTATGCTGTGGCAGAACATACAGTAGCACTTATGTTGGCACTAAACCGCCGTATTCCAAGAGCAACGTGGAGAACAAGAGACGGGAACTTCTCTTTAAATGGTTTATTAGGCTTTGACATGCACGGTAAGACAGCTGGTATCATTGGAACAGGTAAAATAGCGAAGATTCTAATCCAAATTCTAAAAGGTTTTGGAATGAACATTCTTGCCTACGACTTGTTTCCAGATAAGGAGTTTGCAGAAAGTCAGAACATCAAGTATGTTACTCTCGACGAATTGTACAGTGGCGCTGATATCATATCATTACATTGTCCACTCACCGACGACACCAAATACATCATCAACGACTATTCAATCAGTAAAATGAAAGATGGTGTTATGATTATCAATACGGGTCGTGGTCAGCTAATCAATACACACGCACTTATTGCAGGACTAAAAAGCAACAAAGTGGGATGGGCAGGATTGGATGTTTATGAAGAAGAAGGAAACTATTTCTATCAAGACAAATCAGACAAAGTAATTGATGATGATGTGTTGGCACGTCTTCTTTCATTCAATAATGTTATTGTAACTTCACACCAAGCTTTTTTCACCAAAGAAGCACTTGGCAATATTGCACATACTACGTTGCAAAATGTCAAATCCTTTTTTGTTGACAATGAGCTAACAAATGAAGTTTCTGCTTGAGAGTAAATGCACTCTAAAGCACAAAAAAGCAGATAGCATCAAAATGATGCGAATGCATTAAACTATACATAGAAGATTATGGATTTAAATTTAAGATCTGTAAGACAAGAGTATACTAAGAGAGGGTTATCGAGGAATCAAATTCCTGATAATCCTTTTTTGCTTTTTGAGCAATGGCTAGGTCAAGCAATTAGTCAGGAGGTCAACGAACCAACAGCCATGCTTGTTGGAACAGTTTCTCCAGAAGGTCACCCTTCTACTCGGACAGTCTTACTTAAAGAAGTGGTTGACCAAAAGTTTGTATTTTACACTAATTATTTAAGCCGTAAGGGTAAACATATAGCCGAAAACCCAGCAATATCACTCAGCTTTGTTTGGCATGAACTAGAGCGACAAGTACATATTGAAGGTTTTGCCAAGCCTCTTTCACCCACTATATCGGATGAATATTATCACTCGCGTCCCTACAAAAGCCAAATTGGTGCACGAATATCACCTCAAAGTCAACCCATACCCAGTCGATCCAAATTGATGCGTGAATTTGTTAAAGAATCAGCAAAATGGATGGGCAGGGAGATTGAACGTCCTAATAATTGGGGAGGTTACGAAGTAGAACCGATACGCATTGAGTTTTGGCAAGGAAGACCTAGCCGACTTCACGACAGATTTTTATATGAGAAAGAGGCTAATAATTCATGGAAAATTAATAGATTAGCTCCGTGAGCAAACTTATAGATTCGTGATTTTGTTCTATTTCAAAGATTAATTCAGAAATATGGAGATTAAACTATATTATATATTCCACAGTTGCTTTGCAATCGAAACTAGTGATTTGGTAATCATAGTTGATTATTACAAAGATTCTGAACAGGACGACAAAGGTTTAGTACATGATCAACTCTTAAAGACACAGAAAAAACTATATGTATTATCAACTCATGCTCACCACGACCATTTCAATCCTGAAATATTAAGTTGGGTAACTAAGAGAAACGATATTCAGTATATTTTATCCAAAGATATACTAGACGCTCGACTAAGTAAGAAAGAAGATGCTTACTACATAGATAAAGGTGAGAGTTACGAAGATGAACACCTAAGTGTTGAAGCATTTGGTTCGACGGATCAAGGCAGTTCATTTCTTATCCACTTGGGAAACAAGTTGATTTTTCATGCTGGTGACCTAAATAATTGGCACTGGAAAGCTGAATCATCTCCTCAAGAGAGTCAACTAGCAGAAGAGTGGTACCTCAGAGAGCTTACAGATATCTATCGAAAATACAAAGCTATTGATTTGGTGATGTTCCCCATCGATAAACGCCTGCAAACCGACTACTACCTAGGAGCTAAACAGTTTATAGAGAAAATTGAAACAAGTTATATTGCTCCAATGCATTTTCATGAAGATTATATTGCGGTTAATGCTTTCGAAGCAGTAGCTAAAGAGTACGACACCCAATTTTTAAAGCTAACACACCGAGGTCAAGAGTTTGATCTCAAATTATAAATATAAACCAAAATGAAACTAATCAAGTATTTATTCGCTTTTGTAATGTGCCTTACTATTGCCTCCCCCCTATACGCACAAACAGACAGCGACAAGTATCTAGCAGGGGCTGTACCCGAAATTGACAATAAAGTAGTATTCGCTAAGACAGTACATATACCCAAAGCTACAAAGAAAGATATTTTCGATAAAATAGAGAGTTGGATGGAAACCCAGTTCAACTCTAAGATGAGTCGTGTTGTATACAAAGATTTCGATTCAGGTAGGCTAGTTGCTTTAGGCAACGATACCATCGTCTTTAAAGAAACATTCCTTTCGCTAGACCAAACTATCATGACTTACCAGTTTATGGTTGAGGTCAAAGCTGGAGAATGCAGCATGCAGATAGAGAAAATAAATTACAGCTACGGTGAAAACGAAAAATTTACTGCCGAAGAGATGATTTCGGATAAAGAGGCACTTAATAAAGCGCAAACCAAAATGGTTCGCGGTTTGGCTAAGTGGAGAACTAAAACTATCGACCACGTTGATGCAATATTTAACTCGGCAACTGAAAGTCTTGCTACGCTTGCTCCAAGACAAGTACAATTTCAGACTAATCAAGTGACTACATCAGAGCCAACTCCAACTCAAACTGTTAATGCAGCAAGCAAAGAGGTAATACCAGCTACTGCTTTGACACCATCTATAAGTGCAGCTGATCAAACCAATACCCTACCCCAAGAAACTTATGGCTTAATTGACAGCGGCATTATTGCGCTAAATGTTATGCAAGACAATAAGCAAGTGAACATTCTTGTTCCTTCAATCAACGTAGGAACACTCTTTGGTAAAACAACATTAACTATATTTGTCCCTTTTGGTAGCGAGGTTTACGATATTCTAGAAAACTCCGATACATTCACTATAAGCATTTATAAAAAAGGAAACGGTGAGTTTCTTAACAGTGCTGAATTAAGCATTACCTGCGAAAAGATTTTATCACAATCTATAACCCCCGAATCAATCACCAATAGCTCTTTAAGAAGAGAACTCGGTTCGGATGCATTACAAAAGATGTATATTGGTGAAGTTAAAAGTAGTTGGAGTAAATAATTAATAAAAAAGATTATGAAAATACAAGCTAAATTTGATCACTTTAATATCAATGTAACTGATTTAGACCGAAGCATAGCGTTTTACAATAAAGCCTTAGGCTTAACAGAGCTAAGACGCAAAGAAGCAAGTGATGGTTCTTTTGTTTTGGTTTACTTAACAGATAATACTTCTGGGTTTGCTCTCGAACTTACTTGGCTTAGAGATCACCCTAAAGCTTACGAGCTAGGTGAAAACGAAAGCCATCTATGTTTCCGTGTTGCTGGTGATTATGATGAAGTACGCAAGTTCCACAAAGAGATGGATTGTGTATGCTACGAAAATCATAGCATGGGATTATATTTCATTATAGATCCCGATGGCTATTGGATTGAAGTGCTTCCGATGAAATAGAACATCAAGTAAAAGTCTAAAAAAGAATCCCCCTTCATTATCAGCTGATAATGAAGGGGAATTCTTTTAATATTGTATTATGAGGTTACTTCTTCAGCCGCTTACGCTTTATTCGTCTAAAGTAAAGGATATAGCCCGTAATAGGCAATGTAGCACCAAAGAGAGCTGTAAGCCCTGTAAGGAGTGGACCAAACCAGCCGCCCCATCTCCCTGTATGGAGTAGATAAGCCCAACGCATAACCTTTGAGCTGTTCTCTCGCTCATTAAAGTCAATACGCATCATCTCTCCTGTTTCTCGATTCTTACGATGTACTACAGCAACACGATCGGGAACACGCCCTACAGTGATTGTGCTAGTTACAACGTTGCGATACCCTTCAAAAGACCACATCAATCCCGTAAAACACATCACTAGTAACATAATCATAGTATAAACTCCCCAAACTCTGTGAAGATCCAATACCTTTCGAGCAAAATTTCCATTCTTCTTGATTACCAGGTTGTTCTTAACTTTGTTCCACTTCTTTGGTAACCAAATAAACAATCCACTTATCAAAATTACGATGAAGAAGACGGTAGATATTCCAACAACCAATTTGCCCACAGCGCGGGTGGGGTCGAGCAACCAACGATGAAGTCGCATCATAGTACTATAAAACTCTGGCCAGCCTTGCCATAAGGGACGAATATATTCATCAAGGCTCATTACTGCACCCGTAAAACAAACTATTGTAATAATAAGACCTGTAGGCAAAGCCAAAACCAAATGTAACTTCTTGAGGAACTTTTTCATAACTTTAATTGCGTTGTCGTATTGATTTGAATTGAAACACAAATTTCAGCTTAATATTGAAGATTGGCAATCGCTATTATTCGCTATTTATTACAGATCGACTACTCACTTTTGGGGATAAGAAAAGGCATACTATAGTTGTAGCATGCCTTTATCCTATTAAATAGTAGTTCTAGACTTATTCCCAGAAGTTCCAAAAATGATGTACGGGGCCGTGCCCCTTACCTATTTGATAAGCTGCACCTTTTTCAATGGCCATTACCATGTAGTTTTTAGCTTTAGTTACTGCCTCATCCATGGGTAAATCATGTGCTAAATAAGCAGCAACAGCCGAAGAGAATGTGCAACCAGTACCATGCGTATTCTTAGTATTAACACGGTCGGATGGTAAATGAAGTATCTCCTTAGTTTCAACATTATAAAATACATCGATCAACTTATCGTCTGTTAGGTGACCGGCCTTGAGAAGAACAGATATACCGTAAGTCTCGCCTAATTCCTGAGCCAATGTGGGCAAATCAGACTGTGATTCAATCTTATGTCCTAAGATTAGTTCTGCTTCTGGGATATTAGGTGTTAGGATTCGCACATGTGGTATCAAGTCTTTCTTTAGGGTTTCGATGGCTTCTTCCTGAAGCAAACGATCTCCCGATGTAGCCACCATTACAGGATCGAGTACAATATTTTTAATATTGTATGGCAGTATGGTGTCACGAACTGCACGAATAAGCTCGGAAGAGTGTAGCATTCCAATCTTAATAGCATCTGCACCAATATCATCGAGAACTGATTTAATCTGCCCAACCACAAAATCTACTGGAATAGGATGCACACCAGTAACACCAACTGTATTTTCATCGACTACAGCCACTATAGCAGTCGTTCCAAAGCAACCACAGGCTGAGAAAGCTTTCAAATCAGCTTGAATTCCTGCTCCTCCCGAAGGATCACTACCAGCAATAGATAAAACTCGCTTATATTTTTTCATTCTTATAATATTCTTTTTGATTTTAATATAATTTCTTTAAGCTCACTCGCTGCAGAGGCTGGGTTAACAGCCGACATAATTGCCGAAACTAGTGAAACTCCTGCACATCCCGACTCAATGACGCTTGCTACGTTCTCCTTATTAATTCCACCAATCCCTACACTTGGATGAACTGACAATTGGTTTATAGCAGCCGAGCCATCCAAACCAACAGCTGCTGCTGTGTCTGTTTTGGTAGGAGTCGAAAAAACTGGTGAGACACCAATATAATCGATATCTAAACTGTTGGCTAGCTTAACATCTTCTAATGTTTCGACTGAAAGACCAATGATTTTATCTGGCCCCAGAAGTTTACGCGCTACAGAGTAAGGCAGATCCGACTGTCCAATATGTAACCCTTCAGCATCAACAGCCAAAGCGATATCTAATCGGTCATTTATAATTAGTGGGACTTGATAGCAACTTAAGATTCTTTTCAAGCGCAAAGCCTTCTCATAAAACTTTCGAGACGAACAGGTCTTCTCGCGAAGTTGAACTAGGGTAACTCCACCTTGAACTGCCGATTCGACTATCCGATCAAATTCCTCATCTGAAGTATTTCGGCTATCAGTGACTAAGTATAGGGAAAGATCAAATGTTGATTTATTCATTGCTTAAGGCTTTAATGTATAGAGTTCGTCAAGAAAGTTGACTTGAAAAGAACCTGGCCCTTGAGCGTTTTGTGCTGCACGATAACCAGCATAGCTCATAAGTTGCATAGCATGTGTTGCAGCCTCCAAAGCATCAGAATTTACAGCTACAAAAGCTGCAGTAAGAGCAGTAGAAGTACAGCCCATCCCAGTAACTCGGGGCATAATAGCCGATCCACCTTCAACTTGATGTATAGTTACACCATCAGTTATGTAATCAATAGCCCCACTGACTGAAACAACCGCACCTGTCTGTTTTGCAAGCTGTTTGGCTGACTCTATGGCTGATTCAGAGCTATCAGTGCTATCAACACCCTTAGTCGCGCTATCGGCACCAATTAGTGCCATAATCTCGGAAGCATTTCCGCGAATGATCGTAGGACGGCACTCTTCTATTATCTGTTGACAGACCTTCAGGCGATAAGGTGTCGCACCTGCCCCAACGGGATCAAACACAATTGGTATAGCTCTTTGTTTGGCTACTTTACCAGCCAACAACATGGCTTCGACCCAACGAGGACTCAGGGTACCAATATTCAGAACTAAAGCGGATGATATTTTGGCCATGTCCTCGACTTCTTCCACTGCATGTGCCATCACGGGAGAAGCCCCAATAGCTAATAGAGCATTAGCAGTATTATTCATTACCACAAAATTGGTAATATTATGAACCAGTGGTGACTGTGAACCTATGGCAGCAATATCTTCCCAAAAGGATTTATCTAATTTCATATCTAAGAGTTATTTGTATAAATAAGATTATGCCATCTGATAGAGTAGATAAAACATCAAGTAACTAAAAACAAAAAACCATCTCGCTTATACGAAATGGTAAATTATAAATAGCAATAAGCCAGAATAAAACCATTTCCCTACGATGTCAATTACAACATATCAGGTAAACAAGGGTTATATCTCAGCCATAACTTTTAAATAGTTGTAGCACCCCCAACAGCATGAAGCAAACTTAATAAAATTATACTAAATGAGAGATTAATAATAGGAATACTTTAACCAATCCTTTTGAAGTAATACAGATCAGCCGCCACTCTTTTAAAAGCAATGTCTTTGGTAATATTTTAGATAATCCATACCTTTGCACCCACTTAATAAAAGACGACATTTGTTTGTTATATCCGACAATTCTGGTCGTGTATATTTCAATAATTATCTTAATGTTTTAAGCTCTTACACATCATGAAATGAACCCATACGAATAAAGCGTTGGGTATCGAAAACATTATAAAACAGAACAAGGGAGATATGAAAGGAACAAGAAACCTCACAGAGGGACCAATAAACAGCCAGTTATTTAAATTGGCAATGCCAATCATGGCTACTTCATTTATCCAAATGGCGTATAGCCTTACCGACATGGCTTGGGTTGGTCGACTTGGTAGTGAGGCGGCTACAGTAGTGGGATCAGTAGGTATCTTTGTATGGATGACAACGGCACTATCTCTTTTGGGTAAGATTGGTTCTGAAGTTAGTATTGCACAAGCTGTCGGAGCACAAAACGAAAAAGATGCAAGAAGCTTTATCGCCCATAATTTCACCATTTCGCTAATCTTATCACTCATTTGGGGGGCTTTGTTTATCCTCTTCTCTCACCAAATTGTCGATGTGTTCAAGTTAGACGGAACAAATAGTAGTGGCCCAATTAGTACAAATGCTGTATCTTATTTACGAATCATTTCGTGTGGATTTCCCTTGATATTTCTAACCTCGGCTTTTACTGGAATGTATAATGCTGTAGGAAGAAGTAAAATACCTTTCTATATCAGTGGAACAGGTCTTATCTTGAATATGGTTCTAGACCCACTGTTCATCTTTGGTTTAAAGTTGGGAACTGATGGTGCTGGTTATGCTACTGTTATTTCGCAAGCCATAGTATTAGCTATCTTCGTTTATAATATTAAGATTAAGAACCCAATTTTTGATCACGTAGCCTTCTTCACTAAACTAAGGAAAAAGTATACTAAACGTGTATTAAAGCTTGGCTCACCCGTAGCACTATTTAATTTGCTATTCGCTTTTGTTAATCTCTTCTTATCTCGACTAGCCTCTGATTATGGTGGCTATATTGGTGTAATGACACTTACAACGGGTGCATTGATCGAGGGAATCACTTGGAACACAGCCCAAGGTTTCTCGACAGCACTTGGCACTTTCATTGCCCAGAACTATGCGGCTGGCAAATATGACCGAGTTATACAGGCTTGGAAACTAACCCTTAAAATGTCCGCAGTCTTTGGACTTGCATGTACCATTCTCTTTGTTGGGTTTGGAGATACTGTATTCTCACTATTTGTACCAGGAGAACCCGAAGCCTTTAAAGCTGGTGGACTCTATTTACAGATATCTGGGCTATCACAATTATTTATGACACTCGAAATTACGAGCCAGGGTGTATTCTACGGTTTAGGTCGCACAACTCCACCAGCAGTAATCAGTATATTCTTTAATTATTCTCGTATCCCCATCGCTCTTGTCTTAACAGGAACTATTGCGATTGGTGGAATTGCTATGGGTGTGGAAGGCATCTGGTGGGCCGTGAGCTTAACAAGTATATGCAAAGGAACTTTCCTTACTTTATGGTTATTCTTCATCAAAAACAAAGTTTTAAACCCTAAGAGCAAAGGATATTCGTTAGAGGGATAAAATTCAGAAAGAATAAAAACTCCGTGCTTAAAGAACAAAAAGCAAAGCACATCCGTTATAATTTATAGGACAAATTCAATTCAGATATTAACCGTTTTTTATAAATAGTATTGAAGTATGAACAAATTTAAGTTTTCAGCTATCCTACTAAGCGTAGCTGTTCTATTTACGAGTTGTAGTGCGCTACAATCTTCGAACACTGCCAAAGGTGGTGCAATTGGTGCTGGTTCGGGTGCTGCTCTTGGAGCTATCATCGGTGGTATTGCAGGCAAGGGCAAAGGTGCTATCATTGGAGCAGCGGTAGGAACTGCTGTTGGTGGTGGTGCTGGAGCACTTATCGGCAAAAAGATGGACAAAAATGCTGCTGAAGCAGCTGCTATTGAAGGTGCACAAGTAGAGAAAGTTGAAGATAGCAACGGCCTAGCAGCTGTAAAAGTCACTTTTGACTCAGGTATTCTTTTTGCTTTTAACTCATCATCTCTAAGTGAAGCTTCTAAACGCTCTCTAAGAGAGTTTGCTAACATCCTAAAACAAGACCCTACTATTGATATTTCAATTATCGGAAAGACTGACAAAGTAGGTTCTTACGATGCAAATATCACCGTATCAAACAGACGTGCACAAGCAGTTAAGAACTACCTACAAATCTGTGGGGTTAGTGACTACCAATTTAAGAACGTTACTGGTGTAGGATATGAATTATACGACGATGCACTACTTCCAGAGCAAAACCGTGTGGTAGATATCTACATGTATGCTAGTGAGCAAATGATTAAAAATGCAGAACAAGGAAGATAAGAAATTATCTATACCCAATCTCATTTAGATACTAAAAGCGCTATGTTAACCTAAAACACAGCGCTTTTTTTATGTTGGATATTGCATAACCAAGAAGCGTTTGACAATAAAAAAAAGTCTGGAAGGAACTTTTCGTTCCGACCAGACTTTAAACTACTATTTTTTACTTAGTATATTAGTTTTCTTTATTTGTTCTTTCAATGTAAGCTAGAACATCACCTTTGTTAACGCGATCTCCTTGCTTAGCAGTAACCTCGATCACACGACCTTCAAAGTTAGCTTTTACAGGACGGTGCTCACCCCAGCTAGTTGTGATGTAGCAGAAGTTATCTTCAGGTTTGAACTCTTTGCCCACAGCTGGAGCTAGAGAATCTGCATCTACATCAATTTCCCAAATTACTTGTCCTTTAACTTCAGCAGTTACAGGCTCGTATTTTGCGCGTTTGATTGCTAAGATGTCTTCAGCAGTATAACCTTTGTCAGCTAATGCTTCTTCTTTAGCTTTAGCTAGTTCTTGGATGAAACGTTCTTTAGCAACACCCGACTTGTAGTCACGGTATTGTCTGTCGTGCATAGCCAATTCGAATAATTCTTCGTCATCTTGACCATAATCCCAACCATTTTCATCCATCTCCTTACGATACTTATCAAGTTCATCTGGATAATTTTCTTGAGGATCTTTATCTGTAAACTCGTAACCTTTTTCTTTAGCTAGAGCTACAATCTCTGGTGCTAGTTTACCTGGAAGCTTACCGCTTTCACCAAGAATCATACCCCAGATATGTTTATCCATCATTGAGAATTTAGGATCACCCTTAACTTCACAAAGGATATTCATTAGTGCAATATTTTTAACGTATTGGCTAAATGGAGTTACAAGTGGTGGGTAACCAACCATTGGCCATACATATTGAACTTCTTCGAATAGTTTAACTAAAAGATCATCGATAGTAAGCTCTTCTTTACCTTGGTTTCTCAACATCAAGTTAATACCTGAATGAACACCTTCAAGATCGGCCATCATTGATCCCATCATACCTCCTGGTAAACCACTAGTCAACAATAAAGAAGACATTAGTTTGTTACCTGGGTTCATAAAGTAACCCAAGAAGTCGTCGATAAACTCTTGTGTTTTAGCACGAGCTTTCATGTAAGCCTTCATGTCGATTTCAGGAACTTTAAAACCTGCATCTTTCAACATAGCTTGAACTGAAATTACGTCTGGATGAACCTTACCCCAAGAGATAGGCTCCATAGCAACGTCGATAACGTCAGCACCGTTTTCACAAACTTCAAGGATAGAAGCCATTGATAGACCTGGTCCTGAGTGTCCGTGGTATTCAATGATAACTTCTGGGTGTTTGTCTTTAATTGCTTTGGTTAGTTTTCCTAAAAATTCAGGACGACCAACACCAGCCATATCCTTCAAACAAATTTCAGGAGCACCAGCTTCGATTAACTGATCAGCAATCTTTGTATAATACTCAACAGTATGAACTGGTGAGAAAGTGATACATAGAGTTGCTTGTGGTATCATACCCGCAGCCTTAGCATATTGGATAGATGGAATAATGTTACGAACATCATTTAGACCACAGAAAATACGAGTAATATCAACACCTTGTGCATTTTTAACCTTGTACATTAATTTGCGCACGTCAGCAGGTACAGGGTACATACGTAGAGCGTTTAAACCTCTATCTAGCATATGAGTCTGAATGCCTGCCTCATTGAATGTTTTTGTAAATGCACGAACAGCTTTATTAGGGTTTTCACCGTAAAGCAAATTCACTTGCTCAAAAGCACCACCATTTGTCTCAACACGACTAAAACAGCCCATTTCAACAATTAACGGAGCGATTTGTACCAACTGATCTAAACGAGGTTGGTATTTACCTGAGGATTGCCACATGTCTCTATAAACGAGACTAAATTTTATTTCTTTCTTCATAGTGATAGAGTTTTTAGAATGACTTCAATTCCATATTATTTATATACAAAAATATAACTTTATAGCTATACTTGTCTAGATGTTTGATGACTTTTTAAATTTTAAACCAAATTAGTGATTTATTTCCATAATCAAAATAAATAGCGACAAAAAAGGTAATCTATTCTCATAATAGATCACCTTTACCAAATCTGCTACCGTTTTTCTCGGTATATTTATAAGAAGTCTTTTAAATCGTCTTGCAATTTTTGTCTTGTGAAGAAGATTCTGCTCTTCACAGTTCCCAATGGTAATTCCAATTTGTCAGCAATTTCACGATACTTAAATCCTGATACATGCATTGTAAATGGAATACGGTATTCGTCTGGTAATGCATTTACTATTTTATGCATTTGTTTTAAGTCGTAAGCACCACTTGCACTTTCTAAACCTGAGTCTTGAGGCAGGTTTAAGTGATATAGATTATCTGTTTTATCAACAAATGTTTGTTCCCTAACAATCTTTCTATAATTATTAATAAAGATATTACGCATTATAGTATAGACCCAACCTCTAAAGTTGGTATTAGGAATATATTTATCTTCATTGTCAAGAGCTTTTAATGCTGTCTCTTGTAATAGGTCATTCGCTTCTTCCCTGTCGGAAGTTAGTTTATATGCAAAGCGAAGTAACTCTTCTTGTGCTCCGATTAATTCTTTTCTAAAGCTTAAACTTTTCATACTTTGCTGTTTTAAAATTATTAACTCTGTTTGTTTCCTTCAATTCAAAAGTAGCAAAGAATTTTAAATTAAAGGACATGGAAACCATCATAAAACAGGGTGAAAACTATCATAAAACAGTTTTTGGGTCATAAAAATCTAATTTTAGTTGTTCAATAGTCCGTTTTGTCCTAGATATAAATTATTTCGGCAGGATTTAACGTTACATTTAAGTGACAATAAGTATTAAATCCTCGTTAAAAAAGAAGCAAACCTGAACAATTATGCTTCAGGCTTGCTTAATCTTTTGAAATATCACTTGTATTTATTAAACGAAGCTATCGATTTAAAGGCTTTACGTTTCTTAATCTTCTTCTGGTTTAAGGAATAACCAATAACAACATCAAGCAATACCCTTTTTTTGGAAGGAATCTCCAAAAGATGTTTGAATCTTTCCTCATCAAACCAACCCAATATGCAAGAACCTAATCCACAATCTTCGGCAGCCAAAGCAATATGTGAAGCTAAGATTCCAATATCCATTAATGGGTAATACTTATTCTTTAGTTTACTCCCCAATATTGACGTTAGATTTCCAGATTCTTCTACAATTACTAGATGAACAGGAGCGTCTTTAGCAAACTTATTCATCCCTAATCCTGCAGCAGCTTTTCCTATTTCGACAGCCAGATCAGTCTGATCGACTACTATTATTTTCCAGGGTTGCGCATTGCAAGCAGAGGGTGCTAATTGAGCAGCCTCTAAAATATAGTTTAGCTTTTCGGGTTCAACCAAACGAGTCGCATCAAAACGACGATCACTTTGGCGAGCTTTGACTAACGATAGAAAATTAAAAGATTCATCCATAATCATTAAGGTATAAACAGACTACTCAGCTGTAAGTTCTTGCAAGCGGCTAATATACTTTCCAATAATATCAAACTCTAAATTCACAACACCACCCACCTGGATAGCATGAAAATTAGTGTACTCATATGTATAAGGTATGATAGCTACAGTAAACGAATCCTCAGTAGGTTCACAAACCGTCAAACTAACACCATTAATAGTTACTGAACCTTTATCGACCGTAAAATAGCCACGTTTAGCCATTTCTTTGTCGAATTTATATTTGAAGGTAAAATACCAGCTACCATTTGCATCTTTGATTTCTGTGCATACTGCTGTTTGGTCAACATGCCCTTGAACAATATGTCCGTCAAGTCGACCATTCATTTTCATGCTTCTTTCAACATTAACCAACTCACCTACCTTAAGCAAACCTAAATTGGATCGATCAAGGGTTTCACGCATAGCAGTAACAGTATAGTTGCCTTCTTTTAAGTCAACCACCGTTAGGCAAACGCCATTATGTGAAATGCTTTGATCAATTTTCAAGTCATTCACAAACGAACATGTTAGTGTAAAGTGTACATTATCGTTTTCTTTAACGATATCGACAAGTTTGGCTGTTTCTTCTACAATTCCTGAAAACATAAGCTCTATAGATTTATGCCCTATCACATTATATATAATAGGTATGTTTATAATTATAGAAACAAATATAAGGAAAAGGTATGGATAAGTAGAGGTGGGCTTCAAAAAATGGGGCTTTTCACAAAGCCCCATTTTTAAGTTTTCAATAGGTATTAGTTCTTTTAAGGTAAAAAAGATTGTTTTAGGATAACGATGCAAATATAAATCAAATTTAAGATACTTACCAAACTCTTTTGTATGTCCTAAAACATATTCGTAGTTTAATCATAATAAGTAGCCTATTATTTTAATTAAATCTATACTTTGATTGTTGCGTTAGAACAAATATACTACATAATATTAAATTATTTCATTTTGTTGGTAAAATATTACCCATTTGGATAACATTTATCAGTATGAACGAGGTATTAATTAAAAAATATTTTTAATTAGTCGTAACACGCATTATACCTGTCTTGTTAATACTTATAGAAAATAGTAAAGCATTATACACAGAAGACTCAAGCGAGTTAGTGATACTAGTATAAGAAGTAAGTAGTTTAAGATAAATGACTAGGTCGTTTTGTAATCAACCCATGACTATCGCTGAAAGAAAATAACCTTATAGCAACAAGTCCTAACTACACCTTATAATATAGAGCACCAAAACCGATGACACAAGCATTAGATATAAAGATTTATATAGGACTTTATTAAACCAAATAAAGTTATCTTTGCCACTACAAGTAAATGAGAGAAAATTATCGTATTTTCGCATTCAAATTGAGATAATAAAGATATCATGACTGATAAGAAAATAACTGAAGCAACAGAAAAGAAGAGCCTCAATTTTATTGAGCAAGCGATCGTTAATGACTTGAAAGAGGGTAAAAATGACGGAAGAGTACAAACTCGCTTCCCGCCAGAACCCAACGGCTACTTACATATCGGACATGCCAAAGCAATCAATATAGACTTTAGCATGGCTGAAAAGTATGACGGAGTATGTAACTTGCGTTTTGATGATACTAACCCAGTAAAAGAAGATGTAGAGTATGTAGATGCTATCAAAGAAGACATCGAATGGCTAGGTTTCCATTGGGACAATATCTATTATGCTTCAGATTACTTCCAACAGTTGTGGGATTTTGCTGTAGAGTTAATTAAAGATGGCAAAGCCTATATTGATGAGCAATCAGCAGAAGAAATTGCAGCTCAAAAAGGAACTCCAACTACACCAGGTAAAGACAGCCCTTATCGTAATCGTCCTGTAGAAGAAAGCTTAAGCCTATTCGCAAAGATGAATACAGGGGAAGTTGAAGAAGGTGAGATGGTACTTCGTGCCAAAATAGATATGGCTAATGCCAATATGCATTTCCGTGACCCTATTATATATCGTGTGATTAAACACCACCACCACCGTACGGGTGATCATTGGAAAGCTTATCCGATGTACGACTTTGCTCACGGACAAAGTGACTACTTCGAAGGTGTAACACATTCTATTTGTACACTTGAATTTGAAGTTCATAGACCATTATATAACTACTTTATCGACGAGTTAAAAGACCACCTAGATGAGAACTGTGATTACAGACCTCGCCAGATGGAATTTAACCGTTTGAACCTTACCTACACGGTAATGAGCAAGCGAAAACTACTTACTCTTGTTCAAGAGGATTTAGTACACGGATGGGATGACCCTCGTATGCCTACGATCTGTGGTTTCAGAAGAAGAGGTTACTCTCCTGAGTCAATCAAAAACTTCTTAGACTTAATTGGTTATACGAAGTATGAAGCATTAAATGATTTCTCACTTCTTGAGTCAGCAGTACGTGAAGATCTAAACAAAAGAGCTACACGTGTATCGGCTGTTCTTGATCCAATTAAACTAATTATTACAAACTACCCAGAACATAAGGTTGAAGAACTTGAGTGTATCGACAATCCTGAAGATCCAAACTCACCAGTTCATAACATCGAATTTAGTCGTGAATTATGGATTGAACGTGATGACTTTATGGAAGACGCACCAAAGAAGTACTTCAGAATG
>QXGG01197597.1_pt1 | contig 20209 bp, 17 predicted proteins | sample 1982491 | NCBI WGS metagenome assembly QXGG01 (sample SAMN09924614, study PRJNA488089) | Wastewater metagenome, whole genome shotgun sequencing project. | isolation source: South African research farm wastewater | place: South Africa: Irene, Agricultural Research Council, Animal Production... | reverse complement strand
CCGGATCGTGATATTCCGGATCGTGATATTCCGGATCGTGATATTCCGGATCGTGATGTTCCAGTTCGTGAATTCGGCTGGAGCGAGCCCCTCTGCCTAGCCTGCGGGTATGGACATATCAGGAGCAAGCGCAATCGTCACAGGTGGAGCATCGGGAATCGGAGCCGCATCGGCTCGGCTTCTCGCGTCAAAGGGAGCCAAGGTCGTCATCGCCGACCTGCAGGAGGACAAGGGCAATGCCCTGGCCAAGGAAATTGGCGGCGCCTTCTGCAAAGTCGATGTCACGAAGACCGAAGACATCATCAATGCCATCGAAATGGCCAAGTCGATGGGTCCGTTGCGCGTTCTCGTCAACTCGGCGGGAATCGGTTGGGCGCAACGCACAGTCGGCAAGGACGGCTCGTACGATTCTGCTGCGAACCTCGATGCCTACAAGAAGGTCATTGCCATCAACCTGGTCGGAACGTTCGACTGCATTCGCCTTGCGGCGACCGCAATGAGCACCACCGAGCCGCTCGAATACGGTGAGCGCGGAGCGATCGTCAACATCGCGTCCGTTGCCGCATTCGACGGTCAGATCGGCCAGGCTGCGTACTCGAGCTCGAAGGGCGGTGTCGTCGGAATGACACTTCCGATTGCACGTGACCTCTCCGCTGTCGGTGTGCGCGTCAACACTGTTGCCCCAGGCCTGATCGACACACCGATCTACGGCGAGGGTGAAGGAAGCGAAGCATTCAAGGGCAAACTGCAAAGCGGCGTGCTGTTCCCGAACCGCCTCGGCTTTTCGACCGAGTTGGCTTCGATGGTCGTCGAGTGTGTGACCAACAGTTACATGAATGCCGAAACCATCAGAGTCGATGGTGGCATTCGTATGCCTCCGAAATGATTCGAGCAGTCACGTCGTGTAATCGGCATTGATACGGATGTAGCCGTCGGTCAGGTCGCAACCCCACACGGTTGCGGCCTGGTCTCCGGTGGCGAGACTGACGTGAATCAACACATCGGCGCCGCGCATGTAGGTGCTGAGTTTCGAAAGTTCTGCAGCATCGGTCGCCTTCGGGTAGACCTCTTGATCTCCGAATCTGATCACGACCGATTCGGAATCGATGTCGGTGTACTGGCTGCATTTGCCGATCGCCATCGCCACCCGTCCCCAGTTGGGATCAGCTCCGTGGATTGCGGTCTTCACGAGGGGTGAATTGACGATTGCCTTTGCGACAGTCTTGGCTTGCTCGACGTCACGAGCACGGTCGACTCTGACTTCGATCAACTTCTCGGCGCCCTCGCCGTCTCGGGCGACTTGTTTGGTGAGAGACAAACACACGTCCTCGAGACCGCTTTCGAATTCGGCAAGATCGACGGGGCCGGCGGCGCCGCTTGCGAGAACGATCGCGGTGTCCGAGGTCGATGTGTCGCTGTCGACCGATACGCAGTTGAACGTGCGATCGATGACTCGGCGCCAGATGTTGTCGAGATCCGAACCGCTGATGTCGGCATCGGTGAACACCATCGTGATCAGCGTGGCCATGTCCGGTTCGATCATCCCGACACCTTTGGCGACGCCGACGATTCTCACCTGCCCGACCGCTGATTCTGCGATCTTGTGCACGGTGTCCGTCGTCATGATGCCCTCGGCAACTTCGACTGCGTCCGTGCTGCTGAAGACTGCCGGGACCTCGGCCAAACCTTTTCGGATTCTGTCCATCGGGTAGGGGCGTCCGATGACTCCGGTCGATGCGATCAGGACGTCGGTGGAATCGCAGCCGAGTGCAGAAGCGACGAGTCGCACGACTTCTTCGGCGTCATCGGCACCTCGAGATCCGTTCGCAACGTTTGCATTCTTCGAGATCACGACGACGGCGCGTGCCGACAGATCGGCGAGATGGCGACGACTGATCAGAACGCTCGGGCCGGAGAACCTGCTCCTGGTGAACACTCCTGCAGCAGACACCGAACGATCTGCACTCACGATGACGAGATCCTTGCTCGCATCCTTGATGCCGATATTCGTGACGTGGCTCGAAAAGCCGCGCGGAAGAGAAGTCATCTGCAGCTCAGTTCTTGTGCAGGGCGGCGTTCAGCCCGCCCCAACTTCCCGATCTTTGGACTGCTTCGACTGCCCCCGTCACGCTGTTTCGTCGAAACAGCAGACCGCTTGCTCCCGACAGGGCTGAGCCCTTGACGACCTCGCCGTCCGGGAGGGCAATACGCGTCCCGGCGGTGACGTAGAGCCCCGCCTCGACGATGCATTCGTCTCCGAGACTGATGCCGATTCCGCTGTTGGCTCCGAGAAGACACCGCTCACCGATGCTGATGACCTCTTTGCCACCGCCCGACAACGTGCCCATGATCGAAGCCCCGCCGCCGATGTCGCTGCCGTCGCCGACGACGACTCCCGCGGAGATGCGACCTTCGACCATCGAAGCGCCGAGAGTTCCCGCATTGAAATTGCAGAATCCTTCGTGCATCACTGTGGTACCGGGGGACAGGTAGGCACCGAGGCGGACTCGGTCGGCATCTGCGATTCGGACGCCGCTCGGTACGACGTAATCGGTCATGCGCGGAAATTTGTCGATGCCGTGGACGGTGAGGATCCTCCCGCTGGTCCTTTCGTCGAAGCGGATCCTGTCCACTCGATCGGGAAGGACGGGTCCGAGGTTCGTCCACGCAACGTTCGTCAACAGGCCGAATGCTCCATCGAGGTTCACCGTGCGCGGCCGGGCCAACCGATGCGACAACAGGTGCAGACGAAGGTAGACATCGACCGCATCGGCGGGAGCAGAGGCTGTGTCGATCGTGATCGTCATCGACTCGACGCGAACTCCTCGCAGTGCGTGATGCTGGTCGTCGGGGTGATCGGCGAGTGCATCGGGCGTGGAGCCCCAGCCGAGTCGATGGAACCAGGCATCGAGAACGGAACCATCATCGGATGATCCGTCGTGAACTCGAGTGACGAGAGCATGTCCCCATGCTTCAGACATCGTGATACTCCTTCGATCGTGTGCGATCAGTCTGTCAGAAGCAGACGCCTGACTCAGAAGACTGGCTCAGAAGACTTCGGGTCGCAGAGTGGGAAAGAGGATGACCTCTTTGATCGAGGCAACGCCCGACAGCAGCATCGCAACTCTGTCCATTCCGATGCCGAGCCCTCCTGTGGGAGGAAGTCCGAATTCGAGAGCACGCAGATAGTCCTCGTCGACGGTTCCGCGCTCGGCATCTCCTGCATCCTTGGCAGCCTGCTCGTCTTCGAATCTCGATCGCTGTTCCACGGGATCGTTCAATTCGCTGTAGCCATTGGCAAGTTCGCGACATCCGATGAACAGCTCGAAGCGCTCGGTCAGGTGCGGATCGTGTCGATCGGCACGGGCTAGCGGTGATATCTCGACAGGGTGCCCCGTCACGAAGGTGGGGCGGACCAATGTCGACTCTGCCGTCGCTTCGAAGATCTCCTCGATGATCTTGCCCGATCCCCATCGTTGTTCCCAGCGGACGCCGTGTTCCTCTGCAATTCGTCGCAACGACTCGACGGGCTGAGACGGATGAACTTCCTTGCCGGTGTGTTCGGCGACGAGTTCGATCATGCTCGCTCGCCTCCATGGTTCGGCGAGGTCGACGGTATGGAGAGTTCCTTGTGAATCGGCGATGTCGACGACGGTCGTCCCGATCGCGTCACGGGCCGCTTGCACGATCAATTCCTCGGCGAGGTTCATCACCTCGCTGTAATCGGCGAAGGCCTGGTAGAGCTCCATCATCGTGAATTCGGGATTGTGGCGCGTGCTGATTCCTTCGTTGCGGAACACCCGGCCGATTTCGTAGACGCGCTCCATCCCCCCGACGATGAGCCGCTTGAGATGCAGTTCGAGAGCGATCCGCAAGTACAGCTGCATGTCGAGCGAATTGTGATGTGTGACGAAGGGACGCGCATGGGCGCCCCCCGCTTCGACATGGAGGACTGGAGTTTCGACTTCGATGTACCCGTGGCCGAAGAGAGTTCTTCGAAAGCTCGCAATGACTGCATGACGAATTTCGAATGCCCTTCGGGCTTCTTCGTTGACGATGAGGTCCGTGTAGCGCTGGCGGAAACGGGTATCGGTATCGGTCAGACCCTTCCATTTGTCGGGGAGGGGACGGATCGTTTTCGACAGAAGTTGGAGACGTTCGACCTTGATCGACAGTTCGCCTTTGCGGGTCGTCATGACCGTTCCGTGTGCCCCGACCCAGTCCCCGAGGTCGAATTCACCCGCTCGCTCGAAACCTTCGTCTCCGATGACCGCCTTGGAAATGAACAGCTGGATGTCACCCGATCGGTCGCGCAGGGTGGCGAAGATCAACTTCCCCTGTTCGCGGATCAACATCAGGCGTCCTGCGACTGCGACGGCCTGATCGGTCTCGGTGCCTGCTTCGAGGTCGTTCCAGGCGGCTCGAATCTCACCCAGGGTGTGCGAACGGTCGAAGCGATACGGGTAGGGGTCGATTCCCTGCTCGCGCAGATCGGCCAGGACTCCGAGGCGCCGGTTCTTCTCTGCTTGAAGGCCGCTCCCGGTGAGGTCCGGTGCGTCGACGTCCTCGGGCTGTTCGCTCACAACCATGAGACCGTATCGCTTGGCGAGGCGGTGATGGGTGCTCATTGGCGTCGGTCACGTTCCGGGAGGTGCGCTCGGGCGACGGATAGCCTGTCGAGATGGCTGTTCGCTTCCTGGTGATCGGTGGAGGTCCGGCCGGCAATACGGCTGCAACGTACGCGGCGCGTCTCGGGGCCGATGTCACGGTCGTCGAACGTGACATTGTCGGAGGTGCCGCCCACCTGCTCGATTGCATCCCGTCCAAGACGATGATCGCCACGGGTGGCGCAATGACCTTCGGTCGGCAGTTGCGCGGCATGGGACTCGAGGAAATGCGCCCTGAAGTCGATGTCGATGCATTGAACGATCGCATCGACGACATCAGAGACCATCTTTCGCAGAACACGGCGACCCTGCTCGAGAGCCAAGGAGTTCGCATTCTCAAGGGCAATGCCAGGTTCATGTCTTCGAAGTCGGCCGAGGTCATCGATGCGGCCGGATCGAAGCACGTCGTGGAGTTCGATGCTGCGCTGATTTCGACGGGGTCGCGTCCGCGCATCCCGGATTGGGTCGTCCCCGACGGCGAGCGAATCCTGACGACGCGTGACTGCTATCCGCCCAAGCAGTTTCCGACCAGTGTCTGTGTGGTCGGCTCGGGTGTCACAGGTGTGGAATTCGTGCACATGTTCGAATCGTTCGGAGCTGCCGTCACACTCGTCGTCAGTAGACAGCAAGTTCTTCCCGGCAAGGATCCGGAAGTGGCTGCTGTGCTCGAAGAGGACTTCCTGCGCAGAGGAGTCAAGCTCTTGAAGGGCGCCCGCGCCCAGGCGATCGAACACGATGGCGATGGGATCGTGGTCCGTTGCGACGACGGACGCACGGTGCGAGCCACTCACGCAGTTCTCGCCATCGGATCGGTACCGAACAGTGCCGATTTGAATCTCGAGGCAGCGGGTGTGCTCATGGATGGCGGGGGATACATCCCGATCAATCAGCACTGTGTCACGAATGTCGAACACATCTATGCCGCTGGTGACGTGAGCGGCAAGTTGCCGCTGTCATCGGTCGCTTCGATGCAGGGACGCAAAGTTGCCGAACACGTGATGGGACTGCACACTCGCGAACACCGTCATCTCGATTACGACAAGGCGGCATCGGCGATCTTCACCGAACCCGAAATCGCAGACGTGGGTCTGGCTGAAGCGGAAGCCTTCGCATCGGGTCGCAAGATCCGTGTGACCAAAGTGCCGTTCTCGGCAACTCCGAAGGCTCTGATCAACAATGACTCGCGCGGGTTCGTGAAGATCATTTCCGATCCTGCGACCGGGGTCGTCCTCGGCGGATCGATCGTGGGTCGGCATGCGGCCGAGTTGATCAGCGTGATCGCACTCGCGGTCACAGCGAATCTCAAGGTGACCGACATCGTCGAGAGCCTTCTCGTCCACCCAGCGCTCGCTGAAGCGTTGGCCGAAGCAGCGGAGTGACCATGTCGACCTTCGACCCACCGAATGTGACGGATCGCCGAGATGCCCTCGGCAGCATCGGACGTCGAGCCCTTGCACAAGTTCTCGACGGTCTCATCGTCGGTGTGCCGCTCTTCTTCCTGACGCTGCCCTTCGGGACGTCGATCACGAGCGAAGAGCTCTCGGACTCGCAACTTCTGTGGTTGACAGTTCTGTGGGTGGGCGCTTCTCTGATCTACAACACCGTTGCGATCGCCGTGTGGTCGACCACGTTCGGCAAGCGGATCGTCGGATTGAAGGTCGTCAATCGTGCGGACGGCGGCCAGGTCTCGTGGACCTATGCATCCGTGCGCGCGCTCGTGCCCACAGTCGTGCAGCTCGTTCCTGTCATCGGACCGGGACTCGCAATCGTGGTGTACTTGCGAGCCGTGTTCCATCCACTCAGACAGGGTGTGCACGACGCAGCCGCAGGGACTGTCGTCGTCAAACGCTGACGTTCACGGGTGTTCTCAACTGCAGAGCGTTGAACTGACGATCTCATCGATTTCAGGAGATCACGAAATCAGGAGATCACGACGACCACGTCGCCGGAACCGACGGTGTCGCCGGCTTTGACCTTCACCTCGGCGACCTTGCCGGATTTCTCCGCAACGATCTGGTTCTCCATCTTCATTGCCTCGAGAACGCATACCGCCTGGCCGGCTTCGACGTCCTGGCCGACCTCGACCAGTACCTTGACGATCGTTCCCTGCATCGGAACGGCCACGTCGCCGGAGCCGGCTCCGCCACCTGCGCTGCTCGAGGCAGATCGGGCCGGCTTCTTGGACTTCGAGGATCCCGCCGACACCGTGACGCCGCCTTCGGGAACCCACATCGACACGTCGAACCGCTTGCCGTTCACCTCGACCGTCGTGTTGCGCCGTACGAGTGACTCGCCATCGTCGCCGCCGCCGCTCGTGACAGGTGCCGAGATCCCCGACAGATCGAGTTTCTCCTCGACCCATTTCGTCGAGTGTTCCATGTTCTGGAAATCCGGATGGCGCAAGATGGCCAGGTCGGCAGGAATCGTCGTTGCCACACCTTCGACGACCATCTCCTCGAGGGCGCGGATGGTGCGAGCAATGGCAGTGGGACGGTCCTTGCCCCACACGATGAGCTTTCCGACGAGGTTGTCGTAGTACTGGCTGATCTCGTCGCCACTTTCGTAGCCGGAGTCGAAGCGGACTCCGAATCCATCAGAGGTGACCAACTTGGTGATCGTGCCCGGAGACGGGAGGAATTTTCCTCCGGCGGGATTCTCGGCGTTGATGCGAATTTCGATGCCGTGGCCGTTGCGACGTGCTGCAACCTCGGCTTGTGTCATCGGCAGTTCTTCGCCAGCAGCGACGCGAATTTGCCATTCCACGAGATCGATACCGGTGATCACTTCGGTGACAGGGTGTTCGACCTGGAGGCGGGTGTTCATCTCCAAGAAGAAGAACTCGCCGTCCTGGTAGATGAATTCGACCGTGCCGGCATTGAAGTAGCCGACGGCGCGAGCTGCTTTGACGGCTGCTTCACCCATTGCTTCTTCGACACCCTCGCCCATCGCAACAGCAGGTGCTTCTTCGACGAGTTTTTGATGTCGGCGTTGTGCCGAACAATCACGTGTTGAGACCCACACGTAATGACCGTGCTGGTCTCCGACCAACTGCACTTCCACGTGACGCGGCCACGTGAGGTACTTCTCGACGTAGATCTCATCGCGTCCGAAGAAAGCCTTGGCTTCACGCTGGGCGCTCTCCATCGCCTCGCGCACATCTTGTGCACCGTGGACGACCTTCATTCCGCGGCCGCCACCGCCGAATGCGGCCTTGATCGCGATCGGGTAGCCGAATTCGGCTCCGAACTTTTCGATCTCGTCTGCAGACGTCACGAACTCCGTCGTGCCGGGAACGATGGGGGCGCCGCCGCGCAGAGCTGCCTTGCGGCTCGACACCTTGTCGCCCATCTCGCGAATCGCATCACCAGGGGGCCCGATGAAAGCAACCCCCATGTCGGTGATGGCGTCTGCAAAGTCGGCGTTCTCGCTGAAGAATCCGTAACCAGGATGCACGGCATCGGCGCCGCTCTTCTTGATCGCATCGAGAATCGCCTCGGTGTTGAGGTAGCTCTCAGCAGCGGTCTGGCCGCCCAGGGCGTATGCCTCATCGGCCAAACGGACATGGAGGGCGTTGCGGTCGAGTTCCGAGTAGACCGCAACAGTCGCGATCCCCATCTCTCGGGCAGCGCGGATGACACGAACGGCGATCTCTCCGCGGTTGGCGATCAGGATCTTTTTGATTGGTTTGGAGGGCACAAGTGACAATGTTGGTCTGATGGACACCCGAAATGCCACCCCAGGAGACGAGAAGTTGCCAGGACTGGAGTTTCGCGACCGAAATGGGCGTCGATTCGCGCAATTCATGACGTCCTCGGGACGATCGGCGCGCTCCATCGAACGATGGCACCTGCGCTGGGTTGCGTCGACAGGCAGCACGAACGACGATCTGGCGCGTGCTGCGCAGTCCGGAGCTTCCGACTTCTTGGTGCTCGCGGCAGATCATCAGACTGCGGGTCGCGGTCGCCTCGACAGGCGCTGGGAGGCGCCCGCGGGAGCGAACCTCCTCGTCAGCTTCCTGTTTCGAACGGTTCCGGATCGTCCCCATCAGCTCACGCAGGCGGTTGCCTTGGCAGCAGTGAACGCGTGTCGAGAGATCGCTCGAGACATCGCGCCCCAGCCAGAAGTCTCTGTGAAGTGGCCCAATGACATCGTTGTCGGATCGCGCAAGTTGGGAGGGATCCTCGCAACTGCGTCGACCGAACGTCGGACGCGTCGAGTCGACGGCATCGACGTTTCGGTGCCGGAACATGTCGTCGTCGGTCTCGGGCTCAACGTGCAGTGGGCTCCGAACGAGGCAGCACACCTTTGCGAATTCGTTTCCGATGCACATCGCGACGACGTGCTGTTCGCGTTGGTGGCTTGCCTCGACGGGCTACTGGATCTGTCCCCGGGCGATCTGCACGATCGCTATCGGCACCATTTGTCCACGCTCGGCCGCGCTGTACGCGTCGAACTGCCGTCGGGAGAGGTGCTCGAGGGAAGGGCACTCGGAGTCGGAATCGACGGTCGGCTGGAAGTGCTCGATGGTTGTGCGATGACGCATCACATCGACGTGGCCGACATCGTGCATCTTCGGCTGGCCGAGTGACCCGTCGACGACTGTGCGACCGCGTTCTCCGATGACCTCTTCGGCTGCGCGATGACGCCTAGGTTTGAGGCATGGCACGGAAAGCGACTCGACGACGCAGGGCCTTGCCTCTCGTCACGGGGATCAACGTGGCTGTCATCGCCGCTGTGGCCTCGGCAGCCGGCCTGGTCGTCGCTGTGCGAGGTCAGGCCAACGGCGTCGAACGTGTCGAACAAGTCGAGATTGCGCTCTCGGAACCGAATGGAAACTTCGTCAATTATCTGATCGTCGGAAGCGACACTCGAGAGGGTTCGGATCCGAACAGCCCGGATTATGGAGGTATCGGGGACGTCGATGAGACGAGTGGTCGGCGCAGCGACACGATCATCCTGATGCATGTCGACAAGGTGCTGTCGACGATCGCGCTGACGTCGATTCCGCGCGATCTCTGGATCGACATTCCGGGTCACGAGACCAATCGCATCAATGTCGCGTACGGTTATGGCGAAGCCGTGCTCGTCGACACGATTCGAACGAGTCTTGGGGTGCCGATTCATCACTATGTCGAGATCGACTTCAACTCGTTCAAATCCATCATCGCTGCGATCGACGGGGTGGAGATCTGTTTCGAGTTCCCGACTCGTGACATCAACACCGGGCTGAATGTTCCCGAACCCGGATGCACGGTTCTCGACGCCATTCAGTCGCTCGCGTATGCACGCAGCAGGTACTTCGAGCAGTTCAAGGATGGATCGTGGCAGGTGGACGGCCGTGCGGATCTCGGCCGAATCGAACGACAGCAGACCTTCTTCGAGTCTGCGATCTCGCGCTCGGTCTCCCAGGTTCTCGCCAATCCGTTCCGTGCCGGCGATCTTGTTGCGGCTTCGGTCGATTCTTTACGTGTCGACGTCGGAACCGACCTGATTGAAATGGCCAATGCCGTCCGGCCGATCGCGTCGGGCGGAATCGTGCGCGTGCCGCTACCGGTGTACGGGGACACGGTCAGAGACAAGTCGGTTCTGCGACTCGCCGAGGGCTCACCTGCAATCCTCGAATACCTCGCCGGCGGGGGCGACCGCGTTCTCTTCGCCAATTGATCTTCGCCAATTGAATGTGGCGTGATCTTGCGGTCGTCTTTCGAGATGGCAGACTGATCACGGCGAATGCCGATGTCTTCGACGAGGTTCCTTGAATGAAAGCACTGATACTTGCCGGCGGAGCGGGAACCCGTTTGAGGCCGATCACCCACACCAGTGCCAAACAACTCGTCCCCGTTGCGAACAAGCCGATTCTCTTCTATGGCATCGAGGCGATGGCACAAGCCGGCATTCGCGAGATCGGCATCATCGTCGGAGACACCCGCGCCGAGGTCATGGCCGCGGTAGGCGATGGTTCCCAATGGGAAGTCCAAGTTACATACATTCCCCAGGATCAACCTCTCGGTCTTGCCCACTGTGTTCTCATCGCAAAGGACTTCCTCGGGGACGAAGACTTCGTCATGTATCTCGGAGACAATTTGCTCGAGCAGGATCTTGCCGCATTCGTTCGAGCATTCGAAGTCGCTCGGAGATCCGACGACGGTCCCGCCGCGCAGATCCTTCTCAAACAAGTCCCTGATCCGCACCGTTTCGGCATTGCGGAACTCGATCCTCACGGTCATGTCGTTCGACTCGTGGAAAAACCAGCCGACCCGCCGAGTGATCTGGCCCTTGTCGGTGTCTATTTGTTCGACCGGACGATTCATGAAGCAGTGGCTGCCATCGATCCGTCTGCACGAGGCGAATTGGAGATCACCGACGCCATCCAATGGCTGATTGATCACGGTCGGCGAGTTCGGTGCGAACTTCTGAGCGGATGGTGGATCGACACGGGAAAGTTGACGCCTCTGTTGGAAGCGAATCGCCTGCTTCTCGACAATATCGAGACGCGCATCGACGGCGATGTCGACGTCGAGACGTCCATCGACGGAAGGGTCGTCATCGAAGCTGGGGCGAGGGTTCGGCGCTCGACTCTGCGAGGACCTCTCATCATCGGCAAGAACGCTGTCGTCGAGAACAGTTTCATCGGTCCATCGTCGGCGATCGGCGACGGATGTGAGATCGTGAACAGCGAAGTCGAGCATTCCGTGATCATGGAGCGCAGCCGAATTCTCGACATCACGCGTTTGGAGGACAGTTTGATCGGACGCGAGGCCGAAGTCACACGGTCGCAGCGTCGTCCGCGCGCTTTGCGGTTGATGGTCGGCGATCATTGTCAGATCGACACGGAGTGAGCAGATGCCCCGAATAGTGCCCAGCGAAACCATCGAAGGTGTCCACACCGTCGAGCCGACCATCCACGGAGATCAAAGAGGACTGTTCATCGAGACCTATCGAAGAGAGTGGTTTGCGAACGGACGAGAGATGGTGCAGGGCAACCGCTCCAACAAGCAGGCAGGTGCGGTGGTCGGGCTTCACTACCACATGCATCAGGCGGACTACTGGTACGTGCCGGTCGGGACGATCCGCGTCGTTCTGCACGATCTGCGTGTGGGATCGCCGACGGAAGCTCGCACGATGGAACTCGACATCAGCGGAGAGAATCACGTCGGCGTGTACATCCCCCCGGGCGTTGCGCACGGATTCGCTGCGTTGACCGATGTCGTGATGACCTATCTCGTCGACAACTACTACAACCCTTCGGACGAACTCGGAGTTGCGTGGGACGATCCCGAGATCGGAGCCGACTGGGGAGCGACCGATCCGATTCTCAGCGATCGGGATCGTTCGAATCCGGTGCGTTCACAGATCGCGATCCAACACAGGCCCGTCTGGCCCATGAGGACCTGATATGAAGATCTTCGTCACGGGGGCAGCAGGGTTCATCGGCTCGAACTACGTTCGCTGGCTTCTCGAGAACAGCGACGACGAGGTGACGATCTTCGACAAGTTGACGTACGCCGGCAATCTGGCGAGTATTCGCGATCTGGTCGACGACAGACGATGCCGTTTCGTTCAGGGAGACATCTGTGATGCCGATGCAGTCCTGGAGGCAATGCGCGGCCACGACACGGTGGTCCACTTCGCTGCCGAGAGCCACGTCGACCGATCTATCGTCGATCCGTATGCGTTCATCCGCACGAATGCCGATGGAACCAATGTCATGTGCGATGTCGCGCGACAGGTGGAGATCGAGAAGTTCTTGCACATTTCGACCGACGAGGTCTACGGCAGTATCGAAGTCGGGTCGTTCTCGGAGACGGATTCTCTGGGTCCGCGGTCTCCCTATTCGGCCTCGAAGGCTGCCAGCGATCTGATCGCACTGTCGTATGTAACGACGTACGGTCTTCCCGTCGTCGTCACACGCTGTTCGAACAACTTCGGACCGTACCAGTATCCGGAGAAGCTGATTCCGCTGTTCACGACCAATCTGCTCGATGGCAAGAAGGTTCCCCTGTACGGAGACGGCGGGAACATCCGCGACTGGATTCACGTCGAGGACCACAACATCGCCGCCCATCTCGTCCTCACCTCGGGCAAGGTCGGCGAGATCTACAACATCGGGGCGCACAACGAAGTCACCAACCGCGAGATCACCCACTTGCTGTTGGAACTGTGCGATCGAGACGAGAGTTTCATCGAACCGGTTGCAGATCGACTCGGCCACGACCGCAGGTACTCGGTTCGCACCGAGAAAATTTCTGCTCTGGGATGGGCGCCGAGGCGATCGTTTCGCGATGCGTTGGCCGAGACCGTGGAGTGGTATCGAACTCATCGGAACTGGTGGGAGCCACTCAAGAGCCGCAACTCGTGATGGGCGATCGAGTCGGAACGGTGTTGGAGACGTCGAAATGAACGTATTGATCACCGGTGCCCGCGGGCAGCTCGGACTCGAAATCGTGGAGCGGGCCTCATCGAATGGCGATGCAGTTGTGGCAGTCGATGTCGACTCACTCGACATCACCCGTCGTGAAGTCGTACACGAGACGCTCGTGGAACTTCGGCCCGATGTGGTCGTGAACTGCGCGGCGATGACCGCTGTCGATGCCTGCGAGGAGCAGGAAGAACAGGCCCTCGATGTCAATGGTCACGCAGTCGTTTGGCTCGCGGAGGCCTGTGATGCGATCGGCGCACGTCTGGTCCAGATCAGCACCGACTACGTGTTCGACGGAACGAAGTCGTCGCCGTACGTGGAGACGGATGTGCCGAATCCGCAGAGCGCCTATGGACGGACGAAGCTCTTCGGTGAGCGCGCCGCTCTCGAGCTCGGCGATGCCGGCCTCGTCGTGCGCACCTCGTGGGTGTGCGGACGGCACGGATCGAACATGGTGAAGACCGTGAGACGTCTGGTCCATGAAGGCCGGCCACTCGCTTTCGTCGACGATCAGATCGGACATCCGACGTTCGCTGCGGACCTTGCCGACATGGTGTATCGGCTGGCAGCGGATTCCCGAAGCGGCATCTTCCATGTCACGAATCAGGATGCGGTCAGTTGGCACGGTTTCGTGAGCGAGATCGTGCGCCAACTCGGGGGTGACCCATCGTCGGTCCGAGCGATTCGCACCGAGGATCTCGATCCTCCGCGTCCTGCGCGCCGACCGGCCAACAGCGTGCTCGAAAATGCTGCTCTTGTACGAGCTGGCTATTCGCCGATGCGCGACTTTCGACTCCCGCTCGCTGAATTGCTCGCTGAACTCGATCGAGAGCGTGACAGACTCGCAGAGTGACTTCTGACAGCCGCACTGTGCTCGGCACGTGCCATCACGACTGCCCCGACTCTTGTGGATGGGAGGTCGACGTCGTCGACGGTGTTGCCGTGAAGATGCGCGGCAATCCGGAGCATCCGTATTCACGCGGAGAGCTCTGTCCGAAGGTCAACCGCTTCTTGGATCGCGTCTACAGCCCGGAGCGAATTCTGTCTCCGATGGTGCGAACAGGTCCGAAGGGATCGGGGCAGTTTCGTCCAGTCTCGTGGGAAGAGGCATCGAGCCTCACTGCTCGACGAGTCCATGACGTCATCGACCGTTTCGGCGGGGAGGCAGTTCTGCCCTGGGGAGATGCGGGGACGCAGGGACTCATTCAGATGAACTCTCTCGATCGCCGGTTCTTCGCGCGTATCGGATCGTCGAGACAGGTCGATTCGCTGTGCGGAGCGACAGCATCGGCTGGTACGACGCTGACTCAGGGCACTCCTTTGGGGGCCGATCCCATGGATGTGCGCTACGCGCGTCACATCTTGCTCTGGGGAACGAACACGCGACTCACCAATCGTCACCTCTGGCCGTTCATCGAAGAGGCGCGCGCGAACGGGGCTCGAATCGTCGTGATCGACCCACTGCGCACCATCACAGCCCAGGCTGCCGATTCATTCATTCAGCCTCTGCCGGGAACGGATGTCGCGATGATGCTCGCCATGATGCATGTTCTGATTCGCGATGATCTCGTCGATCACGACTACATCGACTCGTACACAGAAGGCTTCGATGAACTCTCCGCACACGTCAGCGCATGGACTCCCGAGCGGGCCGCAAGTGTGTGCGGTATCGATGCCTCCGTCATCGAGGATCTGGCGCGGGACTACGCCGCGATTCGGCCCTCGTTCATCAGAACTCTCATCGGAGCGGAACACCGCGAACAAGGCGCGATGTTCTTCCGCACGCTGTCGTGTCTGCCGCTTCTGACAGGGTCGTGGCGAGAGCGCGGCGGGGGATATGCGCGCAGTGTCGGCTCCTACAATTCGGTCGACATCGACGACTCCGTCTTCGATGTTCCGTCGCTCGAGGCCAATCGCGAACGTCGAGGACTGAGCATGAACCGTCTCGGCGTTCATCTCACCGATGACAGCCTTGCACCTCCTGTGCAGGCTCTCTTCGTCTACAACGGCAATCCTCTCGTCACTGCCCCCAATGCCGAACTCACCCGACGCGGACTCGAGCGCGAGGATCTGTTCACGGTCGTGTCCGAGCAGTTCATGACCGATACGGCGGTCTATGCCGATGTGATCTTCCCAGCTTGCACTCAGATCGAACAAGAGGATCTCGTACCGGCATGGGGTCATCTGTACATGGGTTGGAACCACAAGGCGATCGAACCGCTCGGCGAGAGCGTCCCCAATACGGAGCTGTGGAGGCGTTTGTCCCGTGCGATGGGATTCACCGAACCGGAGTTGTTCGTATCGGATCAGGAGCTGCTCGACGCAGCGCTTCATCGCATCGACACATCCGAATTGCGGAGGACCGGCTTTCGCAGGCTGAATCTGCCGGAAGAACTGCTTCCCTACGCCGAGGGCAACTTTCCGACTCCTTCTGGACGAGCGCGTCTGTCGAACCCCGACCTGGTGGGAATCGGATTGCCCGCGCTGCCAGATTTTGTTCCGGCTCGGGAATCATCGATCGGTGGCGACGTGATGAGCACCGCCTATCCGCTCTCGCTCATGTCTCCCAAGAATCACGTGCGTTTTCTGAACGCGTCCTACTCGCACCTCGAACACCATGTCAGTGCCGAGGGCGAAATCTTCTGTGAGATCCACGAGCACGATGCAGGTCCTCGCAGCATCGTCACCGGTGACTTCGTGAACGTTCACAACGATCGCGCATCGATCCGCGCCGTGGCTCGCGTGACATCTGGAGAGTCGAGCCGTGTGCGCCCGGGCCTCGTCAGTGTTCCGTTCGGTTGGGTCGGTCGACGTACGTTCGACAATCGAACGGTGAATGCCCTCACCAACGACCGCGCAGCGGACTGGGGTGGAGGAGTGGCGTTCTACGACACGCTGGTCGACGTCACGAAAGCGGCCGATTGACGCGGGCTCATCGTCCTGTCAGCGGATCCTGCCGGGAGTCGGGTCGCCGTAATCGCCGTCGAGTCGCATCATGGTCGAGGGATCACACGCCCAACCATCGTCTGTGATCTCGACGGTCGGCACGAGTGCCCGCTCTTCATCGGTGGGATTTCGCGACGGGAAGTGTCGGACGAACGCACCGTTCTCGATGGCGATGATCTGATAGCACGGACTTGGCTCGTTCCCCCCGGGATTCGACGGCGCATGGAGGCCGCCACCGGTCCACTCGTCGATCTGCTTTGCCTGCTCGATCACACATGAGCGTGTGAGGACTCCTTCGTTGGCGACAATGCAATCCTTGGCAACTCGAGAAAAGAGCAAGAACGCCGACATCGACTGCATGCCGAGACCGGACACCTTGCCTTCGGGAAGATAGGTGGCGAACATGTCCAAGTAATCGCGAACTGCAGGCACCTGATCGGCTTCTTCGAAGAGTGAATACGACGTGCGGATGAATGTTCCGTCAGCGCTCGAGCCGGCACGGGTCAACAAGATGTCTGCATAATGGCCGGCTTCGTTGATGACCAGATTCGGTCGATAGCCGATCTCGTCCATCGCCTTGAGAAGTTGCGCCAGCAATTCCGGAACGCCGACGAATGTCATCGAGCGAATGCCGCTCGACTTGAGACGCAGAGCAATCGGCGCCCAGGACGTCTCTCCGGAGGGATTGAAGGCGATTCTGTCGGCGACCTCGATGTCGCCGAGTTGTTCGGCGATCTCGATGTATTGGCGCTCCACGATCTGAGCCGTCAGAACGTCCGCATAGATGGTTGCGAACGACTGCATGTCCTCGGGATAGGCAGCCGACGCCCAGCGCAGCCAGCCTCCTTCTTTGAGATTCGAGGGGTTGGGCATGGCTGCCACCATGTTGTCGGACTGGCCCTTCGGCGTGGTCACGACGAATCCTGCGATGTCGATCATTCCGCATTCGTGGAACCTCGGGAAGATCTGGTCGTCGAATGCGAATCCGCCTCCGACCATGGCGAAAGCCGACGAGCAGATGTTCTCGATCTGGGCCGGAACCTCGAACAACTTGGCATCGGCGTCGATGATCTCTAGAGGCAGACCTGCGATTCCTCCTTGGGCATTGCACCACGCTGCAAAGGCGACTGCTGAGTCGTACAGCTCGCCGTTCAGGCCCGGAGCGAGCGTGGCACCCTTGTCCGACGCGGTTGCCACTCGGATCACATCGGGGGAACCCTGAGCTTGGGCGGCATCGACAGAAGGAGTGAGACCTTCGGGGGTCGGCCCACACGACGACTCCAGGTCGCCGAACATGACCGGACCATCTGCCGAACCATCGGAATCGATCGTCGACGGCGTCGGGGAGGTCGGAGGTGACGTTTGCGTCGAACCATCGAGAGATTCATCTCGATTCGCACACGATGAGAAAACGAGGGCGAAGGCTGCGAGGGTCAGGGCACGACGAGATGGCGACATGCCCTCAGTCTTGCCGAAAAGCCGACCCGTCGTCAGGTTCGCTCGTCGCGCAGTGCAGAGCGCCTGACTTTTCCGGCATCGTCTCTCACGGCGTGGTCCACGAATTCGAATGTGCGAGGGATCTTGTAGCGGACGAGGCGATCGTCGAGGAAGGTTCGCAGTTCGTCCTCGCGGATCGGAGCCGAGACCTGGACGACCGCATGGATTCTGCTTCCGAGGTCCTCATCGGGCAGGCCGATCACAGCAGATGACACGACAAGTGGGTGTTCTGACAGCGCGATCTCGATTTCGGCCGGATACACGTTCGCGCCTCCCGACAGGATCATGTCGCCTCGGCGATCGGTGAGGTAGACGAAGCCATCTGCATCGATTCGTCCCATGTCTCCGAGGCTTTCCCATCCGTCGGGTGACAGACGAGCCTCGGCTCCGACGTACCGATATGTCGTACGACTGTTGCGCATGAAGATTTCGCCAATCGTGTCCGGTGGCATCTCTTCGAACGTGTCGGGATCGAGAACTTTCATTTCTCCCGTTACACATCGGCCGACCGAACCGCGATGCTCGAGCCATTCGTCGCCGCGGATGATCGTGACGGCTTGAGCTTCGGTTCCTGCGTACAGTTCGAAGATCTTCTCCGGTCCGAGCCAGTGACACCACTGCTCTTTGAGCCATGGCGGGCATGGTGCGGCCATGTGCCAGACGACTTGGAGCGATGACACGTCGTATCGATCCTTGACCGAGTCGGGCAGACGCGAGATGCGCGACATCATCGTCGGAACGAAGAGGATCCAATCGACACGATGTCGATCGACAGCGGCAAGCGTCGCCTCGGCATCGAACTGCGGAAGAAGGACGACATGGTTCCCTTGGAACAAGCCCGTGCTCGCGAATGAGAAGGGTGCGTTGTGATAGAGCGGTCCTGGGATGCAGATGGCGCCGTCCACGCGCTGACCCATTCCAGGCGTTCCGACATTCACAGTGCCTGGATCACCGGCGACGATGAGCTTCGGGCGACCGGTCGAGCCTCCCGACGTCGGGGCTTTCCATGCGGGTGACACGACATCGTCCAATGGCGAATCATCGAGAGATGGATCGGGTTCGAACCCGGCGGGCACGGTCGATCGATTCGGGTGGGCGTCCGGTGCGACGCCGATGACGAGCGCTGAATCCGCGAGATCGACGATCGCTCGAAGTTCGCGGTCGGGGAGCCGGTAGCTGACCGGCTGAGGCGTCGCCCCGAGTTTCCAGATCGCTGCACATGCGACGAAGAACTCGACCGAATTCGCGAGAGCAACCGTCACGTACCGCCCCTCGGTTACTCCGAGTTGTGCATACGCACGCGCCAGGCGGTTCGACCGACGCTCCAATTCGGCGCGGTCGATCGTCTCGACTCCGCAGGTCACAGCGGGGCGGTGGGGATCTCGCATCGCGTTGTCGGCCAAGGCACGGGCGATGGAGACGATTGCCATCGCTCAGTAGCTCTCGATCGCAATGAAGACAGCGGACGCAGAAGCAAGGACAGGTGCATCGGGGACGTTCTCGCGCAAGTCCGCATCGATGAACAATTTCCTTCCCTCCCGTCGATCGAGCCACGCGTTCAGGATCAGTTCGCGGCGCAATGGCGTCGGAGCGTGATATCGAATCTTCAACTCTCCGGTGAACGCCATGACCTTGAGGACACTGAGGACGAAACCCATGGCATCGTCGAATGCAAGGGCAACGATGCCGCCATGGCTTCGCTGGGGCGCTCCCTCATGGGACGAACCGAGTGTGAACACGGCTTCGATGCGATCGCCGCGGCGGTGTACGACCATTTCGAGGCCATGTGGACTTCCTGGCCCGGAGCCCGGTCGCGCAACGTGGCTCGTCAACCTGGAATGATCGGGAACCTCTCCTTCGTAGCCGCCCGAGAAATGAGAGAACTCGCGCACTCTTGGCTGCTCGAGTTCGAAAGATTCGCTGATTCGGTCCAAGAGATCGATGGTTTCCTCCATCGTCTGCAGATCGACCTCGTGGCCGATGACGGCGTGACCGAGGCGACGCACGGCTGATCCGAGTCGGATGCGCGTCTGGTCGTAGGGGACATCGGTGCCTTCGGGATACTTCATCGTGGTCCCATGATCGCAGTCACGTCTGCATCGACAGCAATTCACTGGCGGCGTCGGAAAGGTGCTCCTCCCAAGCCTGCACGGACTCTGGTTCCGTGAGCGGAATCACGACGAATTTGGAGAAGCCGACATCGATGAATTGCTCGATGGCGATCCTCAGACGCGACCACCCCGCTGGGAGCAGCTGGGAAACGTCGTCGAGGTCGGGTCGGCGAGCACGCAGTCCGAGGAGAAGTTCGTCCGGCGGTGCGTCCATGACATATGGGACGAGAACACCGAAGTGTTCGGAGTCGATTTCACGCTCGTGCTCGGCGGCAACGCGCTCGACGACGACGCGACCAGCCTCCACGTCGCTCGGCGTCACGAAGCTCGGCAGCCAGCCTTCGGCAAGGCGCCCAACGCGCTTGAGTTCACTCGGAGCGATACCGCCCAACCACACTTCCGGAGGACTTTGCAGAGGTTTCGGTTCCACCCTCAAATCGTCGTAGTCGAAATGTGCACCGTGGTGGGAGAACGAACCTTCCTTCCAACACGAGCGAACGACATGAAGAGACTCGTCGAAAAGTTTGGCGCGTTCTTCACGCGCCACACCGAAGGCTTGTTGTTCGCGT
>QXGG01003894.1_pt1 | contig 20228 bp, 14 predicted proteins | sample 1982491 | NCBI WGS metagenome assembly QXGG01 (sample SAMN09924614, study PRJNA488089) | Wastewater metagenome, whole genome shotgun sequencing project. | isolation source: South African research farm wastewater | place: South Africa: Irene, Agricultural Research Council, Animal Production... | reverse complement strand
GTGCAATACCGCCTTCAGCAAGATCAGGATCTTGAGGGTGGAAAATTACTGTTAAATCAAAAGTAGCGGCATACTCTAAGGCGCGGCGTAGTACACGATTGCTTTTAAAGGGTGTTAAACCGTTACTGAAGGCCACGCAACCGGCATTACGCAAAGTCACCAGTTCGGCGAGTCGTTCACCATCGAGGCCTTGAGTAAAAGCGCCCAAAGGGAAGACTTTACAAGAACCTTCATCGCGCGTTTTATCGAGAATCAAGTCGACAACGGCGGCCGTGTCTAAAATGGGTTTGGTGTGCGGCGTGCAGCATAAACTGGTGATACCACCGGCTGCTGCCGCGCGTGTTTCTGAGGCGATTGAGCCTTTACGGCCGTAGCCTGGCTCACGCAGAGAGGCGGAAAGATCCACTAAGCCCGGTGCAGCAATTAAACCATTGGCATCAATCATCTGATCAGCAACAAAGCCACGCGGGGTATCGCCGAGTGCAACAATTTTACCGTCATCAATAAAAATATCGGCTTGCTGATCCAGCTTGCTGGCAGGATCAATTAAACGGGCACCGTTAATCTGTATGCGCATTAGAGTGACTCCTGCTTATCTGCATCCAATTGGCGTTGTTCATTTTGACCGCTCATGGTCAATGACAGTACCGCCATGCGCACGGCAATCCCGTAGGTGACTTGATTGAGAATCATCGAGCGCGGACAATCTGCCACCAGAGAGTCAATTTCTACACCGCGATTAATGGGGCCGGGGTGAAGGATGATGGCTTCAGGGTGTGCTAACGCTAAACGTTGTTCGCTCAAGCCATACAGGCGGTAAAACTCACCTTCGCTGGGTAATAAGCCCCCTTGCATACGCTCGCGTTGCAGACGCAGCATAATAATCACATCAACATCTTTGAGGCCTTCATTGACGTCGGTGTAGACATTGACGCCGTATTGTTCAAGACCGACTGGCAGCAAGGTTTTGGGAGCAATCACACGAATATCAGGACAGCCCAGAGTTTTCAGGGCAATCATATTCGAGCGTGCTACGCGTGAGTGCAGGATGTCGCCGACAATGGCTACTTTTAGCTTCTCAAAATCGCCTTTATGTCGGCGAATGGTCAGCATGTCGAGCATGCCTTGCGTGGGGTGCGCGTGTCGGCCATCACCGCCATTAATAATGGCAACATTGGGCGTGACGTGTTCAGCAATAAAGTGTGCGGCACCGGAATCAGCATGGCGCACCACAAACATATCCGCCGCCATTGCCTCAAGGGTGCGCAGGGTGTCGGTGAGGGTTTCACCTTTGCTGGTCGATGAGGTGGATACGTTGAGGGTGATCACGTCAGCGGATAAGCGTTTAGCCGCCAGTTCAAAAGTGGTACGGGTGCGCGTGGAGTTTTCAAAGAACACGTTGCACACGGTCATCCCGCGCATCAAAGGTACTTTTTTTACCGCACGTGCGCCGACTTCAAGGAAAGAGTCAGCAGTGTCTAAAATCTCGGTCAGCATGCTGCGTGGCAGGCCGTCGAGGGATAAGAAGTGGCGCAGACGACCTTGGTCGTTTAGCTGCAACGGGCACTTAGGCGAAGGGGGCGTCATTGCGAGAGTCTCATAGGTGGTCAATAGTTTGCAGTTGGATAGCCAAGGGTTCAGGCCCTGTTAATTTTACCCGCTGATTGGGCTCAAGGGAAAGTGTCGCACCAACAATGTCCGGACGAATGGGCAGTTCGCGCGCATTCAAATCCAGTAAGCACACTAAAGTCACGCTAGCGGGGCGGCCATAATCAAACAGCTCATTGAGGGCAGCACGGATGGTACGACCACTCATTTGCACATCATCAATCAGCACCAGATGCTGATCTTCGATTTCAAAGGGTAGCTCTGACGGGCGCACTTTAGGGTGTAAACCACTGCGACTGAAGTCATCACGATAGAAAGATACGTTAAGAATGCCCAGTGGTTCGTCGACTTTGAGTTCTTTGAGCAAAGCATGCGCCACCCAAACACCGCCAGTATGAATACCCACAAAACGTGGGCTGGCAATCTTTTGCGCCTGTAGATGGGCTTGCAGTTCGCGGGCTATTGCAGGAATCAATACAGCAGGATCGGGTAAGCTCATTTCAATACACTCCAAACAGCAATAGGGATTAGCTGGCGCTGTACTGCTCCAGCCAGCCTTGCAGTAATAAAGCAGCGGCTAATGCATCCACGGGGTGCTCGCGATAGCTGCCACGTTGTTGTCCTTGTGATAAGCGCTGACCTTTGGCTTCAAATGTGGTGAGGCGTTCATCATGCGTATGGACGGGTAAGTTAAAACGGCCATTTAAGCGCCGGGCAAATTTCTCTGCACGTGTACACATATCGCTGGGCGTACCATCCATGTGCAGCGGTAATCCTACAACAAGTGCGTCGGGCTGCCACTCTTTTATCAGTGCTTCGATTTGCTCCCAATTAGGGATGCCGTCACGGGCTTTTAAGTTGCACAGTTCGCGAGCATGACGGGTGACCATTTGCCCAACGGCAACACCAATTTGTTTGGTGCCATAGTCAAACCCCAACAGTAACTTTGGCGCCGTTGTGGAGTCGCTCATGCGTGGCCTACTTGATGGCTTAGACGCTCTAGATCAACGCCTAATAAAGCTGCAGCCGCACTGCGGCGTTGTGCAATGGGCGTGTCAAAAATAATGGCCAGATCCGCAGGGCAGGATAACCAAGCATTGTCGCGTAACTCATCTTCGATTTGCCCAGCGCCCCAGCCCGCATGGCCCAGCGCAATTAAGCTGTGTTCAGGACCTGTGCCTTGGCCAATCGCTAGCAACGCATCTTGCGAGGCGGTGAGTGCCAGCTCACTAAAGAGTGTGGTGCCTTTAAAGTGTTGGCCTTTAGTGTGCAGGACAAAACCCAGCTCAGTTTGCACGGGACCACCGCTAAAAATAGGCTGGTTGTGGGCTTGCTCAATCAAACTGTGCTCAGGTTGCAGTTGTTCAAGTACATCAGTCAGCGTCAAGTCGCTGTGGCGATTAATGATTAAACCCAAAGCGCCGTTTTCATCGTGCGCGAGGAGGTACACCACCGATTCAGCAAAGGCTGGGTCTGCCATTTGCGGCATGGCAATTAAGAAATGTCCGGCTAAGGAAGGGAATGCTGCAGTCATAGTTGTGGTCAATCCTCACCCGTCAGCGAAAAAATTGTTTAAGGCGTTTTAGAATGTTGAATGTGGGCGCGTTATTGGCTTGATAGTCGATCGCCACGTTCAAAGCGCCATGTGCGAATAATTTCGACTTGGTCATAGTTGGCGGCTAATTGGCCGGTAAAATGGGCAAAAGGTGCTGAAGTGCGCACTATATTAAGTGCGGCTTTATCCAAGATCGGATGCCCAGATGATTCTAAAATACGCATCTGCTCAAGTGAGCCGTCACTTTTAATAATCACTAATACGCGCAAACTGCCATAAATACCATTGCGACGCGCTTCTTCGGGGTAGTTGAGGTTACCGACGCGTTCAACTTTTTTACGCCAATCATCACGGTACCAGGCACTGATATCACGTTTAGTGGCCGCGGTATTTTGTCGACTGACCCGTGGGCGTTTGGCGTATTGCTGTTGCTCAAAGGCTAACTCTGCTTCAAGGCTGGCAATGTCTGTCGACAGTTGCTCACGGTTAAAGACCGGTGCAGGGCGAGTGGGTTGAGTTTTGGGCTGCACTTTTGGCGTGCTGACAACTTTTTGTGGTTGCGGCTGCGTCGTGCTGATCACTTGTTTAACTTGAGGAGTGACTGGCGTGGGCTCAACGGTGCTTTCCACCTGCACTTTATTGACTTTAGTGTCTTGGAACAGGGCTTTTTCAGTGGTTTTTGGCGTGGCCGCATCGTCCAGTGTGCCGCTGCCTTGTTGGTTATCTTGGGCGATAAAGTCTGCTTTTTCAGGCTCTTTTTCACTTTTAAAAGTGGCCAAGGTCACATCTAGACTTTTACTCAGCTCAGGTAAGTCGGCAACAGTAAAGCCGACTCCTAAAATAATTGCCAAGTGCAATAAAGCAGCAATGAATAAGGTAAAACCTAAGCGGTCAGCGGCGCCAACAGCAGGTTTAGATTCAGCGTATGGATAAGAAGCAGAATTTTTCATAAGCGTATTACAAACTCGACAGACGCGGCAGTCTGCCGAGAAGTATGGATAAAGTCCATGAACTGGTGTGCACATTTTGCAATGCGCATCGCTACCAGCTCTATCATTTAGCTGCGCTGAGCCAGTTTAGTGGCAATAGCATCCATCAGTTGGTCACCAATTTTAGTATCAAAAGCGGCGTCAATCTCACGAATACAGGTGGGGCTGGTCACGTTAATTTCGGTCAGGTGCTCACCAATCACATCAAGACCGACAAACAACAAGCCACGTTTACGTAACTCAGGGCCCACTTGGGCAGCAATCCAGCGGTCTTTCTCAGTTAACGGCTGTGCAACCCCGCGGCCACCTGCGGCTAAGTTGCCACGTGTTTCGCCTGCTGCAGGAATGCGCGCCAAGCTATAAGGTACCGGCTCGCCATCAATCATTAAAATGCGCTTATCGCCATCTTTAATGGCAGGCAAGTATTTTTGCGCCATGATTTGCTGGGTGCCGTGCGCAGTTAAGGTTTCTAAAATCACCGATAAATTGGGGTCGCCTTTCATATGGCGGAAAATCGATGAACCTCCCATGCCGTCCAGCGGTTTGAGAATGACATCGCTGTGCTCATCAGCAAATTCACGCAGCACATCCGCGCGGCGACTGACAATAGTGGCTGGCGTGCACTGCGGAAACAGCGTGGCAAACAGCTTTTCATTGCAATCACGTAGACTTTGCGCACGGTTTACCACTAAGCTGCCTGCTGTTTCGGCTTGCTCAAGTAAGTAGGTGCTGTAGAGAAACTCATTATCAAAGGGTGGATCTTTGCGCATTAAAATGACATTGAGGCTGGCAAGTGGTTCGTCCACTTCAGCGCCCAGTTCAAACCATTTTTGTGGGTCATTAAATACCTGTAATGGGCGCATACGTGCACGGGCTTGCCCCTCTTTTTGGTAGAGGTCATGCTGCTGCATATAAAATACTGACCAACCACGCGCTTGAGCAGACAATAACATCGCTAAGGAACTGTCTTTTTTGAATGAAATGTGCTCAATAGGATCCATTACAATCCCAAGACGAACTTGCATGATAGAGTCTCCAAAAAAATATAAGTGGCTAATGATGCACCCTAGATTGACCGAAGAACAGTATTAGATTGACTCGAAGCTATAAGCTAGGTCAATAAACAGACCAGTATCCATAGGGTTTATGGATTGCAGTAAAATAGTGTGCTAAAAAGGCACCACGATTGAGTCGCAAGATATTGCTTGCGAGCAATACAGCATTGATGCTGGCATAAAAAATAACGACTCACCGACGATGGTAGGGCGAAGATGGAACAGAAATCAGAAGGTTTAAAGGTGATGGTCATTGACGATTCGAAAACGATTCGTCGCACAGCTGAAACCTTGCTTAAAAAAGTCGGCTGTGACGTGATCACTGCTGTCGATGGATTTGATGCACTTGCGAAAATTGCGGATACGCACCCTGATATTATTTTTGTAGATATCATGATGCCCCGTTTAGACGGCTACCAGACCTGTGCGCTGATTAAAAATAACAGTGCTTTTCGGTCAACACCGGTGATTATGCTGTCTTCAAAAGATGGTTTGTTTGATAAAGCTAAGGGTCGCATTGTCGGTTCTGATCAATATTTAACCAAGCCATTCAGTAAAGATGAGCTCATTGGTGCTATTAAAACGCATGTTCCGGCCTTTACTCCAGTAGAGCAGTCGTCTTGATTGAGATGAATACGACACTGTTTGGGCTGCATTGTTATTTATGGGAGAAATCATGGCTCGTATTTTAATCGTCGATGACTCACCAACTGAGATGTACAAGTTGGCAGCGATGTTAGAGAAAAATGGACATCAAGTGTACAAAGCTGAAAATGGTGCTGATGGTGTTGCTTTAGCAAAACAAGAGCAACCGGATGCTGTGTTGATGGATATTGTTATGCCGGGCTTAAACGGCTTCCAAGCCACTCGCCAGTTAACTAAAGCACCAGAAACGCAGCATATTCCAGTGATTATTGTGACCACTAAAGATCAAGAAACCGATCGGGTTTGGGGTAAGCGCCAAGGTGCTAAAGATTACTTAACCAAACCAATTGATGAAGCAACCTTGATCAAGACACTCGATGCGGTGTTAGCAGGTTAAAAGAGTTGCCATGTCTTCACAGACGCATAATAACAGGGACGCTACATGAGTGATCAACACACCCCTTTCCAGTTACTTGTACAGATTGATGCGCTATGCCGTGGTCAGTCAGTGGGTTTGCCGGCGCAGCAACAAGTGGCGCAAACTTGGAGTGGGATTGGTTTTCGTATTGCAGATCAACACTTTGTCGCACCTATGGGTGAAGTGGCAGAGGTGCTGCATGAACCACGTTACACCTTGCTTCCCGGTGTTAAAGACTGGGTCAGCGGTGTAGCCAACGTGCGTGGTCGCTTATTACCTGTTATGGATTTATGTGGTTTTTTTGGTACTGAACTCAGTGGTGCAAAAAAATTACGACGTTTACTGGTCATTGAGCACCGTGACGTCTTTGCTGGGCTGACAGTGGATGCTGTGTTCGGTATGCAGCATTTTGCAGTGGATACATATTCTGAAACGACGACCACTATCAATACGGTATTTGCACCCTTTACTCAGGGTGCTTTTATGCGTGATGGACAGCAATGGCTGGTATTTAGTCCATATGCGTTGGCGCGTGATGAAAAGTTTTTAGATGTGGTTGCCTAATGCAAGCCTTGAGCTTGTCGTAGGGCAGCCATTTTCGGTTGAGTCAGTTGAAACTGGCTCTTGAGTGTTATTGGACACATTAAGTTAGGCAGGTCCAGGCGGGGGCCAAATAATGAAAAAAATAAGTCAAAGTCATTTACTGTCCGGGTTACGCATTAATGCATTGGTTGGTGCTTTATTTGCGGTGCTGGTGGTATCGATTGTGTTGCTCTTGGTGAACTTCATTTATACCAACAAACAATTAAGCTATGACAAAGAATACATTTCCAATGCCGGTGAGCTGCGCGTGTTATCGCAGAGTATCGCCAAAGATGCTGCCGAGGCTGCATCGGGTAAAGTTCCTGCGTTTGCATTGCTGAATACGGCGCGCAATGACTTCACCGCACGTTGGGATATTCTGGTCAATGGTGATCCAAGTACCGGTTTACCACCCGCGCCGCCGAGCCTGTCAGATAAAATGGATGCTGTGGGTCAGTATTGGGACCAGCTCAGTGTCGATGCGAATGTGATTGTGCAACGCCAGCCTACGGTGATGTCGTTGTATAAAGTGGCTGCGACGCTGGCTGATACCATTCCTCAGCTGCAAGTTGAGTATGAGGAAATTGTTGATATCTTGTTGCAAGCCGATGTGCAAGACGCCCGTCAAATATCGGTGGCACAGCGTCAGGCCTTATTAGCTGAGCGAATCATTGGTTCGGCGAATAAGATTTTAGCCGGTGGTGAAAACTCAATCATTGCAGCGGATATGTTCGTACGTGATGCTGAGTTGTTTGAGCGTATTTTGCAGGCGATGTTGCGCGGTGATGTGGCGATGCAAATCACCAAGGTGACAGACGACGAAGCCATTGAGCGTCTTAACGAAATTGTTAGCTTATTTAAGACAGTATCCGGCTCAGTTGAAGAAATTATGGAAACCTCGCCTGAGTTATTCCAAGTGAGTGAAGCAGCGACCAACGCCTTTAACGTATCGCAAACTATTTTGGATGAAGCGTCTGCTTTAGAACAAGCTTTTGTGGCGCGTGCTGAAAGCCGTGGTTTTAACACCTTACTGGGTTATATCTTAGGTTCCACAGCATTGGCTTCGATCATCTTAATTGGTCTAGTCAATATGCGTGAAACACGTGTACGTCTGGCTGAGACCGCGGATACCAACGAGCGTAACCAAACCGCTATTTTACGATTGCTGGATGAAATTGGTGACCTTGCTGACGGTGACTTGACCGCAGAAGCGACGGTAACCGAGGACTTCACCGGTGCCATTGCTGACTCGATTAACTTTACCATTGACCAACTGCGTGACTTGGTTGGAACCATTAACGGTACTGCCGTACAGGTTGCTGCTGCTGCCCAAGAAACTCAGTCCACGGCCATTCACCTCGCTGAAGCATCTGAGCACCAGGCGCAAGAAATTGCCGGTGCATCTGCTGCCATTAACGAAATGGCGGTATCGATTGACCAGGTATCAGCCAACGCCGCTGAATCATCTGCAGTTGCTGAGCGGTCGGTATCGATCGCCAACAAAGGTAGTGAAGTGGTACATAACACCATTACCGGTATGGATAATATTCGTGAGCAGATTCAAGACACCTCCAAACGTATTAAGCGTCTGGGTGAATCTTCACAAGAGATTGGTGACATTGTTAGTTTGATTAACGATATTGCTGACCAAACCAACATTCTTGCTTTGAACGCTGCAATTCAGGCCTCGATGGCCGGTGACGCAGGTCGAGGCTTCGCCGTGGTTGCGGACGAAGTTCAGCGTCTGGCTGAGCGTTCATCGTCAGCCACTAAGCAGATTGAAGCACTGGTTAAGACCATTCAGGCGGATACCAACGAAGCGGTTATTTCGATGGAGCAAACCACCGCTGAGGTTGTGCGTGGTGCACACCTTGCTCAGGATGCGGGTGTCTCGCTGGAAGAAATTGAGAAAGTATCTAAAGCGCTGGCTGCTTTGATCCAGAATATTTCTAACGCGGCACGTCAGCAGGCCTCATCGGCGGGACATATTTCCAGTACGATGAACGTTATTCAAGAAATTACCTCCCAGACTTCTGCGGGTACTACGGCAACAGCGCAAAGCATTGGTACGCTGGCTAAGATGGCCAACGAGATGCGTCAATCGGTATCGGGCTTTACCCTGCCAGATACCAATAGCGAACAAGCCTAATTACCTATGGGCGGTATCTATGATGGATGCCGTCCGCACTCGACTATGGAAGAAGGGCGCTTCATGCAGTCTGGCAACGCTTGGGCTTTACAGCCTCTAGCCGACATGACATCCGCTGAGTTTGATAACTGGCAAAAATTACTTGAGGCTCGCTCAGGTATGGTTGTTAGCGAGCAACGACGTTCATTTTTGCAGGTCAACCTGACGGCGCGTATGCGTGAGTTGGGTGTGCCGGACTACAGCAGTTATTACCGTAAAGTGCTCAATGGGCCTTCGGGCGCTGTGGAGTGGGTGACATTACTGGATCGTTTAACGGTGCAGGAAACCCAGTTTTTCCGTCATGTTGATTCTTTTGCGGCGGTCACGCAGTTTCTGCAAGAAAAAGTCAGTGGTGAAACCTTACCTGACTCACTTTCAATGTGGAGTGTGGGGTGTTCGAGTGGTGAAGAGGCTTGGTCATTAGCCATCTGTGCTGCTGAAGTGCAGCGCAGCATGGCGCACAAAATAGAATTTGCAATTACCGCAACGGATATCAGCCACAGTGCTTTACGCAAAGGCCGTCGTGCAACCTATGATGCACGGCGCTTGGAGCGCGTAGCCCCTGAGTTGGTTGAGCGCTATTTTACTGCGCAAGCCGATGGTTCTTATCAAGTTGTCAGTTCACTGGTGGAGCGTTCCTGCTTTGCTAGATTAAATATGCTGGATTTAGCGCAAGCGCCTATTTCTGGGATGGATATTATTTTTTGTCAAAATGTGTTGATCTATTTTCGACGCTGGCAGCGTCGCGAGATACTCAATCGTTTAGTGACTCGGTTAGCGCCGGGTGGGATGTTAGTAATAGGTGTTGGAGAAGTTGCTGGCTGGCAGCATCCCGACCTTGAGCCTATTGCTGATGAGCGCGTTTTGGCTTTTACCCGTAAGGGGTAACACATGGATATGAGCGGAGTAGTTATGGGTGATCGGCACGACTATGTCGCCCTGGAATGGGTTAAAGGCGAAATTGCAGAAACCCTAAAACAGGCACGTCACGCACTAGAAGAGTATGTGGAGAATCCTGAGGATTCGACACGACTACGGTTTTGCTTAACTTATGTGCATCAGGTGCATGGCACCTTGCAGATGGTTGAGTTCTTTGGCGCGGCATTGCTCGCTGAAGAGATGGAGCAGTTAGCGCAAGCCTTGTTAGATGGGCGAGTGAAAAACCTTGCTGAAGCGCTTGAAGTGCTGATGCAGGCTATTTTGCAGTTGCCGTTGTATTTGGATCGTATCCAAACCGCGCGCCGTGACTTGCCGATGGTGGTCTTGCCGCTGCTCAATGATTTGCGTGCCGCGCGTGGTGAAAAACTCCTGTCTGAAACCAGTTTGTTTACCCCAACGTTGCCGGCTGTTAATCCGCCCTTAACAGCACAGCGTATGCAGCAGTTAAGCGTGCCTGAGATGGACGTACTGCTGCGCAAGCTGCGGCAAATGCTTCAGGTCGCCTTGGTTGGTGTACTGCGTGGTCAAGAACTGCCTACTAACTTAGGCTATATGGCGCGGGTTTTTGCGCGCTTAGAAACCTTAAGTAAAAACGCTCCGCTTGAGTCGTTATGGTCGGTTGCGGCTGGATTGGTTGATGGTCTGGCCAATGGCAGTGTAGAAGCCGGTGCTTCTGTGCGCACCTTGTTAAGCCAAGTCGATCGTGAATTGCGCCGTCTGGTTGCTGAGCAGGCTCCGGGTTTAAATCAACCAGCCTCGCCAGAGTTGCTGAAAAACTTGCTGTTTTATGTAGCTAAAGCGCAAGCCAACTCGCCACGTTTGCAAAATCTGCACGCGCTGTACCGCTTAGAAGAAGCGCTACCTGATGAGTTGCTGCTCGATGAAGAACGCGCACGTATGGCCGGTCCTGATCGTGGCGCCATGCAGTCGGTGGTGGCTGCGCTCTGTGAAGAACTCGTGCGTATTAAAGACAGTCTTGACCTGTTTGTGCGCAGTGACCGGCAGAAACTCGATGAGCTGGAGGCATTACAAACACCGCTGAAGCAAATTGCCGACACCCTGGCGGTGCTTGGTTTTGCCCAGCCGCGTAAAATTGTCCTGGATCAGATTGATGTGGTCACGGCACTGGTGGCCGGCGAGACCGAAACATCCGACGCCGTGTTGATGGATATTGCTGGTGCCTTGCTCTATATCGAAGCGACTTTGATGGGCATGGTCGGTACGCCTGATGATGCGCGCAATGAACAAAGTTTAATGCCTACGACGGATGTTGGGCAGATACATCGCATTGTTATTAAAGAAGCACGCACCGGTTTGGAGCATGCTAAAGACGGCATCATTGAGTTTATTGCCTCGCAATGGAACCATGAAAACTTAGCCAATGTACCGCATTTGTTAAATCAAGTACGCGGTGGTTTAGTGATGATTCCGCTTGAGCGGGCAGCCGCTTTGGTAGAAACCTGCCGCCGTTATATCGAAGAACAATTGCTCGAAAAACAAGCCATTCCCAATTGGCAAAACCTCGACACCTTAGCCGATGCTATTACCAGTGTTGAGTATTATCTAGAGCGCTTGGCGGAAGATCATGCCAGCCAAGGTGAAACCATCCTGGATGTGGCTGAAGAAAGCCTCAGCAGTTTAGGTTATGCGCCTTTGCAGTTGAAGCACGCCGCTGATAGCAGCGAAGCTGAAGAAACCTTAGCTGTTGAGCCCACAGCACTGCAAGAGCCGTTAACGCTTGCTGTTGAAGAAAGTCTGGCACAAGAAAATGATGCCGCTGCGCTCAGTGAGCAGCAGGATTCGCCGGATAGCGCTGAATCTGCAACGGCCATGACAGCCGAAGCTGAAGACATAGCTACAGATATGCCGAATGCAGATCTTGAACCGTTGCCGAGCGCGGATGAACCGCTTGTCGCCAGCGCTAGCTTAGATGAGATAACAGATACGATCGAGCTTGGCAGTGCGGATGTCGAGCCTCAGCCGATAGCTGAACCTGAAGTACTGGATGCGCCGCTCGAACTTGAAGCCGATGCAGTACTTGAACTTGAGCCGCGTGTTACTGAAGTAGCCGATGCAGCAGAAGTGGCACTCGATGAGATTCCAGAGGTGGAGCTGGCGCAAGCCATTGCGCCACAGCTTGAGTCTGCTAGCGCAAACGAATCCATATCATTAGATGATGTGATGAGCGCGCCTGTCAGTGCCATTAATCCACCTGCTGTGGATGTGCCTCCCAGTATTTTACCGCCGCCGGCTGATGAAGAGCCGATTGACGAAGAGCTGCAAGAAGTCTTCGTTGAAGAAGCCGAAGAAGTCTTGGAAACACTCAATGAGTTTTTCCCAAAATGGCGTGCCAATACCGATGACAAAAATGCTCTAACTGAAGTACGCCGCGCATTCCATACCCTTAAGGGTAGTGGGCGTATGGTGCGTGCTTTAGTGGCCGGCGAGTTGGCGTGGTCGATTGAGAATATGCTGAATCGAGTGATCGAAGGCAATCTTGCGGTGACTGAGCCGGTATTTGAGGTGATCGCGGCTGTTATCGAGCTCTTCCCCGAATTGGTTGCAGAGTACGCGGCGCAACAGCAGCGTCAGCGTGATGATGTCGATCAGCTGGCTGCCACAGCACATGCTTTGGCACGTAATGAGCCGGCACCTGTGTTCAGTAGCGCTGCAGTTGCAGAACCTGTTGCTGAGCCAGCACAAGCCTCTGCAATGGACGTGATTGAGCTTGAGCCCATGCCAGCAGAATCCAGTGCACCTGAGCCTGTTGTTGATGAAGAGATCATTCTTGAGCCGGCATCTACAGCGCCTGTGGCAGAGAGTATTCATACCTCTGACGAAGAACTGCTTGATCCGATTTTATTGGATATTTTCAAAAATGAAGCTCAAGCGCATGTGCAGTCACTGACTGAATTTTTAGCTGACTGCGCTCAGCAGTTACCCAATCCGATCAGTGATGATCTGCAGCGTGCCTTCCATACGCTGAAAGGCAGTGCGTTTATGGCCGGTATTTTACCGATGGCCACCATTGCCACGGCTCTAGAGAAACTGGCTAAAGATTACAAAGCGAATTTACTGGCGGTTGAGTTTAATGAAGCACTGCTGCTCAGTGAAGCTGAGCAATTATTGCAAGTGGGGATTGAACAGCTCGATAGCACACCGTTACAAGACATTGAGGGTGCTCCGGCATTCTTAGAAAAGCTCTATCAGGTGATGAGTGAGCGCCTCGCGCATGCCGAGGATCAGAATGCTGAAGATCCTAAAGGCGCGCGCGACCCTAAAGTTATTTCCACTTTCTTAGCTGAAGGTATGGATACCTTACTGGATATGGATGAGCAGCTTGAATGCTGGCGCACCCATCCAGCTGAGCGTAAAGAGTTGGCGACTTTGTTGGATGAGTTGATCAACCTCGGTCAGAGTGCCGAAGTAGCTGAGCTGCCACAAATTGAAGATTTATGCAGTGCGCTTCTTGAATTGTATAGCGCGGTTAAAGAGGAACGTTTACCCACTGAGGAGCGTTTCTTTACCCAGGCTAAACAAGCGCACGATGCGCTGATTAATATGATGGATCAGGTCGCAGCTGGCTTACAAGTGGATGCGCGCCAGGACTGTGTTGATGCTTTATATGAGCTGATGAGTGATGAGTTGCGTCCCGCCGCGATAGTGGATGTTGATCCGACTGGCAGTGATTTGGAAACCATTGAGCTGCAAGCTGTGACGCCTGAGTCTGAGCTTGAATCTGCCTTAGAGCTTGATCTGGATCTCAGTATTGAGCCGCCGCATTCTGCTGAGTCGTTGGCCGAGACAGAACTGCCTGAGCACCAATTGCAGCCTGTTCTCGAGTCTACTGCACAGCCTACATTTGCGCCTGTGCAGCCGGAGATTGAGGACGATTTTTCAACGGCAAATCTTGATCAAGATATTATTGATCTGTTCCTTGAAGAAGGTATGGATCTCCTAGAAAGTGCCAGTGCGTCCTTAGAGACCTGGTTGGCTGATCCTGATAACAAGACAGCGATGCCGGCTTTATTGCGCGATTTGCATACCTTAAAAGGTGGCGCGCGCATGGCTGAGATTGAGCCGATTGGTGATTTGGCGCATGAAATCGAGTCCTTGTATGAAGGTTTGCTCGACGGCCGTTATACGCACAGTGATGCGCTCGGTGATTTGCTACTGCGTGGACATGACCGACTCGCGGTGTTGCTCGATCAGTTGCAAGCTAAGCAAACCATGCAGCAGCCGCGCACTTTGATTAACAGCATGCTAGCTTTTCGCCGAGGAGAAACTGCGCCGTTAATCCAGACAGTTAATCACGATCAAGCGGATGACTTGCCACCGGCAACTCTGGGTGTTGAGCTCGAAGACCTTGAACCTTTTACCTTAGATCACGCAACTGAGCTGTCAGCAGAGGTGATCGAAGACGCGGACAACAGTAGCGTTGAAGATGAGCACAGTGATGCTACTGAAGCAGAGGACCTCTTTGCTTCAGATGCTATGGCTGACTCTGCTGCAGAAGTCATCGCAGGCAACGAGAGTGAGCCGGCCAGCGTTGCTGATGAATTAGTGCTTGAGCCTGTGCAAGATGCCCCCGAGACTGCAGAGCCAGAGCCAGAGCCAGAGCCAGAGCCAGAGCCAGAGCCAGAGCCAGAAACATCTGTGGCTGAACTGGCTGTAGAAAATACTCGCGATCCTGATCTGGTGGATATCTTTCTTGAAGAAGGCTTCGAGATTATTGATAGTGCTACCGCGGCTTTACTACGTTGGATTGCCAACAGTGATAATTTGCTTGAGCTGGAAACACTCCAACGTGATTTGCATACCCTGAAAGGGGGCGCACGCATGGTGGAGTTTGCACACATTGGTGATCTTGCCCATGAACTGGAAGATTTATATGAAGATCTCGGTGCGGGTAAATTAAAGGTCAATGAACCTATCTTTAATTTATTACAAGATTGCCATGACGCCTTAGCTGTGATGCTTGAAGCTGTGCGTGATGATCAGGCCTTACCGAGCGGCCAAGAATATATTGCGCGGATTAAGCAGGCGCGTGCCGATCTTAATGCTCAGCAAGCGGTGCCCAGCAGTGTTGAGTTGCAGCCAAAAAAACACAGCAGTGACAGCCATGCCAATGATGATATTTTAGGTATTTTCACCCTAGAGTCGGATGAGTTAATTGCTGAGATTGATACAGCCTTAACGGCATTTGCTCAGCCGCACGCGACCGAGTTACCTATCCATGAAGCATTGCGCGCACTGAACACCCTTAAAGGTGGTGCGCGCTTGGCGCAAGCACAGGCCATTGGTGATATCAGTCAGCAGCTTGAGACGCAGTTACTCGAAGCCATTGAGCAAGGTGGGCCTTGGCCTGACAGCTTGCATCAACAATTGCAGGCAGCTGTGCAACAACTGCGCACTGAAGTGGCGCAGATCAGTCAGGGGCTTATTGCGCCCTCAGTTACATCAGTGCCTGCAGTGACGGCTGACGACAATGAGAGCGAAGCAAAGGTGCTGCAGTTTGCTCATCCGATTGTCGCAGCAAGTGCGCTTGAACCTCAGGCTAAAGATGCTGTTGTCTTACTGCCGTTTGAAGAAAAAGCCTTACAAGACGCTCAAGACAGCAAATCGCAAAGCGGTCCACAAGAGCAAGTGCGAGTGCCTTCGCAACTGCTCGAAGGGCTGGTGAACTTGGCTGGTGAAACCTCCATTTTCCGTGGTCGTGTTGAGCAGCAAGTCAGTGACTTTGGTTTCACCTTAGGTGAAATGGAAGCCACCATTGACCGTGTACGTGACCAGTTGCGCCGTTTAGATACGGAAACTCAAGCGCAGATTTTAAGTCGCTATCAAGCAGAGACTGAGAAAGCCGGCTACGAAGATTTTGACCCGCTGGAAATGGACCGTCACTCACAACTGCAGCAATTATCGCGAGCACTGTTTGAGTCATCGTCTGACTTACTGGATTTAAAAGAAACTTTAGCCGCGCGTAACCGTGATGCTGAAACCTTGTTGCTGCAACAGGCGCGCGTCAATACTGAGCTGCAAGAAGGCTTGATGCGTACGCGCATGGTGCCGTTCCAGAGTTTGCTACCGCGCTTGCGTCGAGTGGTGCGTCAGGTGTCCTCTGAGCTGAATAAACCCGTTGAGTTTATTGTTGCGAACGCTGAAGGCGAGGTGGACCGTAACGTGCTTGAGCGCATGCAGTCGCCGTTAGAGCATATGCTGCGCAACGCCATTGACCATGGTATTGAGTCTGCTGAGGTGCGCAAAGCAGCCAATAAACCAGAAAAAGGCGTTATTCGTCTTGAGTTGAGCCGAGCCGGTGCAGATGTGCTGCTGGTATTGACCGACGATGGTGCCGGGGTGAATGTGGATGCCGTGCGTAAAAAAGCTCTAGAGCGCGGCTTAATTACGCCAGATTCGGATATCAGCGACCAAGATGTCATGCAGTTTATTTTACATGCGGGTTTTTCGACCGCGAGTAAAGTCACGCAAGTCTCGGGACGTGGCGTGGGCATGGACGTGGTCAGCTCAGAAATCAAACAAGTGGGTGGTTCCATCACTATTGATTCAGAGCCGGGCACAGGCACCTGCTTTACCATTCGCTTACCTTTCACCGTATCAGTGAACCGTGCCTTGATGGTTATGGCCGGTGAAGACTTGTATGCCGTACCACTCAATACGATTGAGGGTATTGTGCGCGTTTCCCCGTATGAGCTGGAAGCCCTCTATGAGCAAGAGCAACAAGAAGGTAAGCCCGCCGAGTTTGAATATGCGGGGCAGAATTACCAGCTCAAATACATTGGCGATCTGCTCGATAATGGACAGCATCCCAAGCTAGTCGGACAGACCTTACCCTTGCCGGTGATTCTGGTGCGTTCTAATGATTTTGCGATTGCGGTGCAAGTGGATGTGCTCGCCGGTTCTCGTGAAATCGTGGTGAAAAGCTTAGGGCCACAGTTTATCGGGGTGCATGGTATTTCCGGCGCTACTATTCTTGGGGATGGCCGTGTTGTGGTTATTCTCGATCTGTTGGCAACGATTCGTTGGCAGCATACGCGTAACCGTTTGCGCAGAGGCTCTGAGCAAGCCTTGCTGGGCGCTACGGAAAAAGAGCAGTCAACCTTAGTGTTGGTGGTGGATGATTCGGTCACAGTACGCAAGGTGACCACACGCTTACTTGAGCGCCATGGGATGCAAGTGATGACGGCAAAAGATGGGGTCGATGCTATTGCACAACTGCAAGAGCGCAAGCCCGATATTATGCTGCTGGATATTGAAATGCCGCGCATGGATGGCTTTGAAGTAGCGAATCTGGTACGTCATGACAGCACACTCAAAGACCTGCCCATCATTATGATCACTTCGCGTACGGGTGAAAAACACCGTGAGCGTGCGATGGCGATTGGCGTCAATGATTACTTGGGTAAGCCGTATCAAGAAACGGTGTTGTTAGCCGCTATTGATCAACTGTTGCAGAGTAATGATTGATCAGACTGCCGTAAGAATTGCCGTTGTGGCGGATACATCGCTACAACGGCATATTTTGCAGCAGTTCCTCAGCAAACACGGTTATCAAGTGGTGCTCAATAGTGATCCGCAGCAACTTGCAGTGGATCGTTTACACGCTTGTGAGACCGACTTGTGGTTGTATGATGCCATTTGTGCGAGCGAGACTGAGTGCATAGCGCTGGAGTACTTTCTAAGCGAACCCAGCGCGCCCGTGTTGTTCGGTGAAGGCGCGGCACCTGCGCGTAACTCTGAAGAATTTCCGCGCTGGGAGCGGGCTTTATTAAAAAAAATATTACAGTTAACCGAGTCAGTCAGCGTGCAGCCTTTAGCCACTGATCAATTCAGTGATGAGCTTGATCGGGCACAGCCGCAGGTGATTGCACTGCCGCAGCACTTTGTTAAAGAGCGCATCGCGAGTGATCAGCCGGCACAGCAGGTGTGGTTGCTGGCGGCATCTTTGGGTGGGCCGCAAGCGGTTAAAGCATTTTTAGATGTATTACCCCAAGGCTTACCGCTGGGTTTTATTTATGCGCAGCATATTGATGCGAATTTTGAAGGCAGTCTGCCACAAGCGGTGGGTCGTCACAGTCAATGGCCGGTACGCTTGCTGACGGATTATCATTTTGTCCGAGCAGGCGAAGTGGTCGTAGTACCTATTGAGCGTGTGCTGACCTTTACTGAGTCCAGCCGTTTGCATACGCTCGATAGTGCTTGGGAAGGCCCTTACAGTCCATCCATTGAGCAAATGATGCGTAATTTAGCCCAGCATTATGGCGCACACTGCGGTGTCATTGTGTTCAGCGGCATGGGCAGCGATGGCAGTCTTGCCGCTGAATATATGCATCAGCAAGGCGCGCAAGTCTGGACGCAAAATGCGGAAAGCTGTGCCTGTTCTAGCATGCCAGATAGCGTGCGAGAGCTTGGCTTAAGTCGCTTCAGTGCGACTCCGCAGGGTTTAGCGCATGAGTTGGTGCAGTACTTGTTAAACGCGCACAAACAACAGCATAACGATGATTTGAAAAGGATAAGGCAATGACGCAAACAGTAGAGGTTTCGCCAGCGGCACCGACCCAGCTCACCGGTTTACTCTTAACACTCAGTGATCGTTTACTGTTGTTACCCAATACAGCGGTGGCGGAACTGGTTGTCTATCGTAACGTCCAACCGGCAGAAAACTCCCCAGACTGGTTGCTCGGCCAAGTCGGCTGGCGTGATTTAAGTTTACCGCTCTTATGCTTTGAGTCGGCCTCAAGCGGCGCCCCGGTCAATACGGAAGGCGCACGTATTGTCATTATCAATGCCATTGGCGAGCGTGAAGGCTTTAAGTTTTTTGCATTACTGATTCAGGGTATTCCACGCTCAGTACGCGTGGATGAACATCTCCCCGCTTTAGCGCAAGAACCTTTGTTGCCGCTGGAGTTGGCAGCGGTCAGTCTTGAGGGTGAAGTGGCAAAAATACCTGACTTACAAGGGCTGGAGCAAAAGCTCGCTGATCTTAAACTGATCAAGTGAGCGGGCTGACGCAACCTGCACGTGCCGTATCAGTGGCTGGTGTCTTGGGCATATTGCGTTTGGTTGCGCCCGGACTTCTTCGCGCTATATAACGCCTGATCAATGCGCTCAAAGGCTTGATCTAGTGTTTCTGTGGCACACACTTGGCCAATACCTGCTGAGAACGTAATGGTCACAGGCTCGCCTTTAAAGTGAAACGGACAGGCTTCGATGGCCAAGCGCAATGTTTCAATCAGCTCATAGCCGCTCTGTAGAGGGGTGTCTGGCAGCAGTAGGGCGTATTCCTCGCCGCCAAAGCGTGCAATAAAGTCTGTTTTGCGCAGCCGTTTTTTCAGCTCATTGGCGATGATTTTTAACACTTTATCGCCGGCTAAATGGCCATAGCTATCATTGACCCGTTTAAAGTGGTCAATATCAATAATGCTCAGCAGCAAGGGCGTATCAGTGCGTTGAATACGGTCATGCTCGAGCTCCGAACGTTCATTCCATGCGGCTCGGTTCGCTAGACCTGTAAGAGGATCTAGCAGCGCTTTTTGGCGTTGTTCTTCTAGCTTTTGTGTGAGTAATTGCGCTTCTTGTTCCATTTGCTGTGAATAGGCAGTCATTGTCGCGAAACGTTCAAGGATGGCACTGTCGTTGCGTTCACGCTTTTCTTGATAGACCTGCAAGGTGCTGATAAAACGATCAAGGCGCGTATCCACCAGCTTCTTTAAGTCATCAAGATCGGTGGAGGTGTGGATATCATCATGAAAGCTGGTGACATGCTCGCGTAAATCATTATCAAGCACTTGCGCATCTTTGACCGACTCGCTGTAGCCACTGGAGGTTTCTTGCAGCGTTTCATAAAAAGTCGCCAAGCGCTGGTTGAGTTCAAGTAGGTATTGTTCGAGCTCGCTGTCAGTGCCACTGGTCAGCGCAATAATGAAGAGGGAGAGTTCATCGAGCAGGGGTGCAAGTTCGTACCAGTTCAGGCCTTGATCAATACGTTCGCGCAGTGAGGCGGCTTGCAGTTCATGCCTATCCGTCACAGGCAGTTCGTTGAGCAACTCGGTCAAGGTGGTGTGAATATGCTGTGCAACGGCACTATAAGGGGTTTCTGAGAGTTGCGGCAATGTATAGCTGGAATCAGTTTCAGCAAACAATTCATTGTCATCAGACGACACTGCGCTAGGCTCTGCAACCTCTGCAACCTCTGCAACCTCTGCAACCTCTGCAACCTCTGCAACCTCTG
>QXGG01054199.1_pt1 | contig 20292 bp, 22 predicted proteins | sample 1982491 | NCBI WGS metagenome assembly QXGG01 (sample SAMN09924614, study PRJNA488089) | Wastewater metagenome, whole genome shotgun sequencing project. | isolation source: South African research farm wastewater | place: South Africa: Irene, Agricultural Research Council, Animal Production... | reverse complement strand
CCACCATGGTGGCAGGGTATTGGCTGGTGGTGATTGCCACCGTGTTTCGGCTGTTGGCTTTAGCACCCACTTTGTTTTCTTCTGGCGCGCTTTATGTTTCAGCCCTGTGTTGGATCGCAGCGTTTAGCCTGTATGTCTGGGAATTTTTCCCCATGTTAGTTCGACCCCGGCCGGATATCGCACCGGTGATGACGAAGACCGAAGGGATCGCCACATCGCTGCGCTCCTCGCGATGACGAACTATGAAGCCGTCACTGCGCGGGCGAACTATGAAGCCGTCACTGCGAGGGCCGCAGGCCCGTGGCAATCTGCGGCCGTAAAACCCCGGCGGGTAAGGGTTTGACAAAAATAAAATCCGTTTTTAGTATTGTCAAATGTACCAGCAACGGCAACTCGCCTCCACGCTGGGCAAGGCCCTGGTGGCCTTTCCGGCGGTTTTACTCACTGGCCCCCGGCAGTCGGGAAAAACGACCTTTCTTCGGCACGAGGCCGGGGATCAGGTTGATTACATTAGTTTTGACGACCCTCTTGAACGAGACTTCGCAACGGTTGATCCAGAGGGTTTTCTCGGGCGCTTTATGGATCGTCCGGTGATTCTCGATGAGATTCAGTATGTGCCGGCGCTGTTGAAGTATCTAAAAATGCGCATCGACCAAGCGCCTCATCAAGCGGGGCGATGGCTGTTAACGGGATCGCAGCAATTCGGACTTATGCGCGAGGTGAGTGAGTCGCTTGCCGGTCGGGTTGCGGTCTTGGAGCTGCCGCCATTTTCTCAAACTGAATTTGTACGCAGCAATTTAGAAGAGGTCTTGTGGAATGGGGGCTATCCTGTTCCGGCAATCTATCCGGATCGACGCGACATGTGGCTGCGAAGCTATGTTGCAACCTACCTTGAGCGCGATGTTCGGCAGATTCGGAATATCCCAGACTTAAGGTCATTTACCCAATTCATAAATTTAATGGCAGCCAGGCATGGCCAGCCATTTAATCCCGCCGAGCTGTCGCGCGAATTGGGGGTTAGCCAGCCAACAGTGAAGTCGTGGGGCAGTGTGCTTGAGGCCTCGTATGTCGCCTATTTTTTGCCACCTTGGTTTCGCAACTATGGCAAGCGGGTTGTGAAAACGCCTAAGTTTTATTTTTATGATTCGGCTCTCGTGAATCTGCTGACTCGCCAGCCGGATCCCTCCTCTGCGCTCGCAGGGCCATTGGGTGGGCCACTTCTAGAGGGCTGGGTTGTGATCGAAGCGGTTAAGGTGTTTATGTCGCTTGGCCAAAAACCGGATTTGTATTTTTGGCGGTCTCACGACGGGCTTGAGGTAGATTTGCTGATTGTGATCAAGGGCAAGCTAACTCCGGTGGAGGTTAAGTTAACCGCAACCCCAGGTGCAGGCCATGTCGAGCCCCTTGATCGGCTGATAAAGGTTGCTGGTAACGAGGTGAGCAAGCAAGGAATCATGGTTTGTCGAACCGACACTGAGCGTGTGCTGCCCAACGGCCATATTGCCATGCCATGGCAATCATTTCCCGGCTGGCTTTTCAAGCAACTTTCTTCATGAGCGGCTATGGCTTTTTCTAAATGCGGTACATTCGCCCGGCGTGATGGCGATAATCCCAACCCCACGGCTGCGGGCAATGATCAAGATGGAAGCTTGAAAAAGAATCGGTTCTGGCTAACCGCTAGTATTTCGTTTTAGCCAGCAAACCTTTTTCTGAAATGGCGTTGACGCGAATCTCTGCCCAAGGTGTCGATCTTCGGGGGTTATCGCCCTCACTGGCTGATCTTGCGCGGGCCTTGCTGGTGGTGGGCCTGCTTCATCTGGGCCTGCTCATGCTGTTTCGGTTCGGGTTTCCCGATTTCACCATTAAGAAGCGGCCCGATATCACCATTGAATTTTATGCGCCGCCCCCGCAACAGCAGGCCACTGCAACGCCTCGCGTGGCCCCTGCGGCCCCGCCCAGGCCTGCGCCTGCACCACCCCAGCAGCCAACGCCCAAGGTAGAGCCGCAGCCGCAAAACGATCAGCCCGAACTTCCAGTCTCGCCACCTGAATCTTCGAAAACGGCAACGGCCCCTGCCGCCCCAAGCGCGCCAGCGTTAGCCACCGATGGCGTGGCGCAAACGGCCGATGCCGATTACAAGGCAGCGTATTTGAAAAACCCCAAGCCGCCGTATCCCGCGATCGCAGTGCGCATGCGGGCAGAAGGGCGCGTGGTGCTGTTTGCCCAAGTGCTGCCCGATGGCCGAGCGGGTGAGGTGCGGGTTGAAGTGTCTAGTGGCTACGCCGTGTTAGATCGATCTGCATTGGACACTGTGCGCACATGGCGGTTTACGCCCGCACGCAAAGACGGAAAAATTGTGACCCAAGCGGTGCGCATTCCCATTGACTTTAATTTAAAAAACGCCCGATAGGCGAGAGAGAAAAAACAGATGAGCCTTGCAAACTTGCCGGTGCACGCCACCTTGACCCTGCTGGTCTTAATGTCCTTGGCGACCTGGGCGATTGGCATTGCAAAGGTCCGCCATTTTCGAAAAATGATTCAACTTGGCGCCGCCTTTCAGGAAAAATTCTGGCAAGCACCCGATGTGTCCTCGGGAGAAGCAATTGCGAAGCAGGCCCAGGGCGATTTTGCGGTTATCGCCCAAACGGGCTATGCGGCGCTGGCCGAATATCAATCGAACCCCAATAGCCTGAAGTTTTATGGCGAAGTCAACGATGTGCTGCAACGGCCCATGCGACAGAGTCTGGCGACCATTTTGCGGCAGCAAGAAAAGGGCCTTGCCGTGTTGGGCACCATTGGGTCAACGGCACCCTTTGTGGGGCTCTTTGGCACGGTCTGGGGAATTATGGATGCATTAAAAGCGATTGGCCTAAGTGGCCAAGCCAGTATTGACATTGTGGCAGGCCCGATTGGCGAAGCCCTGATTGCCACGGCGGTCGGCATTTTGACTGCAATTCCAGCGGTCATGCTTTACAACTATTTCGTGCGCAAGCTCAAGGTGCGCACGACCGAGCTCGATGGATTTGTTGAAGATTTCTTGCGGGTGATCTCTAAACATATTGCCGATGATCGGCGTATTGCTTAAAAAAGGAAGCCGCTATGGCCATGAACACAAACTCTGGCAATACCGATAGCGTCATGGCAGAGATCAATGTCACGCCCTTGGTTGATGTCATGCTCGTGTTGCTGGTGATTTTTATCATTACCGCGCCGCTGATTGTTCCTCAGAGCATGAAGATTACGCTTCCCAAAACCCAGGCGGTGAGCCAACAAGACCAGGCGAAAAATTCCCAGTTAACGGTCACGGCCACGGGCACACTGACATTCGAGGGGCAAACCTTGACCGATGCGCAATTGGCCCAGGCCCTGCGCGAAAAAGCTGCCGAACCAAAGTTTCAGCTGCAGATCTATGCCGATGAAAAAGTGCCCTATGGCCGTGTGGCCGAGCTCATGGCCTTGGCACAAGCGAACGGGGTGACACGACTGTTGTTTGTGACGTTGCCGAAGTAGCAAGGAAGTGGTAGCGATTCAGGGATTCGAACCCCGGACCTGCGGATTATGATGAAAATCGCTCCAATTTTTGCCAACAAAATCAATGGGTTACATCGCCCGAACCCCACCGTGTAATAAAACGTGTAACGCGGGTTTGGCACGCGCACCGGAGTCACCGTTGCAGCTTCGATTTACCGGGTCTTGACATATATAGCAAAATTGCTATATAAAGATCGCATGAAGTGGCGCGTAGAAACGTTAGATGCTCGAGTCGATGCGGAGTTGGAACTGCTAGAGCCTTCTCTTAAGGCCCGGTTTCTACACATATGTGAACTGCTGGAGACATTTGGCCCCCACGAGGTTGGGCTCCCGCACGTACGATTCCTAGTAGAGAAACTTTGGGAGATTCGTATGAAGGGGAAAAGCGGCATAGCGCGAGCTATTTACATCACTGTCGCTGACAAACGGATTGTTGTAGTCCATGCCTTTGTAAAAAAGACCCAGAAGACGCCGCGCGCTGCGATTCAAACTGCACTTGATAGAGCGAAGGATTTAGGAACATGAGCAACGTTAAGAAATTGAAAAGTCAGTGGCTTTCCGATGCGAAAGTGAAGAAAGCCTATGACGCAATGACACCCGAATTCACAATCGCGAAGACATTGATTGCTGCTCGGGTCAAAGCGGGCCTCACTCAAGAAGAGGTGGCTCAACGCATGGGAACGACGCAGTCGGTGATCGCACGCCTTGAGGCGGGCAATTCTCTTCCCAGCATGAAAAGTCTATATCGTTATGCAGAAGCGACTGGAACGACACCAGCAATACAGCTTCGACATGTTTAACAGGATGGTGGCGATTCAGGGATTCGAACCCCGGACCTGCGGATTATGATGAAAATCGCTCCAATTTTCGTCAATAAAATCAATGGGTTGTAACGCCAGAACCCCACCGTGTAATAAAACGTGTAACGCGAATCTTATGCTGTGGCTGGGCGGGCTCATGCTCGGAGACTGGTTTTTGTCGAGCCTTAGATTGTGATTTAAGTGTATGAGTGCATGGTCGTGAAGAATAATTGAAAGGGGCCTCCAAGATGCTAAAGACTTGCCATAATTTTCAGGATTTCCGGCGACTCGCTAAGCGTCGTTTACCTGGCCCCATCTTTAATTACATCGATGGTGGCGCTGACGATGAAGTGACATTACGCAGAAACACCATCTCATTTGAACATGTAGATCTGCTTCCATCTGTGCTGTGTGGGGTGTCGGCGGTTGATCTCTCCGTGACGGTGATGGGCCAGAAACTTGCGCTGCCGATCTATTGTTCTCCCACGGCGCTGCAGCGTCTCTTTCATCACGAGGGAGAGAGAGCTGTGGCGGCCGCTGCAGAGAAATTTGGAACCATGTTTGGTGTCTCGTCGCTGGGGACGGTCTCGCTTGAGGAATTGCGGAAAAAACATAAGAACCCACAGGTCTATCAGTTCTACTTTCACAAAGATCGCGGTCTGAATTCTGCCATGATGTCTCGGGCTAAAGATGCTGGTATCGAGGTCATGATGCTCACAGTCGATTCAATCACTGGGGGTAATCGAGAGCGTGATCTCCGAACGGGCTTTTCAATTCCTTTTCGTCTAACGCTGGGGGGCATTGCGCAGTTTGTGATGAAGCCTGCTTGGGGTATCAACTATATTACCCACGAACGCTTTCGGCTGCCGCAGCTCGAAGAGCACGTCAGGATGGATGGCGGATCAAGCTCAATCGGAGGCTATTTCACCAATATGCTGGACCCCTCGATGACGTGGAATGACGTTGAGAGGATGGTCGCGGAATGGGGCGGAAAGTTCTGTTTGAAGGGCGTGATGACGGCGGAGGACGCTCGACATGCAGCAGACATTGGCTGTGCAGGCATCGTACTGTCCAACCACGGCGGCCGCCAGCTCGATGGTTCTCGCACCGCTTTCGATCAACTGGGCGAGGTGGTGGATGCTGTGGGTGACCGTATCGATGTGATGATGGATGGTGGCGTTCAGAGGGGTACCCATGTGGTGAAGGCGCTCTCAATGGGTGCTAAGGCCGTTGGGATTGGCCGTGGTTACCTCTATGCTTTAGCCGCTGCTGGCCAGCCCGGGGTAGAAAGGGCGTTGGCTTTGTTTAAGGCGGAAATCGAGCGGGATATGAAACTGATGGGGGTCGCACGGGTTGGGGATCTCAGCCGAGCGAATTTGAGGATGTCTTATCCAATCCGTTGATGGGTGGTGCTTCTTCTTTTTAAAGTCGGTCCCCAACCACCCCCTGCCCATGTGCTGTCCGGAAACAGGACAGCAAAAGAGTGTGGCCTGCTCAGGATCATTTCCGCGATGCTTCTCGGCCCCATGAATTTAAATGAATCATCACAGCTTGTGATGAAGGTTTCTGCACTAATATGTGCCCGGAGATGGAATGCGGTGGGCGCCCCTAATACCAGGATTGTTACGGCGACGACCCCACGGTGTGCGTCCGGGGTTTCGCCCTGAAAATCCGAGGGTTTCAACCCCAAATCCTGATGGGATTTTTCTTTCTTGACGCCCGTCAAGGCTGCGATCACCCCTAATCCTCAGACTTCCTGCCATAGATCCGGCAAAGGTTCGGATCTTGCTACAGGGAGATCACATGCCAGCATCCTTTTCAACCTCCATGGCGAGGAATATCTTTTACGGCGGATCGCTGTTTTTCATTCTTTTGTTTCTGGGAATGACACTCGATACGGAGCGAAAGCTGCCGAATTACGATGCCCGCGAGCACCTGAACAACCCCAAGGTGATTGCCGGTAAAAAAATATGGGAAACCAATAACTGCATCGGCTGCCATACATTGCTCGGCGAAGGCGCCTACTTTGCCCCTGAACTCGGCAATGTCTACATTCGAAGAGGGCCCGAGTTCATTAAGGCCTGGATGAAGGCCCAGCCGACGGGAGCGCCCGGCCGCCGCCAAATGCCGCAGTTCAATCTCACGGAAGAGCAGCTCGAAGAACTGGTCGCTTTTCTGAAATACGCCTCGGAAATTAAAACGTCCAACTGGCCGCCCAATATTGAAGGCTAAAGGGAGCGACATCATGCAATACAAATCACAAGCGGTCTCCAAGCCGTATTTCATTGCAGCGTTGGTGCTGTTTTGTTCTCAGGTCTTGTTTGGCCTGATCATGGGCCTGCAGTATCTGATCGGAGATTTTTTATTTCCGCATATCCCCTTCAATGTGGCCCGAATGGTCCACACGAATTCACTCATTGTTTGGCTGCTCATGGGGTTCATGGGGTCGGCCTACTACTTAGTCCCAGAAGAAGCGGAGCGCGAGCTTCACTCCCCAAAGCTCGCGCTTGCCACTTTCTGGGTTTTTCTTGTTGCGGCTGGCCTCACAGTGGTGGGGTATCTCGCCGTTCCGTATGCGACCTTGGCCAAGATCACCGGCAATGAACTCCTGCCCACAATGGGCCGGGAGTTCTTGGAGCAGCCCTTGATCACCAAGGTCGGCATTGTGCTGGTCTGTTTGTCCTTTCTTTACAACATCAGCATGACCTTTATGAAGGGCAAGAAGACCGCCATCACTAAAGTATTGTTAATCGGGCTCTGGGGCCTGGCCATCATGTTCTTATTTTCCTTTTACAACCCCCACAACCTGGTGCGTGATAAGTTCTATTGGTGGTGGGTCGTGCATCTGTGGGTAGAAGGTGTCTGGGAACTAATCCTCGGTGCAATTCTTGCCTTTGTATTGATCAAGGTCACGGGCGTTGACCGTGAGGTGATCGATAAATGGCTCTATGTGATTATCACGCTGGCCCTTGTAACGGGTTTGATTGGTACAGGCCACCACTACTTCTGGATTGGAACGCCTGAATATTGGCAGTGGTGGGGCTCTTTCTTTTCAGCCCTTGAGCCCTTGCCGTTTTTCGCCATGACCTTGTTTGCCTTCAACATGGTCAATAAGCGCCGACGTGATCATCCGAATCGGGCCGCTACCTTATGGGCATTGGGAACCGGTGTAATGGCTTTCTTGGGCGCTGGTGTCTGGGGCTTTTTGCACACGCTCGCCCCTGTGAACTACTACACCCACGGCTCTCAGATCACTGCAGCTCATGGCCACCTGGCCTTTTACGGGGCCTATGTCATGGTTGTGATTACCATGATCTCTTACGCCATGCCCATGTTGCGGGGAAGGGCGGCAAACAGCAATGCCTCTCAAGTGCTTGAGATGTGGGGCTTTTGGCTTATGGGTGTTGCTATGGTGTTCATCACGCTCTTTTTGACTGCTGCGGGAATTGTGCAGGTCTGGCTGCAGCGCATTTCGACAACGCCCATGTCTTTCATGATGGCCCAGGATCAAACGGCCTTGTTTTACTGGTTACGTGAAATTTCCGGTGTCGTGTTCTTGATCGGAATGATTGTCTACTTTATTAGTTTCTTTAAGGATCGACACCTTGCATCGTGACTCCCTTGACGCGTTGGACAAAATACCCCGGCCGGCAGGCGTTGTCGACCTGCCGTTTTATCAAGCCCATGGCCAAGAGATAGCGCTTTTTGAACATGCCTGGCGCAACCATTTGCCGGTATTAATCAAAGGACCTACTGGGGTGGGCAAGACCCGGTTTGTTTCTTATATGGCAGCACACCTGGGCCTGCCTCTGTTCACCGTGGCCTGTCACGATGACCTTACGGCGGCCGATCTGGTTGGCCGTCATTTGATTCAGGAAGGGGCTACGTGTTGGAGCGACGGCCCTTTGACAAGAGCCGTGCGTGAAGGCGGCATTTGCTACCTTGATGAGATTGTTGAAGCGCGGCGCGATACCACCGTGGTGATACATCCCTTGGCCGATCATCGGCGCAGTCTTCCGATTGACCGGCTCGGTGAAACCCTGGTGGCGCCTGATTCCTTCATGCTGGTAATTTCTTATAACCCGGGCTATCAAAACTTTCTGAAAGGGCTTAAACCCTCTACCCGACAGCGTTTTGTATCGTTACGGTTTGATTTTCCCTCGCCTGAACAGGAAGAGAAAATTCTGATTGGGGAAACGGGGTGCGATAGCAATCTCGCTAGGCGGCTGATCTCAATCGGCTCGGGAATTCGTGCGTTAAAAAATGTCGATTTAGAAGAGGTGGCGAGCACGCGTTTGCTGGTTTACGCTGCAATTCTGATCAGAGACGGGCTTGATCCGGTGGCGGCCTGTCAGGCCGCCTTGGCTGAGAGTCTAAGCGATGACCCGGAAGTCTCTGAAGGGCTCACGACCCTGATTCGGGCTACCTTTGGTCGTTAAGTCATGGAAGAGTGGGTTGGAGGCCTTTGGCATCGATTCATTACCCGGCAGGGGCAGCATGATTATCCGCAGGCAGCGGTAAGACTGTCAGAGGTTCAGCGCAGTCTTGGCATTGTGTTTCGTGCCATGGGCGGTGATGCAGGAGTGTCGATTGAACGTGCGGGCGCGCATGTTCACGGTGCGCGGCGACGTTTGGTGGAGCGCATAGCGGGAACCAATGAGCGTGTCAGTGTTGCGCGGCTTGATCGGGAACGTTTTCGGCTACCTCAGCGTATTGCCTGTTTTCCCAAGCATGAGTGGAATCGGAATCTCTATATTTGGCTTGGCGCCTTGGCGGCACATTATCCCCAGAATCTGGCAGGCTCTGGCGCCTGGTTTTACGAAAACCAAACAGCCACAAGCAAGGCCTTGGCCCAATACCCTGGGTTAAGAGCCATTTATGACAATCTGGTCGCTGCTACTTTGGCGCAGCGTATTGATCCTGGTCTGCTTGCTGCCGATGAAGCCGCCCAGGAGCAGGCACTTCGATCTGCTTTGATACACCCTGGTTCAGTCAAGGCCTTGCCGCCTTTGCGCTCGAGCCGTTCCAAGCCCCTTCAGCCCTTGCCCTTGTGGATCTACCCAGGGCAATCGGGTCGCGCCAAGGCGTCTGAACGCCGACACCAAGAAGCGGCCAGTGGCAAGACTCAGGAAAGCGATACGGAGCGAAAAACTGCGCAGCAAACCGAAGCTGCAAAAGACAAGCATGGCATGCTGATGTTTTTTCGTGCAGAAAGCCTGCTGTCATGGGCCGATATGATTCGCGTGAACCGCTCGCAAGACGATGACCCCGAGGCCGATGCAGCAAAAGCCACAGAGAGCATGGAGTCTTTATCGGTGACGCAAGATGAAGAACGTGTGGCAAGCCGTGTGCGCATGGATCTTGATCTACCGGTCGCAGCCGAAGATGACTTGCCCGTGGGGCCTGGAATTCTCCTGCCGGAATGGGATTTCCGCCGCAGTGAAATGCGCCAAGGCCATTGCCGAATTCAGCCCATGCAGTCGCAGGCCATTGAGCCCATTGTGTTGCCCGAACGGCTTCGCTATCACGCGCGCCGCTTACGTTCGCAGTTATCGACTGTGGCGCCTGTTCGCCGCTGGATGCGAGCCCAGCCCGAAGGCGCCGAGCCTGATATCGATGCATGGGTCAGCGCCAAGGCTGACCGGCTTGCAGGAGCCACGCGCGATGGGGGCCTGTATTTATCGCATCGGCAGCAAGATCGCGATTTAGCCTGTCTGGTGCTGGCCGATTTGTCTCTGTCGACCGACGCCAGTGTTTCTCAAGACCAAAAGGTCATTGATGTGATTCGTGACAGCCTGATGCTCTTTGCCGAGGCATTGGGGCAGACTGGCGATCGTTACGCAATCTATGGTTTTTCTTCCATTCGCCGTCACGATGTCCGTTTTTATGAGCTCAAACATTTCGAGCAGCCTTACGATGCCTTGGCCCGCGGTCGGGTGGCGGCAATCAAGCCGGGCTACTACACGCGGCTGGGAGCAGCGGTGCGCCATGCCTCGACAATTCTGCAACGCCAGCCGAATCGACAAAAACTCTTGCTCATTCTTTCCGATGGAAAACCCCACGATCTCGATCTGTATGAAGGACGCTATGGTGTTGAAGACTCCAAAAAAAGCATTCATGAGGCCCGGGAGATGGGGGTAAAGCCTTTTTGTGTAACGATTGATCGAGAGGGTGCCGACTATTTACCGCATATTTTCGGGGCGCAAGGCTATGCCCTTTTGCGCAAGCCCGAAGAGCTCACGACACGTCTGGCGACACTTTACGGGCAGCTGACCGTTGATTGATAAGGGTGTCTGGGCCTAGCAGCCTGCTGCATAGCGGGCAATAGACTCTTGAATCACCTGTGACTCGCCGATTGCCGTTGCAATTGAAATATCGAGGTCTGGGCGCTCGGCCTTCGCTTGCGCGATGAGTTCTGGAAGATCGGCGCGAAGGTGAGAACCACTGGCAAGAAACAGGGGCACCACGCGAATCGCCTGCGCACCGCTGGCCACAAGGCTTGTTATTCCCTCATGAAAATCAGGCTGCATCGACTCTAAAAATGCCAACGCTACCGGCCCGGCCGCCTGTGCTTGAGTCTGACTCAGGATTGACTCAAAAGGCCGCTTCCAATTGGGATCTCGAGACCCATGCGCAAACAACAAAATACCGATTGTCATGTGCCAAGCATACCCGTTGAATTAGTCCTAGGCGATCACAATGGTTTCGGGCTGGTGATGCATCAGGGTTTCACGCAGGCCTACCACTTCGCCAATCACAATCAAGGCAGGCGGCTTAATGGCTTGTTCAATTGCAAGATCGGGCAGGCTTTGGACTGAGCCCACCACGCAGCGCTCTGCCTGCGTGGTGGCCCGCTCAATGAGCGCTGCCGGCGTGTTCGGGGCCAACCCGTGGGCAATCAATTGCTTGCAGATCATGGGTAAGGTGCCAATGCCCATATAGATCACCAGGGTCTGGTTCGGTCTTGCCAGTGTGTCCCAATCGAGATCCACCTGCTTGTTTTCGCGCAAATGGCCAGTTGCAAAGATCAGGGCCCGTGAATAATCTCGGTGTGTCAGTGGAATGCCGACAGATGCGGCAGCACCCTGTGCCGAGGTGATGCCAGGAATCACAGTAAAGGCAATATTGGCCAGGGCCAGGGCCTGGGCCTCTTCGCCACCCCGGCCAAAAATATAGCCATCACCGCCTTTTAGGCGAATGACATTGCGCCCGCTTTTGGCCATGGCTACTAGGGTTTTTCCAATTTCCTCTTGCGGCATGGAATGACGTGAGGATTCTTTGCCCACATAGATCAGCTCTGCATTGTGAGGTAGAAATTTCATGATCTCTTGGCTCACGAGGTGATCGTAGAGCACGACTTCGGCGCTTTGCAGCGCACGATAAGCCTTGAGCGTGAGCAGATCCGGATCGCCCGGGCCGGCGCCAATCAGGGTCACTTTTCCGCTCAGGCCGTTGTCCCGCATGTTCATGGCTCTCCCCCCAAAAAGAGATTGATGCAGATCATTCTGTTGGGGCCTGCGGCCGGTTTCCTTGTCCGCGGTTAAGGAAATCGCAGTTTTATCGTCGCACCATGGATTCAAGAGAGGCGGTCTAGGAGATACGAATGCGGGGTCGATTGTTTTTTTGGGGGGGCGTCGCTGCCGTGGTGATGGCTTTCCCGCTTTTTATACAGGCGGCACCAGGCGAATCCAGGCAGACAGAACTGGTTCGCATGGTGCGTCAGGATTGCGGATCCTGCCATGGCATGCGGCTCACGGGTGGCCTGGGCCCAGCGCTTACCCAGGAGGCGCTCGCGGGCAAACCGTTCGAGTCATTGGTGGCGACTGTGCACGCAGGGCGGCCCGGCACCCCCATGCCCCCATGGTCGGCCTTGCTCAGTTATGAGGAAGCGCAGTGGATTGTGAAGCATCTGGTGGCTGGTTTTCCTGAAGAACTGAATCGGGGTCCACGATGAAACGGCGTGTTTTTTTAGCGGGCGCATTGCTGGGGCCAACATGGCTGGCAGGCTGCGCCTCGTTTGGCGTGAATTATTCGCCGGTGGGAACGGGCGATCTCGGCGTTGTGATTCAACGGGCTAAGGGCCGCTTATCGGTCGTGAACACCTCCACCCGTGAGGTGCTGGGTGAAGTGCAAGGCCTGGGGGATTTGTCGCATGCCTCGGTGGTGTTTTCCCGCGATGCCCGCTTTGCCTATGTGTTTGGCCGTGATGGCGGGCTCACCAAGGTCAATATTCTGACCCGCGCGATAGAGGGCCGCGTCATGCAGGCCGGCAATTCGATTGGCGGGGCGATCTCGGCCGATGGCAGCCTGGTGGTTGCGCAGAATTACAAGCCCGGTGGCGTGAAGGTGTTCGATGCACACACACTGGAACTCAGGCTCGATTTACCGGCCCAATACGGCCAGGGCGAACTGTCGCGCGTGGTGGGTCTTGTGGATCTTCCCAATCGACATTTTGCCTACAGCTTGTTTGATGCTGATGAGATCTGGGTGGTGGATTGCAACGATCTTTCCAAACCGAGAATCACCAGGCATCGACAGATCGGTCGCCAACCCTACGATGCCTTGGTTACGCCCAATGGGCGGCATTACATCGCGGGCTTATTTGGCCAAGATGGCCTGGCCATGATTGATCTCTGGAGCGATGCGCCCCAGGTGCGGCACATTCTTACCGGCTACGGCCGGGGTTCCGAGCCTTTGCCCGTATACAAAATGCCGCACTTGCGGGGCTGGGCGGTTGCAGGCAATCGCGCATACCTTCCTGCAATTGGCAGGCATGAAGTCTTGGTAGTCAATACCGAGACCTGGCAAGAAGTGGGCCGTATTGCCGTGGTGGGCCAGCCCGTATTTGTGATGGCACGGCCCGATGGCCGCCAGGTCTGGGTGAATTTCTCAGTGCCCGATTACAACAAGGTTCAAGTCATTGACACGCTCAGCAATAAAGTGGTGGCCACGCTTACGCCAGGCAAGGCAGTGCTGCACATGGAATTCACGCCTAGAGGTGAATCAGTCTGGATTAGTGCGCGCGATGACAATCGCGTTGCGGTAATCGATACCCAAACCCTGGCGACCCAAGCCATGCTAAACATTGATGCACCTTCGGGAATTTTTTTCAGCTCGCGTGCCAACCGGGTTGGCTTTTAGGCTCTGACTTTCATTGAAATGAACCCCATAGCTGACTCGACATCAAACGGTTCCACCGACCGTCTATTCGAAATGCTGAATCAACAGCAGCGCGGCTTTCCTTTGGTTGAGCGGCCGTTTGAATGGCTTGGCGCGTATTATCGGCTGCCCGTTGATCGCATCATGCATTGCTATCAGGATTGGCTGGCAAGCGGTGTATTAAGCCGCGTGGGCGGTGTATTCAACCAGGCAGCGGGCGGGGCATCATTGTTAGCAGCAATGGCCGTGCCCGCGCATGACCTTGAGCGGGTGGCGGCCATTGTGTCGGGCCACTCTGGCGTGAATCACAACTACGAGCGCGAGCATATTTACAACCTGTGGTTTGTCATGACTGGGCCCAATGCGGTGGCGGTGGAGGCAGCAATGCAGGATCTCGATTCGCAAACGGGCTATCCGACGTTGCGGCTGCCTATGGTGCGGCCTTATCGGATTGATCTTGCCTTTAACCTCACAGGCGCGCTTGCCAATCATGCCCCAACGAAAACATCGACACATGCGGTGCCTTTAATCACTGCACAGCAATTGCCCCTGGCAGCTTTATCAGAAGAAGGCCTTGCAATTGTCCAGCAGCCTTACACGCAATGGGCCCAGTCGCTGGGCTGGTCAACTGAAGCAGTCATGGCCTGCATTGGCCGCTGGTTAGAGTCTGGGGTGTTGCGCCGTTTCGGCAATGTAGTGCGCCACCATGAACTGGGTTTTGATTGCAATGCCATGACGGTTTTTGACCTGCCCCAGGATCGGGTAGATGCGATTGGCGCAGCCCTGGCACAAACGCCCGAGGTGACCCTGGCCTATCAACGTGCCCGTGCCCCCGGATGGAACTACAACTTGTACTGCATGGTACACGGAACACAGCGTGACCAGGTGAACGTCGTAATCGAGCGCCTGCTCGATACGCATGGCTTGCGCAGAGTTCCGCATGCGGTGTTGTTTTCCGTGCGTCGCTTTAAGCAAACGGGCGCAAGAAGGTATCGTAATGCTGCCTGACCCCCAGGATTTATTGTTAATCGATCGTCTGCACGGCGGGTTTCCGCTCTCGGAGCGGCCTTACCGCGATATCGCCATTGAGCTGGGCTGGTCGGAAGCCGCGGTGATTGAACGCTTGCAGCTGCTGCTTGAGCAGGGGGTGCTTACCCGTTTTGGTCCTTTATTTCAGATTGAGCGGGCAGGCGGCCAGTTCGTCTTGGCAGCACTTGCCGCGCCACAAGACCGGTTTGATGAGGTTGCGCGCCTGGTCAATGAGTCTGACGAAGTGGCGCACAACTATCGCCGTGAGCATGCCTTGAATATGTGGTTCGTTGTGGCAGCCGAGTCTGCCGATGCAGCGCAAAAAGTAATACACCGCATTGAGCAGGCTACTGGCTGCGAAGTGCTGGCCTTTCCCAAAGAGCGTGAGTTTTTTGTTGAGCTGAGGCTGCCCTTGCTAAGAGAAGTTGCATGAAGACACTAGAGTCTATTGATCGCGCCCTGATTCATGCCACCCAGGAAGGCCTGCCACTTGTGCCTCGGCCGTACGCGCAAATCGCGCTTGATCTCGGTCTTCACGAGACCGAGGTGCGCGATCGTTTATCGGCAATGCTGGCATCAGGTCTGATTCGCCGAATCGGCGCGGTACCTAATCACTATCGGCTGGGGTTTGTCGCCAATGGAATGTCGGTTTGGGATATCGCCGATGAATGCGTCGATGAGATTGGAAAACGTATTGGCGCAATTAAAGGTGTGAGTCATTGTTACCGTCGACCGCGGCGCCTTCCCTTCTGGCCCTATAACCTGTTTGCCATGGTGCATGGTCAAAGCCGTGAGCAAGTGCAGGCCCAGGTTGAGCAGCTCGCCCAGATCATGGGGCCTGCCTGTCGTGCGCATGAGGTGCTGTATTCCTCGGCAATCCTGAAAAAAACCGGTTTTCGAATGAAAGAGGTGTAATGGTGTTTCGAATCAGTCAATACATGCGTGAGCTCGCCGCAGCTCAGTTAAAGGGGGCATATCCCGCGCCAGCCTCGTGCTCGGCAGGCGCGCAGCCATCCAAGCCCATGGGTCCAGTAGTGATCTGGAATTTAATTCGCCGCTGCAACCTGACCTGCAAGCATTGCTATGCCTTGTCGGCCGATCATGATTACCCCAACGAGCTCAATACCGAGCAGGTCTACGCGGTTATGCAAGACCTAAAGGCATTCCATGTGCCGGTGCTGATTTTGTCAGGCGGTGAGCCTTTGATGCGCAAAGATATTTTCGAGATTGCCCAACGGGCGAAAGACATGGGTTTTTATGTGGGGCTTTCCACCAATGGCACCATGATTGACGAAACCGTGGCCGACCGCATTACCGCCACAGGTTTTAATTATGTGGGTATTAGCCTTGATGGCCTGCGCGCAACCCACGACAAATTCCGCCGGCTCGAAGGCGCCTTTGATAGGAGTCTGGCAGCCGTACGGCTGCTGGAAGGCCGTGGCGTGAAGGTCGGTCTGCGCTTTACCATGACAGCACTTAATGCCCACGACTTTCCCGCGCTTTTAGATCTTATGCGGCACGAGCACGTGCAGAAGTTCTATTTTTCTCACTTGAACTATGCAGGCCGCGGCAATATTCACCGCGAAAAAGACGCACAGGTTGCGGCCACCAAGCAGGCCATGAATCTGTTGTTTGCGCGTGCTTGGGAGGCCGCGATCAACGGCTGGGATGAAGAATATGTCACCGGCAATAATGATGCCGATGCGGTATGGCTTTTGCACTGGGTCGCGCAGCGCATGCCCCATTGGCATACCGATCTTTATCAGCGGTTGGCGCAATGGGGCGGCAACTCCAGTGGTGTCAACATTGCCAATATCGATAATCTCGGCCATGTCCATCCCGATACCATGTGGTGGCATTACGATTTAGGTTCTGTTAAGAAGCGGCCATTTTCCGAAATATGGCAAGACACGCGTGATCCCGTCATGGCAGGCTTGAAATCCAAGCCACGCCCTGTAAAAGGCCGCTGTGGCAGTTGTGATTATCGTGAGATCTGCGGTGGCAATACACGGGTGCGTGCGCAGCAGCTCACTGGCGATGTCTGGGCCGAAGATCCGGGCTGTTATCTCACCGACTTTGAAATTCAGCGCACGTCGGTTGCCGCGGCGAGCTGCGCGGCAGCCTCAATAGCCTAGGGCCTGGCATGCACAAGTTTCTGAATACCTTAAGTCTTCGGTTTGTATTGACAATCGCAATTTTCTGGTCGCTCAGCCTTGGGCTGGTGCGTGCTCAGCCATTGCCAGATCCCGATTCCGTCCGTCTGTATCAGCAGCATTGCGCCTCCTGCCATGGCCAAAGCCGTATCGGTGGCATGGGCCCAGCCCTCTTGCCCGAAAGCCTGTCGCGAATTCGCGATACAGAGGTTCATCGTGTCATTGCCCAAGGCCGAGTCGCAACCCAAATGCCCGGTTTTTCAGCGGTGTTATCCGCGCAAGAGATCAATGCCTTGGCGAAGTGGGTGCGCACGCCGGTGCACCCCGCTCCACAATGGACCGATACCGATATTCTCGCTTCGCGTGTTGTACCGTTGGCCGAGCGCGCCGATCACGACCGGCCCGTGTGGGCAGCCGATCCCATGAATTTATTTGTGGTGGTGGAAGGTGGGGATCACCATATTTCCGTGCTTGATGGTGATCGCTTCGAGGTGATTCACCGGTTTGCATCGCGCTTTGCCTTGCATGGCGGGCTCAAGTTTTCGCCTGATGGCCGCTATGTCGTATTCGGCTCACGTGATGGCTGGATTACCAAATACGATCTTTGGAATCTGCGTGTGGTGGCAGAAGTGCGTGCCGGGCTAAACATGCGCAATGTGGCGGTCAGTTCCGATGGCCGCTTTGTTGTGGCGGCCAATTACCTGCCGCACACGGTGGTGATTTTTGATGAAGCCTTAAACCATGTGAAAACCATCAAAGCAGAAACTTTGGATGGCACGCAGAGCTCTCGGGTCTCGGCTGTTTACGATGCCGCGCCTCGTAAGAGCTTTGTGGTGGCTTTAAAAGACGCCCCCGAGATTTGGGAAATTTCCTACGATCCGAAGGCAAAGCCGATTTTTGACGGCTATGTGCACGACTTTCGCATGGGTGAGGCGGTGGCCAGGCCTGGCTTTCTTGGGGTGCGTCGTACCCGGTTAGATGAACCTTTGGACGACTTTTTCTTTGACCAGTCTTACGCCCATGTCTTGGGTGCGACCCGCCCGAAAGAGTCTGCATCAGCCACAACGGCGGCGGCCTCTGCCCAAGTGGTGAACCTGGATATTCGTCGCAAAATCGCCGATCTTGCCATTGCCGGCATGCCGCACTTGGGATCGGGCATTACCTTTGCCTGGAAGGGCGCCACGGTTTTAGCGAGCCCCAACTTGCGGGATGGCTCAATCGATGTCATTGAAATGAACACCTGGAAACCGGTGGGCACCATTAAAACGCCAGGTCCTGGGTTTTTTATGCGTAGTCATGAGAACACGCGCTTTGCCTGGACAGATTCCATGATGAGCCCCACAGCGAAAGATACCTTAAGCATCATTGACAAGCAGACCTTGCAAATTGTTCACCAGGTGAAAGAGTCCGGCAAAACTCTGGCGCATATCGAGTTCACCAAAGATGGCCGCTATGCCTTAGCCAGTGTTTGGGAAAACGATGGCGCACTGGTCGTGTTCGATGCCCAGACTTTTCAGGAGGTAAAGCGCCTGCCCATGAAAAAGCCTGTGGGAAAGTACAACGTGTGGAACAAGATCACACGTTCTGAAGGCACGTCTCACTAGGGCTGGTGCATGAACAGTCTCCATCATTTCACGCCGCAGGGAGTGCTTTTGTGAGCATTGGCGCCTATATCCGGCGCATTGGCCGCAAGCGCGGCGATGGTCGTGCACTCACGCGCGCTGAAGCGGCCGACCTGATGGGCCAGGTGCTTGATCGAACAGCAACTGATTTTGAAATCGGCGCTTTCTGTATGGCCATGCGCATCAAGGGTGAAACGGTCGATGAGTTCGCAGGCTTTCTCGATGCCATTCATGCCCGAACCCAGCGGGTTTCCTGCGTCGATGGCACTGCTGTGGTGGCCATTCCCAGCTATAACGGTGCCCGCAAATATCCGGTGTTAACGCCCTTGCTGGGCCTTTTATTAGCCGCGCGTGGGGTGCCGGTGCTGATGCACGGCATGACTTCGGAAGATGTCCGGGTTACCAGCGGCCAAGTCTTTGAGCGCTTGGGAATCGCATTGAACCCCTCAAAGTCCCCATTGGCTGTGGGCGAGCTTCGCTGGATGCCCACCGAGGCGCTGTGCGACGGCCTTGCCCGATTGATTGCCGTGCGTCGCGTGCTCACCATGCGAAACACCGGGCATAGCCTTGCCAAGATGTTTAATCCCGTTGAAGGTAAGGTCTTGGTGCTTTCGAGCTATACCCATGGGGAATACAGCGAGGCCATGCAGGCCGCCTTTGAGACACAGGGTATACAAGCGTTGTTGTTTAATGGCTTAGAAGGTGAGGTCGTGGCCTTGGAAAATCGTGGGCTTGTAAAATCACCCGAGGCCGCAGACATTAGCGCTGCCTCAACGGCGGAATTCGCACAGGCGGTGTTGCAGGGGCAAAGGCCCGTGCCTGCCGAGCTTGCTGCTCAAATCGAGACGATCATGAGTGCGTGGCAGGCCTTGCACTAGTTGGCGTAGTGCTGCGAACACGCCAGATCATGACCGCGGCAAACACTAAGAAAGTCAGTGTATTGGCCATTGCGCCAAGCTGTTGCAGACCTATGATGTCAAGCCAGTTGCCGATCACACGTAGTAATAATGACCCATGCAATAGCCCCAGTGGAAGATAAAACGCTGCGTGATATGGCACCTTGATTCGTGCAACGGCAGGCAAGATGATCAAGGCATGGCCAAAGACCATGGCCATCACGAATCCCAAGCCGAGTGCGTGCAGCGCGCCATCGCGCAGCGGGCTGCCGATATCAAATGCGCCGAAAAGACCCAGTATTCCCGCCAGGCCTAGCCAGGCATAGCCCGATAAAAGACAAATGGCGATGTAGCGTGTTACCCCTGTCTGGCGAATGTTGTGCCGGGCAATGTCAAAGCGGCTTAGCCAAACGGCAAGGGTAATGAGGCCTAGCGAAAACAGCTGCGCGGCTGCCGCAATAGAGCTTGCACTTCCTAGCCCGCCAAGAACAAGCACAAGCACGATCAAATAAAACCAGCGTTTCGCGGTGCTCGGCGTTGGCAGAAAACGCGTGAGCTCAAGACGTTCGCCTGCGATGGTGATCACCAAAAACCCAAACCACAGCAGAGTTGCCCGGCTGGGGTCTTGCGTGAGCCACCACACGAAACCGCCCGCGATCCAACACCCCGCAGCCACGCCAAGAATGATCGTGAAATCGGCTTTGACCTTGCGCAGCAACTGCAGGCTCATGGCCGTCAATATGACTGCTGCAAGAATCGAGAGCGTTTGCACAACAAGGTTCAAGTCAGAAAACAGCAGTAACACGGCAGCTGTTACATTGATAAGAGGAGCAGCATAGGCCATGGGCGTTTGTATGGCTACCGCGCGCTCAAGACTTATGACTGTTCCAAAAAACCCTGAAATTAAAAGCGGGCCATGAAATACGGCCAGATGAGCTGCAAGTGCTGACGCAGTAATCTGCAGTCGTGCAAGGCCCGCCACAAGGCCGACGACTAAGGTCAAGGCGGCAATTGCAAACAGTACAGGACGCAATCGCTGGGTGAATAAGGACTTCACTTCAAATACTTCTCGAGATCCAGGCCGTCGATATTGCTGGGGTCT
>QXGG01155336.1_pt1 | contig 20303 bp, 25 predicted proteins | sample 1982491 | NCBI WGS metagenome assembly QXGG01 (sample SAMN09924614, study PRJNA488089) | Wastewater metagenome, whole genome shotgun sequencing project. | isolation source: South African research farm wastewater | place: South Africa: Irene, Agricultural Research Council, Animal Production... | reverse complement strand
GTTGTGGTCACGGTCTTTCATCGGATTTCCGCTCCTTCGCTGTGAGGGCTTCCAATTGCCCCGCCAGCCGTGCGGCCTGCTCGCGGGCCTCTGCTGCCACCTTGCGGGCGTCGTCGCGCTCGGCCTGAGCCTGCCGGGTTTCCTGCGCTGCTGCTGCGCGGGCCTCGGTGTGCTGCTGTGCGGCTTTCTCGGCCTGCTTCTCGATCTGCTCGGCGCGTGCTTCGGCACGGCTGGCCCGGTCGGCGGCAGCCTCCAGCTTGGCGGCCAGCACGGCGGCCTGTTGTTCGGCGGCGGTGCGGCCCTGCTGCGCGTCGGCCAGTGCGGCGCGTAGGCGCTCAAGCTCGGCGGCCTGCTCGCTCACACGCTCGGCCTGTGCCTCGATTTTGAGGCGTGCGGTTGCCACCTCCACGCGGGCGGCCTCTGCCGCCTGCTGTTCGCGCTCGATGCGCTGCTGCGCGTCGGCAAGATCGGCGGCCTGCTGGGCGGCCTTGCCTGCCAGCGTGTCGCGCTCAGTGGTGAGGACGGCCACCTGCTCGGCCAGCTCGTCGCGCTCGGCCTCCAGCGCCTCGCCAGCGGCCCCAAGTTCGGCGGCCTCGGCCTGCGCTTGCTGGAGTTCTTGCTCTTTCTCGGCTCGCGCCTTCGCTGCGGCCTTCTCGATCTCGGCAGCAATGGCGGCAGTCAGCGCCTGCGGCAACTCCGGGGCCGCAACGGCAGCCACCGGGCGGGCCTCACGCCATTGCACAAGATGCTTGTGGATCGTGTTTGGCGACCCGGTGCCGCCCAAACGCTCACGGATCGCATTGATGGTGGGCTGCTGCCCGTCGCCCACGAGGGCGTCAGCGGCGGTGAAAACTTGATCCCGAGTGATGCCTTGACGTGCCATGATCCTTTCTCCTTTCGTATCGTATTACTGTATTTCGTATTGATACGATATTATACAGCTATACAATACGATACACAAGCGGTTTTCGTAACGTACCGCTGCCCGGTCGGCTCCTCGTTTTGGGTGAAACACCGTGTCCGGGAGGCGCTGACGCCTCGCCTTCGGCTCGTTGTCGGCCAGCCGTCGAACGAAAAGCGGAGCTTTCCGCCCGCCGCCCGGCTCCACTTGGGCAAAGCGGCCAGAAACGGGCCTACAGCGCGTTTTGAGAGGGTGGGCAAGGGGCAGGGCAGGGCCACGTCGAGAAAACGCCGCCACGGGCCGCCTGTGAGGTCGTCCGCCGTCCGGGTTTTCGAGTGGAGAGGGGGTCAAGCGAACCGTGGAATAAATGGGGGGTAGCCCGTAGGGGGGCACCGTTTATGCCGCGAAAGTCGCTTGATGCCCTCGGAACGGCTCACGCTCCCCGAGTGGGGCAGGGGTTTAGGCCGTAGGCCGTCCCCCTGCTCCCGAGGATCAAACGCGACCGTTTGGCCCCCGGCAGGGCCGCCGGAGGCATCTTGCAAACACGATCAAGGCGACAGCCGTTTGACCGCATCCACGAATGACAACCTGAACAGGTGCATGGTCAGGTCGATAGCACCGCCGCCGCCCTGCTCTTTCCGTGTGTCGTACCACTTCGGCCCGGTCGCCAGAAGCTCAATACCGCCTCCACCGATGGACACATTCAGCCGCACCGTGGCCTTGTCCTTAACCGGCACAAAGTCAGGGTCAGGCTTCCAGTACAGGCCCAGCCGGTCTAGCGTTTCCTGCACCGTCATTGCTCGCAACGAATCCAGCAGCGCGGGCGGAAAGGATCGACGGGCACGACTCATGACAGCCACCCGACGAACTGGACGAGGGGGCCGCCCTGCGGGCGGCGGGCTACTCGCGCCGTTCCGGCGCAGCGCAGGATGATGGATAAGTCCGTTGGACTTACCCACAACCTGCGCGGGCTACTCGCATTTTTAGAATGCTGGGGGCTACTCAAAGGCAGGCGCTTCGCGCCGGGCGTAGGCTTCGCCATTAGTAATACGGACGGACTTGTGCCAACTCTCATTTCCCCGCCTCCGCCTGTAATACGGACGAACTTGTGCCATCGGCAGGCGCGGCTGGTTTCCCTGCCCGATACCAACTGCGGCGGCTCATGCCCAAGGCTTCCCACGGCTTCTGACGGCTCGCGGAATTAGCCTCATAGGTGGCACGATCGACAGCCCCAGCGGCACGCCTGCGGGCCGTGTGGCGCTCCCTGTCGCGTTCCTTTGCCATATCCCGGCTGATGAGCGTGCGCAGCTTGCGCTGCTCGTCGTCGGTGATGTGGAACAGGGAAATCAGCGTGTCATTTTTCGGGGTGTAGAGCGGCGCAAACTGCTTGCCGCCGAACTCCACCTTTTCCCCGGCTTCGTGGGCCTTGGCCTTGGAGTACAGCGTCATAAGCTCGGCGCTGCGGTAGTTCCACCGTGGGTCAAGCTCACGGGCCAGCGCGGCGGCCTCGTGGTACATCTGGCCCGTGTGCGTCGCGCCTGACAGCAGCAGGAAGTTCAGCCGCCAAAACAGGTGCTGCATCCGCTCGCCTTCGGCCACGCCGCCGCGCAGCGCGGCCAGCGTGCGCAAGTCCTCAAGACGATCCCACGCCAGTTGCCGCCCGTTGAGGCTGCGCAGGTTGCCGGTTTGGCCGCCCGGCAGCAGCTTAAACTGGCGACGGTCGGCGCGTGCCTTGCGGTCGGCCTCGATGTCCCAGCGGGCCACCGGCAGCAGCGCCTCGGCCAGATACTCGAAGTTGTACCGGATCGGCTCGCCGTCCGGGCCTTGCTCTACGTGGATGACGCGGCAAACCTCGCCGCTCTTGCTGTTCACCGTATTGACCAGCCGCAGCACGCGGCTTGCATCCTTGGCCGCTGGATCAGCGCCCAGCCCGGCCAGACGGTCGATCAGGTAACGCTGGCAGGCATTCCAGCGCGGCAGCGCCTGACGCGGCAAGGTGCCATCTAACAACCATTTGGCTTGCACGCCACGGCCAGAGAAAACGAGGATCGACGGCGGCGGCACGCCCTCGTCGTAGCAGCGGAACATGACAGCGGCGGCCAGTTGCTCGGGGCTGCGCCCCTGCGCCCACGGCTCGCGGTAGGTGTCCAAGTCTGCGAACAGCAGCCCGATACGGGCAAGATTGACGACACGGCGGTTTGGCTTGATGAACTCGGCCTGAGACAGCCAGGTATCCCGGCTGTGGTCGAGCATGGAGAGCACCACGGGCATCTGTGACAGCCGGTAACTGTCCTGCTTCTTGCCGCTGCCCTCGCCCGTCGCCATGAGCAACGAGAAAAAGCCCTGCCGGGCTGTGTCGTGATAGCAACCCGCCTCATCGGCTGGGCTGAAAAGTCGTAGCTGTGCCTGTCCCATAACCTTCTTTCCGCTTGTGCGGCAAGAGGTGGGGCGCTACAATGCAAACCATGTCTGGGTGTTGCCTGTATAGGTTGCGCCTTGGGTTCCGAACAGTGCCACCTGCTAGGTTCCCGCCCCCTGCCAAGCCCCGCTGCCACGCGGGGCTTTGCTTTTTCATCCATCTGAACTCCGCTCCTTCGCTTCCAAAGTTCGCGGAATCCAGCCTTTTGCATTCGCCGTCCAGTGCAGCACGCCATGCTGCCGCAGCACTGCCGCCGCGCCATCGAAAGAGCGAAAAAACCGGATGCCTCCCCGGTACTGGCCGAGAATGCGCCGCTCGTTGCCAACGTGCAGCACGATCACCAGCCCGCGCTCTGTGTTCTCGATGACAGCGCCCTTGATCTCATGCGGTGCGTTCTTCGCAAACGCCTTGAAATGAGAGGGCGGCAGTACCTCCAGACTCAACGGTTCCATTTCAACCATCGCTTTATACCCCACGCGCCGTATTTCATCAACATTATTAAATTTCGCCAAGTCAAAAATGTATGGACTAGAGTCCATGCTTTTGACCCGTCCAGCCGGTTAAGTGATTACTCAATCACTCTTTTCATCAAGTGAGCGCACCAGTTCGCGCAGAATGTCCGTGATGCTGCGCCCGGTCTTGGCGGCGTAAATCTTCAGCCGCGTGTGCTCGGCCCGGTCGAGGTCGAAATTCACCCGGACGGTGGCGGCCTTGTCGGCAAGGTCGGACAGGGTAGGGCCAGCCTTCGCGGCGCTCGGGCGGCCTGCTTTCATGCCAAGTTTCCCGCTACTCATTTTCACCTACTCCTTAATTACTCAAATGGTGCCATTGAGGAAACGGCGCACTTCCTCAGCCAGCGCCCGGATTTCCTCGGCGGCCTCGCTCGTCGGCTCTTGGTCAATGGCCGTGGTGCCGCTGGCCGCGCTGCTCGGGTAGATGACGCGCTGCGTGATGCGCGTTTGCAGGATCGGCAGGCCGTACCCGGCCAGCGCCTCGGAGACTTCCGCGCCAATCTTGGTGCCCTTGATCGCACGGGACACCACGAAAGCCGCTTTCAGCTTGCCGTCGGTAAGCTCGATGCGCTGCTTGACCAAATCCACGAGGTCAGAGGTTGCCCAAATGTCGTAGGGCGACGGCTGCACCGGGATCAGCACGCAATCGGCGGCCTTCATTGCCGACACGGCCAGATCGTGAGCCTGCGGCGCTCCGTCGATCACAACAAAGTCTTTCCGGGCCACGCTCTTTAGATCGCGCTCGATGGTGGGCCGGTCGATGCCAACCACGGGCACGGGTTGATCCTCGCGGACGGCGGCCCAATCGCGGGCGCTGCCCTGCGGGTCGGAATCAACCAGCAACACGTCTGCGCCGTCGAGTTGCAGGGCGCGGGCAAGGTGGGTGGCGATGGTGGTTTTACCCGCCCCGCCCTTCTGGTTCAGTACAGCGATGACTTGCATATGCACTCCTTGAGCTATTGAGCGTTTGAGGAAAAAAGGAATTACTCAAACGCAGTATAGCATATTGAGGATTTGAGTAAATGCACCTTTTGAGGATTTAAAGCCATGAAAAACCCCGCACGCGGCGGGGTTCGGTGGCAGGGCAGGGGAGGGCTTACGGGTTCGTCGGCGCGGCAGGAATGGCCGTCAGCGACAGCACACGGCGGCGGAAGTCGTCGTACTCGTCGCCAGCCCTGAGCGATAGGGCGGCCAGCGAATAAAAGCGGTCGGTCGATGGCGATTCGCTGCGGGCCTTCACCATGTCCAGCCGCCCGACATTGACCACAGTCCAGCACTCGGTAAAGCCGCGCTGCCGCGCCTTCTGGTGGCTCTTTTCGGCCTCGCCGATGCGGTTGTGGATGTTGGATACATCCGTGCCGCTCTTGACCTCGATAGCAACCACGTTGCGGTAATGCTGGTGCTCCATTTCCTCGCGGATGATGATGTCGGGGTCTGGCGCGAACTCGATCAGGAACGGGCGGCCCGTGGCGCTGTTCACCTCGATGGCGCTTTCGCGCACCTCGGCGGCGGCATGGGCGACGATCTCCCGGATGATCTCGAACACCTGCACGATGCCATCGGTGCCGCGCTGGTTGTTGGCCCCGCCGCGTAGCTGCGGGCCTACGGTCAGCAGGGTCAAGTCATCCAGCAATTCCCGGCTGACGCGCAGCGGGCCAACACCGGCCAGCAGCGCCGATGCAGTGGCGCAGAACGCCACGCATAGGTCGGGCAGGTCAGCGGCTGCCGCCTTGCTGGTCTTGCCCTTTTCCTCCATCGACTTGAAGTAACCGACACCGAAGCCCTTGTCGCGCCCGTAAAACTCCTTCTGGCTGTAGCCCATCAGCAGCCGGTAATAGCCCAGCAGGTAGGGGTTCGCCTCCAGCACGGCAGGCACGGCGAACAGCAGTTCGGCCCGCAAGCCGTACTGCGCAAGGGTCGCCAAGTCTGCCGGGGGGACGTACTCGGCAAGCTGCTTGTCCAGCTCGGCAATGTCCATGTCCCGCACGGTTTCCAGCAGGGCGCTTTGCAGATAGACAGCCCGGAACCGCTTGAGGGCGAACGCGAAGTCGATTTGCAGCTTCGGCGGCGGAAAATTGATCTTGTTGGGGGTTGTCATGCGGCGGCGATCCTTATCACGTTGCTGTCCTGCCCTTGCAGGCGATCAGCCGCCAAGGCCACATATTCGGGGTTCAGTTCGATGCCCACGTATTGCCGGTTTTCGTCCTGGCACACGAGGCCCACGGTTCCCGATCCGAAGAACGGATCGAGGACGTAATCGCCCGGCTCGGTCGATGCTTGGATGCAAGGCCGGATCAGGTCGGGCGGGAAGGTGGCGAAGTGGGCACCGGCAAAAGGCTTGGTGTTCACATGCCAGACTGAGCGGCGATTGCGCAGCCCGCCGCCGTCCGCAGGCTCCCGGACGGCCTGCCAGTCGTAGTAATACTTTTCCGACTTGGTGAGCATGAACAGGAACTCATGCGAGCGGGCCGGGCGATCCTTGACGCTCTCGGGCATCGCGTTTGGCTTGTTCCACACAATGTCACTGCGCAGATACCAGCCATCATCCTGCAAGGCGAACGCCAGCCGCCACGGAATGCCGATCAAGTCCTTTGGCTTCAAGCCCTCGGGCGTGTCGGGGCGAACGTCCATCGCCCGGGCCGGGTTCTTCTTGTCCGGGGCGCGATAACCGCGATTGCCGCTTGTGTAGCCGTCGCCGATATTCAGCCAAAGGGTGCCGTCATCCGTCAGCACGCGCCGCACCTCGGCGAAGATGGCCACCAGTCGGTGCAGGAACTGGGGCATGGTGCCCTCAAGCCCGATTTGTTCTTCGATGCCGTAATCGCGCAGCCCCCAGTAGGGCGGCGAAGTGACCACACAGCGCACAGACCCGGACGGCAGACGGCGCAGCACGGTCAGGGCGTCCCCCTCAAAAAGCGTCGAGCCGCGCAAGGTGAGCGGCTCGGGGCGCTGGATTCGCTCAACGCCTGACGGCGCGGCGGTTTTTGCTTTTGGCATGTTGTTATGTCCTCTCAATCGTGGCGCGGCTGCACCACGCCGCAATGCTTGTAAATCGTTGTCCGTGACACGCCGTAATCTCGGGCGAGTTCGGCCACGCAGGTTTTCGGGTCGCGCAGTAGCGCCTTGATGTGGCGTATCTGCTTGGCGTCCAGTTTCGGCTTGCGGCCACCGGATCGGCCACGGGCGCGGGCCGCTTCCAAGCCCGCCCGGGTTCGTTCGCGGATCAAGCCGCGCTCGAACTCGGCCAGCGCCGCGAAAACGTGGAATTGCAGCTTGCCCGCCGCGCTCCCTGTCTCGATCTTTTCGGTCAGGCTCTCGAACTGCACGCCGCGCTGTTCAAGGTCGGCCACGATCTGCACCAGATCGGGCAGGCTGCGCCCGAGTCGATCCAGCCGCCACACGACGAGGGTATCCCCGCCCCGGAGCGCCTTCCGGCACTGCTCAAGCTCCGGGCGTGCCGCGCTCTTGCCGCTGGCCGCTTCCTCGTAGATGGTCGAGCACCCGGCCTGCCGGAGTGCGTCCCGTTGCAGGTCAAGGTTCTGATCGTCGGTCGAAACGCGGGCATAGCCGATGCGTTGATTCATGGACAGTTCCGCCACATTGAAAGCTGAACGAATAAATGAACACTTTACCGCATCTGGATAACCCGGGACAGGGAAAAACACCGACTGTCCATCAATCCACCGTTTTCTGAACAGTCGGCAGGGCTACGATGAAACACAAACAAATGCCCGCAGACGGGCGACAGGATCACGTCTTGCCCTCTCGGTCGGGGTCGGGTAGCTCCCCGGCCCAGCCTGCCGCCGCTATCTCGTTCATGTCCTCGATGCTCAACGGCGTTTTCGTCACCCAAATGGGCAATTCCAGCGGCAGGGCGATTTCGGCCCGGTCGCGGGCCTGCAACTGCGCCCGCGCCCACCGCCCGTCCCGCTCCATCTCTGCCCGCAAGGGCAGGGGATGGGCGGAACCCTCGAACTGCTCCCGGTCGAACATCTGCCCGGCCACGTCCAGCCGCTCGGGCATGGGCCGCTCGTGGCCGTCCTCGCGCACCGTCAGCACGTCGCCGCGCTGGATGATGTAGAGGGCGTCCGGGTCGGCCTCGATCTCGCCCGCCGCTGCCGGGCGGAAGTCCGCCCGGTTTTCGTCATAGCGCCATTGCATCATCGCCCCCTATCAAGCGCGTTGGTGGGTGTGCGTCGATCCAGCGGCGGCGGCTGGCGTACTGCCCGCTGCTGCTGCCGCTGGCGTTCGGCCAACTGCCGCGCCTGCGCCTCACGGGCCAGCCGTGCCTGCTGTTCCTGCTCTCGCTGGGCTTGCTCGGTCTGGCTCATGCGCTCATTGGCCGCGTTGGTCTGGCTGTCGCGCTCGGTTGCCCGGCGCTGCTCGTCGTCGCGGTTCATCGGTCAATGTCCATCTGCTGATTCATCATCCGGGCCTGCTCCTTTTCCTTCTCTTGCTTCTCTTTCTGCTGCTTTTGCTTCTCGGCCAGTTGCCGCGCCTGCGCCTCGCGGGCCTGCCTCTCGGCAATCTGCTTTTCCTGCGCCTGCTTCTGCTGGGCCTGTTGTTGGGTCTGTTGCTGCTGTTTGCGCTCGTGCTCGTTGTTCGCCATGTTTGGCTCTCCTTCGCGGTTAGGTTCAAAGTGGGCCGTGGCCTGTTTCCGGGCCTGCTCCCATGCTGTGTGCTGGGCGCCGTACTGCTGCTGTGCCTGCGCCCATGCCTGCGCCCGGAACTGCCGCGCTTCGGGCGCGTCGCTCCGTAGGTGCTCTTTGCGCTGCTCGACCTGGCGGTCGATCTGCGCGTGTTCCTTGTCCCACGCCTCGGCCTTGTTCTTGGCCGCAAAGCGGGCAATCCAGCCCCCGGCCCGCTCGGGGTCGGGGCGCTCTCCGTGCTTCTCGCGGAACTGCTTGTCTAGCTGCTGCCGGTAGCCGTCCGCGTGCGCGTTGATGGCGTTGATTTCGACAAGCTCTTGATTCGGCTGCGGCGGCGCTTTCCGATTGAGTACGGCGCGGGCTTCGTCGTCGGTCATGCGCGGCGCTGCCTGCTGTGCTGGCTGCGCCTGTGCCGCTTCCTTGGCCTGCTCTGGTGCCGTGGGTCGCCGTTCCGGCTGCTGCGCCTGTGTCGGCTGCTGGGGCCGCTGCTCGGCCTGTTGTCCGGTGGATGCCACGCCGCGCATCGTTGACCAGTCCGGGCGCTCGCGCTCGGCCTGCTGCCGCAGTCCGGCTTCGCGGCGCTGCTCCAGTTCCTTGTCGGAGAACCGCACGTCTAGCCGCCGCTCGATGGCCGTCTGCAAAACCCGCTCGCGGAATTCGTCAGGCCCGGTGACTTTCAGCGCCTTGCCTGCGAACTTCTCACGGGCCAGCAATAGCCCGGCCTCGATGCTGTCTTTGTCCTTCCGGCCCTGCTCGGTGTAGTCCAGTCGCCGCCCGCTGTCGCGGAAGGCGTCGCGGTCATCCACCTTGTAATCAACCGCACCCGTCTTGCGATCCACTGCCCAGCTAACCCGGTCTGTGACGCGGCGCGGTTTGGCCGGGTCGTGCTGCTCGGTGTCCGTGGTGCCAAGGTGCGGGCCGCGCTCGGCCTTGGCGTCGGCCTGCTGCATATCCTTGGCCGTTCGCTTGTCCTGATAGGCCCAGCCGCGAACCTGCCGCATTGCGGCCCGGTCGCCTTCCTGTGCCCGGTCGGCTGTCCATTCCCGGAACGACTGCGGGCGCTCCTGCCGGAAGGCTTCGCGCTCGCCCTTGATTGTCTCGTTCAGTTCGGCACGCTTGGCCGCTGTATCGAATGCGGCCACGCTGTAAAGCGCCTTTTTCTGCTCGGTCGATAGGCCACTGGTGCGGATCGTTTCGCGCTGGCTCTTGTGCTTCTCTGTGAGTGCCTGCCGCCGCTGTTTTTGATCCTCATACATAGCCGCCCGTGCGGGCGCTTTCGCCGTTTTCCATTCCTCGGTGAATGCTGTGTAACGGTCGCGCAGTTCGCGGCGCTCTGCTGCCCGTTCGTCGCGCTTTTCCTCGCGGGCGTTCGGGTCGCGTTTCGGGTCTGCTTTCGGGCGCTGGTCGCTGTATTCGCGCCTTGCCTTTTCTCGCTGAATCTCTGGCCGTGGCTCTTGCCACGGGCCAAGGCGCTTGACCAGCTTCCCGCCGCCCAATTCCTCGGCCATAGAGGATGCCTTGATGCAGATTTCCGGGTCTGCCTTGCTATGCACGCGGAAGGCGTTTTGCTTGTCACTGGTCGGGCGCAACTCTAGGCCATGTTTTGCTAGGCTCTGGTGCAAGTCCTGCCACGTCGCACCCGGTTTGCTCAGTGCTTCGTTGGCGTCTTTCTTCGGCTGACCTTGGGCGTAGGTGTGCAGCGGTTCATTGCCCGTGTGCCGCTCCATGTCCTTTGCCTTGGTCGGCTGCTTTACTTTCTTTTCGCGCTGCTCCTTGCGCCATACCTCCGGCGACTCCTTCGACCAATCGACAACCTTCTGACCGTCGCGCTCATGCACCGCATACGGGCCGGGGCTGTGCCGCCATCCCTGTTCTAGCTCAATCTCCCTCATGCACTTGTCGAGCTTGAAATAATCGCGGTCTGGATAAACTGCCTTGTAGGTATCTGGATGCACCCGATTGACCATCAAATGCACGTGCGCATTGTCCGTGTCTCGATGCACGGCGGCCACATATTGATGATCTTCCATCCCTACCGCTTTCATCGCCTTGCGGGCAGCCTCAAAGGCTTGTTCGTCTGTCGGGTTCTCGCCTTCTTGCCAGTTCAGCGTAACGTGATAAACCGGGTCTTTGACTCGCCCGTTCATGTCGGCCACAGCCAGCATTTCACGCCATGCCGTGTCACGATCTAGGCAATTCGTTTGCACTGCTACGCTGTCCTTTTCCCAGCCGATAACCTCCCCTGTATTTGGGTCGATCACATCGCGCTCTTCCATGTACTTCTGCAAGCTCTTAAAGCTGCTTTTTCCATCGTTACGCTTAGGCGGAACCTTGGCAAGCATGACTAACCTTCAATCCTCTGTATTGCTTCTTTGATCGCCACCAGAATATCGGCGTACTCCTTTGACAAGTAGCTGCCGCCATCATGCCCGCCTGCCTCGGTAAAAAGGTGCTTTTGCAAGCCACCAAGCCGCCGCAGTTCGTTGATGATCTGGCTATCAATCGTTGAGCGCGTCTTACGCTTCAACGCGGCGCAGCGCAGGAACTCAGACACACTCACGCCTGCGTCTATCGCCTTGTCCTTGATCTCGTCCGCCTCCTCGGGCAGACAGCGCAATTTCAGATTCACAGTGCGCTTGCGGTTTTCACTTGATGACACTTAATCCTCCATTGTCGGCGGTGGGACACGCGCCCTTACTGGCCGCACACGCGGCGGGGTCTCGGGGGCTTGCCCCTGAGCAAGGTAGATTAGGCCACCTGCAACGAGCGCAGCGAGTGGAGGGGGGCCGGTGTCACACTGCCGCTTTAGCGGCGGTGGGACAAATCCTACCTTGTCCCCGCATTTGACACCGTATCACGCCCAAACATGGCCGCACTCGCACCGCCCATTGAAAACCCACAAAAACCGGCACAGCACGATAAGTCCGTGTATATCACAAACGCAGGTACTTGACCACATCCGCATAATGCACGATGATTGCAAGGCCAATGATTGCGCCAGCTTCAAAGGCAAACATCACCACACTGTTACCACAATCTAGCGAGGGCCAAAGATGGCAGGCAAGCAAAAGACATTCGACCAAGAGACGCGGCAGAAGATCGAAGCCACGTTAGACAACCTCCCCGAGAAGCCAAAGAGCGAAAGACCACTGACAACCAAAGAGCTTGTGACAGAGCTTCGGACAAAGATTCGTTCAGCACAGGCCAAGGGCTACACGCTGGAGGAGATTGTCGAGCTATTCAAACGCGAAGGCGCACAAATCAGCTTGTCCAGCGTGAAAAGCGCCTTGAAGGGTTCTAGCCCGCGCAGCAGCAGGACAACCAAACCAGCACAGGCAGGCGAACAAACCGCACCGCAGGCGGCCAGCAATGCACAGCCTGACGGGTCACATAATGGGGGCTAAAGATGGCTCGTATAGACATAAACACTAATGGCGGCTCGGAATGGCTCAATCATTGGGCCAAGCTGCGCATCGGATACTTCACCATCGGAACATGGATCGGCATCACGCTTGCCTTGCGCTTTTTCGTGCCGGGTTTCGTGTGGGGCTATTCGATCTGGTGGGCGCTTCCCCTCGGCATTGTTGGCGGCTTTCTCTATCTGTTGATCTGGATGGGCAAGCAGACCGCAGACGTACAACTTGAGCGAGAGCAAGAAGCCATTATTGAAGCCAGCAAAACGCCAGAGCAACGGGCATCCGAAGCGGCAGCACGCGAAGCAGAATCGGTGCAGCGCCGGGCGGAAATGCGACAGCAGTTCATCGGCCTGCACCTCGGGGATAGCATCGGCATGATGTTCGGTCGCGGCCACGTTGGCGGCGTTCCTCAAGGTCAGCATGTGGAACTTGCCCGAGAGGACGCATCGAAAAACATCATCATCTTTGGCGGCACGGGCGGCGGCAAAACATCGCGCAGCATCAACCCGCTTTTGCGTCAGTTGTTCATGCAGAATGCCGGGGCGTTGATCTTTGACATCAAAACGGATTTCATCAAGGAAGTTGGCGCACTAACCAACATGGCCGGGCGTTCGTTTAAGGTGGTCGGTGATGGCGGGATGACGCTTAACCTGTTCCGTGGTTGCTCGCCAGAATTGGCGGCTTCCTACCTGAAAAGCTGCTTTCTCGTGCAAGGGCAAGGCACCGGGGACGGCTCGTTTTGGGTCGATAGCTCAACCGATATGGCCCGCCACTGCCTCAACCTGCTGAACCTGCTGCGTCCGCATCAGTACAGCATCGCCGGTCTGTATGACATTGTTTTCGACAATGCGGCGCGTGATGCGCTGGTTGCCGAAGGCGCAGAACGGCTTTCTGAAATGAGCGACCGGGATCAACGCTTGTTCATCCAGTCGCAGCGTTTTTTCGTGAATGTCTGGAACGAGCACGACGAGAAGCTGCGGAAAAACATCATCGGCACCATGAATGCGGTTCTGTCGCCGTTCGCGCACCCGGATATGGTCGATGCGTTCTCTATCGAGTCGGAACAGGGCGAAGCTGACATGACCGAATTGGTCAATGATGGCGCTGTGTTCTTGGTCAATCTTCCGATGACCAAATATGGCCGAGAAGGTGCCCGGTTCGCTTACCTGCTGGTCAAACTTCGCTTCATGAACATGATGCGCGAACGTCGCACCCGGCAGGACTGGAATCAGGATCGGCCCGTGGCGTTCGTGTGCGACGAGTATCAAGCGATTGTCGATCCGATCAGCGACACCGACTTTTGGGACAAGTCGCGCAGCACGCGCACCATCGGCATTGTGAGTATGCAGGGCGTGGCCTCGCTGGTTCATGCGCTCGGGAACAATCGCAGCGTGGCCGAAGCCATCCTGCAAAACTTCCGGCAACGGATCATCTTCCGCACCGAAGATGAAGCCACCCTGCGGCATATCCGGGACGTGCTCGGGCAGGTCGATGTGTTGATGACCTCAACCGGGTACAGCGCGAGCGAAAGCGAGACGATCAGCGGGGTCAATGCCTTTGGCGGCAAGAACCTGTCGTTGAGTTCGAGCGAGTCCGAGAGCGAGAACAGCAGCATGCAACGGCAAGACTTGTTCGGCAGCAACGACATGCGCAGCCTGAGTGCGGATTACTGCCTGTTCATCGGCAATATCGGAGATCACGCGGTCGATGAAGTGCTGGCCGTTAAACCGCTTTACGTCAATTGATTGGAGGCCGTCATGGTCTGGAAGAAAACAGCATCAAACCATGTGCCGGAATGGCTCAACATCGTGCCCCTTGGCTGGCGTGCGTCCATCTGGGAGTTCATCCGCTTTGTGAGGGCCGGAATCGTGTTCGGCATCCTCGCCGGGCTGGTGATCGGCTGGGTCAATGACGAGGCTTGGAACGGGCCGAAGTTCAGCAGCCCGGACGCCAAGCGCATTTACGATCAAATCAAATGATGATTTGAGCGTTTGAGTAGTTGAGTATTTAAGGGCGCGGGCGTTAGACCCATCAAAGCCCAACATGAAAGGTAAGAGCACAGCACTTTTCTTAACCCTAAAGTGAGGCTCTTTTTATGAAAACCATTGTGATTGCTACCGTTACCGCCGCCGCCCTGCTGACTGGTTGCGCGGGAGTTCCGACCGACTCGGCCAGCCTGCGCGAAAGCGCGGCCCAGCCGTTCCGGGCTGTCGCGTCCGCCTTGCGCGGCTCGGACACCATCACCGCCCGGCAGGGTGACGTGACGGTGAAGTGGCGGCAGGCTGAACAGGTGGTCGAGGCGTGGCGCGGTGAGGATTCCAGCCGCTACACAGACGCGGCGTTCGAGTTGCGCCCGCTGAACAAGCCGGGGGCAAAAAGCAGCGTTGAGCGTGTCGCGCTGGATGATCTGCACGGCCAGCCCAAGGTCGTTGCCGCCTTGGGCCTGCGCACCATCGGCCAGCACAAAGTCGGCGGGCAGGAATGCGGCCAGAACTGCGTCTATCTGTTCCCCGGCGTCGAGTACCAACTGCGGGTAACGATGTTCCGCAACGGTGCGCCAAAAGTCAGCGTGCCGGTGGGCGTGGTGACGGTCGATGATGACGGCGTGACGGTACGCCAGCAGCAGCGCAGCTAACCCCCTGCGGTGCCCTCTGGATAGCGGCGGCTGCAATGGCCGCCGCCACATCCAGAACAACGGGCAAAAAAATATTTTTCATGGACTGGAGTCCATACAAAACACGCCACAAACCGCGATTTATAAGGGTTTCGCGGTGTTCCTATAGTCCATAACTGGCCGGATTCGTACAATTGCGGCTATTCTTTTTGCGCCCTAAAATGACGGCATATTGACCATTCAGGGAGCAAATGCCGTGGCCGCCGCCGATCCTTCAATGCCGTTTTCGCCATGCGATCCATCAGGGCCATGCACAGACGTTTCGGTAGGCGTCTTGCAATGGATTTTCGGGCCGGTCATCGAGAAGCTGACAACCGGCGCAGACCCGGACACCGTTGATGCCTCGGTTTCCGTGCTGGCCTCGATCTTCTCGGTATTCAATAGCGGCCTGCTGGTCGTCGCCTCGCTGATCGTGTCTTACGTCGCTGTCATGGGCGTGACGCAGACGGCCAGCGAAGGCGAAGCGATGGGCCGCAACTGGTCATCCCTCTGGACGCCGGTTCGGATCGTGGCCGGGGGGTCGGTACTGCTGCCCAGCACAAGCGGCTTTAGCTTCATCCAGTTGATTGTTTTGATGTTCGGCCTGTGGGGCGTGGGCTTTGCAAACAGCCTGTTCAACATCGGCATTCAGACCGGCATCATCAGCGGCGCAGCAACCAGCGTCAGCGCCCAAATGGGCCTTGGCAGTGGAGCAAAGCCGAACCCGAACTATCCGCTCTATGACGTGCGGCAGTTCGCGCAGGAATATCTGGCCGTGGCGTGGTGCAAGCGCACCGTGAATGCCTCGTTCGCGGATTTCGGCGGCGGCACGCCGAACATCAGCGCGGCCAGCGCACCAGACCAGACCATTGCAGAAGGCGACGGCAAAAAGGCGCTGATCTATCTGGCGCGGGATCGCAACGCCACAACCAACTTGGGCGGGGCCGTGCCGTTGTGCGGCAGCGTGAAGGTTTACAACTACAGCGCGCCCGTCGCCATTGCCGCCGAAACCACGGCAGCAAAAGCCACCGTCTTTGACCCGGCCAAGATTCAGGACAACGCCGCCGCCATGTCGGCCATTCGCGTTGCGGCGCTCAACGCCAAGGCCACGGCAATCAACAAGGTCATGACCGACATTGAAGCGTGGGTGGCTCAATGGCCCGCCACGATCAATGATCCGGGCTGGGAGAACGTCCAGAGCGACCGTTTCAACCAGATTGTGAATCAGGCACAAAGCACCCTGACGGCCAGCCTAACCGCACAGATCGCGGCGGATAGCACCCTGAAAACGATCATGCAGCAGTACGTGAATGACATCACGGCGGACGGTTGGGCAATGGCTGGGGGGTTCTATCAGCGCCTGTCGGGCATCCGGCAGGAAATGGGCCGCATCTACGCGGAGAACGTCGCGCAGGCCACCGCGCCGAACCTCAACACACTGCCGCAGGGGCCGCACGCGCAGCTTGCACAGTCCAGCTACACCACGATTTACAACACCATCATCAGCAAGTCGCTATCGGGTGCCAGCTACGCTAAACCGACGACACCACGGGCCGCCGATTTCAAGGCCGCACTGGTGCCGACCAGCATGGAGGATTTGTCCATCGACACGCTGGGCAGTCGTGGCGATAGCCTCATGAGCGGCTTTGTTGGCTGGGGCATGGAGCGCGTCACCTCGGCCATGATCGGCACCGATGGCGACGTGGATGCAATCGCCCGGATCAAGACCACGGGCGACGTTCTGGCGCTCATGCAGAGCACCGGCTTTGCCGTCGATAAGTTGGTGCATACCTCGCTGTCTGGCGTCAAAGCGGCAGCGGCTGCCGTGGGTAGCGTGTCCTTCATGGGCACCAGCGTTGATGCCACGCCGCTTGCCGATACCCTGCTGAATTGGGTGGTCTATAACTTCCTGACGCCGCTTGCTGAGGTCACAACGTGGCTGGGCAGATTGGCCTTCTACTTCGGCGTCTTCCTGCCCAGCCTGCCGTACACGATTTTCATGGTGGCCGTGGTCGGCTGGATTCTGGCCGTGCTCCAGTCGATCATCGCCGCGCCCCTGTGGGCGGTCATGCACATGACCCCGGATCGCACCTTTGTTGGCAGCCAGACGCAGGGCTATCTGCTGCTGCTGTCCCTGTTCGTGCGCCCTGCTCTCATCATCATTGGCCTGTTCGCGGCAATGATGGTGGCAAACCCGGTCATCGGCTACATCTCCAAGGCGTTTTGGGCCATGTACAACGCCAACGTGACCAGCGCCGAAAGCCTCGGGTGGTTCGTCGAATTCTTGCAGTGGAAAAACTGGCTCATCGTCTATGGCTTCGTCCTGCTGCCGGTCATGTACATGGTGTTCGGGCTGTCGCAGAGTCTGCCGGATACCGTGCTGCGCTGGATCGGCGCGGGCATCAGCAGCATGGGCGAAACCCAAGCCACCGAACAGATGCGCGGGCAGTCGGAAAAGTACGGCCCTAGCGCACTGCGCGGCGGGGCGACGCCGGGCAACCCCGAACAGAGAACGCCTAGTAATCGCCTGAATGGCAACCCCGGCAACGCGGGCAGCCTCAATGACCCGAGCGGCCCCACGGGCGGCGGCGGTGGAGGCCGCAGCGGTGGCGGCAACCATCCGCGCCTGCTCAATGCCAACAGCCAAGGCGTTGCACCCCAACACGACACCCCGGCCACGTCCGCATCGACCAGCACCGCAACGGCCAGCGGCCCGGCTCGCAGCAGCAGCGCCGCGTCCAGTTCGGTCAATACGGGATCGCAAGGCGTTGTCGGCAGCCGCTGGGCCAGCAATGACATTACCGACGCGGACTTCACCGAAGTGAAGGACACCGCGCCGCGCAGCAAGAGCAGCACCGACAAGGGCACCGATGCCGTGCTGGCCCTTGGCAGCGCGGGCGTTATCAGCGGGTTTTCTGCCGACGATGACAACGGCTCCGGGGCCATCAATACCGAGTATGACAGCCGCTACAGCTACACCCCGCCGACTGCTGACGGCTCCAGCGTCATCAACCACGGCACAGAACAGGGAGGACAACCGGCATGACCTACCAGTACGACTACAACGCGGAGGCGACCGGCCACGTCATCGGCCTGCGCCGTGGGTATGAACAGGGCTTTGAAGCCGGGCAAGTTGAAGGCTGGAACAAGGCCGTTGCCGATTGGAATACCGAAGTCAAAACACAGTGGGAACCGCTCGTTGATCGGCTGACCGCCGAACGTGACGAGGCCATCCGCGCCCGCGATGACCTGCTGGAACAGGTGCGCCACGCCGGGCAGCAGACCACGAAATGGCACAACGCTTTCTATTCGCTGCTTTGCGCCCTCGATAGCGCAATGGGCGTGCTGGAGCACGCGCCGCAGGACATGCGAACCCGGATGATCCTCGATCTCGCCAAACGCGCTGAGTACATGAAAGACAAGGGCTGGATCGACTCGATGCCGCAGAACAACAGCGTCCTGCGCTCACGCGCCCGCCCAACTGCTGACCAGTTGCAAGGGTGGTGGGATCAGGTGATTGCCCACGCCAAGAAGGCGGCAGACCGCGACAACAACCCCACGCCATGAAGGGCCGCCCATGCTGACTGATACCCAAAACCTGATTCCCGACGCTGCCGTGCTGGCCGTCCTGCTCGCAGTGGCAGACGCCGTGCTGGCCCGTGCCAAGAAAGCCAAGACCCGGAGGAAACCCGCATGAAGATCATCAACGGCGCGAAACGCGCAGCAAAATTCACGTTCGTAGATATGCCGCTGTCGATGCTCGGCTGGCGACAACTCAAGGCCAACAACGGCTATATCCGCGACCTGTGGCGCACGCTGCGCCACCCTCAATGCCCGGAGTGCGGGCGCGGTGTCATGCACCTGCCCGCCGATGCGCAGCCTGACGAAAAGGCGCTGTATCCGTGGGAGTGCTCTGCACATTGCGGTTTCGGTGTGCTGGCCCCGCACGATCCGCAGGAAATCGCCCGCATCGTCTCCGCCCGTCTGGAACTGCGCGGCAAGCAGCGTCTGGCATTCCTGCAAGATCAGGAGCGCGGCAAGCTGATCCGTAGCCACCTGCTCAAGTCGCGTGCTTATTGGACGGTGGCCGCGCTGGTTTTCCTCATGTTCGCGTGGCAGTTGGCGATGGGTGCCCCGGTGATGGTTGTCCTGAGCGTGCTTAGCCTGTGCCTGCCGTTCTCCGTCCATGCAATCCGCTGGAGCTATCGGGCGTGGCAGGTACGCACGGGCACCCTGTTTGTGCCGGGCGCGTTCGGGCACTACGTGCGGGAAATGCTGTGGGTGCGGGGGGTGCAATGATGGCCGCGTTCCTGCGTAATGCCCTGCTGCACCTTGGCCGTGAGCGTGTCACGCGGGCGCTGTGCGTCATCGCGTCCGTGGTCGCCTTTGCCTACCAGTACCGCCAACTGGATGACCCGGCGCTGCACGATCTGGTCGCGCCCGTGGTGCTCGCTATCGCGGTTCCAATCCTCTACCTGACGCCGCTGGTCTGGCTGCTCTTTCGGTTCGTCTTGAAGCCCACGCAAGGGAAAAACCCGAATGCAATTTAAGGTCGTGCGCTACCGGAACAAGACGCTGGGCGGAATCACGGTAGAGGGCAACACCGTCCAGTGCCTCCGGCTCATGCCGGAACGCACCGCCAAAGGCAACCGCCGCCAGAAGGTCATCTGCACCATTGACCGATGGGCCGCTGAACTGCCCCCGGAAGCCCTCGAACTGCTCACCGAAGCCGAACAGGCGGAATGGGTCGAATGGAAGGCCCGGCACGATGAAGCGCAACGGCGCAAGCAGCTTGCCGAAGCTCTGGAAACTGTCACCGGCACGATAGAAGCGGCAGCGGCAGCCGTGCGCGAGAAGGCCGGGAAACCGGCCAACGCTGCGGCGCTGTGGGCTGCAATTGAGGCGCTATCCGGTGCGCTGGAGCGGGCCGGATTCGGCAAGAACAAGCGCCCCCGTGGTCGCCCACGGAAAGAAACGACCGGCTAACCCTGCTGGGCCTTCACGATGGCGGCGGCTGCAATGGCCGCCGCTTCGTTGTCTGCCGCTTCTCTCGCCCACCATGCAGGCCGGGCGGCTGCGGATGACAGCGCCCCCACGGCCCACAATGCAAGCTCCTGATCGCCCAGGCTGGCCGCCTGCACGAATACCGCGCCAAGCTGCCGCAGTTCGTCGTGCAGGGCTTGAAACTCGGCGGCGGTCGGCATCACTCCCCCCCTTTCCCTTTCGGTGCCTTGGTGGCCTTCTCGGCGGCCTCGGCCTTGTCCTGCTGCCGTTGCAGCGCCTCAAGCTGCCCGGCCAGCCGGGCGGCCTGCTCGCGGGCCTCGGCGGCGGTCTTGCGGGCGTCGTCGCGCTCGGCCTGAGCCTGCCGGGTTTCCTGCGCTGCTGCTGCGCGGGCCTCGGTGTGCTGCTGTGCGGCTTTCTCGGCCTGCTTTTCGATCTGCTCGGCGCGTGCTTCGGCACGGCTGGCCCGGTCGGCGGCAGCCTCCAGCTTGGCGGCCAGCACGGCGGCCTGCTGTTCAGCGGCGGTGCGGCCCTGCTGCGCCTCGGCCAGTGCGGCGCGTAGGCGCTCAAGCTCGGCGGCCTGCTCGCTCACACGCTCGGCCTGTGCCTCGATTTTGAGGCGGGCGGTTGCCACCTCCACGCGGGCGGCCTCTGCCGCCTGCTGTTCGCGCTCGATGCGCTGCTGCGCGTCGGCAAGATCGGCGGCCTGCTGGGCGGCCTTGCCTGCCAGCGTATCGCGCTCAGTGGTGAGG
>QXGG01082441.1_pt1 | contig 20329 bp, 21 predicted proteins | sample 1982491 | NCBI WGS metagenome assembly QXGG01 (sample SAMN09924614, study PRJNA488089) | Wastewater metagenome, whole genome shotgun sequencing project. | isolation source: South African research farm wastewater | place: South Africa: Irene, Agricultural Research Council, Animal Production... | reverse complement strand
CGAACAGTACCAGAGCGGAGCGGGCCGGAGAACGTAGAGGTGCTCATTGCTATATCCTTATGCACAAGTAACCCAGAAGTCTGTGCATCGTCCGCCGAGTCGGTCTGCTGGGTTGAAGAAAGGTCTCGGATGTGCTTGTTATAGCATAAAAAACCCCCGTTGAGGGGTAAAAATCACGCGGTCCAAATCCACTTTTGATTGCCAACTCCGTACAGCTTGCGGTACCCAGCGGCTTCGCAAATTTCGTTCTCTGTCTTTTCGGGCAAGAAAAACGTACCAAACACAGGGTGGGCCTCTAGCTTGTGCTTTTGCGTCTGATACCGTGGAACGCGCTTCATATCTTTGGGAGACACCCACCAGTAATCCGGCTGCGTAATGCTATCGAGTTCGAACCCAGCCGCTTTGTAGACATTGCCAACACCGTACCGAAGGTCACAATAGCTAACCACTTTGTCAGGCGCGTAGTCACGTACAAACGCTTTGAACAGCCGTGAGAACCCACCGACGACTGTACCAACCGAAGCGTACCGCAACACTTCCCACGCAGCGGTAGAAACATGTGTCATGGAGCCGCCACGAGCCTTACAAAATGTCGCCGTTGCAATGAGATTCTCTTCGTCGTAAAGGGCGTAGGCCACCTGCGCATTACCAGCCCCCTGCAAATGGTGTTCAACCAAAAAGTCTTTGACATCTACAGGCGGTACAGCGCTAACAGACAATTTTCTAGCAAACAAACGAGGTGACACCCCTAGGATTGAGCGTAGCCGCGCTTCGACTACAGCGCGTTTATTCACCCATTCGTCTTCGAACACTTGAACCAGACGTATTCCATTCTTTTGTGCTACTTCCCACTTAGCCCGATGTACTTTTTTGTCGGAGGCACGTTTGGTGGAGTGGTAGTGAAGGCCATGGTGTTCGATAGCTACGCCAAGAGAAGGTACCCAGATGTCCGCTTCATACTGGTCCAAAATTCCGACGCGAGTAACATCTTCTTCTATGACAAGCCCAAGCCCTCTAACAAAGTCTGCTAGGGCTTCCTGCGGACGAGAACGTTTATGATTGCATTTGGTGCAAGCCATTCTTCCGGCCAAATGGTTATACGGTATCTGCGAAAACCACTTATCGTGCTTAACACAGCAAAGATCAACAGCCTGCTTTGCATGCACATATTCAACACGGCTGTAGTCAAAAACCCCATCGCCCCAAAGCTCAATAGACTGACGAATAAATGCTTCGCGGGTCTTTACCTGTAGCGCCCTAGTCCGTGCGGTGCCGCACTTTTTGCACCCCTTGCCCTGAATATGGTTGGTTGGGCTGACCATAAACGGCCCGTGGTGGGGGCAAATAACCTCCAACGGAGTGTGCGCAGAGACGTATTTTGCTCGGCTATAGTCGTAAGCCCCGCTATGTTTTTCTATTGCGACGGACACAAACGTATCGAGGTTGTTGTATGCACGAACGCGGTCTGTAGTAGGGGAATAAGCGCGAGCACTGTCTATACGCGCGCAATCCATACACTTGCCAATTGAAGTAAATCGCGGGGCAAGGTGCCCATGCAGGCACGGCTCCCCTGTGAAATACCACTTGCTGCCGGTAGCTTTTGCATCAGCTCTACTACGCGGCAAAGAATGAATGTCTGGTCTCATTTTACCCCCGAAGACAACTTGTACGACTGAAGATAGTTTGTACAACAGAAGACGACTTGTACGACGGGGACAATATATACGACGCACAAACGAAAGGCAACAAAACGTGCGCAACAACTTTGACGGGCAAGAAAAAGCCCCGCCGAAGCGGGGCTTGGAACCCTTAGTCGCTCACGCCACTGGAGTAGCGCTCCCTGACCTTGCGGCGAGCATTTTCTCTCGCCACACCGGGTCAGCCCAAAGAGCCTTCACGGCGGAGCTTTTTGCCGCCCGTACCTCCGCACGCGACGCAATCTCACGGTTTCGCTCTGCTTGCGCCTCAGCGTACTCGGGGTTTTCCCACATCTCTTTCGACCGCTGAGATGTCTTCGTACGAGACTCGTCCGTAGACCTGCCCCGCTTGATACCGGCAGTAATTTTGTCGCGCTTTTCTTCCCACAGCTTCTTGGAGTTTTCAGACTTCTTGGCGCGTTGCTCTGGGGTGCCTTGTACGGCCTTCTGTCGAGCCCTGACCTTCTCAACGTACGCAGGGTTTTTCCAGTTAACCAACGAGTTTTGGCGGTCGGCCTCCCGTTCAGCGTCGGTCTTGACGTGACCTACTACACCTTCCCCACCATCTGTCCGGTTGAACAGCGAACCAGCACCTTTATCACGACGCCCGTACAGCGCGATGAGTCGAATCTCTTCGTCAAAAGCCTCCTGCTCAACTTCCGTTTCGAATACACGCTCGCAGATCGGCTCAAGGCCGCGCTGCCGCAAATGGGACAGGAAATCCTGAAACGGCTTGTTGTGAGATTTACGGGTCCAGTGCGCGGTGTCTCGGTCACCCGTACCCTTACCGACATACACGACCTGCAAGTTTTTCGTCGGGCGCGGGTCTTTGTAAACGTACACGTAAAACATAGTGGTCTCCTCAGTTACTGTGGGGTCATCGTACCACTATGTACGGAGACTTACAACTTTTCGTAAAACTACGAAACAGCAGCGGCCCGTAAACTGCAAAACCCTCCGTGCAATAAAAAACCCCGCCGAAGCGGGGTTCCGTTATTCCCTTTGTTTACAAGGACTTACGACGAACCCGGCGAACCAAAGATGCCGAGCGGGTCGCTCACGCCACTTGAATAGCGCTCCCTCGCTCGATACCTCACGTTACCACTATCGAAATCGCCGTCCATGCCGGTCTTCATGGGGCTGCGAACGAAGTGCTTGAGGCCGTTCGGGATATCCGTGGTAAGGAACCACGCGTTCGGATCGGTGAGATAATGGTTGACCGCGTAGCCACCGGGGATAGTCCCATTGGTCTTGATTGCGTTCAGGTCATTATCGGACGTACCAACACGCTGCTCCGTTTGAAGGATGCGGGTGGCCACGAACATCAGGGCGGGCGGGATGATCAGCTTCTTGGGCTTGGCAGCGATCAGGAGACCGCGCTCGTCAGTCCAGGCAGCGATCTGGATCGTAGCAGCCTCAAGCGAGGTCTCGTTAAGGTCAGCGCCGACGGTCGGACGATTGGAGTTGGTGCCGCCACTCACCAGCGGGTGGTCAGTTGCGCAGAGAGACTTACCATCACCGTACGTTACGTTGGCGTTGAACGCTTGGTTCAGGATGGCGGCACACTTGACCTGCTTGGTGTGGGCCATCGAACGAGCAAGCGCCTTGGTGTAGCGAGCCGAAAGCGAGTCATAAAGGTTATCTTCGACCGCTTCTTCGGTAATTGCAAAACCCAGCGCGATGGTCTCGTGGGTGTAGCGAGCCGTGAAAGCTTCTTGCGCAGTGTCGTACGCAATGCCTGCACCTTCTTGCTTCACCGGAGCTGCGCCGAAGCCAGACAGCTTGGTTTCTTCTTCGAACGAACGATCCGAAGTTTCGATCTCGAAGATTTCCTTGTGCTCTTCAGGGTAACGCTTGTACTCCATGCCGAACAGGGCGTTCAGGCCCGGCAGGAGCTGCTTGAGCATTTGTGCGCGAGAAATAGGCATGTCAGTTTCTCCTTACAGGCCGAGCGAGTTGTTGTAGGCGTGGAGACCTGCGTTGAACTTGACGATCAAGTTCTTGTAGGTATCCGACTCCGTCTCGGTGTCCACATCAACGATACGCATGGCCAGCGTCGAGGTAGCAGCAACGTTGCCCCAGTTGGCGCCGGTATCAAGGACGGTGTTGGAGAGACCAGTGGCGGCGTTGGCCGTGAAGGTCTTGAGCGCGACATTCTTGCCGATTGCAGCGCGCGGATCGCCCGACGAGGTATCGAACGTACCGATGGCGGTATCAGCTTGGCAGACGTAGAGTTGGTTCGGATCGTCGTTGACGTAAATCCAAACGTCCTTGTAGCCCGCCGTGATTGCGTTGGCCGGGATGTACTGGCCGAAGAGCGATTGCTTTTGCGACGGATCGACGAAACGAATACCGACACACACGCCAACGATGCCTGCCGTCGCGTCCGCAGAAGTCGCGGGGATTTTCGGCGCGACCGGAGTGGAGCTGATCGGAGTGGGGATGCCACCGGCAGCGAGTTGAATGACTTGACCCACGCCAACTGCGACAGCGATGTTGGCACGGAGCTTGAATTGACGGATTGCCCCGCCATTGGTCGGCGCACCGCCGATCATATTGATCGGGCGAAGGCCGAAGGGAGTAGCCGTAGCAGGCATATCAATCTCCTAAGATTAAAAGGTGGCTCTTGCGAGTCCGCAACGCGGCTTAGCCGCGACCAAACGAGACCGACGATTTGCTGTCCTTGAACAGCGGCATACGCGGGTCATTCTCACGCATGAGGTTGTTATCCACGGCGTCCTGTTGATGTTGCGCGGCGTTCTGGTAGTGAGCGCTACGCGCCAACGCCATCTCTTCCGGCATCTTGCACAGGATCAGCCCACCCACTTCAACCAGACCGGAGTTCTTGGCATCCCTGTCCACAGACAGCGCCAGTTCCGGGTGATCTTCGAGTCGGCAGGGTTCCCAACCTTCACGAAAGCTGCGCGACGTATTCGTTGGATCATCGACGCCAAGCATCGATTTACGTACCCAACGAAACTCGAACCCCGGTTGAGGGGTAGGCGCAGGCAACAAATCTGCTGGTTGCCACAGCTTCGGGCGCGAATCAGTTTCGCGGTTCTGCAGTTCACGAGGCGTTCTCGACATTTCAGTTCTCCTTTTGCAGCTTGATGAGTTCTTTGGCGTACTCTTCGGGGGTAACGCCGAGTCGACGTGCCATCGCTACCTGCGTCTGAGTGAGCACTACCTTTTTACCTTTCGGGGACCGCCCGACTGGCGCGACAACGGTAGAGGGTTGCCGCTTTTGTGTTCCGAATTTATCCGGAAATACTGACTTCATGCGAGCGTCAATACGCTCGTAGTATTCATCGGTCGAAGGCGCGATACCTTCCTTAATGAGCTTTTGATGAACGCCCAGTGCAAAACTGGTCATTTCTTCATCTTTTCCAAACCATGTGTTTTTAGCGCCCCACTCCTTAGCGCGGGAGTCCGGCTCGGGCGGTCTAAACGGCTGGTCAGGTTGTTGCTGTTGTACCACAGGTTTTTGTTGCTGTAAAGATTCTACGTGCGCATAGCGCGGTTGAAGTCCATTTACCTGCTGAAACTCCATAGACGCCATATTGAGCGCGTGCTGCGACTCAACTAATTTGTCTGCGTCACCCGCCTCGTAGGCTTCGCGATATGCACGTTTAGCACTCTCAAGCTGCAGCGCGGCGCGTTGTTTGGCTTGATCCAGGGCCCAATTCTCGCCTTGCTTGAGCTGTTGCAAATACTCTTGCCGCTCACGGTAGGCCATTTGCGCAATACGCGCGGCCTCATCTCGTTCACGAATGGCGGCTTCTTTAGCGCGGCGCTCGTCATGCCACGCCTTTTTCATTTGGTCGATGCGCTGCTTGACCTTGGCAGAATACTGCTCGACCTCCGGGTCCTCTTCTTCGAGCTGCTCTACGACTTCTTTGGGGAGCGGCTTGCGTCCGCGGTCTTCGGCGGGAGTATCGTCAATGATGTCGATCTCGACATCAGTGTCTTGCCCTTTGGGCAGGCCAGTTTCGTCGAATACCTGTTTGCCGGGATTGTCCAAATCCAGTTCAGACTCAAATTCTTCGTGTGCCATGTGTCACCTCAAATGCGCGAATAACCGCGGGGGTCTGCAACAACGCCTTCGATCGAGTCGTCATTCAGCAGTCGGAATTCTTTGCCATACAGCTTGAACCGCGTGCCAGAGTAGGCGCGGATAATGACGAAATCACCTTCTTTACACCACGGGCCGGTGGGGAACTTGTCAGCGTCCTTGTAGGCGTCAGGGCCGAGCTGCAGCACAGCAGCAACCACGGTGGAGACTTCTTCCTGCTTACGGGTGATGTCGGCTTTGATAATGCCGCCTTCGAACGTTTCTTCCGATTGCGGAAGTGCTACGAGAATCTTGTAGCCACACGGGACGGGGAGACCGTCCTCCATTTCTTGTTCAGTAGGCTGATAGTCTTTACTCACGGTCCAACTCCTTTTTAAATGCGATCATCAGATCGTCGATTTCACGAACCACAACATCCAGCCCGTGAATGGTGCCCGCCAGATAGCGGTATTCGTCAAAAGAACTGGCACGGCCAGAAACAATGTAGTCCGCAACGCGGGCCTGTTCTTCCTTGATGCGTGCGCGCAAATGATGCGCGAGTGCTACTTCCATGCTTACGCTCCTAATCCAGTGGAGGACTTAGTCACTGCAATGCCAGCCTGAAGGCCGGAAATCTTCTCTTGAGTGCTGGCGCGGACATTCTCTGCGACCAGTTTGGCGCCGATTTGCGCGCCTGCGGCTTTTTCAGCCGATGCAATACGTTCACGCTCGATCTGCAAGCGTTGTTGCTCAAGTTGAGCATCCACCATGTCTTTCTGAATCTTGCGCTGCTGCTCAGCTTGCTTGATCTGCAGTTCCTGCATCTGCATTTGAATAACAGGGTCCTGCATCTGCTGCTGAACTTGCTGTTGCTGCGCTTCGCTTTGATTCTTCTGAAGAAGTTTTTGCGCAGCTTGTGCGACCAGACGCGAGAGATTCACTTCCACGTCATCCGGCAGATTCTCTTCAGTAGGCAGCGGTACGCCAAGTTGTTGCTCGATCTGGTTACGGTACGAGAAGGCCACATGCTCAGCAATATGCGCCATACCAGCAGCAATGATTGCTTGCCCGTTGGGGTGCATCTTGAGAATAGCCATGATCTTCGGGTCTTCACCGAAGGACATGTGGGCAGCGACGTGTGCGTCGTGATCTTGATGAGCGAACGCCTTGATGGGCTCGCCACGCAACAGCGCCATGTTCTCGCTAACCGGATCGGCGGGTTTGATGTCGTCCTTCATCGGCACGAGCTTGTCTGCGTTACGCACACCAAGGGCTTCAACCATCTGACGGTGGAGCAACGGCAGGTCATAGAGCTGCGGCGCAGTCTGAGATAGTTGTTGGACAGCTTGGTATTGCGCGATGCGCTGACTCATCGTCGACGCGTTAGGGTCCGACACCGGGATGATCTCCACAATGTCGTAGTCTGCCCGCTTGGCTTTCCGTCCCTCCGGTGCGTCCGCGTCATAGTTGTAGTCATCGTCAGTGTTGTTTTTGACAATTTCCTTGATGATGCGAAATTCGCACTTCATCGCCGCATGAACACGAGCCTGAATTGCGCTCATGGTTTTGAGCGTACGCTCCAGTACGGCAAGCGTAGAGCCGACCGGCGCATTAGGCTGCATGTCAGCCACGTTCACATCGGCTACCGCGGCAAAACGACGGCCTTCGCCAACGATATTCTCAAGAAGAGAGTAGAGAACACCAGACGGTTCTTTGTACGGCAACGGCAAAATGTTATCGCGAATGGTGCCGCTAGGAACATCCACATCACGGAATTCGCCCGGAGCAATGGGCGTATCGTCGCCTTTGATGCGAAGACCACGTGACTTGAGGCCGCCAGGAAGGTTGGACAGCGAACCCGCATCAACCAACTGGCGCAGTACTGACGTTGCGCTCTTGGCGAAGCCACCTACGAGGTGCACAAGGCCCATTCCGTAGAAGCCAAAGCCAGGGACGTAGGTGTACTGCGAAAAGTGCGTGCGGCGCAACTTGTTGGGGTCCGTTTCTTCCCAGTTACGGTAGACCGCCAAAATAGTACCCGTGCCCTTGTCCATGTGGACTACGTAAGGCAGCTCAATTCCCGTCTCGTTGCCGTTCTTGTCCGTGTCCTCGTGGCCGGGGACATCAAGGTCGATGTGCATCTCGATGATGGTATAGCGGTCGTCGCTTGCCGCGTCGATCCCGGTCGAGTCGCTCTTGCTGTCCTCAATCTCGCTGGCGTCTGCCTGCGGGTCACCAAGGTCCACATCCCGATAGAACCCAGCTACCTGTAGCTTGCGCAGCTCGTTCTTGGTTTTCTTCATCCGGTGCGCATAGCGCGGAGCCATCGCGAGGTCCGTTGCGCCATACGGGGCTACGAAATCTTCAGGCGGGACGAAAAGTGCGACCGGACGGTCAAGCGTAGGGTCGAAATAGACCTTCTTAAAGCCGCTGCCCGCCACGGCGAGATTCCATAGCAAGCGCTCGTGCTCAGCACGATAGTCCACCATCTTCTCGGTGAGGTAGTAGTTCATGTCGTCACGGACGCGCTCTGCGGCGTCTTCTTTCTCACGTGTGACACGACCTACGATTTTTGTTTTGACCGGACCAGAGGCAGGCATCACCTCAGTGATGGTTTCCGATACAAACCGTACTGCAGCTTCCGAGAGCAACGGGTGATACACGCCGCAAGCGCCGTCCCAAGGCTCGGTACGTTCCTCGATTTTCAAACCCAACAGGTCAAGGCCATCCTGATAAGTCTTTTCCCAATCACTGCGCGCACGAAGGTCTGTCTCATAGGCGTCGCTGACTTCTTCTGCGATAGCGCGCAGGGCGTCTTCATCAAGGAACTCAGCAAGGTTCGCGTTAAAGTCTTCTGCCGTAGCAGGTGCCGGAGTCAGCTCAATCTCAAGGCCATCAACACCGATGGTCACAGAGTCCGGATTCTCGATTTCAATCTCGATGGGCATATCAGAAGCGAGTGCTTCTCCCGTGGGAGCGGCGTACAGACCTTTGTCGATCATGTTGAAACCTCGAAGAGCTTGTTGTATAGTGAACCACCGTCATTCATAAGAGGCCCGATATGCCGAAAAAATTTACGGCTGAGATGTTCATCGAAGCCGCGAATCGAGTTCACGGAGATAGATACGACTATAGCAACGTAGTGTATCGCAATCAAACAACCCACGTGACGATCATCTGCAAAGAACACGGAGCGTTCAACCAAAAGCCGATGGACCACATCCACAGCGGAGCCGGGTGCCCCACTTGCTCAGGCAACGAAAAGGTAACGCTCCAAAAGTTTCTTGACGACTCAAGGCTGCGCCACGGCGACAGATACGACTACTCGTTGGTGGAGATACAAAACAACATCACGCCAGTCAAAATCATCTGCAAAGAGCACGGCGTGTTCGAGCAAAGCCCAAAACTTCACCGTAAAGGTCACGGATGCCCGACATGCGGCGGTACAAAACGGATGACCACAGAAGAATTCATCGCCAGAGCCAAAGCAAAACACGGGGACAGGTACGACTACTCATTGGCAGAGTACACCACGGCCAGTAACAGCGTGAAAATTATTTGCAAAAGGCACGGGGTGTTTACGCCGCGCGCTGAAGTTCATTTGCGCGGGTTCAACTGCCCGAAATGTGGCAAAGAGGCTCTTGGAAAATCTCTGTTCATTGGCATTGAAGAAGCGCGCAAGCGGCTTTCCGTACTTAATCACGGATACACCTACGATCTTTCTGAGATGACCAACATCAAGTCGTACATCACAATTACCTGTGACAAAGGACATGTGTTCAAACAGACGTACGGAGACGCGTTTCGCTACAAATGCGCAACATGCGCCCGTCGCCATTCCAAAGGCGAGCAAGAACTACTGGAATTCGTCCAATCTCTCGTGCCTGCAAAACGTTCACGCAAAATCATTCCCCCAAAAGAGCTGGACGTATGGTGCCCAGAGCAAAAGCTTGGGTTCGAATACAACGGGTTGTACTACCACTCAACTGCGACCGATGAATCAAAATGGCGCCACAAAGAAAAATCTGATGCCGTACGTGCTGCGGGTGGGCGGCTTGTGCATATCTGGTCTGACGAGTGGACGTACCGCAGAAACGCCACGGAGAACATGATCCGTGCGCAGTTGGGCTTGCTGCCTACTGTTGGAGCGCGCAAAACGACAGTCAGGCCGGTTGATACCAAAACAGCCAAAGCCTTTTTAGAGGCATGGCATCTACAGGGCTGGGCGAACGGAGAGTATCTCGGTCTGTGGGAGGGTGACGTGCTTGTAGCGTGCATGGGTTTCTCAGTAGCGCGTAGCGTGCGAGGCAACCAAGACCAAGGGCTGTGGGAGCTTGTCCGTTTCTGTGCGTCCAAGCGTGTCGTTGGCGGGGCCAGTCGCCTTTTGGCAGCGTGGGAACGAACCGCGCACAACTGGCATACGCTGATCACCTACTGCGACCTCTCCGTCTTTGACGGCAAACTATACAGGGCTATGGGGTTTGAGCTGGTAGGGGTGTCACCCCCTGACTACAAAGTCATTCTTGCTGGAGGAACTGAAAGAAAGCACAAATCCAACGTCAGAAAAGCAAATCTAAAGAAACTTCTTGGGGACAAATACGACGAAAGCAAGTCTGAAGCGCAGATGTGCCAAGAGAACGCCATATTCAGAGTATGGGATTGCGGTAGAGCCAAGTACCAAAAAACACGTTCTGCTTAGCCAACCAAAGCGCGGATGTCCGCACACAGCGCATCGAACGTAACTGCCTTGTCCTTGCCTTGAAACTCCAGCGTCAGCATGTACCTATCGCCTTCCAGATTGGCCACGATGTGCAAGCACTGCGTGTTGAACACGTAATACGTGTTCGGCTGATATTTCAGCTCCTTGACCCGCACTGTAAGCCCAAACTCGCCATCTAGGAAGAGGCAGTGGCTCACGCCCGTTTGCAAAATCATGTTGATTGTAGCGTTTCTGTCGCTGTCCACGTGCCAGTTATAGCAGCTTTGGGCAGGCAGTCGGATGATCCCGGTTCGAAAATCTCGAATTCGCGCCAGCGCGGTTAAAAACGGGTCTTTTTCGATGATTTCAGGTGGAACCAGCAAGCCATCAAAGCTGTAATAGGCCGTCCAAGCGGAGGGTGGTTGGCTCAAGGCAAAGTGAAGCGCTTCCTGAGCGATCGTGGCACGGGTTCGAACAGGCAAAAACGGTGGCACTCTGGCCTCAGTAGTAAGCTGCACGGCGCGGGATGAAAGGTTCAGCATCGTATCGGTCGGTATTGAGTGCAATGAACCCGCCCGTTCTGAATTTGAGCAACGACATGATAGTGCTATCGACAAGGTCGTCGTGCGGCATTGCCGGGAACCCACAAACTTCGTCTACAACCTCCTCGGCCCATCGACGCCCTACTGGGTACCACACCATGCCTGACGCAAAAATGTCCGAGACAGAGTTGAGGCGTGCAACCTTATCCCCCGTACCACGATGCGGTGTGAACTCCTGCACCGGAATACCCGCTGCGCGCATCTCTTGGTAGAGAGGCGTACCAGAACTCTTTTTTTCGACCACAAACCAATCGGGTCTCCACTCCTTGTATTCCTCATACGCACGGCGTTTTAGCTCAGGAAACTCCATCCGCTCCTTGATGGCGTTGAGCAGGATGATCGCGGCCTCTTCTTCGCCTTGCTCGTTTGTACGATAGAACACGCCCCATGTCGTTATGGCAGTGAAGTCGGCACGGTTGTTTTTCTCCGCTGCGGCGTCAAGACTCATAATGATGTATTCACACGGAGGAGGGTCGTCTTTTTCCCACTTCTGCCACCAGTCACGCTTGATGATCGCAGCTTCCGCACTGGTCGGGTTCTGCATGTATTGCGCGTTCCACTGGAACGGCGGCATGACGGCTTTGGTTTTGAGCAGTGACTCAAGTGTCCATTGCTCTGGCCAGAGAGACCTCTGATCATAGGACCCTTCGTTGAGAATAGCGGGAAATTCCACTACTTCCCACTGGTCGCCGTCTGGATTGCGCACCATGTCTTGCACAACACGTCCAGTAAGGTCTGAAGCTGACCAACGAGTCATAACAAGAGCTACACGGCCTTCTGGCATCAGACGTGTACGTGCACCGTATGTATACCAGTCATACGCCTTGTCGAATACCTCGTAGTTGCCGTTTAGCACATCTTGCTCGTTGTGCGGGTCATCAATAACCAGGAGGTCGCAGCCTCTACCGGCCAAAGCACCGCCAACGCCCACGGCGAAATACGTGCCTCCTTTGTTCGTATCCCATCTACCCGCCGATTTGCTGTCTGCAGCGAGGGTTACATCAGGGAAAACTTGCTTGTATTCCTCAGACGAGACTAGGTTTCGCACTTTTCGACCGAAGTCCACTGCGAGATCAGCAGTGTGAGACACCATCATGATCTTTTTGTCTGGGTAGTTGCCGATAAACCACGCGGGGAAGTAGATGGAAGTCAGTTGTGACTTACCAAAACGTGGGGCAATGTTCACCGCTATGCGGCTTTTTTCGCCATTGGCCATGTCTTCCAGCAGTTTTGCTAGGTGCCTGTGATGTGCACCGATTTTGTAGTTCGCATCAACTCGTTGAACGAACTCAAGTAGGCTTGTACGAGCTTTTTCTGCGCGTCTACGTGCAGTTAGCTCCTTGATTAGCTCAAGAACGCGCGATTGTTTGTCTTTAGGCAGCTTGTGGATGTTTGCAAGAGCCTGACGTATCTGTTCTGGCGACCAGTTTGGTAGCAGATCAACTTGTGATGTCGTCGATTGCATCTTCAATATCTCTGGCATCGGGGGTGAAGAGCGGTATCCCCTCTCCATCTGCGCTCGTTTCAACAACGTCGGTAACTTCTTCTTGGTCGATAAGCACGGACAAGTGCGACTCAAGCTCTTGTTGGATGTCTTTTTCGCTCCTATTGGTCACGACAAGTTCTTTACGTTCCGTGAATAGCCCTACCTCTGTGATCTTTCCGAGCATTTCAAGCGCACGCATCCTGATCTTGGGGTCAGGATTGTCACTTTCTTCTAGCAAACGGTTGGTTACGTAGGCACGCAGCTGGCGTGCCTCGTCCACGACTTCGTAATCGTAGGTTGAAAGCAAAGCTTCCAGCTTGAGGACTACTCCTGGTCGCTGTCGCTCTGTTTTAGTCGGAGCACGCCCGTCACGCACAATCTGGCGGGCCAGATTTTCATCATCTTCAGTGATGTTTAGGGGCGCACCTAACTGCACTTCGGCAATAGCAGTCACGGCAGCAACGTGAATACGTTCCCGCTCGCTAAGGGGTGGTAGCGGCGTGATAGGCACGCGCTCAATTGGAGGTACGTGAATTTGAGTATCTTCCATTGCAGGACCCTGTATTGTGCCCAGTAAGCGCATGGTACCACAGGAAAAAGGGTGCACCCCATAAACAAATCTTAAAACAGCGGGCCTCTGAAGGGGGGTGGGGGTCTTTTTAAACAGACTATGACAAATAGGAAAAACGTAGTTAAAATTGGAATCGTGGGAGTGAAACACCATGTATTACACGGATGGAACCACGCGGCAATTTAGGGGGGTGGGGGTCGTCACTTGCGCCATGCGTCGCGCGCGATGGGGTGGGGCTTGTGCTCTAAATTTAGAGGCCGGATTGACCGTAAAGATCTTTTGGCGTATAATGGGGACCATGCTGTGTATGACGCGCAGCATGCCTAGGCGCCCCGCCTATCCTTATCGGAGAATTTATCATGGCAAAGAAAACGACTTCCGCTTCCCTTCCTGCTGGGGTTACTGCAGAACAAATTACAGCGTTCGTCGCGGCGCGGGAAGGCAAAGCCCCCGCGCCCACTGCGCCCACTGCGCCCACGAAGGGAGTGTTTTTCCTTGAGCGTGAACACAAGGGCGAAGCGGCTACTCGCATCACCGCGATGCGGGCGCCCGACATCAAAGAACTGCGCGTCGGTGAGGCATTGTTGCGTGGAGTAGCTGGCGCCTTCTTGCTGAATGGTCCAGACGAGAACCTTCTGAAACATACGTGGGGCGAAAGCCTCAAAAGTCACCGTTCGCTGTATGTGAAGCTCTGCAAAGAGGTGCAGCCGGCCGCAGCACGTGCCGCATGGAACGCCGCGGTGGAGTCCGCGGAAAGGAAACGGGAGGTGTCCCTATCCGGTCTCGTCCGGGCCTGCAAAGAGGCCGGGCTGATTAAGAAGGGTGAGGCCCCCGCGAAAAAAGAAAGCGAAGCCGAGTCTGACGCGCATGCGCTCGCGGTCCAGATTGTGGCGATCTTAAGCGCCAAGGTCACCCCCGCTGCGAAGTTGAAAGCGATTGCGGCGCTTCACGAAGTCGCCGCCGTCATCGACGAAAGCCTCTAAAATTAGATGTATGGGCGCCCCGAAAGGGGCGCACTGCCACAAGCAGCACGATCGGCCCGCGCAAGCGGGCTTTTTTACGCCCGCGCAAGCGGGTTTTTTTGCGTCTGCAAAAAGGCGCGGCGGGAACAGTCAGATTCTTGGGCTGGTCCGCCTAGAAGGCTGGTCCGCCCGGAAGGCCCTACGACGCGACTAGCAGGCTCTTTACGGGCTTCAGCGGGTCGCGGTAATAGGAGGGTACCAGCGCGCAGTTCAAAGGCTCCTATGGCTTCTATGGCGCTCGTGCGCTGGCGCGTCTAAAGAAATAAACAGATGTCCGTGCTTGAATGGCAGGTAGGCGCTTGTGCGTGTGGCAGGCGCGCGCCTCGGGCACGAAATATACACAAACGATCATAAGCAGAGGCACCGGCACCTCTAAAATTAGAGTTTTTGGCCTGAAACGTTGCTTTACTCTGCTTATGTTCGAATTTTATGCTGAGCAGTCGCGAAACGATACATTTCGTTCCTAAGCATGGAACGCGTGAAGCCCAGTATTTAAGCCAAAAAACCGTATATTAGATGTTCCAGATATTTGGGTCGTTCCTAAGCAGAGAACGCGCGAATCCCGCGCCGTTCGTGGGTTGTACCATTTTCTTTAAAAAAAAAAAAATATAAAAGCAAGTTAGAGAGACGCCCACGGGCGCTAACACACCAAAACGATTTTTTTATTTGTTATGGGGGGCTGCTCGGAACCCCCTATGTACAATTCCTGGGAAATTTTTTCTACTGAGACAACCCATGCCCAACGCCAGCGCTCTTGCGGCCTCCCGCGTGTTCCGTGCTTAGGAACGCCGCCCTATCATTTTATAAGCACAATCGCCCGCAAACCCAGTATTTAAGCCAAAAAAAAATGTTCCATTTTTTGTTCCGGATTAAGCAACGAATCATGAGACAAAAACTCTGCAAACGGCGTACCTATAAGGTTTCTGCGTGTTCCACTGCCCAAAACCCGTACAAAGCAACATGGAACACGCCCTCAATTCTGCCAAAACCATTGCCGTTGCTGGTCTCTATCCATTTTCTGCTTATGTTCCTATTTTTCGACCAGAAAATCAAAAAAACGGACGTTTTACACGTGATTTTGGCACCTCCCGCTGCCTACCTTTGCTTAACATAAGCGCACCTACCCTCCCCTACTTTCCTATACTAAGCAGAAAACGCCGCAAGGCCGTACTACAAAAGACCCCGGACTTGACAAGCCTCATTCGACGTGGTACAATGTAGTTTCAAAAGTAGTAAAAGGCGTCAGTAGTGGTGGTGTGCAGTCCTCCGGACTGCAGCTGCGCAGATTTGAAAAGCCTGCCAGCCTAAACGGTGCCCGTACCGGCTCAACCTCTAATTTTAGAGTTCTGCTTAGGTACCTGCATACGAAGCAAACCCCCTCAACGAGCATCGTACCGGCCTTGCGGTGCCCGCTTCAGCGGGTGCTCATACTTGCGGTGCCCGCTTCAGCGGGTGCTCATATTACTTTTTGACGCGCTGCACGATGCAGCTAAGACCGAGACCCCGAATACTGGTATCCCAGCGGTGACAGGGGCGTGCCGAAGGCGCTGCGGCGACGTGACATGCCAAGCGATAAGACAGGCGCGCACTACGTGCGCAGCTACCATCGCCCCGAACCGGGCGGTGCAGAGCCCCCCTGACCCGGTAGACAACCCCACAACCAATAGGCGCAGCAGGCGCATAAACAATGAAAGGGCAATGTCGAGTCGTGGATATTATTTCCACATCATTAACTGCGATAGTCGGCACTGCCGACACTCACGAGGCATCACAACCCTCGTGCGCAGGATTAAGTCAGCTGCGACTCCCGCCCATGGCGGGGTAAGTCAACCGCACCGTCAGCTGGCTTACCACTGCGTCCTCTAATTTTAGAGGTGCACACACCGGCACCAGGAGACCCCTATGAAGCCTACGGTTGAAGAACTTCTGCTCACCATCGTCGGAATCGTAATGTTCGGCGCCTTCTTCGTCTTTGTCCTGGGCCTAGAGCCCATGTGACACCTGCCTTCACAGGCATCCTCACTAGGAGAAACATCATGTCAAACAAACACAACTGGACCCGCTGGAACGTGAGTCTGTGGATCAACAACGACGAGGGGCTGTATCTGCACGCCCTCGAACTGATCCGAGGCGCCAAGTCGCGCAAGGCCGCAGCCCAGCAGATGCTGGATAACCTGCACGAGTTGAACATCACACACACCCCTGATGGGGCACGCTACAGCGCTACGTCGATCTACCACGCGATGAAGGAGATGTAGATGACTACCCTCCACGAAGCACTTGCTCTTGCTGAGCAAGAGCTAAAGCAAAAAAACATCGTCTCGTACTACGTCGATCGCAGGCGCGATCGCAGGCGAAACGAGCCTGTTGTTTGGGCCGAATCACCTGACGGCGGTTTTTATCTTTGGTACTCGCCTGCAATCGACGACCCCACCTACCCAAACCTCTAAAATTAGAGGTGCGCCCCCTGCCTTCACAGGCATCCTCACTAGGAGAAACATCATGCCATTCTGCACTCACGACTATGTCAACATACGATCATTTTCCGGTGCGAAGAAAGCCTTCGACGACATCCCCGCCATACGCGGCAGAAACAAAGACCTGCATGGCGTTCCACCGCAGAAAAACAGAAGGGCGCATGGCACTAAAACCCTGGTCAAGCACGTATCACCCTCGGGTGACGTCTCTTTCCGTTGCTACCTCTACTCGACTGCTGTCGTTGTGTATTTGCACAACGGAAACATCGTGCTCGATCTATCGTACAGGTCGCAATCCACTTGTGGCTTCGCCTCTGCACTCACGCCAAGAGGCGTGAGTGTCTACCTTCACAACGGGGACGCCGTCGTGTCTTGCGCGGCAGGCGAGTTCATCGTAGACGGCGAGATAACCCTCGCTCCGCTAGGAACCAACGGCTACACCCCGGTGAACCCTAAGCAAAGGTACGTAGACAGGCTAAACCGCAGCAGGGCTGCGCAGGCCAGAAAGGTGGCACGGCCGCTTATGGAGTATCTAAAAACCATAGCCGGTGTATGCCCCCTGACCGACTCCACCGTGCGTGCAATGAGAGAGAACCATTCTTGCTCACTTGATCCGCTCAACCCGGAGGACTTCCCGGCTATCGCCGCTTCTATGATCTTCATCAGCACACACGAAGGGCTTCTCATGCGCCCCGACTGGAAGGAGCATACATACCAGCAGCTATACCGACGCTTCGGCTGCTATGACTCTGTGCCCGTACCTTTCGGGCAAATAAAGAAAAATAGCTATACCAAACCGTAAGAAAACACAAACAAGACCTCTAAAATTAGAGGCGCAATCACTAGGAGTTGTACCGTGAACACAATCAATCTAAAAGAGTTTTCCACCCTTGTTGCCACTATCGGGCGTAGCGTGACTGTCATTGGCCAGGGTGAACCGGGCTCTGGGAAGAGCGCAATGCTCCCGCTTATCGCTGCTAAGTTCCCGACGCACACAGGTGTGTACGTCGACGCTGCGCTGCTCGATCTTGGTGATCTTCAGCTCCCTGCGCCAGACCTCGAAGCGGAAGTCATACGCTTTCTGCCGAACGAGATGTTCTCGCACTCTGGCCCTATCGTGCTCATGCTCGACGAGATCGGCAAAGCTCCTCGATCTGTACAAAACGCCCTGCTCCCGCTGCTGCTGGAAAAGCGGATCGGCAAGCGCAAGCTGCACCCTGACAGCATCGTGTTCGGCACGACCAACCTTGCCTCCGATGGCGTAGGCGACCGCGTAGAGGCGCATGCCCGCAACCGTGTCTGCTGGGTAACGATCAGCAAACCAAATGCAGACGAGTGGTGCGAGTGGGCACTCGACCATGACGTATCGCCAGAAGTCATCACGTGGGTTAGCCGCCACCCGCAGTGTCTCGGCAGTTACACTGACCCGTCGCAAAGCGATAACCCGTACATCTTCAACCCTGCCAAGCCCAAGCCTGCCTTCGTCACACCTCGGTCTCTTGAGAAAGCATCGCACATCGTCAAGCAGCGTATGTATCTCTCACATAACGCATTGCATGCTGCCCTTGAGGGCACTGTCGGCGCCTCTGCTGCTGCAGATATGCAAGCGTTCATCCAACTTGCTGACCAGTTGCCGGAGTGGGCACGCATCACCAAAGACCCGACCACCACGCCTGTGCCAGACAGCGCCATTGCGCAAACCATCCTTGCCAATATGGCAGTGCAGCGCGTCGAAAGGACTTCAATCTCGCCTTGGATGACCTACCTCGCGCGGCTTCATGTCGAGGTGCAAGGGCTGTTCATCTCGCAAGTCATGGCATCAGGTAAGGCAGGTATCGCTGTCACCTGTAAAGAGTTCACGGACGCTTGCCGCCGCAACTCCTTCGCGTTTTAACCCACCTCTAATTTTAGAGGCGCTAGCCCTGCGCCCTACGGGGCGCATCCTTTCCGGAGACCATCATGACACCACAACAACGTATCCAACGTGCCCACGTGCAGCTCATGCGTAGTAAAGAGTTCTGCGGGCTGTCCGGCATTCTCATGTGCGGCGAAGTAAAAATCGACAAGGCCATTCCCACGGCCTGCACTGACGGGTTCAACGTCATGTACGGCGAGGCTTTCCTCGATACGATTGACGAGCGTACGCTCAACTGGGTTGTACTGCACGAAAACTTCCACAAGCTGCTCAAGCAGCTCACTGTCTGGAAAGCGCTCTTCGAGCAAGATGCCAAGCTTGCGAACATCGCCAGCGATTATGTCGTGAACCTCATGATTCATGACATGGACCCCAGTGGGCGCCTCACATCTCGCTGGCCGCATGCCCTGTTCAACGAGCAGTATCGTGGCATGGATACGAAACGCGTCTTTGAGCTGCTGAAACAAAACCCTCCCCCCGCACAGCAGGAGCAAGGCAAAAAAGGGCAGCAGGTTGGCGACAAACCCTTCGACTCTCACCAGTGGGAAGAAGCACAGAATGTTAGCGACAAAGAGCAAGCGACACGCGGGGTCATGATTGACCAAGCCGCAAGGCAAGGTGCAGAGATCGCCCGCAAGCGTGGTGGGACAGGTGCTTGGGTATTAGACAAGCTGCTCGAACCGACGGTCGACTGGCGCGCAGTTCTCGCTGACTTCATCAACAGCGCAGCCTCTGGCAAAGATATATCCACATGGCGCAAACCTAACCGACGGTGGCTGGGTCAGGGCATGTACATGCCCTCCGCCTATAGCGAGACGATGGGCCCCATCGTAGTCGCCCTCGACGCTTCAGGGAGCGTGAGTCAAGCGGACCTCGCCGTCTTTGCCAGCGAGCTTGCGGGCATCTGCAGTTCAGTTATGCCAGAGAGGGTGCATGTCGTCTGGTGGCATCACAACGTAGCAAACACGCAAGTGTTCGACCGTGACTCATACGAGACCATGGCCAACCAACTGAAGCCCGCAGGTTCAGGCGGTACTGTGCCGCAGTGCGTCATAGATTGGACCAAAGACGAGGGCGTCGAGCCCGAGTGCGTCATCTTTCTTACCGATGGCTACGTCTCAGAGTGGCCGACTGCGCTAGCAGTGCCTACCTTGTGGGCAATCACGACAGATGTCGTGGCACCTACGGGCCAAACCGTGAAAGTCAAAATCTAATCAAAAGGAACAATCATGAAACAAACCAAAGACCAACAACTCGTGCGCTTGGCCATCAACTACCAGAGCTTCGTGCTGCCAATCGACGCAGCGTATGCGATTCATAAAGCAATGCTCAGCGCCAAATTCATCGATCGTTGTTATGTGAGTGGGCAATCGTATGGTGTTTTAGTACGGCCTGAAGTCTCTGTAAGAACGCATGACGACGACGAGGGGTACCCTACGTTTGACACTACCTGCCTGAATAAAGCTCAAGTGCAGGAATGGCGCGCTGCAGTAAACGAAGGGCTCAAGAACGGAGGCAAGGTCGAGGACATTCTCCCTCCGGAAGAGTTCAAGACGATAACCAAACAGCCTTAACCTCTAAATTTAGAGAGACATCATGAACGTGCACGAGCTAAAAGAGAAAGACCCTGCTCGGTTCGAACAAGAGTACATTTGCTGGTCGCAGTCAGACATTTACTACGACTTCGTATACGACGACGCCATCGTAGAAGGTAAAAAGCGTGGGTTCTTGTTCGACAAAAGTGGCATCGAGTGGTCTGGTTTCTGGTCGCAAGGGGATGGTGCTGCGTGGAGTGGAGAGGTGCGCCTG
>QXGG01135615.1_pt1 | contig 20353 bp, 39 predicted proteins | sample 1982491 | NCBI WGS metagenome assembly QXGG01 (sample SAMN09924614, study PRJNA488089) | Wastewater metagenome, whole genome shotgun sequencing project. | isolation source: South African research farm wastewater | place: South Africa: Irene, Agricultural Research Council, Animal Production... | reverse complement strand
GGCTTTCTTGGTTGCGAAGGTAGCGGGACGACCTTTGGTGTTGACTGCGTTTGCCATGGTGTAGTTCCTTTCGGTGTTGGTTTGTTTCTCTATGAAGAAAGATATAGATGATTCTTCAAAACATGTCAACAAGAAAATCACGATTTTTTAGATGTTAACAGTGCACATGTCACGTTTGGTGCCCCTTTTAATTGTTCTGCAATGAACTTTTTCATTTTTCTTGCATCAGACACTTTTTGAAAGAATATAGTCGGATTTTCACGTGATCTATCAAAAACAATTGGGGGAACTTCCCAACCGGGCGTATTATCGTTCAACCATTTTCCCCACCATGGTTTGAGAACCATATCATGGTGTTCGTAACGAAAATTATCCAATGTTGGAAATATGAACCGTCTTCGGTACCAAACTAATTGCATTGAAAAAGACTGTAAATCACAGTTAAGTGAATTGATGTTATCCACATATAGATTTTCAAAAACTAACATTGATGAAAAACTATGTAATTCACCATCCTTGCGAAAGCTGAAAACATTTCCTGATGCAAGTGTTACACCATTTTTATCTGTTACGTATTGCGTCATGTATCAATTTCATCAAGTGTTTGTTTTGACATTGTTCGAATAGTATCAATAATTCGCCAATATTCATCTGCTGCTGCTTCATGTGTCCATGGCAACGAAGTCTTTGGTTCCAATTTGGAAATTTTATACAACGTGTCAATAGCTTTTTGTAATTTATCGGTATCAGCCAATAGTGCTGGTAGAAGAAAAACACCATCCACCAGAATTTGAAACCTATCATCGGTGATTTCATCTTCTGGGCGGAACCATACATCACCAGTTGATTTACACTGATATGCGACCAATTTTGTATAATCCCCAAGAGGTTTATCAGTTTGTAACATACCTTTGGCAACAAGATTATATTCTGTACCACGCTTGATATGCTTCATGGATGTCACGTTTTCCGGAACTTTCATGCTCTCTTCAACTCCTGTTTTTGCTTTTCTTCAATGTACCAATTTTCATCCCAAAGATCATAATTGCGATAATGTTTCGCTGCCGACTCAATATCCCGCCGTGCATCCATGGTAAACCACTTCTTAATCTTATTGCGATGCGATTCCGTTGCGAGTTGTGGGAAATCTGTGATAGAAACATTAGGAAAGTCAATGATATATGGGCGACCCAATTTCGTTTTCATTTTGTTGAGTTCTTTTTCTTGGTCAGTCAGGACCATATCTTTTGCATTTTCACAAAAGATATCAAAGAAAACCAAACGTGGTTCACCATCAACTGTTGCAACGTGGCACTCCCCATCATCATAGAATGCATGGCGGATAGTATCAATGATACCACTGAAACCTTCCGCAGAATTAGCACCAGATGCAAGATACGATGGCAAATATTGATATGGATTCATATCAGTTTCCAGCATCCACGTAAAAAACGATCCAAGTTTCGAATCGTTCAGATTTTTTTGGATGTTTGCCATTGCATCATCAAAGTTATTTTGGAATTGTTCAAACTTTTTCATCGTATCATCCTTTACTTGCAGGTTTTATATGTTTCACAGAACGCAACCCATTCAGCAATACTTGGCTCAACGCTCCAAATATATGCCGCATACGCAAATAAAAACGCAACCATTGAAACAACTAGTCTTGCAAGAACGATGAAAAACATATGCTTAACCTTTCATGATCATATATGGTTCGATGTCATTCGTAAATAACTGTGTCATTAAGTTATGTATATGCTTTTTTTCTGATTGTGTCAAGTACATAATTGTCCCAAATGGTGTCGGGCCACTTTTTTCAAGTGCTTCTTCATATGTCGGTAATCCCCATCTATGGTCATATGTCATGCACATTGAATGAATAATTTGATCACGTGTTTTCATTTTATCCCCAATAGTACATCACGTTCCTCGGCGGTTAGTTTACTTAGAGCACTTTCGCGCAATTGTTGTTTACGCTTTGCTTCATTTTCGCGTTCACGCCTCAGTTCATCTTCTGCAACATGTTTTGTCCACCAACCTTCAACTTTGTACCATGGCACACCAATTTCTTTCCAGTCCATGTTGGAAGTAAAATCTTTTAGGCGACCTTCTTTGAGAAGTTGGCTGAAAACACCGCACAATACTGCTTCAAAATCGTCAATGGTCATCCCATGACGGGTTTTTGGGGGCGCTTGAATATAGTTATCGTCTTCATAACTCCGGCATGGCATATTATTTCTCCTTATGGTAAAATTTATGTAGGGCTTCCCGAACTACGGAAACTTTTTTTTCAATTTCCATGTTCACTGCTTTCTCATCGGCATCAATACATTTGCGCATTTCTTCAATAATCTCATCACGCATGGCTTCCCCAACATCCGTGAGTTTTAAGCCAGACCAATGATATCCATCCACTACACGTGCGACCACCACATCAGAAATCGTGATATGATACTGATTAACGATGGTGCAATTAATACCAAATGGCTCGGGTGCAGATTTAAAATTACGTTTTTTCAAAAGATCACAAAATTTGTCACGGGTTTCATTCACTGAATATTTTTCAGGTTTTTGTTTCTGAGCAAATGGCCACATATTATTCACCCTTCAATTTGTTTTTAATGATTTCAGAATACATCCAGTGCTTATCCGTTTGGACATGTCCGTTACGAACAAATTTACCAACCAGTGATGAAAATTTATCACCGATGATTTCACCTGAATAGCGAATAACAAAGCCTTCTTGACGTGTCAAGTCCATTCTGGACACAACTTCATCAATGAGTTGTTCATGAAATGGTCCACGATATAATACGGGAACCGTCTGAATTCCAAGTTGCGAAAAACGTTGAATCATGTCGTCCCATGGTTGTAACACGTCATCAATGAACCATGCAAAACCATAGAAATATGTATCTAAATCATCATACGCAATAGAATGCCGTGCATATACATACTCACCACAAACACGTTCAGAAGGATCAAGTTGATGTGAAATTCCAGATGCATACTGCTTCAACCATGCACGAGAATTGTGTGATCTACCATCAACTGATCTAGCATGGGTGCCTTCACAATGAATGGTGGTATTTTCCCCATCCATTTTCTCCGTAATGATAACATCCAAACCACGAAATTGATCAAGATTTTTATGAACTTTATCGTCCGATGTTACAGACATGCTTTGTGGAATATGTAATGTTCTTGGATATTTTCTTGGAATATAAGACATAGGTATCACCAAAATAGTTAAGTGGGGCAGAAATGCCCCACCATGTTTACTTCCAGTTCTTGGCAAGGTTCAGAAGACCTTTGGCCTTGCCAGTCAGAACATAGTTGTGAGCAGGACGACCACGACCTTCCGACTTGATGGGCTGAACAGCCAGATAGCCAGCTTCAACCAGTTGCAGTTTCAGGAAACGCGACAGGGTGTTGACTTCTGCCAGTGCGGCAACAACGGCTTTCTTGGTTGCGAAGGTTGCGGGACGACCTTTGGTGCTGACTGCGTTTGCCATGGTGTAGTTCCTTTCGGTGTTGGTTTGTTTCTCTATGAAGAAAGATATAGATGATTCTTCAAAACATGTCAACAAGAAAAAACAAGGAAATTACGATTTTTTAATAAATACCACCTTTTTCATGATGTCTTCGTGCCAACTAATATGTTCATCGAACCATTCTGTACGATTCCCACTACCGTCTTTGTGATCATCTATCATCGCTTCCATTTTTTTCATAAGCATTTTACATTTGTAATCATTTAGTATCTGGGCAATATGATCAGCTTCAAATGGGTCGAGGTTGGAAATTGTAATGGTATACATTAGATATGTCCCATTACTTCCATGGTAATTTCTTCTTCAATCTGTAGTTCTTTATAAAGTTTAAGAATCATATATGCCGCATCATGTGCAATATCTGCGTTCACCACCATTTCATCACCACCAGATGGGCCAGAATCCCACGGTGACAATAGTTTTTCAACCAAACTGTCAATTTCGTCATCATATGTTTTTGGAATATCATGAAAGCTTTTCATTTTGATCACCGTTCCATTGTGGATTATCTGTATACGCCTGTACCATACATGCCACACGATCTCTTGGAATCCAATAACTATGGTCATGTGTCGTGTTTACGTAAATTACATTTTCCGTAATTTTTATAGATTTCAGTGGAACAAGCAACGGTGGTTCCCCATCCCTAAATTTAATAGTTAGTGATTTTTCTCCAACTTTTACAGTCATGTCACACCGCCATATTGAATTTAATTGCAGGATGATGTTGATAATTTTCAAGAACGAAATCATCAACGCTTAGTGTTTCAATATATTCAATATCAAAAGATTCGATTTTTGGTAGTTTCAGTGTTGGACTATCCAAAATTTCACGTTCAAACTGTTGCTGGACATCTTGAATATGATCCATATACACATGCGTATCACCAGTAGTCATAATCAGTTTGTCTACCTCAACATCCAAATGGGATGCAACCATGTGGGTTAATAGCGCGTATGATGCAATGTTAAATGGTTTTCCCAATACCACATCATTTGAACGCATGTACACTGATGTAGATAGACCTTTTTTTCCAAGATACATCTGGAAAGATAGATGACATGGTGGCAGTGCCATTTTATTGAGTTCCGGTGGGTTCCACGCACTGACAAAGTGACGACGACTGTGTGGATCATTTTTCAAACCATTGATCAATGCTGCAATCTGATCATATCCGTTGAAGTTTCGATACTGGACACCGTAAATTTTTCCAAGTTCTTTTTTAAGATCACCGTTGATGTAACCAAGGTCTTTGCCCTGTTTATCAGCATTTGCAGTCCATATAGTATTTTTACCAACAAGTTCTTCACGTGGTTTACCATACTGAATTTCAGCAAGTCTACGTTCATCACTTGACCCTTCCAAGAACCATAGTAATTCGGCTACCATGGGTTTCCACTGTAGTTTACGGGTTGTTAATGCTGGAAATCCACGTTTAAGGTCAATATGTGTAGTATCACCAAAAATCGACATGGTGCCCACACCAGTACGATCATGGCGTTCCTCACCTTCATGGATGATATGGTGAATTAGATCAAGATATTCATCTTCCCAATAATTTTTCATAGTGTCACCACAAATAGAACAATAAGTGCAAGAATTATGCCCACTGCAAATGTGTCCCCAACTTTACGTTGCCGTTCACAGTAGCAATACCCATATTCATCGCGTGTGCAAATTTTAGTAGAACAGTCAAACATATTATCTCCTGACCAATTTGAAATGTGTGAAATTGTCATATGTGTCTTTTGAAGTCACATGAAAATCGTAAAGTATATCATTCAGTGGAATGAATGTATCACAATCGTAGCGCTCTGTAAAGATGGAAAGTCGTATCACATCTATAAAGGGATAGAACATTGTGAAGATAGATGCACCACCAATAATTATAGGATCATCATTGCGCATCTTGAGAATGTCTTCTGGGTTCCCAGATACCAATTCATGGGGACCAATCATTTTCAAATTATTGGTAACAACCACATTATGGCGTTTTGGTAATGGTTTTGGGAATGCTGGATCATTCCATGTTTTTGAACCCATTATTACTGTGCGGTTCAGGGTATAATCTTTGAATATTTTAAAATCTTCTGTCTATTTTGGCCAAGGTAGGGTGCCGTTTTTAGCGACACCCCCCTTAACATCACATGCCATTATTGCACTGATCATGCAGCAAGTTCCACATAATCACGAAGAATGGCAACAATTTTCCCATCATTCGTTTTCTTCAAAACTTTATAACCAGTTGGAATTTCGGGTTTGGTAACGGTGATGATGATGTTACGCATAGTCGTCTCCTTGATTTGATGGTGGGGGAGGAATTATTTATGATTATTCATCTTCTATTTCAGTAGCTTCATATTCCCTGACGTAATAATAACAAAAATCGGGAATAGCCATATGTTCTTCGCGTTTTTGAATGGCTTCTTATTTGGATACATGAAACGATAGTGGAATCATTTTATATTCATCATATTCCCAGAAACCTTGGACAACACCATAGAGTTTCACGATTGATTTCCTTCTACCGTCATTTCGATAACTTCAAAAACTTCAAAGTACTTAGTTTGATGATCATTTTTACGGAATTCCAGATATTTATCTGCATCTTCCTTATTGAAGAACAACTTTTCAACACTTGCACTATCAAGATAATAGTCAATAACGACTGCATATACTTTCATGTTTCAATCTCCAGTTCGTGTTTCGTTGAAGTAATTACTACAGTGATTCGTGTTTATTGTCAATCAATTTTTGCATCATCCAGACCCGCTACCCGAAGTCTGGTGATATTGTTTACTTGAAAGGATTTTGCATCAATGCTTTTCGTTATAGAAATGAACACGTTACGCATTATGGCAATTTCGTTTATGATCAATGCCATATCTACAACTTCGGGTTCACCATTGGTGTATTTTTCTACATCGCGTGTTGAAAGTGATCGTTGATACTGTTCAAGATACTTCCGGTGATACTTTGCACGAATCTGGTCCAACTGTCGTTCAAAATACTCAATTGCGGCATTCAGAATTTGAAGTTGGGTAAACCGTCTATCCATTTCGTATGGAATGTCTTTGGAAATCTTTTCAATTGAACCAGTCATTACTAAGCTATTTTTCGCAGTTATAGATTCATTTTCAAAGTAGTCAAGAAAGTCTGGGAGGAATGAAATGTCGTTTGTCAGTTTGTAATATAGTCTGCGTTCTTCAAGCATCATATACCCTTCGTAAGTTAAAGATTATGGGGGGATTTCTCATCCCCCCAATGTTTGTTATTCTTCGTCTTCATCTTCATCGTAATCATCTGGATTACTTACCGAGTCCAGATATTCGTTAATTGCATCATCAAGAATTCTATGATTACCAAGACAATCTTCAAATTCGTATTCTACACCATCAACAAACAAATTATCTTCCAATGACACAAGGAAATCAAACATGACACCTTTAACATCATCTTTAGACAATTTTGTTTCTTGAAGAATATCAAAAAGGTCAGTTACCAACCCTGTTAGATTATGCGCCATTTACCAATCACTCCTCTTCATCTACTTCAATTTGAACTACATCATCGTCCCATTCATTCATGATGATATCAAGAATTTCTGGACCAAAGTTTTTCCTAAATTCTTTATATTCAGTCCCATCTTTGGAAACATATTTAAGTTTGTTACCATCTTTTGTTACAATACCACATGCTTCGCAAAGTTCAAGTAGACCTGAATATGGGTTCATACCTGTTTCATATGGAATCTTGACTTCAATCTTTTCAAATGGTTTGGCATATCGTGTTTTGGCAACGGAAATGGATGCACGAATACCTTTTACATCACTGGTCTTATTACCATCATCATCTTCTTTGAGTTTAAGTTTGCGCATAACTGCAACAATAGATGCTGCAAACACGGGACCAGAGTTATGTGATACTATACCATTTTCCAAAATATAATGGTGTTCACCATCTACTTCAATATCATGGACATCACTATTTTCACCAATTGTTATCATGGAGATAACCGAATGTTTTCCACAATTATTGAGAAGTTTTATACCAACGATTAATTCTTTTGCTTCTACCCAATCTCCACTTTCAAGCATGAACTTATGTTCTGGTGTACATTGAATTACGGCACCATCGTCCATATGCAGTTTTAATGTTGGTTTATCTTCGTAGAACCACTTTGTGGTTACTTCGCGATCACCATTTAGGGTTTTGACAAAATCCCCCTCAACGACTTGTGAAATATCTTTAAGAGACCCATCGGCCATAAAAATTCTATGACCTGCAACCAAGCAACCACCCTACACAACGTCATCAGGTGAAAACATGTCCTGAGACTTATATGTATGGTTAGTCATTACCATACCAATATTCAGATCACCAATCATATTTGTACAATTCGTAACCAGTGCTTTTAGTGATTTTGCCTTACGACCCATATCACCTTTCATATCACCAGATTCAAATTGATTCACATCTGTTGGGGTAAGTAGCATACCAAGTGAGTCAATGACAATCAATACTTTGGGGCGATCTTCTTTCGCCATATCACCATAGTCTGAACGATACATGGTGACAAATTCAGAAATGATTTTTGCTACATCGTCAACCATTGCCGCACCAATACGAAGCATCTTGTCGGGTGATGTATCAACACCAACTGCTTTCAACCATTCTTCATCAAGTGCGTTTTCAGTGTCAATTACGACACAAAAGATACCCTGTGATTGTGCATGTTTTACAATACTTCCGGAGACAATGAAAGATTTTCCAGAATTATGGGATGAAATACCATCCCCCCAATAACGATGATTTGGGTGATCAATTGTGAAGTCATAACATTCCTCATCCTCTTTATTTTCAATCATTTCTACACGTTGGAAACCGGATAGTGTAAAAATTTCATCATCAAGTGTAAGTTCACCTGCTGGTTTCCATCCATCTTTGGTTTCAAGTAGGTGGTTAGTTGCACAAACAGTTTTGAAGTGTTTGGTTGATACTTTTACCATTGGTAGAACACCCTTGTCAAACCATGCGGTAACAAACTGTGGCCCATCAGGTGTTGCAAGTCGGATAGTATTGCCACTTGCAAACATTGTTTTTAGCTCACCCACAGTAACCATTTTGTTAGTATTACCAGATTCGACAAACACCGTTGCTGATGCTGGAAGGCAACCAGATTCACCAGCAAACATGGTGATTTTGCCAAGTGGGATACCTTTGTGGAAGTCATTTGAAATCTTTTTGTTTAGTGCATAGTTTCCAGTAGAAATCCATGTATCTGGATCATTGAAACCAGTTGAAATATTTTTTACCGATTTGGTAATGCTTTTTTGAAGCTTGGAAATGTCAAGCGTTTTAGACAGTGTTGCCATTATATACTCCGTGAAAAAAGATGGGAAGAACTGGCAGGTTATGCCAGTTCTGTTTTATTAACCATTGCGCTTGATGCGGGCAAGAAGTTCTTGCGGCGTTGGTTTGCGATTTTCTTGAGCAGGTACTTCTTCCACTGGTGCTGCTTTTTTCGCTTCATTCTGTGAAGGACGGTTTGAAGTATCAACCTCGGCTGTGATGTTTTCCATATTTTCAAGATCATATGGACGATAGAACTTGCCAAACCGGGCAGGATCATATGCTTCACCATCAAAGCTTGCTTCAAACATTTCCTGAATGATACGGAGACCTTCTGCATCTGGTTCTTTCGGAAGGAAATCAGAAAGATTGAATAGACCAAACTTTTCAATTGCATCAAGTTCCGCTTCGGTTAGTGCAGAATTCTTACGTGCAAAGTTTGAAGTTGCATAATCCGCATATGTCCCATTCTGCGTTTTCAGAATACGGAAATCACACCCATTTTCATAATCGGTTGGTGAAAATTCGTTATCATCATCCATGATATACTGATAGATAATCTTGTAAATTGATGGATTGATTACCAAACGACGAATGGGGTTTTCAGGCGTCTTATCTTCCGCAATTGGATTTTGACGAATAAAGGATTGGAACAGATATGATTTCTTTTTCCAGTATTTTTGTCCAAGGGATTCACGGCCATCTTTGTAAAATTTACGTGCTTCTGTCATGATTGGGCAAGTGCCGCCAAACATTTCAACGCAAGGTACTGCAACGGTAATAGGTTTACCACCAGTATCTTTACCAACAATGCCATCAAATTCAAGATTGATCACATTGCGTTCACGCCAGAAAAATGGATTACTTTCGTCTGCATCTGGAAGGAAACGGGATACAACTTGATCCCCTGCCTTCATGTCCCAAAAACGATATGATGCATTATCGCTCTATTGTGTTTGATTGCCTGTATTTTGTGCCCGTAGTTTTTCACGAAGTGCCTTAATATCAACTGCCATTGTTTTCTCCTGAGTTTTTGCCAATGTTGTTACCATGTGCGATTGCTCGCACAGTTATTTAGTCAGTATGATAATTTTTTTATCATGTTGTAATTATGCCACAGTGTGACGATATTGTCAAGAACTTTTTTCACTTTCCTTAAATATTGTTAGAATTATACATTAAGGGTAGAAAAATGAAAGTAACTGACATTTTTGAAGGTATTCCAATGAAACCGTCTGTATTCAAAAATTTCAAACATCAATACACGGTTGGGTATGAATTTGAAATGGCTGTTACCGGGTATGGTGAACCGTATGGTGATGGTGCAGATAGATTGCGTTATCGTTTTGAAAATGAAAGAATTTGGGAAAATGAATACTTCAATGATTTCTTGGACGACTTTTTCAAAAAGTTATTCAAAGGTAGACTACCCGGAAATTTGAAAAATGCATCCGATTTGGTTGAAGAATATGGGTACCAACCAATTTATGGTACGTCTACTATTGAGTCATATAAAGAATATCGTAAGAAATTATTCATAGATGCAAATGGGGGAAAAATATACGATGCTTTAGAAAAATACACCGATTTGCCACCATTCCCAGATACACCAGAAGAACTTGCAGTATGGGAAAATCTATATGCGGAATTGTATGGTAAAGAAATAGTATCAAAGTTAAAAAATCAACGTGAACTTAGTAGTTTTATCAGTTTTGTGAACCGTGTGCACCATACATCTGGCATAATTATACCAAAAGCAGACCAAAAATCATTTTTTGTGAAGATGGGAAATGGTGGGACAGTATTGGTAAACGAAATCAAAGATTTGAATGGCCTGCTAAACCTGTATTATGTTGATCGCGAGCAAGTGATTGACGATACCCGTGACATTTGGGAAGACATGGTGGATGATGCCCGTGAAATTGCATTTGATAATTGGATCGAGGATCAATCATCTGGTGGGGATCAAGAAAAATTTGGATATGTGGCTGAAAGATTAGAAGAACTTGGTTTTGATGTTGGTGTTGGATCAAATTACTTCAATGTTGTAAATGACGAAACACCATAGGTGGATGCTGAAATAACAACCCCGGTTGCCGATCATAATACTGCCATTTCATACATGAAAGCCATATGTAACATGATAAGTGACGATCCTGACATATTCACGAATCGGTCATGTGGTGTTCACATCAACATTGGCACCTTTAATCCATCGGAAATTGACTGGTTAAAATTCATGGTCATTTTTGATGAACGTCTTGCATTAAAAGAATTTGATCGTGAAACTAACCGATACGCGATCAGTAAGCTAAAAACTGTTTTAGGTAACGCTGGCCTGATCAATAATACTGATGTTTTATACCTGAAATCTATTGAAGAAACAAACAAAATCGTCCTAAATGATCCACAAAAATTCAGTGCAGTTAACTTTATTAAGCTGTCACAATCCAAACCACATATTGAAATCCGTGCGCCCGGTGGCGAAGGGTATGAGGATAAAGCGGATAAATTGGAATGGTACACACTGCGAGCAATTCGGGCTTTGGATATTGCCCGTGATCCAAATGCATATCGCAAAGAATATCTACAACTTTTGCTTCGCCACACAAAATCCAAGAGCAAAGATTATCCGCCAAGCATAATGTTTAAAAAGCTAAGTATCAAAGGTATGGTATATAATAGAAGTATGCCATCCGATTCAATATCTGCAATATATTCATATCTCAGTAACGAAGCATTTGCTGATAGATTGAAGAAAAATATGACACGTGAAGTCATCAATCTTATAGTTAATGACTTTAATGACAAATATGCAAGTGAGGAACGGGTGTACCTAGTAAAAAATATAGAAAATTGGAAAAAGAACGACCCAGATTATGAACAAAAAATGGGTCATCCTTTTATGAAGCTTTTAATTAAAGGTTTGAATATTACAGTTTGAGTTCATTCTGTAGTTTATTGACCAATTTTCTGCTACAACCATTTTGGATCAAGTAGTTCAAAATTTGCATATGATTGCTGCGAATTGTACTCTCTGTCGCCTTCATCATAGTTTCAAAATGTTCCATGTTTGCTTCAAGAAAAACTGAAATTAAATTTTCAACAGTGGTATTTGCATCCATATTTTACTCCATCATTGCCAGTTGTGCAAGTGTAGCCGACAAATTAATTTCACGGTCAGCAACCAGCGAATCCTTATACAAACCATCACGAATAATAATTAGTGCTTGATCTTGTTTATCATTCGTATTTCCCCAAAATGAAAGATTGCGATACAAGAACCTATAAATTTCAATATATTCTTCCGGTGTGGATTGTTTGGTCAATACCTCACGGGCTTCTTGTATTTTTCCTTTTTGGAATAGTTCTGCAACCTTGACCATATAGTCAATTGATGCGGTATTATCGGAACTTGGTGACATAAGTGTTCCACCATGTGAATTTTGTTCAAGAAGACCAATAGCTTTTCGCAAATCTGGATATGCGGCTTTGACATATGCAATTAAAACGTCTGGATCATATGTGACATTGTTGTCTTCAAGAATATACATCATCCTTGCAATAAAACTTTCTTCATCCAGTGCCTCAAAATGGAACTGTTGAAGACGTGAATGTAATGCTGGATCAATACGGTGTGGTTCATTGGTCGTGAAGATGAACCTACAATTATCGGTATAATCTTCAATGACACGTTTCAGTGATCGTTGTGCCGCCTTTGATAGCGCGTCTGCCTCTTCAAGTACACATACTTTGAAGTCGCCAAATGGAATGGTTGACGCAAAGTTTAGAATCTTCGTCCTAACGGTTTCAACCGAGGTTTCTTCCGATGCATTGATCTGGAACACATCATTAGGATTGATATCAAGCTCATGTAACAGAACATTGATGCAACTTGATTTCCCGGTTCCAGCAATACCACTTAGTAGAATATGTGGAATATTTTTTTCAGCAATCCATGACTGAACGATTTGTTGTTGTTTGGCGTCTTTCCAAACATAGTCCTAAACGTGTTTAGGACGGTATTGCTCAACCCATAAAGTTTTCATCTGTACATCCTTCTAAGAAAAGTTGCCGAAGTATCTTTCAACTTCGGCAATATTATCATTATCTTGGGTAACTGTCAAACGGTATTTTTGTTTGGATGTTCATCTTGAACACCAAGAATATCCTTGTAGTCAACCCATCTAAATTTTGCAGCAGTACCTTCAAATTCTGCATCAAACGCACGGGTCCACCTTCCATGATCAATCAAAATCCACTGACCAGCTTTGATATCTGGTACATCTGATGCAACCTTAAACACCTTTGCCCATCGTGGATGAATACCATGCTCTTTCATGTCATCATCCAAAAGTATTACTGATCCAATTTTTTGAAGTCCTGCTTCAATTTCGGAAATCACTACACCTTTGGAAAGTAGCTTTAGTTCGTTTGCTTTCATTTTTTACGTGAACCTTTCTTTTCTGCATTCGGCTCTGGATCATCTGAAATTTCAAAATCGTCATCCAATGGTAGTTCATCAAGAGTAGTAGTTTCTTTTTCGACAATATCTACAAATTTTACTGGTTCAGTAGAAGTAGACAGATTTGGATCATCGGCAACTGTTTTCTTATATGGGTCTTCGGTTGTTGCGACATCAACTGCAACATCTTCTGATACTTTTGCCTGATATTGTGCAAACCCACGATTGAAGCCTTGTGGGTCACTTTTCTTCTGTGTTGCAGCCTATGGATTTTTGGCAACATACTCCAGTTCAAGTTGTTCCCGTGTTTTTAGAATTTTTCCACCACGACCAATAAGATCACCACGACCATTTACCCGCATATTTCCAGCAGCAATAGTTTTGGCACCATCTTCAATGATACGCTGAATGTTAATTTCTTTTCCGCGATATGTACGCATAGTCACTCCTTCAATTTGAAATAGTCTGTGAATTCTAACCCATATTTCACTGAATTAACTTTGTGAATACCGATCAGATAGTAGATGAATACTGATACCGAACTTCCACGACCAACACCCCATACTATATTATTTTTGGTCATTTGATCTACCAAGTAAATTAGATATTTTACGAAGTCAGTCTTTCCAGAATACACGAACAATTCAAGTTCATCTTTTACCCGGTTTCGTTCTTCATCATTTCTGCACTTATTTAATAAGTATTTTTCTAAGTCGATTTTCAAGTATTCTTCCGGCATAAAGTATTCACCAGAAAATGTTGGACTTGATGAAATGTCTGGCAACGATAGATCAAACTTATGCTCATTATAGGATATAATGACGCTTTCGTCAACTGGAATTTTTGTTATATCACACCCATGATACAATGATTCCAAAACTTGTTTTTCATCCAAACAAGTCCCTTCGTCTACGTTTAGGTAATGTTGTTTCATCTTTCACATCAACTTTGTTGGGTTCTGTGTCAATGGCCACCCCGGGTTTATGATACTTGTTGAACAATTCAATATCCATACGTTCATACAAAATGGTGTTTATTGCGTCTGACATATCACGAAGACTCTCAGCAGCATCATGGTTCCCCATGTATGTGTAAAAATTATACTGCTTTGTTATCTTTGATAACTTATCATATAATTGATCATCTGTCAAGTTCTGATAATGAAAATAATATCCAGACATTCATCACCTCAAATATTTTACTTCATCGATAACTACAAGTTCATCGCCAACTTGAATGAATTGTAAGTGTACAGTTGTATTTATTGGTGGCATGATTGAAGAAACATCAAAGTCATTGGTATTTAGATATGCAAGTGGGATACCATATAGGCGGGTTTGAATAACACCATTCCGTGGAACTTCATTAACATTGAAACGTATGAATGTATTATTTTCTGCGCCAGTTTGGGTCTGTGATAGGCGAATGGTGTCCCTATCTACCACGATAACATAATATAGCGTGTCATTGAAAAATGGTGATGGTACGTCTTGATTATTGAATAGTATAAAATCACCTGTTACAAATGGGTGGTTTTCAATAGTGAATGAATTTGAATTGATATTTGGACGATATTCTAAACCTTGCCATGGCTCAAATACGGGTATAGGTGATCCATTTTGAAATAGATATTGTGAAATTGTATCAAGGTTAACCGTTTCCTGTGATTTATATGTTTTATCCTTGAACAATGATACCAAACAGTATGCACGTACACTACCATCTAAATCTTGAACTGGTACAATTTTCAATTTGTCAAATAACAAATCACTTGAAATTCCAGTCAAAAACTGGTCTTGAAATTGGGAAGGTGTAATATCTGTATATTTTTGGATGAGTATTTTTGGATCAAGTCTGATGCCAAAATTTGGATCAAATGGTCTGTATATCTTTTCATAAGGAATGCGGTAATTTGAAACCGACTTGAAAAACTCTAACTTCTGATCGCCCGATATAATGGCATTTACTGAATGTGGTTGTATAAATGGATTTGCACTAACTACCGTGGACACATCAATAAATTCTTCAAACCCCTCAAAGTTGTATGCTCGTACAGTGAAATTATATTCACCAAGTGTGGTTGGTGTACCATATATATCACCCGTATTAACATTAAGAAGCAATCCGGGAGGAAGTGGATCGGCAGTATCATAGCGGGTCCATCTTGACATACTAACTGCATTTATTTTTAAGAATGATGGGTAGTCAACTTGGAGGTTGCCCTCGTAATTGGAATCAAACCCAATACCGGGTTGAACAATTATCTGAAACTCGTTGAATACCGGATTTACGCGAAGTAAAAATCGTCTGTTTATTGTGCGATTACCATCCGTTACCTGTATGGTAAAACGACGATCACCGACAAGGTTAGTTGATGGTATACCAAAAATCGTTCCGGAAGGTGTAAGTGATAACCCATTTGGCAATGTCCCAGATATCAATGAATACGTCAAATTTTGATTATCAAGGTCTTTTCCAGTTACACTAAATTGAAAGAATTCACCATCAAGAACGTCTCCAATCCAACCCTCAACACTTGTGAAATATGGGGGCTGGTTTCTGTTTGGTTGAATAATGTTAATCTGGAACGTTCTTGAAATAGTGGGTATAGTATTGGCACGAACCGTGAAAAAGTATGATCCAATGTTGTCATACATAAAACCCGATAATTTTCCCGTTTCAGTAAGAAATACACCATTTGGTAATCTTCCAGCAACCAATTCAAAAGTGGGTGTTGTATCTGTGGGGTCAAACAATTCAAGCTGAACATCTATTTCTTGGTTACGCATAAATTGCCCAAATGTACTATCGGTGATGACAGGTGGAGTAATCCATGTTGCTTGTGAATTTGTTACCGTAAAATTGAATGAACGATCACGAACACCATTCTCATTGATAATCCTTAAAGTAAAACTGTAAAATGTTGGTTCGTTTACTAATGGTAAAGTGCCAACCAACTGACCAGTATCTTCATTCAAGACTAATGTGCTTGGTATATTACCAGCAAGAAATGTTACTTTCCCAACTGGAACAAGGGTATACTCAAAGAAGAAGGACAACAATGTTCCCTCATTGTATACGCCAATACTACCAGATTTCGTGATCCATTCAATCATTACAGTTCCTCAATGTCAATCGTGAAAATTTTTACTTTTCCCGATACATTTTGTAGGTTAATAAAGTAATTCCCATTGGGAACCTTTATGGTATTTATGTCACTTGGTCCATTATATGAAGAGGATGATAATTGTATTTTTAGTGGACGTTCGCGTTGGACTGATCTAAAATTACCAAAATCATCAAATCGTATCACACGATCAAATGGTTCGAGAACGGTGAACCATGCCCGTAGACATAATTCCTGTGAACTTTGGTCAATATCGGCAATTGTAAACACTTTTGAATTATCAGTGATATTGAACCTGTAAAATCTTGTTTGTAGTGGCCCAACATCAATAATTTCACCAATATCAACTATCTCTAAAACGTTATCCTGCATTTGTCAACCTTTTAATATAATCATCCATAGAATGTGATCTGAAAATCATTCTGGTGACTAATGATCTGGAAACCAACATCAATATTGGGGTTAATAATGATGCACCTATAAATCCAAGCGCCTTCATAACACTTAGTATAGGTTTCTTCTTATCTGAAATCTTACCGTTCTTGTCAAGAATAAACCGTTGCCCATAATGGGTTAAACCCTATAGTCTGGTTGGATATTCTGCAACAAGATCACCAGTATTGATTATATTAAAAAATGGTTTATCACGATATGTATTTTTTGGAACAACTGACCGAATTGACCCAAAACCATACCCGATACATTCACGATCAAGTGACACAAAAGATGCAGTTCCGGCACCAAGTGAATGACCACCAACGATAAGTGTTTTTGTTTTATGGCGACTCATATATCTATCAACTTGGTCTTTCAGCAATAGATAATTTTCTTGAACACCACCATGGCCCTTGTAATTTTCACCATGATGTTTTATTTTAAAGCGAATAGCGTTGTAAAAATCACGTAGTTCAAAATGTGTATTAAACTGCGCCCCTCTAAACACAATAAACACATAATCATCATAAGTTACTGCAAATCCTTGGGCACTTTCGTTTTCTATAAATTTGAAATTTTTGAAACCATACCCTTTCAATTTGTCACGAATGTCGTTTCTGTTGTTGTATGATAACTTGGATAATTCGGCCATGATATATGCCATATGGGGTGAGTATTCATTCTTTGAAAATCTTGTGGTATCAATGTTCATTTCTTTGGCTCCGTTGAAACAAATGTTTGCTTACTTCCTGCCTTACTCTGTGCCTATCTTTTCCTACGTGATGCCTATTCTTTTTCTTTTTTCGTCATGGATGCTGCTTTTGATTTTGGTACACATTTGGGATATGCTGCACTTGAATCCTTCTTGCGTCTGGTATTGGTGGATGATGCACCACACTCTGGATGCTTACCGCCATCTTTACGTGATACATCCACCCATTTTTCCCTAAACCAATTTCTTAAATCTTCATCAAGTTTTTCAACCTTTTCATCAAAACTTCCCAACTGTTTAAAGATTTCATCCCATTCGGTTTTATATTTTGTGTCCTTTGGTTTTTCTTCAACTGTTGTGTCCCAAGATGATATTCTTGGCATTTCTTTTGCATCATCATTTGACAATGTTGTTGAAATTGGATCAACAAACACATATGTCCCACCACGGACCATTATATTGCCGATATGGGTATCTTCACCATACAGAGCAGGATTCTATTTTATCAAATTGGCAATCATATCACATGCTTCTTGTAGTCTTGGGAAAGTTTCAAAATGTTCTTTTAGGTCAGAACCGATTTCAGAAACATCACCACCATTTACTTTTGTGCGAATATACCAACGAAAACCATAAACATTACTCAGTTCATATGGAACTTCACGAAGATTTTCTTGCTTTATTGCATAGTAATCTGGTGATACCTTAATTGGATTTCCAAAGAATCTTGGGAAGTGTGGGTTATTATTGCTATTTTTTGCCATTTTTATGAAAGCAAGATAGCCATGATCTTTACTGGTAAACGTCTTCACTACAGTATTTTTGTCTTTTTGATATACTGCACCATAAAGACCATTGCCAATACGCGTGTAACCCGCTTTACGAAGTCTGGTATCAGCATCTTGCATCATTTGGGGTCTGGTAATTTCAGTTATCAATCCACCACGTAACGATGGGTTATAGATGGGATCGGTGAATACTAATATATTTCTACGAAACATGATGTTACCAATATGTAAGTCCCAATCCCAATCACCATACTACTGTTCCATGAACGTACGAAGTATCAACATTGCTTCTTTAAATTTTGGAAAAGCATCAAAGTAATCTTTCATGGTATCGGTGGTGGTATAATCGTCAAAATATTCCCAAAGGTCGCCTATTATATGCCGAACATCAGATAGTTTTGCAGGAGATAGTTTTTCCATTCTTACCACACTATACTCTGGTGTAATGGTAATTAACTTTCCCACTTTTGGGAAGTGTGGATTATCTTGATGTTGCCTGACCATATCCAGATATGCAAGATATGCATCATCTTGATTATCAACTAATTTTAGAACTTCATTTTTATTACCTTTTTTGGCGAATACTGTTGCAAATTCACCATCCCCCAACCGTTCATACCCTTTTGATTTTAGAATCTATACTGCATCTTTTCTGGTAGGTGGTCTGGTAATTTCATCCAATTGGGAAGATTTAGTATAAGCATATTCGTTTCCATACCCGTCCATTGCATCGGGTGAATACACCGGATCAGTAAGAACGATTGTGTCACCACGAAGCATCAAATTCCCAGAATGCATATCCAGTGATATACCATTTGCATTTTTTATCCAGTCACGTAAGGAATCAAGTGCATGTTGTAACTGTGGGTTGTTTTTAAACAATTTTTTAGTTTTTTCATCGATCAGTCCAGTGTTAAGATAAAAATCAATTGTCAGTAATTCCCGGTAACGTGTCATTTTGAATGGTTTTAGCCGTTCCAATTTAACTGCATAGTAATCCGGAGTAATCTCTATTGGTTTTCCAATTACACGTGGAAAATGTGGGTTATCTTTATTATTGATTATAAATGAAAGATAGCTTTCATATGCCTCGTCACTGGTTGAAAAAAGTTTTATCACCTCACTCGGACGCTATTTTCTTTCAAAAACATCAGCAAATTTGCCACCACCAATTTGTGTATATCCGTTAGCAGTTAGATATTCAACCGCATCTTCGCGATATTCGGGTCTGGTAATTTCATCCAATTGAGCAGATTCATTAGTCCAAGTTCCACCCCATTCTTTATATTTTTTTGATGCATAACCGTTTGCATATGCACTTGGATATACTTTGTATTTTTTCTTGGCTTCTGCCTTAGCACGTCCCCAAAGTTGTGGGTTGCTTGGTTTTGACTTTTCTGTTATTATTTGATGAAACCGCATAACAAAAATACTCCCATATTTCTATAGGAGTATTTAGCGTTTATTCATCTTCTTCAACATCGGTGGAACGATAAAGATTTTCCATGTCGTTCAATATTTCAGCAAATGCCGCATAAATTTCAGCAGAAGATGCAATCGTATCATCGTTTTCCATGTCAATTTCCCCTGTATCTGATATACCAGTATACATATGATATCTTTAACCAAATGTCAAGAGCCTATATCGCCATGATCACCAAATGCAACTATATAAATTTCACCACGGGCAAGGTTGACTGTTTTCAGTTTTTTCGGACCAGCATGAAATAGTAGTCCGGTTGTTTTTCCAACAATATCGACCTTAACTGCACCACTAAATTCCGCATCTGATTTTTTGGAAGTCTTAATTAAATGTGCCCTCATTTTTTTCATTGAGATCATATGAAATTCAAAACCCTCTCTGTTGTTTTTAAATTCTGTGAGTAAATCAAGAATATTTTCAAAAACCCGCATAT
>QXGG01193286.1_pt1 | contig 20402 bp, 15 predicted proteins | sample 1982491 | NCBI WGS metagenome assembly QXGG01 (sample SAMN09924614, study PRJNA488089) | Wastewater metagenome, whole genome shotgun sequencing project. | isolation source: South African research farm wastewater | place: South Africa: Irene, Agricultural Research Council, Animal Production... | reverse complement strand
GCTCGAGGATGCGCTGGCGGCGCTGCCCGACATGCAGGCTGAGCAGATCGCGCCGCTGCTCGAGCAGTGGGGACCGGGCATGCGCAAGGCCTTCGGGGCCATCGGGCCGACCATGTGGTCGTTCACGACTCCCGTGCCCGGCTCGGATGGCGGGACGCGTTCGGTCACGGTGATGCGGTGCAGCGACGAGCGTGCGGCGACAGCGCTGGTGGCGCTGGCTGCGCCGAGCGCCGGGATGATGCCGCGCGACTTCCAGGGCGGCCAGATCTACAGCGGCGAGGGCATGCCGATCGCGATTGGCCTTGGCGGCAGTGCCGTGCTCTACGGTGATCTCGCCGCAGTCGAGCAGGTGATGCGCGCCTCGACGGACTCCTCGGCGCGCAGCCTGTCGGAGAACGCGGTGTACAGGCGCGCCGCGGCGAGCGTGCCGCCCGGACCCGTCAGCGGTTGGGGCTACGTGGACGCGGTGCGCAGCTTCGACCTCAACCGCAAGGCGATGCTCGCGGAGGATGGGCTGATCGGCCGAATGGACGAGGCGATCGACGACCGCGAGGCGGTGACCGACATGCTGCCCATGCAGATGCCTCCATCGCTGCGCGCTGCGCTGCAGGATGTGGATGCGGCGCTGCTGGCGCGCTACATCGGACCCGTCGTCTACGAGATGCGGCCGAGCGAGCGGGGCCTGGCGATCAGGGCGTGGTGGCTTCCGCCCGCCGCCGAGTGAGGGACTCCACGGCATCGGCCGCCCACGCGGGATGGCCAGTGCCCACCGAGTCGTGATCTGCATCCTCATCGACGTGCAGCGTCGCCGCGCTTCCGCGCGAAAGAGCCTGCGCGTGCATGTCCATGACGACGTGCGGCGGCACAATCGCATCCTCCGCGCACGTCACCCACACCGTCGGGAGCGATGATGTTCCTGCGGCGCGAATCGCCTCGGCAACGGGCGTCTCGCGCCCGCACAGGAGCGCGATGGCGCGCGCCGCGATGCCCACGACCGGGAATGCCGGCATCCCCATGCTCGAGAGCCTCCCCGTGAGCGGCACTCCGATCTGCGGGTAGGGGCACATCAGCAGTGCGCCTTCGATGCGTGCGCCGGTGCCGATGAGTGTGGCCGCTGCACGAAGCGCGATTGACGCACCAAGCGAGTGGCCAGCGAGGATCCAGGGCACGCCGGCATGCGCGCGCACTGCGGCACAGGCATCGGCGACATCGGCGGGTCCGAGCGTGGATGGGCCGTTCGGCGCCTCGCCATGGCCGCGGAGGTCCATGACACAGGCGAAGCGCACATGAGGAAGGAGCCACGGCAGCCGTCTGAGGGAGTCGATGCGGGAGCGCCGCCATCCATGCAGAAGCAGGAGCGCGGGTCCTGAGGGGTTGCCGCCTGGGATGGTCCACATCGGAAGCGCAGTTCCATCTGCGCATCGCACGGCTCCATCGGTCGAATCCATGCCTGCGTCGGCGGGTCGGGTGGGAAGTCCCCTCGCGAGGGCCCATCCCACCGAGGCGCGCGCCGGATGGCGCGCGTCGCGGACAATCGCGGTGACCACGGCAGCAAGCGCCAGCGCGGCGCCGAGCGCAAGCAGCGCCACGAGTCCCATGCGCTAGGACCCGGTCCCTGCACCGCCGTCGCGTCGATGCGAGCCAGCGAGCGCCCTTCGCGACGCGCACGCGCCGCGGACCGACTCGGCCGTCACTGCGCACTCGAGCATCGGCATGTTCACCTCCACGTTCGCCAGCGCCGCCTCGAGCGCGGCGTCCGCGAAGAGGCGCGCGATGCGCAGGTCGCTTGCGAGCAGCGCCGACGTGCGGCCATCAAGCCGCGACAGCAGCACGATCGTGGCGCACGCGAGGTCGGCGATCGCCGACGGCGCCGCGATCGCCTCATCGAGCGCGGCGGACCATCTCGGGTCGCGCGAACGCTCGTCGCGAGGGATGCCCCACAGTGCGTTAAGGGCGCGGTACGCCGACGCATCGCGGTCGGCAAGCGCAAGTGCCTCAAGCCTCACCTGCGCCAGGAACGACGCGGCGTGCGCATGGAGCTCCGCGTGCGCGGCCCACTTCGCCTTGCCTTCGGTGTAGGCGACCACCATCGACCCCAGCGCGGCCGCCTGCGCCAGCGTGACTGCGGCGGCAGCTCCGCCACCTGGCGTCGGGCTCCGGGAGGCGAGTGCCTCGAGGAATCCGGCAAGGGTCATGTCTCCCAGGATCGGCGTATGGCTCATGCTCGGACCTCAGCGCCCACGTCCGCGGCAAGCGCAGGCACAAGCGTGCGAATGGCCTCGTCGACCTCCTCGCGGCGCAGCGTGCGGTCATCTGCACGGAACAGGAGGCGCATCGTGAGCGACTTGCGGCCGGCACCGGCCTGGGGACCGCGGTAGGTGCCCACAAACTCCGCACGCTCGAAGTGCGGCATGCCGCACCTGGTCACGCACGACTCGACCTGGCTCCATGTCACGCCATCGGCGACCAGCACCGACAGGTCGCGGTCGATGGCCGGATGGGTCGGGCTCGCCCTCACCGAGACTGCCGGCGGGTATCCGGCGAGCAGCGGCCTGAGCGAGAGCTCCGCTGCCGCAACAGGCAGCTCGATGCCAAACGCGTGCGCAGCCTCCGGATCCACGATGCCTGCGGCGCCGGCATGCGCGCTCCCGATCGTGACGGACCCTGCGTCGATGAGCGCAGCGCGCACCGGGTCCGAGTCGGTCGCGGCGCCGATGCGAGCCGGCGTCAGGGGCCCGTGCATCGCCTGAACGGCCCGGTCAAGGGCGCCGCGGAGCGCACGGAACGCATCCTGCGCCGACTTTGGCCCCACGACCACCATGGCGATCCTGGCATCTTCCGTGTGCGCATCCCCGTGCACTGCGAATGCGCGCGCGAGCTCGAACAGGCGGACGTCGGTGGCGCCATGGTCAAGGTTGCGTGCCGCGCACTGCAGCAGGCTCGGCACGATCGAGGGCCGCAGCACAGGCTCGCCGGCAGTGCGGTCGTCGGCAAGCGTCAGCGGTCCGCTGCCGGCAGGGAGAAACCGCTCCGAGGCGCGTTCCGACACGAGCGTGTGCGTCACGCACTCGGTGAACCCAGCGGCGACGAGCGCATCACGGAGCGCGCGAGGTCCCTCGACCTCAGGCTGCGATGGCGGCACCCGGACAGTGATCGACTCGCGCACCACGATGCGGTCGATGCCCACGATGCGCAGCACCTCCTCGATGAGGTCAACCTCGCGCTCGAGGTCCATGCGGTGCGCGGGAGCCGTGCACTGGAGGAGCGTCGCGTCGCCGGTGACGGCGCACCCGAGCGACTTGAGCACGCGGCGTGCCTCGTCTGCGCCGATCGCGATGCCCGTGATCGACTGGAGGCGCGCAATGCGGAGCGAGATCGGGTTGCGCGGCCGCGGGGCAGGGCCGGCATGCAGGGGACTGCGAAGCGCGCGTCCGCCGGCGACCTCGAGGATCAGGCGAACGAGACGGCGTGCGGGCCCATCGACCGCTGCGGGATCGACACCTCGCTCGAAGCGGTAGCTCGAGTCGCTCGCGATCCTGAGCGAGCGGCTCGCGTGCCTCACGTCCACCGGGCTGAAGCACGCGCTCTCGATCACAATGTCGACGGTCGAGTCACGGACAGCGGTCTCGGCGCCGCCCTTCACGCCCGCGATCGCGACGGGACGGTCGGCGTCGGCGATCACCAGCGTGCGGTCACCGAGCGCGACTGGCTTCGCGCCCTCGCCGATCGGGAGGAGCCTCTCGCCCGGCTCCGCGCGGCGAACCTGGAGGGTTCCGCCATGCAGCTGGGAGAGGTCGAACGCATGGGTGGGCTGGCCAAGCTCGAAGAGCACGAAGTTCGTGCAGTCGACGATCGCGTTGCGCGGGATCTGGCCGATCGCACGGAGCCGGGCCTGCATCCATTCCGGGCTGGGGCCGACCCTCACGCCCCGGATCACTCGCGCCGTGTAGAGCGGGCATGCGGCGGTGTCGGCATTTGACGCGCGAATTGCGCCCTCGCACGGCTCGCTGTCCTCGGGGTGGTCGGTTGGGGGGAGCGAGAGCGACCTGCCTGTCGCGGCGGCCACCTCGCGCGCGAGCCCGACGTGGCAGAGGCAGTCGCCGCGGTTGCTGGTGAGCTCGACCTCAAGGACCGTGTCGCCGCACGGCGATGCCTCCCTCGACTCGACCGGGAGGCCGCACGCCGTGAGGCAGTCCGCGATCTCGTCCGGAGTGGCCGGCCGGTCGAGGTAGTCGTTGATCCAGGCGACGCTGGCCTTCATGTTCGGGAAGGCTACTGCGCGGCAGCGGTCCGGTGCGATGGCCACCGCGGCCGCGCCAGTGCCACACACGGTCTGCCGCGGATAGCCTTCCGCCATGCGACCGCGCCTGCCACTGGCCGTCATGCTTCTCGCTGCGGTTGCAGCGGCATGCACCGACGTGCGCCAGCTCAAGGTTGATGCGCCGGAGCCGCCGGCCGACTTTGCAGTCGACGTGACGGTGCTCACTGGCCGGTCAGCGAAGGACCTGCCGCAGGCCCACCTCCGCCAAGGCAAGTACACGCTTCTTGCGGACGGATCGCTGCACGCCGACACCGGCGACTCGCTTGACTTCGACACGAGACCTGCGCGAACACGGTGGCTCTACCACGCGCAGGTCGAGGGCGTGTGGGATCTCGCGCGGGAGTGCGGCTACCTCGATCCCTCGTCGAGCTCGCTCGAGGTGTGGCCGCAGCTCGTCGCGCCAGCGGCAGACGAGATCGTGTTCCTCGTCTGGATCCGGGCCGACGAGGCAGACTGGTGGTACGTGAGGCGCTGCCGCACGACTGGCGTGCCCGATCCCCAGGTGGCGCGCTTCGTGCGCGCGATGTGCGGCCTCGCCTGGATCACCGACGTTCCCCCGGACAGGGTCCTGCCGCAGCGTTACGACTTCGGTCCCGACCCGTATGCGGGCTTCGAGCCCGAGCCACCACTCAAGGGCACGGCGATCCTGCGATGATGCGGCTCTTCGCTGCCTGTGGAATGATGTTGGCGATCGGTGGATGCCGCGCCCTCCCGGATGCGCCAACCGACATGGGGCCCTGCGGCGTGGCGCTCGCCGTGTGGGTCCGTGATGTTGCCCACGCGAGATACATGTACTACACGGTCGAGGACGGTGAGCTAGCTGTGGGTGGCGGTGTGGATGGCCTGAACCGGTCGACGCGCTGGCGCATGGCGCTCGATCAGGACCAGTGCGCGCGCATCGCAGGAATTGTGCGCGACTCGGGCTGGTCGGCCAAGCCGCCTGCGGCGCCCGACACGAGTGCGGTGCGTGTGGATATCTCGTACAGGCTGGCCGACGGCCGCGGCGAGATTGCGACAAGCGACGCCGAGCAGGGGGTGGGCCAGCTCATTGCGGCGCTCGACGAGCTCGCTGCGAAGCGCTTTGAGCCCGCGCTAGACCGCCTTCCCGAGGCCGGACCGCAAAAGCGGCGGTAGTCGCCCGAATCGCCCAATCTGCGTGTGAACTGCGCCTTCGCGCGCCGTCGTGGTGCGCGAACTCAACTCACTCAACACGAGATGTTCGGGAGATCGCCATGCAAGGAAATGGATCCGGTCACGGTCAGCTGGTTGTGCAGTGGAAGGCGCATGTGGCGCGCGCCTTCGAGTCTCAGGCGGCGAGGATCGCCGCAGTGCTGTCGAGGACGTACGGCAGGACGCTCGCAGAGGACGCGGTGCAGGAGGCGTTCATGCGTGCGATGTCGTGGAGGCACCGTGAGGGCCGCCTCGAGAGCCTGATGAACATCGGATTCATGACGCGCTGCGCATCGCGCGTGGCGATCCGCCACATCAGGACCGAGCGCCGGCGGACCCAGCGGGAGCGTCGATGGTGCGAGGATGCACGGATGTCGTGCCCGACAGATACTGCGCCGCCCCAGCGGGCCGAGCGGAAGGAGCGCTGCGAGCTCGCCGTGCAGGTCCTCGACGAGCTTCCCTCATGGCAGCGTCCGGTGGTGCAGATGATGGTGGTGGATGGGCGAAGGCAGCGCGATGTGGCGCGAATCACGGGCGTCCGCACCACCACGCAGGCCAACTGGCGGCACGACTACGTGACCGAGCTGCGCCATCGCCTTGATCGGCAGGGCTAGGATGCGGCAGCCATGCGCGACACGATCGTAGGGATCGACCTCGGCACGACCAACTCGCTCGTCGCATGGTGCGACGAGTCGGGGCCCCGTGTGCTGAGCGACGCCGACGGGCGGCGCATGCTGCCGAGCGCAGTGCGGTTCGTTCCGGGGCAGGGACCAGTGGTGGGCCATGTTGCGCGCAAGGAGGCGCACATGCACCGGGCGGACACGGTGCTTGGCGCGAAGCGGCTGATGGGTCGAGGTCATGCTGAGGCGCGGATGTCCGCCCCCGAGCTTGCGCCCTGGATCGTCGAGGGCGTGCGCGGGCTTGCGGCGTTCTCGGTCGCGGGACGGACGCTGCTGCCGCAGGAGATTGGCGCAGGGGTGCTCCGTCGGCTGCGTTCGGTCGCCGAGCGCTCGCTCGGCCGCCGCGTGGCCAAGGCGGTGATCACCGTGCCCGCCTACTTCGATGACGGGCAGCGGGAGGCCACTCGCGACGCTGCGCGCCTTGCCGGCATCGAGCCCGTCCGGATCATCAATGAGCCCACGGCCGCTGCGCTCGCGTACGGGCTTGGGCTGCGCGGCCGGGCTGAGACGGTCGCGGTGTACGACTTCGGTGGCGGCACATTTGACGTGTCGATCCTCGACATCTCCTCGGAGGGCGACGATGTGGTGCGCGTCATCGCGACCGCCGGCGACACCCACCTCGGGGGAGACGACATCGATGCTGCCATGGCAGGGCACCTGTCGCAGCGCATCGCCTCCGAGGGGCATGACCTGTCACAGGCGCCCCCGTCCTGGAGGCAGGTCCTGCTCGACGCGGCGGAGGCCGCGAAGGTGGCCCTCAGCGACCGCGAGAGCGCATCCGTGGAGATTGCCCTCCCGGGCGGCGCGCAGTGGTCGTGCACGCTGTTGCGCAGCGAATTCGAGAGCGTCATTGCGCCGCTCCTGGCACGAACGGTGGCCTGCTGCCGGAGGGCCCTCGCAGATGCGGGCAACCCCCAGGTCGACCGTGTGGTGATGGTCGGCGGCTCCACGCGCATCCCGTGCGTGCGCCGCGCGGCATCCGAGGCCTTCGGCGCCGAGGTCTACACCGCGGTGGATCCCGACGAGACGGTGGCGCTCGGCGCGGCGGTGCAGGCGTCGCTCCTCGAGGGCCGCAGGTCCGACATCCTGCTGCTTGACGTGATCCCGCTGTCCCTTGGCATCGAGACGGTCGGCGGGGCGGTCGCGAAGATCCTCATGCGCAACCAGTCGATACCCGCCCGCGCGACAGAGATGTTCTCGACGAGCGTTGACGGCCAGGTTGCGGTCTCGATGCACGTGCTCCAGGGCGAGCGCGAGATGGTGGCCGACTGCCGCTCGCTTGCGCGCTTCGACTTCCGTGGGATTCCGCCGATGCCCGCGGGCATCCCGCAGATCGAGGTCGAGTTCCTGGTCGACGCCAACGGCATCCTGACGGTGTCGGCGCGCGAACGACGCAGCGGCGCCAACGCGTCGGTGCAGGTCGTGCCCACGTGGGGGCTCACGAGCGAGGAGATCGCAGCCATGGAGCGCGATGCGATTGTGCACGCCCGCGACGACATGCACCGCCACCGGATCGCGGACCTCTGCGCGCATGCGTCCCTCGACCTCAAGTGGATCGGCGAGGCGCTCGCACGCGTGCGCGACGGGCTCGATCCCAGTTACGTCAGTGACCTCGAGTCCCGCGCCGGTGCCGTGGCGGCCCTCGTGGAGCATGGCCGCCGCGACCCCGCGGCGTGCGACGCGGACGCCTTCCAGCGCGCGAAGGAGGACCTCGACCGATTCAGCATGCCGCTGCACGAGGCGTCCATCACACGGACCCTGCGCGAGCATGCGTGCGAGGGGCCCAAGGTGACGGTCGGCGGCCAGTCAGTGCAACGCACTTCGGAGGGCACGTGAGCGAGTTCAGGGTGTGCGTCATCATTCCGGCCGCAGGCCGCGGCGAGAGGTTCGGCGGAGAGAAGATCTCCCAGGAGATCGGCGGGCGCCCGATGCTGCTGCGCACCGTGGAGATCTTCACGCGCCGTCCGGAGGTCACGTGCGTGATCGTGGCGGCGCCGCCCGACGGCATGGAGGAGTTCATGTCGCGCTTCGGCGCGCAGCTGGGCTTCCATGGCGTGAAGGTGGTGCCGGGCGGCCGCGCCGAGCGCTGGGAGAGCGTGAGCCTCGCGCTCACGCATGTGCCTGAGGGAGTGACGCATGTCGCTGTGCACGATGCGGCACGGCCGTGCGCGAGCGACGAGCTGGTCTCGCGCGTGTTCGATGCGGCGCAGGTCGCGCCCGCAGTGATCCCCGGCGATCCTGTGCGCGCCACCCTCAAGCGGGTGTCGGCGAATCTTGTGTCTGCTGCGGCGGATGATGCGATTGCCGATGCGATCCTCGGCGATGCCGGACGCGAGTCGGCGCAGGGCCGGCTCGTGGAGGAGACGATCCCGCGCGACCGCGTGGTTGCCGTGCAGACTCCGCAGGTCTTCGAGTTGGGGCTCCTCCGGCGCGCCTACGCGCAGCCGGACCTTGCGGGCGTCACCGACGACGCGATGCTGGTGGAGCGCCTCGGCGAGCCGGTGCTTGTGGTGGACGGCGAGGTGCGCAACATCAAGGTGACAACGCGCGAGGACATGCTCGTGGCCCGAGCGTTCGCCTCGATGCCTACTTCGGCCGCACCCCGCCAATGGTGAGCGTGGCCTTTCGCGCGGCAGGGTCCGCGCGCGGCTCGCCCGATGGGCACCCTGGACACGACTGGCTCTTCTTCCGCGACGGGAACATCGGCCGGATGATTGCCCACGCGCACGCGGCAGCGATGGCCGACGCGATCCAGAACTGCCAGTCGCCGACAGGGAAGCTCACGCGCCACCTCCCGCAATCCGGTACGCAATGAGCGCCCCGACATACGCCACCGCAGTCATCCACGCGAACTGCGCGAGAGGCCACCTCCAGGAGCCGGTCTCGCGCCGCACGAGTGCGAGCGTCGGCAGGCACTGCATCGCCAGCACGTAGAACACGAGAAGGCTCCACGCCGTGGGCGCCGTGAACAGCGGCGTGCCATCGAGGCGGGTGGCGCTCCGCACGCGCTCGAGGGTGCCCTCGTCGTCGCCCGCATCCTCGCCGGCCCCGGTCACGACGAACACAGTGGTCGTGAACACCTCGCGCGCCATGAAGCTCGTGAGCACGGCGACGGTGAGCTGGCTGTCGAGCCCGATCGGCCGGAAGAGGGGCTCCAGTGCACGGCCCGCCATGCCCGCGAAGCTGCCGGCCTGCTGTGCGCGCGCAGCCTGCGCCTCGGACTCGGCCTCGGCCGCCGGCGCTTGAACCTTCGGATACGCGCTCAGCCACCACATGACGACGGCGATCGCGAGGATCACGCTTCCCGCGTTGCGCAGGAACACCCATCCGCGCTCGACGGCTGTCGCGAATGCCGTCCGAAGGTGGGGGATCCGGTAGGTGGGGAGCTCGAGCACCATCGGCCGGCTCGGGCCCCGCAGCACGGTCCTTCGCGCAAGCAGTGCCGTGAGGAGGCCAGCCACTGCGCCAAGCACGTAGCAGCCGACGAACGCGAGGCCCGCCATGAGTGGCCGGTCCGCGAAGAGGATGCCGCACAGCAGCACGTACACCGGGAGCCGCGCGGAGCAGCTCATGAAGGGCGCAGCAAGGATGGCCGCGATGCGGTCACGAGGGTCTGGGATCAGCCTCGTCGACATGATGCCGGGCAGCGCGCACGCATGGCTCGACAGCAGCGGCATGAACGCCTGTCCGGGCAGGCCGAAGCGGCGCATCACGCGGTCAAGCGCGAAGGCCGCGCGTGCGAGGTAGCCAGAGTCCTCGAGCAGCGCCAGCAGGAAGAACAGGATGCAGATCTGCGGCAGGAACACGACGGTGGCCGCGATGCCGCCCACCACCCCATTGGCGAGCAGGTCCTGGAGCACGCCTGGCGGCACCACATCGCCCACGAACGTCGCGAGCGCATCGAAGATGCTGCCGATCCACTCCATGGGCCACTTGGCCACCCAGAACAGCGCCGCGAACAGCGCGGTCATCACTGCGCCGAAGAACACCAGCCCAAGCACCGGATGCGTGAACGCGGCATCAAGTCGGTCATGCAGCGCATCGCGGCTCGAGGTGCCGCTGCCGCCGATCTGCGCGAAGAGCTGGTTTGCCCAGCGCACGGACTCCGCGCTCCCCGGCTCGCCTTGCGGCAGCGGATGCAGCGGAAGCGCGGCGCGCCTGTGCGTGGCCACCCCAGCGAGCGCGTCGGCCAGCGCAGGAAGTCCCATCCCGCTGCGGCCTGACACGGCGACGACTGGACACCCAAGCAGGTCCGATGCCGCTTGCGTGTCGATGCTCAGGCCGCGCCTCGACGCCTCGTCGCTCATGTTGAGCGCGATGACCGAAGGCACGTCGCGGCGAAGCGCGGTCGCGGCGAACTGGAGGTTGCGCACGAGGTTCGTCGAATCGAGCACGATCAGCGCAGCGTCTGGCGTGCAGTCGCCGATGCGTCCCTCGAGGCAATCGCGGCACAGCCGCGACTCGGGCAGCTCAAGCCTCAGGCTGTAGGTGCCCGGCAGGTCGATCAGCTCGAACTCGCGGCCTCGGCGGTCGCGAAACGCACCAACATGGTGCTCGACCGTGCTTCCCGGGAAGTTGGCGGTCTTGACGCGCAGTCCGCAGAGCGCGTTGAACAGGGTGCTCTTGCCGACATTGGGGTTGCCCAGGAGCGCCACGCGCATCGCACGTGCGGGGGCAGCTGGGGCCGGCGACGGTGCGTCAGCCGTTGGCATTGCGCGACACTGCCGATGGGTCGGGAAGTGGCGTCACGAGGATCCGCTCGGCCACATCCTGCGCGATGCCCAGGCGTGTGCCATCCACCTGCACGATGCACGGGGCACCCGGCCTGCACACGCGAAGTTCGCACGAATCGCCCAGACCCATGGCCGACAGCAGGCAGCGGTGGTCGTCGGGAAGCCCATTGAGTGCGGCGCACTCGACGGTAGCCCTCTGGCCGCGCCGCAACTGCGTCAACGGGATCCGCAGCGGATCCTTGGTTGGCTGGGTGGCTTGGGCTGCTCCGGCGTCCCGCATCGGGGGATCATATTGAGACTCAGTCTCAATATCAACTTCCCGAACGGATTGACTGGCTGTCGAGGGCGATCGAGACCTCGCAGTAGGGCCCCACAAAGGCGCTGTGATTCGAGGAGATCCCGTCGTAGGCCCGTTCGGGGGCGAAGCGCACGATCGGCGCCAAGGTTCCAGTCACCTCGAATGGGGTGCTCCGGTAGTCGCCGCTCGTCAGCTCCTGCGCCTGGGCCCGCGGCACGCGGACCACGAAGGTGTCACCCGATCCGCGCGTGCCGCTGCGGCCCGCGGCACGAGCGATGAACTTGACGGTGCGGTCCTTGCTCGAACCCTTCTCGACACGGACAAGGTGGACTGTCCAGGTCACCGGCAACCGAAGCGCGCGCTGCTGCGCTGCACTCCACTTCACGACGTCGCCAGTGAAGACGTCGAAGGCGTCACGCTGGCTCGGGCTCGGGATGCTCGGGAAGCGGGACGCATATGCGGATCGCATCGACGCAAGGAACGAGTCAGGGTCGGAGGTCGCATTCGCGGGAAGCGGTGAAGGTGCCACAGGTGCGGGCGGCGTCCATGAGGGCCGCTGGTCATCGGGATCCTCATCCCATGAGCGTCGCGGTCGCGCTTGCGACGAGTCGGGAGATGGCGATGGCGCCTCTGCCCGAGGCGCTGGGGCAGGTGATGGTGCGGACGCTGCAGCTGCACGGGCCGCCGCCCGTGCAGCGAGTTCCCCGCGAAGCTGGGTCACCTGATTCCGAAGCTCATCGATCATTCGTTCGAGGTCCGCTGCCCGCGCGCGCGCCTCCGCGAGCTCTTCCTCGAGTTGCCGCACCCGCTCGGACTGCTCGTCCGAGGGTTCGACGGGGGGCTCATCGATCATCGGCTCAGGCTCCGGTTCCGGTTCGGGCTCTGGCTCGGGCGCAGGCTCAGGCTCAGGCTGCGCTGGCGGCTCAGGCTGCGCCGGCGGCTCCTGCCGCCACGGCGAGAGCGGCATCGCGAGAAGTGACGAGATCAGCAGGGCGTCAAGCGACAGCATCGGCGTATCCTAACTGCGCGCGGTCGGCGGGACGGCCGCACAATGACCATGGACGCCATCGGCACGATCGTTCGCGCGGCCCGGCGACGCATCATGATGCGCGACGTGGTGGCGTGCGTCGCATCGGCGTCGGTTGTGGTGGGGGCGGTGCTGCTTGCGGCGATGGTGGGTGCCCGACTTGCAAGCGCTTGGGTGCCGTGGCTTGGCTCCCCGTTCATGATGTGGGGCGGTCTCGCGTTGGGCGTCACGGGTGTCATCGGCTGGACCGTTGCGCGCGTCACGCGTCCCGCGGATCTCGCCGTCGCGAGCATCGTGGACGTCCGTCTGGGCCTGCATGACCGGCTCTCCACCGCGATCGCAGTTGCGGCGCGCACCGATCCGTTCGCACGTGCGGCGATCGAGGATGGGCTTCGCGCGGCACAGGATCGCCGCGTGCGCGATGGGCTGCGCGCTGCGTGCCCGATACCGCTGCCGGGGCATGCCTTTGCCGGCCCCGCACTGATGGCTGCTGCGGCGGCCGCATGGATGCTGCTGCCTCCGATTCCGGTCGGTGGCGCGAAAGCATCGTCATCTGGCAATCCTGAGGAGCTCGCCGCTGCGCGCGCAGCGGCCGCGGCTCGGCTCGAGCCCGTCGTGCGCCAGATCGAGTCGAACGATGCGCTTGCGAAGGCGCTCGGCATGGCTGAGCGGCAGGAGGGCGAACTTGTCGGAGCAGGAAAGGACGGCGAGTCTGCGGAGGCCGTGCGCAAGGAGGCTGCCCGCCGAATGACGGAGCTCACGCAGAGGCTCGACCAGCTCATGCAGTCGGAGCAGGCGCAGCAGCTTGATGCGCTGAAGGATGCGCTCAGCCGTGTGGAGCCCTCTGATGGTTCCCCCGTGCAGCAGCTCGCCGAGGCGCTCAAGAGAGGCGATGCGGCCACCGCCCGCCAGCAGCTCGAGCAGCTCGCGAAGCAGGCATCCGATCCGTCGCTTGACGCCGCAACGCGTGAGTCGCTGGCGAAGTCCCTCGAGCAGCTCGCGTCGCAGATCGAGAAGTCGGCTGCCAACCAGGACGCCCTCAAGAAGGCGCTCGAGCGCTCGGGCATGGATCCCGCGCTCGCCTCGAATCCTGCGGCGCTTGAGCAGGCGCTCGCGAAGTCCGACCAGCTCAACGATGCACAGAAGGAGAGCATCCGGCAGGCCGCGCGCGCGCAGCGCAGCGCCAACGAGTCGCTCGAGAAGCTGGCGAAGTCGATGGGCCAGTGTGCGGGCGAGTGCCGCAACCCGTCGGGAAGCAAGTCCGGCGGCCAGTCAGGATCGCAGGGACAGCCCTCGCAGGGGCAGGAGGGGTCCCAGTCCCAGTCCCAGTCCCAGTCAGGCGCGTCGTCGCTCGCGCAGGGAAACCAGATGCTGAGCGAGATGGAGCAGCTCGCGCAGATGATGCAGGATGCGCAGTCCGCGCGCTCGCAGTGCGCGGGCGGTGGGCAGGCGACTCAGCTTGCCAGCGGGAATCAGGCATCGCGCACTGGCCAGCCTGGCCAGGGACGAGGGCCTCAGGGCGGACCATCCAATGGCGGCAACACGCCGATGCAGGAGACGCCATTCGGCACCAAGAGCCGCAAGGAGAAGGTCGCCAACCAAGGCGGCGACGTCATCGCACGCCAGCTTGTCGATGCGCCCCCTGTGGTGGGCGAGAGCCGGGCGAAGCTCAAGCAGATCGCGCAGGAGATCTCGCGCGGCGTGGAGGAAGGCACTGGCGAGGATCCGGTGCCTCCGCATCTGCGTGAGGCGCACCGCCGCTACTTCGGCGAGATGCGGCGCCGCATCGAGCAGAAGACGGGTCCAGCATCGCCGTGATGCGGCGGATCTCGAGGGTTGCTGCAGCGCTCCTGCTGCTGCCGCTGGTGGCGCTTCCCGGTTGTGGGAATGGCGAACCTGAGGCTTCGGTGCCTGAAGGGCTACCGCCGCGCGAGGTCGTCGTGTACGTGTCGGCGGATGAGTCGATCGCGCGGCCGATCCTCACGGCGTTCGAGAGGGACACCGGCATCCGCGTGAGGGCGCGCTACGACACCGAGGCTTCAAAGGCCACGGCGCTCGCCGCGATGCTGAAGGCCGAACGCAATGCGCCGCGCGCAGATTGCCTGTGGTCGGGCGAGGCGCTCACGACGGCTGACCTCGCGGCGCAGGGCGTGCTCGCTCCACACCGTGGACAGCGCGCCGATCGCATCGCTGACGGATGCAGGGGCCAGTCGGGCCGCTGGTACGCGTTTGCGGCAAGGCCGCGCGTGCTTGTGTACCGGCCTTCCGTCACGGACCGCGCATCGCTCCCGAGTTCGTGGTCCGACGTCGCGCACGGCTCGTGGGCCGGCACGCTCGCGATGGCGGATCCGCGCTTTGGCACGACACGCGGTCACCTCATCGCGATGTCGATGCTGCCGGATGGGAAGGGCGCTGCGTGGATCGATGCGCTCGCGGACCGGTCGCCGCGCGTGCTCGCGGGCGGCAACGCCGCAGTGGTGGATGCGGTCTGGCGCGGTGAGGCCACCATCGGCATGACCGATGAGGATGATGTGCGCGCCGCACGTGCGCAAGGTGCAGATGTGGAGTGCATCGTGCTGCCCGTGATGGCGGAGGGGGATTTCGCCGAGGGAGCGATGGTCACGCCCGGCACGCTCGCGTGCGTGACCGGGGCGCCGCATCCCGACGAGGCCGCTGCATTCATCGAGTGGATGCTGGCGCCGCGCGTGGAGGCGTGGCTCGCCGCGAGCCGCTGGGGAAACTCGCCGATTGCGGACCCAGATGGTGCACGTGCGGCCGATGCGGCAGCCGACTGGCCCGAGGGCCTCGAGAAGGGTGACGAGTACCGGTGTGTGCCAACTGCCGGCGTTGCGATCATCGACTGGGACCGTGCCGCGCAGGAGGGCGATGCCCCGCTTGCGCGCTTCATGTCGCGGCTGCGCCAGGACCGTTGATGCGCACACTTGCGGCATGTGCGCTGCCGGTGCTTCTCGTCGCGTGCCCGTTGCTATGGAGCGCGGTGTCGTCCGCGCAGGCTCCGGTCGCTGACGAGGGCCGGCTGCCGCTGGCACAGCTTGCGGCCGGATGGCGGGGAACGCTCGTGTGGTGCGTGCCCGTCGCGCTGACGGCAGCGATGGTCGGATGGATTCCAGGACGGCTGCTGCATGCGCGCATCTGTGCGGGCCAGGGCATCGTCATGGCGGCGGCGATCGCGTGGATCGCGATGATGCCGCCCTACGCGATCTTCTACTGCGGATGGAGACTGTGCCGGCCAGGCACGTGGCTTGCCGACTGGGCTGCCGCTCATGGCCACGTGGGCTCATTGCGGTCAACGGTGCTTGCGCTTGCGCTTGTGAGCTGGCTGTGGCCGATTGCGTCGATCGTCGTGGCCGCGCTCGCGCCGCGGCATCGCGCCGATGCCGAGGAGGCAGGCCTGCTCGACCCCAGTGCGCCGCTCGACCGGATGCGTGCAGCATGGAGACGCGACTGGCCTGCGCTGGTCGTCGCATCGCTTGCGATGGTGGTGGCGCTGGTCGGCGAGACCACCGCCTTCGACGTTGCGCAGGTGGTGACTGCGTCGTCGGAGCTCCGGCTGCTCGATGCTGCGGGTGCAAGTCCATCAACGCTGTGGAGCGTCGCATCGGTGCCAAGTGCGGTCGCGCTCCCGCTCGTCGCGTGCGTTGTCTTTGGGTGGCGGTCGCTGTCGGCCCGACGGGGTCCTTCCGCGGGCATATCCGCCTCGGCGCACGCGCACCCGATGCAGCGAGGTGGTCAGACCTTTGGCATCGCGCTCCTCATTGCGCTCGTTGGAGGCGCACTGGTGGTGCCAGTGGCGCTCCTCGCCCTCGATGGGGCTAAGTCTGGTGCGTGGAGCGCGTTCGGATCTCTTCACGCCCGGGCAGCGCTGGGTGCGCTCGGTTCTGCCGCTCTCGGTGGGGCCATCGGCGCACTGGCAAGTGCGGTGGCTTGGGCGGCCGCCCTGCGTTCCCGCGCCACTGTGGCCGTGGTCGTGCCGGGGCTGCTGTGGGCAATCGGCGCATCGTTGCCTGGCGTGCTTCTCGCCAGCTCCTACGAGTCGATGTGGAACGGCAGCCGAGCGCTACGGCCGGTGTACGACTCCGTGCTTCTCGTGCCGATGGCGCAGGTGGCGCACGTGGGCCTTGCGTGCTGGATGCTCGGATGCTGGATGGCGGCGCGGCTCTCCCGCGAGGCGATCGATGTCGAGCGGCTGCATGGCTGCGGCGTGCGCGATCTCGTGCGCGCTCACTCGCCATCCATCGCGGCAGCGGCGATCGGTGGCGCTGCAATGACGGCGGCGCACTGCGTCGGCGAGACTGTCATCGCGTCGCGGCTTCTGCATCCGGGGGCAGAGCGGATCGCCCCGATGCTGATGAACGCGATTCACTACCAGGACCAGTCCGCAGTGCTCGCCGCACTGCCATGGACGAGCGCAGTGGTTGCGCTGCTGGCGGCCGTGGCCGTGGGCGGATGGTGGTGGATGTCGCGCGGATCAGGTGGCCGCGGCATGCGCGCGGGCGTGGCACCGCTCGCCGCGGCTCTGTGCGCACTGATTGTGGTGGGATGCGACGGTCGCCGCGACGGGCGATCCGATGCGCCTGCAGATTCGGCGGCTGCGTCCGACGCGGTCGAGTTCGACCCGCTCGATCGGGGCGGCGCAGGGTTCGGCGCGATGACAAGCGATGTCACAGTGTCTGCTGATGCACCGCCGCCGCTTGCGTGCGAGCAGGTGATCGGCATGCGCGGCCGGATGCCGGGCCGGCTCGACTATCCGCGCGCGGCAGATGTGGCGCCTAACGGAACGGTGGCCGTCATCGACAAGTCAGGTCGCGTGCAGCGGTTCGCGCAAGATGGCACGTTGATCGCCGGGTGGCGGATGCCGCGCACCGACAACGGCATGCCAACCGGCGTCACCATCGACCGTCACGGCAGGCTCTGGATCGCTGACACCCACGAGCATCGGGTCCTGGTCTGCGCGCCCGACGGCACGGAGCTCGGGTCCTTCGGCGGATACGGCCGTGGCGCGGGGCAGTTCGTCTACCCCACCGATGTGCTCATGCTTGAGGATGCGGACGCGGATCGTTGCGCGGTGGTCGTGAGCGAGTACGGAGGCAACGACCGGCTGCAGTGGTTCGATGTCACGTTCGGCGAGGACGGCGTCGCAGCCGAACCAGTGCGCGCAGTCGGGTCGCAGGGATCCGGAAAAGGTCAGTTCCTGCGCCCGCAGTCAATGTCCCGCATGCCTGACGGCACGATCGCTGTCGCGGATGCCTGCAACCACCGCATCGTCGTGCTGGGCGACGATGGCCAGTGGCGCTCAACGATCGGCGAGCCCGGACGTGAGCGCGGTCAGCTCTCGTATCCGTACGGCGTCCTTTCCACAGCATTAGGTCACGTGATCGTTGCCGAGTTCGGCAACAACCGGATCCAGTGCCTTGATGCTGAGGGCCGCGGACTGTGGGTGCGCGGCGGCGGTGGCCGGGAGACGGGGCGGCTCGTTGCGCCGTGGGCGATCGTCGGCGACCCTTCAGCACCGGTCATCGTCGATGCAGGCAACTGCAGGCTCATGCGAGTGCGCCTGCCGGGCGAGGGCGAGAGGTAGCCTCCACCACGCATGCTGCCGATCGGCTTCGAGCGACCGATTGCCTTGCTTCTGCTGCTGGCCCTGCCCGCGCTGTGGTGGGGTGCGTGGCGATGGCGGCACGCGACCGGCGTCGCACGCGCATGGACGGCGGCAACCGTGCGCTCCGTGCTGCTCCTGCTGCTCGCCGCAGCGCTCGCACAGCCGTCGATCATCAGGCGCGGCGAGGGCGTCACGCTGCTCGTCGTCGCCGACGTGAGCCGGTCGGTGCCGTCCGCGCTGGTCCAGCGGGTCGAGTCTGCGCTGCAGCAGGCTGTGGCAGAGCCGCCCAGCCGCGAGGACCGCGTAGGCGTGGTGACGGTCGCGCGCGAGGCGTCTGTCGCGGAGATCCCGCGCATTGGTGGCGAGGTGCACCTCGGCGGTCATGGCGGCGATGCGGAGGGCAGCGACCTTGCGGCAGGCGTTCGACGCGCGGTCGCGCTGCTTCCGGCGGACACGATGAACCGGATCCTGCTCGTGTCCGACGGCAACGAGACCGCGGGAAGCCTGCAGGAGGCGGCGGACCTCGCTGCGGCAAACGGCATCCCGATCGACGTGCTGCCGCTTGAGTATTCCCATCCGCGAGAGATCGTGATGGAGGCGCTGCGCGTGCCGGCACGTGCGCGGCTCGGGCAGGCGGCCACGATGCGGGTGCTGCTGCGAAGCCAGGGCGCGTGCGAGGGCACGCTCTACATCTGGCGCAACGACCAGCCGATCGATCTTGATGCCGACTCGCCGGGTGCAGGACGGCGCATCGCGCTGTCAGGGGGGCCGAACACGATTGAGGTGCCCATCGCGCTCGAGCTCGCGGGCGCGCAGCGCTTCCGTGCGGTGTTCGAGCCCGACCCGGCCTGCGGCGACGTGATCGTGGAGAACAACGCAGGGGCGGCAACCGCCTTCGTGGAGGGCGACGGACGAGTGCTTGTCGTCGACGACACGGGCGTCGAGAGCGCGTCGCTCGTCGAGGCGCTGCGGGCAGGGCGCATCGGCGTGGACGTGATCGCATCCGATGCGCTGGCTGGCGGCATCGCGGTGCTCTCGGGATATGACGCGGTCATCCTGAGCAACATCCCCCGGTACGCGGTCGACAACGCCACGGACCGCATGCTCAAGGCCTACGTGCATGACCTCGGCGGCGGACTCCTGATGACCGGCGGCGACCGTTCGTTCGGCGCGGGCGGATGGATCGACAGCGAGACGGCGAAGTCGATCCCGGTGAAGATGGATCCTCCCGCCACGCGTGAGCTTCCGCGTGGCGCGCTCGCGCTCGTGGTGCACTCTTGCGAGATGCCGCAAGGCAACTACTGGGGCCAGCAGGTGGCGATTGCCGGAATCGAGGCCCTCTCTCGCCTGGACTACATCGGCATCGTGGTCTTCGGGTTTGGCGGCGGCGGAAACGGTGCGCAGTGGGCGCACCCGATGCAGCTCGCCGGTGACAAGACCGCGGCGATCTCCGCGGCGCGCGGCATGGTGGTGGGCGACATGCAGGACTGGCAGGGCGCCCTCACGCTCGCCTACGAGGGACTGATGGGCGTGCGCGCCGGCCAGCGCCACGTGATCATGATCTCCGACGGCGATCCCGCGCCGCCCACGCAGGCTCTCCTCGACTCCTTCAAGTCCTCGCGCATCACCATCACGACGGTGATGGTGTACGGCCACGGCTCGGCGGCGGACTTCCAGAACATGCGTGCGATGGCCGAGCAGACCGGCGGCACCTTCTACAACATCACCGCCGCCACAGTGAAGAGCCTGCCGCGCATCTTCACGAAGGAGGCGACGATGGTGTCGCGCACGCTCGTGCTCGAGGGTGACTTCCAGCCCGAGGCGCGCGCGGACGTGGGGGGGCCGGTGTCGGTGTCGAACCCGCTGCCGCGCGTTGGCGGCTACATCGTCACCGTGCCACGCGAGGGGCTCGCGCAGATCCCAATCGTGAACGTCACGAGCGAGGGCACGGACCCGATCTTCGCGTACTGGAACCACGGCCTCGGGAAGTCGATTGCGTACACCAGCGATACGTCGGGCCGGTGGGGTGCGAACTGGATCGCGTGGCCCGGCTACCAGCCATTCTGGGAGCGCGCGGTGCGCTGGCTCATGCGGCCTCCTGCGCCATCCAACATCGCGATGCGCACGCGCACCGAAGGCGAGCAGGCGATCGTGGAGCTTGACGCAACGGATGCTGCCGGAGGGCTGGCCAACTTCCTCCGCACGGATGCGCGCATCGTGCGGCCCGATGGCACGGTTGCGCCGCTCTCGATGGAGCAGACGGGCCCCGGCCGGTACCAGGCGCGCTTCGATACCCCCGAGACGGGCTCGTACCTCGTTGACGTCGGGCTGCTTGATGGCCGTGGAACTCGCTCGGGCGGATCGGTGCAGGCGAGCGTCAGCGTGCCCTACGCACGTGAGTTCCGTGCGACTCGCGACAACGCTGCGTTGCTGCGCAGCGTCGCGGAACGCACGGGTGGCACGACGTACACGATCGCCGACCTCGCGACCGCGCAGCTGTTCGACCGTAGGGGCCTTGCGGTGCCGCAGGCGGTGCGGCGCATCTGGGATGTG
>QXGG01223206.1_pt1 | contig 20420 bp, 33 predicted proteins | sample 1982491 | NCBI WGS metagenome assembly QXGG01 (sample SAMN09924614, study PRJNA488089) | Wastewater metagenome, whole genome shotgun sequencing project. | isolation source: South African research farm wastewater | place: South Africa: Irene, Agricultural Research Council, Animal Production... | reverse complement strand
GTCACCTCCTCCCCGAACGCCTCGGCTATGTCCGGCGTGACCGGGGCCTGGAGCCTCAGGACGCGCCGCAGGGCAGGGAACGGCACGCCGCAGCGCCTGGCGAGCGCCTCAACGTCTGCGCCGAGCCCCATGAGCCTCCTCCCGAGCTCCCTGCCCGGGTGCATGCGCACGGCGAACTCGCTGTACTCCCTCTCCGCGTCCCTGTCACATATGCCCATGGCTTCGCTCCTCCTTTCTGGCTTTGGCTCTGGCTGCTGCGGCGCCCGCTGCGCCCCGTGTATTGGAATATAACGGGCGGACTGGCGAAGTAGACTGCGGCGGCTCAGGACTTCGCGACGTACATGGCCTCAGTGGCCGACGGCCCGGACTTCGCTTTGCTCGGGGCCGTCGTCACCATCCCCCTCAGCCTCACCTTCCTGAAGCCCTCGCTGAGGAGCGAGTCCGCCGCCTCGGTCTCCACGTCCGTGTAAATCCAGAGGCAGCCGGGGCAGGCCTTCCTCTTGGCGGAGAGCCAGTCCAGGAACTCTCGCTGGGAGAAGCCATGCCCGTACAGGCTGTTGTCGGCCGCCTCGTAGGGCGGGTCGAGGAAGACGACGGAGCCCTCCGGGACGCTGACGAGCCTGTAGTCCCCTGACGTGAGCTCGGCCGACTGCAGCCTGGCTCGCATCTCCTCCCAGTCCCCCTCGCCGATGACGGACCTCCTTTTGCCCCAGCCCTGGTTCATCCCGTTCGGGCCGAACCTCAGCATCGAGTTGATGCACATCGAGGAGAGGTAGATGAGGAGCAGGCCCGCCTCCGGGAGGCTGGCCCCTTCCTCGTTCCACCACTTCCTGAAGGAGTAGTAGGCCCCCTTGTCCGCCGTCACGTCCCCGAACCTGCCGTCGACGTAGCTGACGGCCTTCGCGTACTCGCCGTAGCCGAAGGCCCTGCAGGCCTGGTGCATCGACATGACGTGCGGGTCCGCGTCGTTCAGCAGCGCCCTCTCAGGGCGCACCGCCAGGCCATAGAACAGCGCGGCGCTCCCGCAGAACGGCTCGACCCAGACCCTCCCCCTATGCGCCTTCGCGCAGATTGCGCTGACCATGCCCGTCAGGTATCGCTTCGTCCCCGGGTAATTGAAAAGCCTCCTTGTCGCCGCCATTCCGCGCCTCCATCCGTGCGTTACGCCTTCGCCGTCAGGCTCAGCCTCCTCCTGCCGTCAGGCCCGACCGTCTCGGTGACCCTGACTCGCTCCCTGCTGAAGTCCCTCGCTGAGCCCCTGTAGTTCCTCTTGACCTCCGCCAGCGCGCCCTCCGGGGTGCCCAGCAGCTCCGCCTCCACCGTCACTTCGCCGGCCTTCGCCACAGCTCCAGCCCAGCGGGCCGGAGCGAGGCGGACCTCCTGAACGCGTCCTCTATCCTTGACATCCTCGTTCCCTCCTTTCGCCTTGCGCCCCTGGCCTCCCGCCAACCGGACGGGCGTTCGCCTGGGCGCCATTATGGGAATATAACGGGAGCCGGCCAGAAGTAAACCGAGGTCAGCAGAGCCTGCGTATCCCGTTCTCGGTGTACACGCCGAAGTGCCAGCCCCTCGCCTTGCAGAACGCCACCGCCGCCCTCCACTTGCACTGGTTCCTCCTGACGATGGCCGTCTCCTCAGCCAGCTTCGCCTGGCTCTTCCTCCTGGTCGCCTTCGGCATCACGGACTGGCTCTCGGGCTTGATCTCGATCAGCCACCTTATCGGCTTCCCGCCCTCGGTCACGTCGGCGATCTCGAAGAAGAGGTCAATCACGTACCTGTGCGTCTCGTTGCCCCTCGTCTCGTCGACGTAGCTGATGACGAAGTTCTCCGAGCCCCACCTCAGGATCTTGCCGTTCCTGTCCAGGGACATGAAGGCCTTGAGCTCCCACGACGACCTGAACACCGGCAGCGACGACCCGATGTACTTCCCCATGTTCTGCGGCCTGTAGACGCCGTGCCTCGTCTGACCCTGCTGCCCCATCACACCGCCCCCTCCTGTCCGGCTCATCTGTCGTACTCTATCCTCCACAATACGGTGTGCGCCGGGGCGTACCTGGCGATCGACTTCCTGACGGCCTCCTCGAACAGCGAGCGCAGCCAGGCCTTCATCTCCAGCGTCCTCCTCTGCCTCTCCCTGCTTTCTGCGGCCTCCTCCGCCGTCGCGCCAGGCGGATCCTCCGCGCAGACGAAGAAGCTGCAGCCCTTGAGGCGCTCGGCGTACCCCTCGGCGGTGAGGCCCTCCGATGGCCTGCCGAGGGCGCTCGGGCCCTCGACCACCCCGAACCTCGACCTCGCGAACGCGGCGCTCAGGCCGGACATGTCCGTCAGCCCGTAGCCCCTCCTCAGCTCGCTGACCATCTCGTCGTAGGTGTAGGTCTCGTACGCGAGCCCCGAGTTCCTGACGTTGAGCGAGAAGACGTTCGACTTGCGGAAGTCCGTCTCCCTGTAGTAGTGCTGCCCCCTGACGACGTCGACGAACTTCGCGCCGCCGGCCATCCTCAGCGCGGAGACGTACGCCTCGGCCCTCTTGGCGGCTTGCTGCCCGTAGGCGTATATGGCGCCGCCGGCGTCAGTGAAGCTGACGGACGCGGAGCCGGAGCGTGAGCGTCGCCTTCCCGGTGGCGTCGAGCCCGTCCAGCAAAGCCCCGAAGGGGGAGACGTAGAGCGGCGCGTTGAGCCTCGCGTTCAGGGCGCCCAGCTCCGCCCCGCCTGGGGAGACCGGCCTTATCCCGGCGGCCTCGAGCATCCCGGCGAGCCCGGCGAGCGTGCCCCTGCTGAAGACCATGACTTCGCCGGCCCCGCAGGCTGAGCAGGCTCCCCAGCATGGCCGACAGCGCCTCGCCCGGGTCATCCGAGAGCGACGCCAGGTGGCCGCTGAGGGCAGGCCCGCCGTAGAGCATCGCCGCGGAGAGCCCGGCGGCGCTGAGGAGCCTCACGTCCACCGGTGTCCTGTACTGGTATTCGGCGCAGAGGTCGTTCCTCGCGCTCCTGAACGCGTCGAAGTATCGCCTGGACCCGAACACCGCCCCGGCCTTCGCCATGCGGTTGTCTCGCCCGAACATGTCCATGTACGGCGCGAGATAGTCCTGCCTCTTCCCGGCGAGCCTGGCGGGGGACTGGGACGCCTCCTGGGCGAGCTGCGCGTCCGCGCTCTGGGAGAATTCGGCGAACGCCTCGGCGTCGGCCCTCTCGAGCAGGCCAAACAGGTCCTGCGCGTCGCAGAGGTGGACGCCAGGCGCGTACACGCCCTCGTCCGCCAGCCTCCTGAGCACCGCGTTCCCCTGCTGGCCGTCCGGCCTGACGCTGCACGCCTCCAGCGCCTGCATGAACTGCGCCAGGAGCGCGTCGGAGTACTTCTCCCCCGCCTGCGCCATGGCCTCGGCCTTCGAGCTGACGAGCGCGAGCGCCCCCTCCTCGAAGGCCCTGAACGCTGACGTGACCCTGCCGGCCGCCTTCGCCCCGTCCGCGCTGGCCGACGAGAGCGTGGCCATAGTGGCATCCAGCTCGCCGTCGAACGCGCTGAACTGCGCGCGCAGCCTCTCGCCGAACGCGGAGAGGCTGAGGAAGACCCTGTCCCTGGAGAGGTCGACCGAATACTCCCTGCGCATGTAGGCCTTCAGGGCCTCGGCCATCCACTTCCCCTTGGCCGGGCTGTCGGCCTCGGAGTAGAAGAGCCTCTCGGCCGATTCCCTGGTGAAGTTCGGGAACCTCCCCATGAACAGCTGCACCAGGTCGCCGGTGATCGGCCCCCTGCGGCTGAGCCCGAGCGCGTCCATCAGGCTCTCGTCGCCCTCGATGAACCTGCCGGAGACGTCCCTCATGTCCGCCCCCCTGACGGCGGCGGCCATCGCGTCCACGACCACGGCCTGGTAGGACCTGAACGCCTTGGCGATGATGTTGTGCGTCAGCCTGTAGTCCATTGGCCCGGCTGTGCCCTCGCCCTCCTGGCTGAACACGGTGTAGTCGTGGCAGAGCTCCGGGCTCTTCAGGCCCTTGAGCGAGAAGCAGTTCACGGACAGGTCCTCGCCCCCGTCCGACAGCTGGACGGAGCGCATGGACTGCGGGCTGCGCGACCAGTCGGCGTTCTCCAGGAGGCCCACTGGGGTCAGGAGCCTGAAGAGGCACGCCTTGGGGATGTGGCCGAAGATATACCCGAAGATCCAGTCGGCCTTGCCGGCCACGCCGCCTCTTCGCCGCCTCCAGTGCCTCCTCCTTCGCCATGCCGGGCCTCCTGCGCCTCCCTCGTGAGCTTCTCCAGCAGCGCGAGGAGGAGGTTGCCGACCAGGACGGAGTCATACCCCTCGCTGGCCATGGCCATGTCCCCGCTCCTGAAGAGGAAGCGGCCCTTCTCCTGCTCCAGGCCCAGCTCGGCGACCAGGGCGTCAATCGCGCCGGCGCCAGTCAGCCTGATTGAGTCGAGCCCGCTGAGCGCGGAGCCGTCCAGCGCGTAGACCGGGGCGGACTTGCGCTCCACGCAGTGCGACGCGCTGAAGAGGCCGCTCCCGTAGGCTGAGGAGACGTAGCCCTCCAGCGCCTCCTCGGCCTCTGGGCGGCCGGCGAACTGCCTGATGCGGTATGCGCCAACCTCCCCGCTGCCCCAGTCGCCGCCGGAGCAGGTAGGCCTTCTGGCCCCTCTGGACGACCTTGAGCGCGCCCTCCAGCTCGATGGGGAGGAGGCTGCAGTACGTGTCGCTGCTGGCGCCGCTGGGCTTCGCCTCGTCCGCCGCGTCCCTGTCGACGGACTGCTGCAGCATGGAGATGAAGCCTGAGGTGAAGTAGTTGTTCAGCCTCATGCTCCTCACCCCCTTCATCAGGTAGTGCCCGCTGGCCGGCGCCGGCGCGTACTCGACGCCTATCTCGCCGCCTGAGGCCGTTGCGCGCGGCGAAGACGGCCGTGCCCATGGCGCCGCTAGTCTGCTCGGCCTGGAAGACGCGCAGCGTGTCCCCGGCGGCAAACGACTTCAGATGTAGTCTCCCGTCACTCATAAGTCAAACAGATTCCGTTGGGCCTATTTACGCGCAGACGGAAGAAGGGCCAGGCCTTTTAGGCCTGGCCCTTCCCCTCCCCTCCCCGCCGGCGGGGCTCACCTGTGCGTGTCGATGAGGCCGTACTTGGCGATCAGGCCCCTCGCCTCGTCAGGCGTCAGGGCGGCGACCGCCCTCCTGAGCATGTCGTAGTCCTCAGTCCCCATGTCCTCGAATCTGGCGTCCGGCATGCGCTCCTTCATCACCGCGTCCTCCAGGCTCACCCTCCATCGCCACGCGTCCTTGTCGTCGACCTTCAGCTCGCTGAGGAGCCTGTCAGTGAAGATGCCGATGTAGTCCCAGTCGAACTCGGCGTGCCCGATGATCTCCCCCTTCGCTCGCTCAAGCTGCGCCGCCGTCAGGACCCACCCGGAGAACACCTCCGTTCGCGTCTCCTTCGGCGCGTCGGCCAGCGCCTCCGGCCCGTCGCCGAGGTGCGCAAGGCCCCACATGAAGAGGTTCTCCGGCTTCCCGCCCTTGCCGATCCACTGGCTCCTCACCACCTTCACCTTCCCCAGCAGGCTCGCCCAGCCGGTGAAGTAGTACTGGTGCTCGTCCCTGCTCCTGCACCTGAAGGAGTTGGCCGTGCACGAGAGGGCCTTCAGGCTGTTCTCGTTCAGGCAGAACGTCAGGAATCGCCTCGCGTTGGCCAGGTGCGGCGTCAGCCATTCGGCCAGCGTGTTGTCCCTCCATTCGATGGCCTTGTACAGCGCGCCGCTGCCGTTGTCCGGGTCCATGTTGAACGCCAGCCACCTCCAGGCCCTGTAGGCCCAGTAGGCCGGGCCGACCGCTCGCCCGCGGTTCGGCACAAGCCACCTCATCTTGAGCGCGTGCCACCAGTAGTTCCCCTTGTTGACTTTGCCCATCTCAGCCTCCTATGCTGGAACCAGCCCTCATTCCCATCCGCCCTGCTTGAGCCCGTCAAGGTACTGCATGTGGCGGCTGCACGCCACCAGAAAGGACCCGCGCAGGTCCGGGTCTCGCAGGTCATAGCAGCGCCTGCCGCAGGCGCACCAGCTGAACTCGACCGCCGGGAAGGCCGTCTGGCCGACTTTCGCCTTAGTGAGGCGGGCGTACGGCACCCCGGCGAATATCGCCCTGTCGAAGAGCCTCTCGAACTTCGGCCCGTCGAACGACCTGTACACGGCCTTGAGCCCGCTCCCTCCGGCCACGTCCGACTCGCCGAGGATCTCGGACGCGTCGAAGTCGGTGCGGTAGGCGCCGGCTTGGCGCAGGATGCCGTCGGCCGTCTCGCCCCAGGCGGACAGCGCGCCGGCCATGCGCCCCATCGGGCCCGACGCGTCGCTGTAGCCTTCGTCCAGCCCGATGCAACGGAAGAGCTCCCTGGCGATTTCCGTCAGCTCCGCCGCCATGTCCGTCGCCGCGCTGTGGAGCCCGTCGTCATGGTACGTCTGCCCGTCGTAGAGCAGGCGCATCGCGTAGTGCGTCACCTCGTTGATCGGGGCGATGGCGTCGCCGATGAAGCCCATCAGGCGGCGGTGGGCCATCTCCAGCCTGCACTGGTCGGAGAGGAGCATCCCCACCGGGAGGCGGCCATCCCCGGGGCCAGGGGAGAACGTGAGGAACGGGACCACCTCGTTGTAGTCCTGCACATGGCATTCGACCTCGACGTACGCCAGCCCGTGTGAGGCCGCGTCCTGGAGGCACGCCTTCAGCTCCTGGACCGCCGTGGCCGGGCCAAACGACCCCGCCCACCCGTACCTCAGCTCGGTTGCGCCCCTGATTGTGTCACTGACATGAAACCCGTCCGTATCCGCCATGCGTATGCCCCTTTTCCCCTGATTGCCCTGTCACCCACGGATAGCCCCGCCGTTCAGCCTCATGAAGGCCGGGAAGCCCTCATGCGCCTCGTCGGAGCGGGCGATCCTCAGCCTGCACACCCTGCCGTAGAGCGGCATCCTCCAGTTGCGCTCCTCGCAGAAGCGCCTCGCCTCCTGGTACGGCACGTTGTCCAGCACCGTCTCGGCATAGCACATGCGCTCCGCCACAACTGACTCCTGCACGATGATCGGCTTCACGGCTCCGCCTCCTTTACGCCAGCGCCTGAAGGCTGATCCCGGCGTCAATGTACTTCCTCAGCAGCCTCTCCCCGAAGGCCTTGACGAACTCCGCGGAGGAGCTCGACCTGAACGTGGCCACATGCGCGTCGGCGTCGACGTCGACCAGCTCGACGCTGACCCCGTTCGACTCGAGCTCGGGGATGATGAACTCGTCGAACATCTCCGCGACCCTGTGCTTCACCTGGACGGACAGCGGCACCTTCATCACGCGCTTCAGGTCGGCCGTCAGCGCCTTCCCGCCGTCGAGGAGCTCGAGCTGCTCGCCAGCGCCCCTCAGCGCCTCCCTCAGCGCGTTCACCGCCATCACCGCGCAGTGCGCCTTCGTCTCCGGGAGGCCGCCGAGCGCGCTGGCGACGTCGCCGCCGGAGATCGCCTTGGCCTGCTCGAGCGTCGCCCCCTTCGCGAGCTCCGCCGCCATGTCCGCGCACGCGATGGAGAAGACGCACCCGTACGTCTGGTATTTCGCGTCCGCCACTTTCCCGTCCGCCAGGCGGACGAACATCTTCACGGTGTCGCCGCAGATGGCGTTGCCGACCTCCCCGACTCCGTCCGGGCTCTCCATCGCCCCGAGGTTCTTCGGCGATATGAAATGGTCCCTCACCTTCTCAGTGTATGCCGCCATCCTGGCGCCTCCTCTGCCCTCTGTGGCTCTCGCCTGGCCATGAAAACGCGGCCCGCCTTGCGGCAGGCCGCCCTCCCTCTCCCCGTGCCCCGCCGCCGCCGTCAGTTCTGCGAGTTCCTGAGGGCCTTGGCGATCTGGAAGAAGTCAGTGTAGAAGATCGCGCTGGTCTGCCCGCAGCGCGGGCACGCGTCGCCGCCGTAGGGGTTCTTGCCCTTCTGGTCGCACCAGGGGCAGTAGACCTTACCGCAGAAGTTGCACACCGCAAAGCTACCGGGATCCTCTTTACCGCAGTTCGGGCAATTCATAGCAGTTCTCCTGTTCCTTTCAGCTCTTCAGTTCAACCGGCTGGGGCCAGTCCCCAATCGGAGCCCAACCCCTATTGGCCACTTAAAAGATGCGGCTGCAGTCGCCCAGCCGTCAGGCCTGTATCCCGACCCCTGCGCCCCACACCAGGGCGTAGTCCCCGTACGGGGAGCAGCAGACGCGCCAGTCGAACTCGCCGCCCGCCAGGGCTTTGACCTCACTGAAGATCGACCACGAGTCCTTGCCCGCCCGGCGGTCGGCGAAGAGCCTGACCGCGCGCTTCCTCTTCAGGACCTGCGTGCGCCGCGCCGACGCGATTTCGGCCTCTCTGCCGTTTATCTTGAGCTTGACCATCTTAGGTTCTCCTTTGCTTTGCTTCAGCTTTGCCGTATCAGAATATAACGGGCGGCGGCGAAAGGTAAACCGGCCGGCGGTCACTTTCCGCTGCGCCAGGCGCTGAAGCACTGCTGGATGTCAGGCATGCTGCGCTCAAGGATTCGCCTCATCTCGGCGAAGTCCTCCTCGAAGGCGCCGTCATGCGTGAGGGATGCCCTGGCCCTCTCCAGGAAATCCCCATAGCCCTCGCCTGGCGCCCAGCACAGCGGGGCGTCTCCGGCCCTCCACGCCTCGATCCTCCCCTCCACCGAGGGGAAGATGTACCATCTGGAGTAGCCCCACCTGCTGTAGCTCATCCTGTGCTCCTGCGCCTGGGCGCATCTGAAAGAGAAATGGCAGCCCGGTCGGGGCACGATCCCGAAAACGCGGTTTAGGAAACCGCCAGTTTATCCGATTAGCTTACCGGGCCATTGAGTCAACGCCATCGTCGTCCGGAGGGCAAGGCGCAGACGCCCCGCCAGGCCGCCTTATGCGGCCCACGCTGGCCCTCCGTCGGAGTCAGGACCCTATACTGTAGGGGGAGAAAGAGCTGGCAGCCCGGTCGGGGCACGATCCCGAAAATGCGGTTTAGGAAACCGCCAGTTTATCCGATTAGCTTACCGGGCCGCTCTGAAATTCGCCTGGCGCATGCCCCCTCTGGAGGGGGAGCTGAAATGGTAGGGGATGATAGAGTCGAACTATCGTCTGGGGCTTATAAGACTCCGGTCCTGACCGTTGAACGAATCCCCCGAAAAGGCGGCGCCCCGCCTTGGCTCACTCGCGGTTGAGCTCGATGAACTCGACCGCCTCAAGCAGGGCGTCGACGTGGACGTCGTCCCTGCCGCCTGGCGACGCCAGATGGAGCCTCAGCGACTCGCCAAGTCGCGTGAGCTCGTCGTCCGTGAAGCTGTCAAGGAATGAGCAGAGCTTCAGCTCAAGCGTCTTTGTGACTGGCGGCATGCGTTCTCCAGATGTCTCGATCCTGATCATCTCCAGGCGTCCTTTGGGCAGGGGATAAGGTTTGCTGTTTCCGTCGTACAGGAATATAACCGGAAGTCCGGCAAAGTAGACCGGCAAGGCAGGCTTTTTCCTCATGGCTGGCCTGGCCTTGCCGGCCCCGCCTGGCCTATTCGCCGAGCAGGGTGAGGGCGATGGCGCCGTCCTTGAGGAGCGAGCACTTGACCGCGTCGCCGTCAGTGAAGGCCGGGCTGACGCAGAACTGGGCCTGGCCGTTGCAGTTGAGGTGGACGACGCGGGCGCCCTCGTGCTCAGCGGACTTGTCGCCGAAGAGCACAGTGGCCTTGCCCTCGCCCTTGATGACGGTCAGGGCGCCGAACTTGTGCCTCTTGGACTTGAGCGTGCCGTTGATGCCCTCGGCCAGCTCGATGATGTGGAGGGGGATCGTCACGCGGTTCTGCGAGCCGACCCAGATCTCGTCAGTGGCCTCGGGCGCCCCTTCAGGGGCGGCGGGCTTGCGGACGGGGACAGGGGCATGGGCCTCCTCCTTGGCCTTGCAGGCGCCTTCCCCGCACTTGTGGCCGCACTCGCCGCTGTCCTGGCACTTGCAGCCCGTGCCCTGCGCCTCTCCGTTGGCGGAGAGGGCCCATCCGCTGACGGCGCCGGCGCCGCCGCACGCGTCCTCAATGATTCGAAGCGCGACAGACTCAGCGACCTGGAACTCCTCCGCAATCGCCTTCACCTGCGCCGCAATGGCCTTCATCGCCTTCACTGTGCTCTTGTTGCCGCTGTCCTGCATCTTCACCGTTCCTTCTTGTCTGGGGGTTTGGGGGTTGCGCCGGAATACGGCGGGGTCTCCCGCCGGGCGGGTCGGCCTGGCCTCACCGGAGGCGCGCCGTCCGCCGTGCGCGTATCAGAATATAACGGGCGATACGCCGGAGTAAACTGCCGGAAGCCGGAAAAGCAGAAAAAGGACAAAAAAGAGAAGCGGAAAAGGGAAGGCGGGAAGGGAGAAAAAGGAAGAAGCCCCCAGGGCGAAAGCCCTGGGGGCCGGGTTCGGAACAAATGATGGACCGATTCAGAGAAACTGCGCGCACTGCACGGCTGCGCCGGATCGCCCTACGGGCGGAGCGGCATGGCGAAGGCTGGCGGAAGCCGCCCTCATCTCCTGCCGCCCTCCGGATCCAGCGCATCCAGCGCAGGCTGGACGACCATGGAGCTGACCATATCCATGAAGTCATCCTTCACGGCGTCCATGGTCAGAGTCGGCTTGAGCTCGTCGGAGACGAGCTGCGTCATGGTGCCGTCGGGGTTCCTCCTCCAGCAGAAGTGCCTCGGCGACGCGTAGTCGTCCCTGGACCTCTGGATCGGCTCCCCGCGGTACTCATGGCCCTTCGACGAGACGTGGAGGAAGAAGAGGCCCCATTCGTCCTCTGAGCGGCGTATGCCGCTATTCGCCACCCATTCAGGGAAGCCGTCGAGATCCTGATAGACTGGCATGTCGGCGAAGCCGACGAAATACCAGTGGTCTCGCCATACGCCCTGATTGCGCAGCGTCAGCGCTGTGTTCAGCGCGATGTAGTTCGCGCTGGGGTACGCCCTGAAAAGGCATGCGGCCACATTCTCGACGTCCGTCTTGGCCTGGGCCTGGGCCTCCGTCTCTCCGTCAGCCGGCTTCATCTCGGCGGTCTCCCTCCTTGGGCTGTTGGTGCAGTTGCGCTGGAGCCAGGGGCCGTAGTCGAAACGGCGTCTGGGCATTACAGGTGCCCCGTTTTTCCGTTAAACTAACCTGGCGCCTACAGAAAGGCATGCCTGGAGCCATGGGCCGTAGTCGAAACGGCGTCTGGGCATTACGGGTGCCCCGTTTTTCCGTTAAACTAACATGGCTTTAGGCGAAACTCAAGGCTGCGGACAAGGCCGCAGCCATTCCCTACAATATAATGCGGAACGCCGGAGGATAAACTGCGGCCGGCGCAGAAGTCACTGCCTCCTGCCGCCTCCTCCTCGCCAGCTTCAGGCAGGCCATGGCCTCGTCGCAGCGCTGCCTGGCCGTCGCCGCGTACTCGGGCATGCGCTTCTCCTCGGCCTTGCAGTCAGGGCAGATGACGTCGTCGTTGAAGAACGACAGCCCCCTCGCGCCGAGGCGCCTGCCGCACCTCGCGCAGGCCACTGTGGCCGCCATGGCTTTCCAGACCTCCATGCCGCCTTCGGCGTCCGCCGCGCCGTCGTCACTCTGCATGGCCGGCCTTCCTTGGCTTCCTGGGCGCCCTTGCGGGCCTCCCCTTCCCCTTGCGCCCTCTGGGCGCACTGGACGACAGCCTCGTGAGAGCCTCCTCGATCAGGTGCTCCTGGAGGTACGCGATCGCCTCCTCGTTCTCCGGGGTGAATGGGACGCCCCTGCTCTCGAACACGGCCTTCACCGCGTGCAGGCACTCGTGGGCCAGGACGCCGACCGCCCTGACGCGGTCGGACTTCAGCCTCCTCCTGAAGTCCCTGAGCGCGATGACCACATAGCCGTCCTTGCCGACGTCGGCGAGGCTGACTGTGAAGCCGTCTGCGGACGCCACGGCGTCCTCGACGCCGAGGAGGTCACACTGGAGGTCACCGCTGGCCCACTCCCCCACCTTCGACGTGTCGCCCACGAAGAGCTCCAGGAGCGCGTTGAAGACCGGGACCTCAATCTCGATGACGTCATACGCGCCGTCACTGCTCTTCGTCTTCGTCTCGCCTGCGCGCCCTCTCTCCATTCAGCCTCTCCTTAAGGTAGCTCTCCGCCGCACGGTACATCTCCAGGTCCCTCTTGGCCTTGGCCAGTCTGGCCAGCTCCAGGAAGGCCCTCTCCTCGTCACTGCGCGCCTGCTGCGCTATCGCCTGATCATACGCGGCTACGGTAATCACTGATCATCTCCTTTCGCACTCTGACGAAAACCTGATCATCCAGCTTCAGGACTGCGCTCTGCCAGTCGTTCGACACGACCTCGCAGTAGAAGTCCCCCTCGCCATGGAAGCACCAGTCAGTGGGGTTCGCGAGCATGCCGTTGACCCCGCTGAAGTCCTCAACGGCGCAGCCGCCCTCGAAGGCGGCGAAGCGCTGGTCGAGGAGGTCGACGAGGACCTTCCCGGGCGGCTCCGTGAAGGGCCACCTGAAGCAGCCCGAGAACCTCCCCTGCCCCACTCTCCTGATCGCGTCATAGCATCGCCATTTGAGCCCGCTGCGCATCGTCCAGCCTCCTCATGCCCTGCCGCCTGTGTGGCGGCGGTAGTCGTACTTGGCGCAGAACCCCTGGTCGGCCTTCTCCATCGGGTTGACGACGAAGAAGCCGAACTGCCAGAGCTCGCAGAATTCGCCGCTGTCGCTCAGCGCGTACGCCGCGACGCCCGGGGAGTCCGGGCGGTCACGGAAGATGACGGTCGCTCGCTCGCCTGTCTTGGTGTTCTGGATCCTGTCGAACTCCCAGATCCTGCCACCGTTCGAGTCCAGGAACTGCGTCGCCCTTCTCTGCTGCATGGCCATTCTTTCTGCCCTCCTTCCTTCACTCGGCCGCCTCGGCCTCACCCCAATCGTCCGCCTCGCCCCAGGTGAATGACTCAGGGCGGAACCCGAAGCGCCTGTAGAGCGCGTCCGCGACGTCGGCGTCCTTAGGCCCCAGGGTCAGGCGCGAAAGCAGCTCCCCCCTGTCCGGCCTATAGAAGAGCGCATCCGGATTCTCAGGGGCAGGCTGCTCCACCTGGACGGTCGCCTCGTCTGGGAGGCCGAGCATCTCCTTGATGCAGTAGTACTCCCCTGGGAGATCGTCAGGAAGGCCGCCGGCCTCGTCCTCAATCTGCCATCTCTGGATCAGCGCTTTGACTTTCACGGTGTCACCCTCCTCAAGTCCGAAATTCAGAATCAGAACACAGCGGCAATCGGCCTGGCGAAGGCGGCGCCACCGCCTCCAGAGGGAGGGCCGAAACCCTCTCCTCCCCCGGCGGCGCGCCTTCGCCGGTCAGAGCCCGGCGAGCTCGGCCAGCTCGTCGCCCACGATGGGCCTCATGCCTTCGCCGAAGGCCTCCAGGCGCGTCTCGCTGACGGTCAGCTCCCTCTCCCCCCGGAACCACTCCGCCGTCTCGGCGGGCGTCGCCATGCGGAGGCCGCCAGGCTGGCACGGGACCAGGAACGCCGTGGCGCAGACGCGTCCCCCCTCTACTGACACGGCCCTGTCCCTGCCGTAGCTCGCCAGGAACGACCGGATCTCCTCGCGCAAGGCCTCCCTGCTCCCCAGGCCATCCACCCAAATAGTCCTGGCGCAGCCGGTGCCAGGCTCCTCCGCCGCTGGCCTGCTCTCCTTATGCGCCCATCCGGAGACAGCCACCACATACGCACAGTCCGTCAGCATCATAGCCTCCTTTTTGCCTTGCCTCGCTTCACTTTCGCCTCTTCTCTGGCCTCTTGGCGTCACCCCTGGGGCTTCTAGAAGCCCTTCTGGACAAGGATGACCCACATGCCGGCGTCCCTGTCGTAGTACCTCAGGCGCGATCTGGCACGCCCCTCCGGCTCCGGGTAGTCCGGGGCGTTCGCCCCGACCCACTCCGCGAACTTCGGGAAGTCCATGGAGCGGATCACCGCGCCGGACTTGGTGATGCCCGAGTACCCGGTGTGGAAGCCGCCAAGGGCCTCGACCCCGGCCTTCTCCAGGATGTCCCCGACGTGGAAGATGGGGTCTACGCGCCAGTCGTCGTCCCCGTCGATGATGACAATCCCTTCGCCATAGGCCTTGTACGTGGCCTCAATCTTCTTCGCCTCACGTTCAGTCGGCGCGACCAGCGCCTTGTCAGTCAGCCCCATTGCGGCTCCTCCATCTGTAGTCCCATGCCTGGATGCGGCGGGCGCACGGCGCCGTGGCTGGTGCGCCCGGATTGGCCCCGTCAGGCCTCTTCGTCCTCGTCGAGGTCCTCGTCGGGGTCGTCACCGTCCTCATCCTCGTCCTCGTCCTCATCGTCCTCGTCCTTGAGGCCGACAAGGTCCAGACACCACTCCGGTTCGAACCAGAGGAGGTCGTTCAGCTCCGTCTCCTCAATCCCGGTGGGGTAGTGCTCCTCAAGGGCGTCGAGGAACGCCTCGCCCTTGCCGGCGTCGCAGATCGTCTCCTTCGTGCGGGTGGCGCCAGACCAAGTCTCAAAGTCGCTGAGGTCAGTGATTTCCTGGATAATCTTCATTGTGCTCTCCTAATCGGTTTCGGTTATCGGTTTGTCCGTATCAGAATATAACGGTGCGCCCAGAAAAGTAAACTCAGTTATTTACCGCCTGGGCCGGCTTTTCGCCTCCAGCGCCTTCGGCCACTTCACGGAGCTCGCCGTCGCCCAGGGGGGCCAGGCGATAGACGGCCATCCTGCGCGTGACGCCGCAGAGCGGGAGCTGGCCCTTCTGCCAGCGGCTGACCTCATCCTCGGTCGGCTGCTCCCATCCCCCGTCAACGGGCTTCAGCAGCTGGGGGCCACTGACGATGCGCCCGTCGGCCACGGTGGCCTGTCCGTACTCGACGGCGAACCTGCGCACGGCCTCGCCCACGTCACTGACGGCCTTCTCGCAGAGCGCTGACTCCGACTTTGTCCCATGCACCTCCCCGTGGCCAGGACTGCTCAACCACGAGCTCTCAGTAATGACGACATAATGGCTCTCCATTTGCCTCCCCATGCTTCAAGGTTATCGGTTACCATCCAAAAACGCCCAGGCCCGTCACACCAGCGGCGGCGACTCCGGCGACTCGCTGTAGGCCACGCCATGGCCAAGCGTGACCCTGAAGTGCCGGCGAGGCGTCGGCCCGGCCTCAGGGCCTGCCGAGTCCGCTAGCCGGATGAGGATTGAGGGCTGGCAGCCGTCTTCCTCCTCCCAGACGAAGTCACGCCTGACGCCAGGGCACAGGGCCGCAATCGCGGCCTCCAGGGCCGCAGCCTCCCTCAGGGCGTCCTGGAGGAGCTCGACCTGGCCCCATTCGACCATCCGGTCATGGGCGCTGTGGGCGACGAAGGCCTTCAGGTCGCCGAGTGAAGTGAATGTTCTGTCAGCCATACTCATATCCGCCTTTTTCCCTCAGTCAAGGGGCCCGCCCGTAGGGCAGGCGGGCCCCCGGTGGGGCCTAGCCTTACGCCTTCGCCCCGTTGGCGAGGCGGGCGACGGCGTCGCCCAGTGCGCCCTCATTCACGCCCTTCAGCTCATAGACCGTCATCTCGTATGTGACCGACCAGAGCTCAAGCATCTCCCCCTTCCAGGCCCTGATTTCCGCAGGGGTCGGCGTGTCCCAGCCGAGGTCATCGGACCACTTCATCAGGTGGGAGACGATGACCCGGTCGCCGTCGACGTCGATCTGCCCGTCGGCGCCGCCGAACATATTGGCGAACTTGCGGATGGCGCCGTCGAGGTCACGGGTGACTTCACTGCCGATGTGCGCCCGGCTGTAGGTGGAGGGGTCCTCGCCCTTCATGTAGTTGTCCTTGCACGAAATCTCAGCCATAGTGATGTAGTAGCGGCTCATGGCGGTCATCTCCGTTTTGTCTGTTGGCTATCGGCCAGCCTCACCTGTCGGCCGGCCCGTATCATAATATAACGGGAGGCTGGCGGAAGTATACTCACTTTGGGCCACAGAAATCGCCTTGTCACTCCCCGTCATGGTGGTCGTAGACCCTCCACCCAGGGCCGACGCCCGTGGCGTTGGGGAAGACGTTACGGATGCCCTTTGACGGGTCCCATTCGCCTTCGAACCTGACGTTAAGGCACCATTCGAAGCCGGCGCCGATTGAGGTGACCTTCAGCCTGTCCAGGCCGAGGTCGTCTGTGCAGGTGGCCCGGCGCCGGTGGCGACCCTGACGCCGTCGCCAATCGCCGTGAGGCTGTGGCAGCCACGGAACATGTATCCGGCGTCCGCCACACTCTGGGCGCTGAAGCCGTCCGGCAGCCTAGAGAGGCTGGAGCAGCCGTAGAACATGCACCTGGCGTCCGTCGCCTTCGGGACACTGAAGCCGGCCGGGAGCGCCTTGAGGCTGGCGCAGCCGGAGAACATGCTGCCGGCGTCCGTCACGTCCGGGCAGCTGAAGCTGTCCGGGAGCGAGGAGAGGCTGGAGCAATATGCGAACATGCCCTGGCGTCCGTCACGCCCTGGGCGCTGAAGCCCTCAGGGAGCGCCGTGAGGCTAGAGTCGCCATAGAACATGCCGTAGGCGTCCGCCGCCGCTGGCGCTGAGGGTGTGGCGTGGCCACTGAACTTGAGCTTGAGCATATCTGATGTGACCTCCGTTCTGTGTGGTGTGGCTAATGGTGTGGCTGGCGCCTGGGGACTGGGGACTGGGGCAACGCCTATGGCTTAGGCCTGGCGGAGAGGAGCGCCTGGTCCAGGAGACCCTCGGCCCCGTCGAGCCGGCCCAGCGCGTAGGCCTCCATCCTCCACTCCACCAGGAAGAGGCTCCTCTCGCCCGCCCTCCACTGGCTGAGCTCATGCCCGGTAGGCTCGCGCCAGCCGCCGCGCTTGGCGGCCGCCATCACCCGGCTGACGAAGACGGCCGAGCCCTGGCGGCGCACAGTGGCGTCAGGCGCGCCGAACTCGCGGATGAACGTGCGCACGGCCGCACCCAGGTCGCTGACCGCCTCCCCGCAGACCCTGACCTCCCCCCATGAGCCCGGCTCCTCCCTGCGCCCGCCGTCAATGACGCACGAGCCCTCAACTGTGGTGACGTAATACGGCGTCTCCACGTTCGCGTCAGCCAGTCTGCCCAGCATGCCCAGAACCCCCTTCGCGCGTCCGCGCCTGATTCCCTGATTCCTTCCTGATTCCTTCCTGGTTTCGCCCTTAGGCGAGGCCGGCGACCCTGACTGCGCCGTAGGCGCCGCCGTAGGCCCAGCGCTTCGGCCGGCCGGAGGGCGTGCCGTCGTCCGAGAAGAAGTAGAGCCCGCAGCCGGCGTCGCCCGGGTCAGCGCAGATGACCGCATAGCCCACCAGGGCGCCTGAGCCCGTCAGGACCTCAAAGGAGGCGCCGTCGTCGGCGACCCTGCCGACCGTGTACCAGCGCACTTCCCTGCCGACCTCATGGCTGCAGGCTCCGCCCTCGACGGGGACTGCGGCGACCCTGACGCCCCGGACAACCCCCGTCGCCCTCCAGCGCGCTCTCCGCCCCAGGCCCTCAGCGTCCATCGGGCTGTGGCTCCGGCGCGCGCCTGGCGGCGATCTCGGCCATCCTGGCGGCCACCGCCTCGCTGAGGGCAGGGTCGGCCATGCCTTCCGCTGCGGCCTCCATTGCGCCGGCGCCAAGCGCCTGGGCGAAGAGGTCCATGATGTCGGCGGGGCCGCCTGGGAGGCCCGCCAGCGTGTCAGCCAAAGTCTTGCTCATGCCGTTCTCCTTTTCTCTGCGCCGGCGCCGTGCCGGCGACACAGGAATATAACGGAGGCCCGGGCCGAAGTAGACCGGGGGAAAGGAAAAAGGGGGACGGCAGTGCCGTCCCCCTGGCGCCAGCCTTTAGGCCTCAGCGCCTCACTTCATCGCTCGCCTCACTTCCTCTTCGTCTCCTGGACGCTCGCCCAGTCCTCGTCGTCAATCCAGTTCGGCTTCGCCTTGAGGCCCCAGGGCTTAGGCCACGCGAGGAAGTGGCACAGCGCCTTGTCGGCGGACGGGGCTCTGCGGCCGTCGCCCTGGTAGAAGTCGAACGGGACATGCGCCAGGATGTCCTGGATGGTGTGGCCGTGTTTGTAGAGGCATCCGGTGAGGAACTCCTGCGACGAGAAGAACCTGAACTTCGGGTCATTCAGGCCGCCGGCCTTGAGGTCGTCGATGAATTCGCTGATGACGAAGCCGAAGTCCCCGCGGAAGTACGCTATGCCCCCGTTCCAGAGCGTCCTGATGCACTGCGGCCAGTTGTGGAACTCCATGCCGAGCGCGATGCCCTCCGGGGAGCGGTGGAGGCTGAAGTCGCGGAACGGCAGCACGTCGAGGTCCATCGTCAGGACGGACGCGCCCTTGCCGTAGAGGTCGCTGCGGAAGAGCTCGAGCTGGGAGTAGTACGCCGGCGTCTGGGCGGCGGTGGTGATGAAGGGGACGGTGTCCACGCCTTCAATCTCCGTGTCGGAGACGCACAGGAACTTGTGCGGGGTCTTCAGGTGGCGCTCCAGGAGGGCCTTGAGGAGCTGGACGTGGCACGGCCTGTAGGCGCCGCCTGAGCGGTACGCGACGGAGACCGTGAGCGGATGGGCCTTGTCGATGGCCCCGTATTCCTTCAGCGCCACTTCGTCATAGACGCTGCGCGCGAGCCTGAATTGCTCGAAGCTGTCCTTTTTCTCCGTGAGCTCGGCCCTTCTCTCGAAGAGCTTCGCCCTCGCCTCGCGGTGGAGCCTGCCTGCGCGGCTGTCGGCCCACACGGGCATCTCGCCGAGGGTGTAGCTGATGTCCTCATAGGGCACGGTGGTGCAGCAGTGGCCGAGGCTGGCCTGGCCGCAGTAGAGGCGCGCGTTCCTGGTCGTGCCGTGCTGGATGTGGAAGCATATCTCCTCAGTGGCGCCGATGCGGGGCGCAGGCTGGACGCCGAGGTCCCAGACGTACGGGACGTTGTACGGGACCCACTGGGTGGGCATCTCGCGGCGCTTGCCGAACACCATGCCCCAGAGCCACGTGTCGCCGCCGCACGTCGAGACGACCGGGATGCCGCCGATGCGGCTGAAGAGTTCGCGCGTCATGCCGACGCCGAAGCCGGGGTGGCCTTCCGCCTTGCCGTTCTTCATCCAGTTGTGGCCGCAGGATTCAATCAGGCCGGTGGGGTGGCCGCTGTCGAGCGCAAGCTGGTCAGCGTAGTAGCTCCAGCCCTGGGGCGAGATGAGGTCGTACGACCTCAGCGCGCTGGAGACGGCGGAGACCCACTCCCTGCTGACGAAGACGATGTCGGAGTCAAGGAACACGAGGCGCGACGACTTCGTGGCGAGCGCGCCGATGTTCCAGAGGGCCTCTTTGAGGAAGATCTTCTCTGAGCCCTCGGGGATGTCACGGCGGATGTAGGTGATGCCGAGGTTGGCGAGGTCGGCGAACTTCGACTCGACCCCAGCCTGCTGGGCCTCGACGAACACCCATTCGGCCGGCAGGACGTCAGTGTCGGCGAGCTGGGTGACGGCCGAGCGCGTCGCGGCCATCTGGGACTCATTGGTGCCCCAGTGGCACTGGATGACCGCGATGTCTGAGATGGTGATTTTCCTGCCGAAGCGTCGGCCCTGGCGGAGCTGCGAATCGTCGCCGGCGGCGAGCCTGGATTTGATGAACGTGAAAAGCGCCTGGTCCATACTGTCTGTTTCCTTATTCCTATTCCTATTCCTTGTTCCTGTCACTTGCCTTTCCGCTGCGCGTGCGCAAGCGGAGGGCCATGGCTGCGCCGTGGCCCTCCTGTATCTACATTCCGGATATGCCCGCGTCCCCTGGCGTCAGCTGTCGAAGAAGAAGAGCACTTTGGACACGGCGAAGTCCGCCGCGCGCCCTTCCGCCTTGAGCCTCGCCTCAAGCCTGTCCAGGGCCTTGACGCAGTTGCCGATGGAGCTGAGCAGCCAATGGAGCTCGTCAACCCCGCCTTCGGCGATGAACTCGGGGAACTCAGGGTCCGTGTTCGCCCTCGCCATGGCGTACATCTGCACTTTCTCCCTGGCCCACTCCAGCTCCGCCTTCAGGTCGCCGAGTCGGTACCAGACGAAGTCGTGCAGCATGAGGCGCCTGTCCTCAAGGCCGCCCCTTATGTCGTCCGGGACTTCGTCCGGGATGCCGAAGCCGACGTTCCTGGTAATCTGGAACCTCGTGCACCTGACGCCGGCGAGGACGCCGAAGAGGTCATAGTCCCTGCCGGGGCACAGCTCCTCAAGGTAGGCTGAGCTGAAGCCCTCGCCGAACTTAGTCTCGCCACTCACGTCGTAAGGCTCCAGTGTCGCCCCGTCAATCATCAGGTTAATCTGGTGGATGTCAGTCCCCATTCTCCGTTTCCCCCTTGCTGTCTGATGCACTCTGCCCGCTGGCCTTGCCGGCCAGCCCCGAACGCCCCTCCCCCGAAGGGGAGGGCCCTCTCCG
>QXGG01379100.1_pt1 | contig 20438 bp, 20 predicted proteins | sample 1982491 | NCBI WGS metagenome assembly QXGG01 (sample SAMN09924614, study PRJNA488089) | Wastewater metagenome, whole genome shotgun sequencing project. | isolation source: South African research farm wastewater | place: South Africa: Irene, Agricultural Research Council, Animal Production... | reverse complement strand
CGCAAGCCGCGCGACCGAGCCGATACCGCAAAGCCTGACCGGGCCGACGGCCCAAAGCGTGACCGAGCCGATGCCTCGCCGCGTGGCCGAGCCGAGGCCCCGCGCATGATGCCCGAGCGCAGGCGCACCGACGCGGCGCGCCCGGCCCCGGGGGCAGACCGTGCGCCGCCCGCGCTGCGCGCCAGCGCCCCTGCAGACGTGCTCCCGCCCGAGGGCATCCGCCTGTCCAAGGTCATGGCCGAGCGCGGCATCTGTTCGCGCCGCGAGGCCGACGAATTCATCGCGCGTGGCTGGGTCTTCGTCGACGGCAAGCGCGTGTCGGAGCTCGGCGTGCGCATCGACCCCGATGCCCGCATCACGCTGGCCGCCGAGGCCGCCCGCACCCAGCAGCAGCGCGTCACCATCCTGCTGCACAAGCCGGTCGGCTACGTCTCCGGCCAGCCCGAGCCGGGCTATGCGCCGGCGGTCAGCCTGATCGGCGGCGACAACCAGTTCGACCGCGACACCGCGCAGCGCTTTCACCCCAGCCAGCTCAAGAACCTGGCCCCTGCCGGGCGTCTGGACATCGACTCCACCGGCCTGCTGGTGCTCACCCAGGACGGCCGCATTGCCCGCCAGCTCATCGGCGCGGACTCGGAGATCGACAAGGAATACCTCGTCCGCGTCGAAGGCACGCTGGCCGAGAACGGTCTCGCGCTGCTCAACCATGGCTTGTGGCTGGACGACCGTCCGTTGCGCCCGGCCAGGGTCGAATGGATCAACGACGACCAGCTGCGCTTCGTGCTGCGCGAAGGGCGCAAACGCCAGATCCGCCGCATGTGCGAGCTGGTCGGGCTGAAGGTCGTGGGCTTGAAGCGCGTGCGCATCGGCCAGGTCAAGCTCGGCGACCTGCCGCTGGGCCAGTGGCGCTACCTGCGCGAGGACGAGCGCTTCTGAACGCTGCGGCTCAGTCGCGTTCGCGGTCGCGCGCCAGTTCGTCGCCCAGCGCTCCGGTCTGCGGCGTGATGCCGGCGCGGTGCGCGGCGCGTGCCACCGCATGCGCGGCGAGTGGCGCGGTGGCGAGCAGGATCACCAGCGCGAACACGGCGGCCAGCGCAAAGGCGCCGCTGCTCGCGGCCGCCACGCCACCGAGCACCAGCGCGGCGCCCAGGGCGCCGGCCTTGCTGGCAGCGTGCATGCGGGTGTAGCTGTCGGGCAGGCGCAGCACGCCGATGGCGCCGATCAGGCCGATGAGCGCGCCGGCCAGCAGCAGCAGCGAGGACAGCCAGGGCAGGAGGCCCGCGCTCATCGTGGCTCCTCCAGCGCCCGGGCGGCGAGCGTCGGCGGTTCGCTCGCCGCGGGGCGCTCGTCCGGCCAGGTCACCGTCTCGTCCGGCCCGCGCCCGCGGCGGCGGAACATCAGGATGAAGGCGGTGGTGCCGAGGAAGGACACCAGCGCTAGCACCACCGCGGCATCGAGCAGCACCGGCTGCGTGGTGGCGAGCGCGAGCAGGGCGATGACGCCAATGCCGATCATGGTGAGGGCATCGATCGCCACCACGCGGTCGGTCGCGCGCGGCCCGCGCACCAGGCGCGTCAGGAGCAGCGCTGCGCTGATGCCCTGCAGCGCGAAGGTCAGGGGCAGCACCCAGGCCGCGCCGGCAATCTCGATCATCAGTGCTCCTCCGAGTGGGTGTGGGATGCCGGCGGCTCGCCAGCGTCGATCCAGCGCAGCAGCCGGCGCTCGATCTCGCGCACGCCGGCTTCCACCGCGTCCGCATCGCGGGCGTCGATGGCGTGGATGTACATCAGCCCCGATGCGGGCGAGTAGTCGAGCGCCAGGGTGCCCGGTGTCAGCGTCAGCAGGCCGCCGAGCAGGGTGGCGATGCGCTCATCACGGCGCGCGAGCCGCATCCGCACCACGGCGGGCTCGGGCGCGACCCTGCGTCCGAGCACGATACGGGCGACATCGAGGGTGGCCTTGAAGAGCTCGGCCAAGAACCACAGCCCGAAGGCAGTGCCGAGTTCGAGCCGGCGCACGTAGCGGCGGATGCCGAGCAGATCGATCGCCAGGCGCAGCGCGCCGTAGATGACCAGGAAGGCGGCCACGACGCCGAGCGGGCTGAGCGCGCCGGCAAAGGCGGCCAGGCCAAGCGCAAGCAGGATGTGCACTCCGAGCATGTTCAGCGTCCTCCGTCGCGGGTGACCGCGGCAATGTAATCCGCGGGTGCGCCAAGCTGGCCGGCCGCCGCCACCGCATAGTCCATGACCGGCCCCGCGCCCAGGCCGATCGCCACCGTCATCGCCGCCAGCGCGCTCACCGCCCACACCGCCGGGCCGATGCCCGCCGCGCTGCGCTCGCCCGCGCGGCCTGCGGGATGCGGCTTGAGGAAGGCCTCATTCCAGATCTTGCTCATCGACAGCAGGGTGAAGATGCCGGTGACGAGCGCCACCGTGGCCGCGATCCAGGCGCTTGCGTCCAGGCTGGCCTTGACCAGGACGAACTTGGCCCAGAAGCCCGACAGCGGCGGGATTCCGGCCAGCGACAGCGCGGGGATCGCGAACAGCACCGCCAGCCAGGGCACACGCGCATACAGCCCGCCCATCGCCGGCAGGCGCTCGGAGCCCGTCAGGCGCGCGGCGATGCCGCCGATGAAGAACAGGTTCGCCTTCACCACGATGTGATGGATCAGGTAGAACACCGCACCGGCCAGCGCGAGCGGCGTGGCCAGCGCCAGGCCCAGGATCATGTAGCCGACCTGGCTGACGATATGGAAGGACAGGATGCGCCGCACCTCGACCTGGGCCGCGGCGCCGAGCACGCCGATCAGCATGGTCGCGCACGCCACCCACAGCAGCACCTCGTGGGCGATGCCCGCATCGGGCCAGAACAGGGTGACGATGCGGATCAGCGCATACACGCCGACCTTGGTGAGCAGGCCGGCGAACAGGGCGGAAACAGGTGTCCACGCCACGTGATAGGACGCCGGCAGCCAGCCGAACACCGGGAACAGCGCGGCCTTGATCGAGAACGCGGTCAGCATCAGCACCAGCGCAGCATGCGCGCTGGACGGCATCTCGCCGGTGGCGAAGGCCTGGGCGAGCAGCGCCATGTTGAGGCTGCCGCTGGCGCCGTAGAGCATGCCAGCGGCGAGCAGGAACATCATCGTCGCCACCAGGTTCAGCACCACATACACCACCGTGCCGGACAGCCGGCGCCTGCCGCCGCCCAGCACCAGCAGCGCAAAGGAACCGACCAGCAGCACCTCGAACCACACATAGAGGTTGAACACATCGCCGGTGATGAAGGCGCCACATACGCCGACCAGCAGGCCATGCACCAGCGGATGGAAGTCGCGTCCGCGCGCCGGGTCCTCGTCGCGCGCCAGGGCGAACACGATGGTCGCGGTGCCGACGATGCCGCTGATCGCCACCATCGCCGCCGACAGACGGTCGATCACCAGCGTGATGCCGTAGGGGGCGGCCCACCCGCCGACCTGGGTGGCGAGGATCTGCCCCTGCGCGGCCAGACCGACCAGCACCAGCCCGACGGCGCTCAGCGCCAGTGCCCCCGCGAGGCTCACCGCGCTGACCACGCGTGGCGCATGGCGTGCGAGCAGGGTCAGCACCAGGGTGGCGAGCGGGATCAGCAGCGGGGAGGCGATCAGCGTGTTCATGCGTGCCCTCCCGCTCTGCCGCCCGGGGCTGCACGATCGGCCGTCGGCGGCCCAGCCGATCGCGCCTCGGACGCCGCTGCGGCAGACGCAGATGCCGTGGGCGGCGCAGCGGCGGGCAGGTCCGGCGCCGGCTCTTCGGCCACCGCGGTGATGCGGTCAGTCTCGACATTGTCGTGCAGCTCCCAACTGCGCTTGAGCACCGCGAGCGCAAACACGAAGAGCGCGAAGCCGATCACGATCGCCGTGAGCACCAGCGCCTGCGGCAGCGGGTTGGCGGTGAGCGTGGGGGCGCCGGTCTCGGTGACGAAGGCAGCGGCGCGGCCATCGACGCGTCCGGCGGAGAACACCGCCAGGTTCACCCCGTTGCCGAGTACCACGATGCCGAGCACCACGCGCAGCAGGCCGCGGTCGAGCATCATCCAGACGCCGATGGCGACCAGCACGCCGACGGTGAGGGAGAGGATGATTTCCATGTTCAGGCCTCGCGCTCGAGCAGACGGAACAGCATGTGCAGCACCGCGCCGAGCACGGTGAGGAACACGCCAAGGTCGAACAGCAGCGGCGTGCCGAGCGGCAGCCCGGCGGGGAAGATCCAGTTGCCGGTGAGAAAGGCCTGGCCCTGCACCAGGCCGATCACGCCCGCGCCGGCCGCCAGCGTCAGCCCGACCGCCGTCATCGTCACCGGCGGCAGGCGCAGCACCGCCCGCGCACGGTTGACGCCGAAGGCCAGCGCCAGCAGCACCGCCGCGCTCGCCGCCACCAGGCCGCCGATGAAGCCGCCGCCAGGCAGGTTGTGCCCGCGCCACAGCAGCACCAGCGCGATCAGCGCGAGCAGGGCCGACAGCGGCAGGATGGCCTGGCGCAGCAGCACCGAGCCAAAGTCCGGGCTGCCCTCGCTGGCGCCCCTGCCCGGCTTGCCGGTACCGAGCAGGGTGGCCGCAGCCAGGCCCGCGAGGCCGACTACCAGGATCTCGCCGAGGGTGTCGAGGGCGCGGAAATCGACCAGGATCACGTTGACTACGTTCGCGCCCTTGCCCCCGGGCAGGCTGTTGTCCAGGTACCACTGCGCGATGTCGCCAGGCAGCGGCTGGCTCACCGTCATCAGCATCATCATGCTGACCACGGTGCCGATGAGGATCGCGATCAGGGCATGAAAGCGCCGGGCGGCAGGCTTGCGCGAGCCGACCAGCCGGGTCGGCGGCAGCCGGCGCAGCACCAGCGCGAGAAAGATCACCGTGAGCGTCTCCACCATCAGCTGCGTGATCGCCACATCCGGCGCGTGCGCGGCCAGGAACACCATGGCGAGGCCGAGCCCGCTCGCGCCCAGGGTGGCCACCAGCGCGACCCGACCGGGCATCACCGCGGCCCCCGTGGCGCCTGCCACGGCGAGCAGGCAGCCGAGCAGCGCGGCAACATTCACCGGACTGGCCACCTGCGGCCAGACGCGCTCATCGCCGCTCGAGGCCACCACGCCGATCAGCGCGCAAGCCACGATTGCCAGCACCAGCCAGCTGATGTGCTGGCGCAGCGAGCCGTGCTGGAAGCGGTCGGCCACCTGCACCGCGAAGCCGAACACGCGCTTGAGCAGGCGGTCCCAGAGCATGTCGCCACTGACCCGCCACAGCACCCGCCACAGCGACAGCCGGCGCCGCAGCCGCGTGCGCTGAAGGTAGAAGAACACGCCCAGCGCCACCGTGAGCAGGCTGGCCACCAGGGCGGGGGTGAAGCCGCCCCACAGGTAGAGCTTGACCGGCACCGCGGCGCCCGATACCGCCTGCACCGCCGCGTCGATCAGCCACACTTCGGCCAGGTTGTTGAAGGCGCCGAACACGAAGCCGCCGATTGCCAGCAACAGCGGCCCGATCCACATCGGCAGGCTGACCTCGTGCGGTGGCTGCGGGTAGCGCCCCTCCCGGCCAAGGAAGCTGCGTACGAAGACCAGGCCCGCGGCGGTGAGCAGCAGCGCGTTGGTGAGGATCATCACCGCGGTGGTGATCCAGCCCGCGGGGCCGAGCTCGATCAGGCCGGCGTACTTGAACTCCTTGGCGATGAAGCCGAAGAAGGGCGGCAGCCCGGCGTTGGAGAACGCTGCCAGCGCGACCGCGAAGCCGGTGAGCGGCATGGTACGGATCAGCCCGCCCAGCCTGGAGATCTGGCGCGTGCCGGTGGCGTGGTCGATCGAGCCGACCGCCATGAACAGCGCCGCCTTGTAGAAGGCGTGGGCGACGAGGTAGATCGCGAAGGCCTGCAGACCGTAGTGGGTGTTGGTGCCGAGCAGCAGGGTGAGCTGGCCGAGCACGGTGACCGTGGTGTAGGCGAGCACGCGCTTGAGGTCGGTCTGGCGGATGGCGAGCACTGCGCCGACGAGCGCGGTGGCCGCGCCCACGCTGATCAGGATCATGCTCCAGCTCACCGAGCCGCCCAGCGTGGGGTTCAGGCGCGCGAGCAGATACACGCCCGCCTTCACCATGGTGGCCGAGTGCAGATAGGCCGACACCGGCGTGGGGGCGGCCATCGCATTCGGCAGCCACAGGTGGAAGGGCAGTTGCGCCGACTTGGTGAAGGCACCGATCAGCACCAGGGTGAGGATGGCCGGGTACAGCGCGTGGTCGGCGATCGCCTGCGCCGACAGTCCGGAGAACTGCCAGCTTCCGCCGACGCTGCCAAGCAGGATCAGCCCGGCCAGCAGCGCCAGCCCGCCACCGCCGGTGATCAGCAGCGCCTGCAGCGCCGAACGCCGCGATTCCGGTGTGTCGTGCAGATAGGCGATGAGCAGGAAGGAGGTGACGCTGGTGAGCTCCCAGAACACGAACATCGCGATCATGTCGTCGGCCAGCACGAGCCCGAGCATCGCCGCCATGAACGCCAGCAGGTAGGCGTAGAAGCGCCCCAGATGACAGTGTTCAGACAGATAGGCACCGGCATACAGCACGATCAGCGTGCCGATGCCGGTGATCAGCAGCGCGAAGAGCAGTGACAGGCCGTCGAGCCTGAAGGCCAGCTCGAGCCCGAGCGCCGGCACCCAGGCGAGCGTCTGGGTGAGGATGCCGCCGCTGGCGACGACCGGCATCTCCGTCAGGAAATGGATGAAAGCCGCCAGCGGCGCGAGCGCCAGCAGCCAGCCCGCGCGCTGGTCCAGGCGGGCGGCCAGCGGCGGAGCGATCAGGACGGCGAGCGCGATCAGGCAGATGCTCGCGAGCACGCCTCACCCCGGCAGGTCTTGTTCATGGTCGGCTCCCACAAAGAACGGGCGCCGATCGCATGATGCGCGGCGCCCCGTCCTATTTACGGAAGACTGACCGTTGTGCCGGCTTCAGGTTCCTGAGGTCCTTGCCGGGTGGCTCCTGTCTGCTTTCTGGCCGTGCATCCTCAAGCAGGCTGGTGCATTGCAGGGCGCGCACGCGCCAAGCCACGGGCGCTGAGTTCAGGGTGGGCCTCGTAGAGGCCGCTGTGGGTCGCGAAGCAGCCGGCTAGCGGGCAAACCTGGCCCCGCGGGCAGCCGTGTTCGCAGGCGCATTCCTTGCGGGTTTCGTCCAGCAGCACCATTTCATGCATGGTTTCACAGCGGGCGATGGGGGCGTCGAACGTACACATAATTGTCTCCTCTCGTATTGACTTCTGGTTTGGTTTTTTTTGTACCGTGTCGTGATTGATTTCACGCTGGACTTGATCCCAGTCTAGTTTTTTGGTCAGGGAATGTGTCGGTAAATGACAAAGTGTTGACCTAGGTCAACATTCCGTCATTTTGGCGTTCAGGCAACACGCTGCGCGCCTGCCGCAACGGCGGCCGATGCGGCTCACTCCGCGCGCAGTGCATCCACCGCATCGAGCCGTGCCGCACGCCGTGCTGGCAGCACCCCTGCCAGCAGCCCGATGCCGAGCGCGAGCAGCTCGGCCAGGACCACGAAGTGCCAGGGGGTCGCCACCGGCATCGCCGGCACCACCAGGCTCACCAGCTGCGCCAGCCCGATCCCGATCGCCAGCCCGAGCGCGCCGCCCACGCCGGCGAGCACCACCGCCTCGCCGAGGAACAGCGCATGGATGGTCCGCCGCCGCGCGCCCAGCGCCACCAGCAGGCCGATCTCGTTGGTGCGCTCGGCCACCGCGATGGTCATGATGGTGACGATGCCCACCCCGCCCACCAGCAGCGAGATCCCGCCCAGCGCGCCCACCGCCGCGGTGAGGATGCCGAGGATGTTCGACAGGGTGGCGAGCATGTCTTCCTGGGTGCGGAGGGTGAAATCCTCGCGCCCATGGCGTGCGCTCAGGCTGCGCTTGACGAGCTCGACCACGCGCGCCGCGGGGACGTTTTCGTCGTAGCTGAGGCCGATCTCCATCAGGCCGTCGCGTTTGAACAGCGCCAGGCCGCGCGCCGTGGGGATGAAGGCGGTGTCGTCGAGATCGATGCCGAGGAACTGACCCTTCTCCTCCATGATGCCGATCACGCGATAGCGCTCGTCACCGATCTGCACCCGCTCGCCGAGCGCATTGCCGGCATCGAACAGTTCGCGCTTGAGTTTGGGGCCGAGCACCACGAAGGCGCGCGCGCTGGCGCTGTCGTCCGGCGGCAGGAACTGGCCCACCCGCACGCGCATCGCGTACACCTCGTGCATGGAGGCGCCGACGCCCAGCACCATCGTGCGCCGCACACGGCCATTGGCGCGCACCTCGGCGTTGCCACTGACGTTGCCGGTGACATGGCGCACATGGGCCAGCTGCGCCAGCGCCGCCGCATCGTCGAGCGTGAGCTCGCGCGCGGTCGACGGCAGCCCGGGGGGGCCGCCGCGCGCACCCTGGCGGCCGGGCGTGATCTCGATGACGTTGGTGCCGAACTGGCCGAACTCCTGCAGCACGAAGCGGTGCAGACCCTCACCGATCGAAGTCAGCAGGATCACCGCGGCGATCCCCACTGCGATGCCACCGAGCGTGAGCGCACTGCGCAGCCGGTGCGCGGTGAGCGCACGCAGCGCGAGCTGCAGGAAGTCGCTCCAGCGCATGGCCTTAGCGCTTCATCAGCGCCTGGACCGGGTCCAGAGCCGCCGCACGCCGCGCGGGCATCACGCCGAACAGCAGGCCGGTGACGAGCGCCGTGCCTACCGCCGCGGCCACGGCCCAGTCCGGCGGCCAAGCGGGCAGGGTGGGGAAGGCCAGCCGGATCACCCAGGCGCCGGCGTGACCGAGCGCGAAGCCGGATACCGCTCCGGCGAGCGACAGCAGGCCGGCTTCGGTGAGGAAGGCGAGGCGGATCGCGCGCGCACTGGCGCCCAGCGCCTTGAGCAGACCGATCTCGCTGGTGCGCTGGGTGACCGCCACCAGCATCACGTTCATGACCAGAATGCCGGCCACCGCCAGGCTGATCGCAGCGATGCCGGCCACGCCCAGAGTGAGCGCGCCGAGGATGCGGTCGAAGGTGCCGAGCACCGCGTCCTGGGTGATCACGGTGAAGTCGAGCTCGCCGTCACGCCGCGCCTGCAGCAGCGCCTCGACCTGACGCTGCGCTGGCGCCAGTGCCTCGCGGCCGCGGGTCTCGACCATGATGCGGAACAGCGCGTTGGTGTTGAACAGGGCCTGAGCGGTGGCCACGGGCACCAGCACCAGCTCGTCCGCGTTCATGCCCAGTCCGCGCCCTGCCGGACCCATGACCCCGATCACGCGCAGGCGGCGGTCGCCGAGCCGGATCATGCGCCCGATGGCGTTCCGGGTACCGAAGAGCTCGGAACGGAGGGTCTCGCCGATCACCGCCACTGCGCTGGCGCGGCCAAAGTCCTCGCGCGGCAGGAACTGGCCGCTGCTGAGCTTGAAGCTGCGGATGTCGAGATAATCGGCGCTGGTGCCGACCACCATCACCTCGCGCAGGCGCCCGCCTACCGAGAGCTCGGCGTTACCCACGGTGAGCGGGGCGACGCGCCGCACCAGCGCCAGGCGCAGCAGGGCAGCGGCGTCGTCGCTGGTGAGTTCGCGCGGCGTGCTGCTGACGAAGCTGCCCGGATTCACCCCTCCGGTCTCGGTGCGCCCCGGGAGCACGATCAGCAGGTTGGCGCCGAGCGCCGAGAACTCGTCCACCACGTAGCGGCGGGCGCCGTCGCCAAGCGCGGTGAGCATGACCACCGCCGCCACGCCGATCGACATCGCCAGCACCATCAGCGCGGTGCGCAACGGATACCCGAGCGCGGCCCGGCTGGCGAAGCGCAGCGTGTCGGCCGGGCTCATGCCGGCTCCGGGGCGCGGCGCAGGTCGTGCTGGATGGCGCCGTCCTCCATCAGCACGCGGCGCCGGGCGCGCTCGCCCATGGTGGGGTCGTGGGTGACGACGATCAGCGTCATGCCGGCAGCGTTGAGCGCTTCGAGCAGGGCGGTGACCTCCTGGCCGGTGGCGCGGTCGAGGTTGCCGGTGGGCTCGTCGGCGAGCAGCATCGCCGGGCGCATGATGGTGGCGCGCGCGATCGCCACGCGCTGGCGCTGGCCGCCGGAGAGCTCTTCCGGGCGGTGGTGGGCGCGCGTCTCCAGGCCGAAGTCCTTCAGCGCCCGGGTCACGCGGTTGCCGCGTTCGCCGGGCGGGACGCCGGCGAGCATCAGCGGCAGAGCGATGTTCTCGGCGGCGGTGAGCCGGGGCACGAGGTGAAAGCTCTGGAACACGAAGCCGATGCGCGCGCTGCGCACCGCGGCCTGTTCGTCCGCCGACAGCGTGGTGACGTCGCGGCCTTCGAGCCGGTAGTGGCCAGTGTTGGGGCGGTCGAGCAGGCCGAGCAGGTTCAGCAGGGTGGATTTGCCCGAACCGGACGGGCCCATCACGGCCACGTACTCGCCCGCCTCGATGCGCAAGGACACGTCGCACAGCGCATGCACCGGGCTGTCGCCGAGCTGGAAGATGCGGTTGATGCCGTCGAGTTCGATCTGCGCCATGTCTGCCCGCGATTCCGTGGCCGAGCGCTAGCGGGTGACGGACTCGACGCTGACGCGCGCACCGGGCGCCACGCCCGTACGTTCGAGCGAGGTGACGATGTGCTCGCCGGCCTGCAGGCCCTCGACGACTTCGGTCTGTTCCCAGTTCGACAGGCCGGTGCGCAGGCTGCGCTCGACCAGCCTGCCGTTCTGCTCCACCAGCACGCGCTGGCCCTCACGCAGCGCGGCGGTCGGGATGCGCAGCACGTCCGAGCGGGTGTCGAGCACGATCTCCACGTCGGCGCTGTAGCCGACGAGCATGCCGCGGGCCTCGTCCGGGCGGACGAAGTCGACATCCACTTCAACGGTACGCGCCTGCTTCTCCACCGCGGTGATGTAGGGCGCGACGCGCTTGACCCTGCCTTCGAACACCGTGCCCGCCATTGCCTCCAGGGTGATCCGCACCGGCAGTCCGGGGCGGATCTTCGGGGCGTCGATCTCGTCCATCGGCGCCTTCACGTACAGACAGGAATCATCGATCAGGTCGATCGCCGGCGGCGTTGGCACGCCGGGCGGGGAAGGGATGGAGATCTCGCCCAGCTCGCCGCTGATGCTGGCCACGGTGCCGGCAAAGGGCGCGACCAGCACCAGGCGCTCGCGCTCGGTCTCCGTGGCGGCGAGCTGGGCCTGCACGGTGGCGACCTCGGCTTGCGTGGTGTCACAGGCGGCGCGGCGGGCGCGGGCCTCGGTGCGGGCTTTTTCCTCGGCGCTGGCGGAGACGAAGCCGCGCTTGACCAGCTGCGCCTGGCGCGCGGCCTCGCGCTCGGCGTTGTCGGCCACGGTGCAGGCCTCAAGCACGCGCTGGCGCGCGCTGGCGAGCTGCGCCTGGTTGATCGCCAGGCGCGCCTCCAGGTCGCCATGCCACAGCCGCATCAGCACCTGGCCGGTCTCGACCCGGTCGCCTTCCTGCACCCCCAGCCATTCGATACGCCCACCGACGATGGTCGCCATCTTGGTTCGCTGGCAGGCCTCGATCTCGCCCGCGCGGGTGTTCGACAGTGTCGCTTCGACCCGTCCGCGCCCGACCTCGTGCACCACGACAGCGATCGGCTTGGGACGGGTGAACCACCAGCCTGCCGCGCTGATGAGGGCGATCGCGATCATGAGAGGAAGCAGGCGGCGGAGGGTTTTCATGGCACTGGGCTTACTTCGCGCCCTTGGCCCACGAGTCCTTCAGCGTGACCGTGCGGTTGAACACCGGCGCGCCGGGTTGCGAGTCCACCCGGTCGGCGACGAAGTAGCCGTGGCGTTCGAACTGGAAGCGGTCCTCGGGGCGGGCGTCCTTGAGGGCCGGCTCCAGCCAGGCCGTGATGACACGCTTGCTGTCGGGGTTGATGTCGTCGAGGAAGTCGCGCTCGGCGTCGGGCGCATCGCCCTCGCGGCGCTGGCCGGGGTGGGGGTGGGCGAACAGGCGGTCGTAGATGCGCACTTCGGCCTCATAGCCATGCGCCACCGACACCCAGTGCAGGTTGCCCTTGACCTTGTAGTTGTCCGCGCCGGGGGTGCCGGATTTGGAGTCGGGCAGGTATTCGGCGAGCACCGCGGTGATGTTGCCGTCGGCGTCCTTCTCGCAGCCGGTGCATCTGACCACGAAGCCATAGCGCAGTCGCACCGTGTTGCCCGGGTAGAGGCGGTGGAAACCCTTGACGGGTTCTTCCATGAAGTCCTCGCGCTCGATCCACAATTCGCGGGAAAACGGCATGTCGCGCTTGCCCAGTTCGGGCTTGAGCGGGTGGTTGGGCGCCTGGCACAGCTCGGACTGCCCTTCCGGGTAGTTGGTGAGCACGAGCTTCAGGGGGTCGAGCACCGCCACGCGACGTTCGGCCGCTTCGTTGAGGTCGTCGCGCATGCACTCTTCGAGCACGCTCATGTCGATCCACGAGTCGGCCTTGGACACGCCGATGCGTTCGGCAAAGCGGCGAAAGCCCGCGGCGGTGAAGCCGCGGCGGCGCGCGCCGACCAGCGTCGGCAGGCGCGGGTCGTCCCAGCCGGCGACATGGCCTTCGTTGACGAGCTGGATCAGCTTGCGCTTGGAGAGCACCACGTAGCTGAGGTTGAGGCGGGCGAACTCGATCTGCTGCGGCAGCGGGCGCGGGAAGTGGCCTTCGGTGGCGAGCGCGTCGAGCAGCCAGTCGTAGAACGGGCGCTGGTCTTCGAACTCGAGCGTACACACCGAGTGCGTGATGCGCTCGATCGCGTCCTCGATGGGGTGGGCGAAGGTGTACATCGGGTAGATGTGCCAGGCGTCGCCGGTGCGGTGGTGGGTGGCGTGGCGGATGCGGTAGATCGCCGGATCGCGCAGGTTGATGTTGGGGCTCGCCATGTCGATCTTCGCACGCAGGATGTGCGTGCCTTCGGCGAACTCGCCGGCACGCATGCGCGCGAACAGGTCGAGGTTTTCTTCCACGCTGCGATTGCGGAAGGGGCTGTCCTTGCCCGGCTCGGTCAGCGTGCCGCGGTTGGCGCGCATCTCCTCGGCCGACTGCGAATCCACGTAGGCCTTGCCGGCCCTGATCAGGCTGAGGGCGCAGGCATACATCTTGTCGAAATAGTCCGAGGCGAAGTAAAGATGTTCGCCCCACTCGAAGCCGAGCCACTGCACCGCCTCGCGGATGGCGTCGACGTATTCCTGTTCTTCCTTCTCGGGGTTGGTGTCGTCGAAACGCATGTGGCATACACCGCCGTAGGCTTCGGCCAGGCCGAAGTTCAGGCAGATCGACTTGGCGTGGCCGTAGTGCAGGTAGCCGTTGGGCTCGGGCGGGAAGCGCGTCTCGACGCGGCCGCCCCACTTCGCGGTGCGCAGGTCCTCGTCGATGATGTTGCGGATGAAGTTGGTGGTGAGCGTGGCGGTAGCGGCTGCGGCGACGGGCGTCTTTTCGGGTTTCATCGGATATGCAGGGGCGGGTGAGGGCGGCCCGTGCGGGCCGGAGACGATATGGCCTGATTGTAGCCGATCCGCTCCTGCGCCTCGGAGACGGTGGCCCGGTTAGAATCGGCGCAGGCGCTCAGTGACGGGAAAGGTGGCGATGAGGTGCGGCGTACGACGCGGAACGATTCGGGGGGCGAGGCGATGAGCCTGGCGGCGTTCTCGGCGGTGGGGGTGGGGGCAGCCTGCGGGGCGTGGCTGCGCTGGGGGCTGGGGCTGTGGTTGAACCCGGTCTTCACTCTGCTGCCCTTGGGCACGCTGGCGGCGAACCTGCTCGGCGGCCTGCTGATGGGCGTGGCGCTGGCCGCGATCCAGGCCTGGCCGACGATCTCGCCCGCGCTCAAGCTCCTGCTGACCACCGGGATGCTCGGCGGGCTGACGACCTTCTCCACGTTTTCTGCGGAGGCCTTCCATCTGCTGCAGCGTGGCGCGCTCGGCTGGCTGGGGCTGCATGTGCTCGCGCACGTGAGCGGCTCGGTGCTGATGACCTGGGCGGGTTTCACCCTGTTCAACGCGCTGCGGGCGTGACACAGCGCGCGATGCGGGGATGGCGGTCGCGTCCTGTTGCACATGAATGGACTAGAGTGAAAGCATCAGGCGGTGATAATCCTGATCCCTTTAGCGCCACGGAGGACAAACAATGAAGAAGTTCATCATCACCCTTTCCGCAGTCACGCTCGCCATGGGCGGTTTGTCGGGCTGCGCCAACATGAACGAAACCCAGCGCGACACCGGCATGGGGGCAGCGATCGGTGCGGTGGCGGGCGGTCTGATCGGCGCGGCGACGGCCGGCGGCAACAAGGGCAAGAGCGCGGCGACGGGCGCGGCGATTGGCGCGGCCCTGGGGGCCGGCGGGGGTTATCTATGGTCGCAGAACATGCAGAAGCAGCGCGCCGAGATGGAGCAGGCCACCGCGGGTACCGGCATCGGCATCAGCCAGACCACCGACAACCAGCTCAAGGTCGACATCCCTGCAGACGTTTCCTTCGACGTCGGCCGTTATGCGATCAAGCCCAACATGCGTCCGGTGCTCGATAGCCTGGCGTCGACGCTGAACCAGCATCCGATCACCACCGTGAGCATCATCGGCCACACCGACAGCACCGGTTCGGACGCCGTCAACGATCCGCTGTCGATCAACCGTGCCGCCGCCACCCGCGATTATCTGGTGCAGCGGGGCGTGTCGGCCCAGCGCATCGCGATCGATGGCCGTGGTTCGCGTCAGCCAGTGGCCGACAACGCGACCGCGGCGGGCCGCGCGATGAACCGTCGGGTCGAGATCTTCATCGCCGAACCGGCGCGCTGAGCGCTGAGGGCGCCCGGCCAGGTTCCGCCCTGCCGGGTTTTTTCAGGTCGCACCTGCCCGCTCAGCTCACCGGTGCAGGCAGCGGCGCGAGCAGGGCGGCGATGTCCGACTCGCCGAACTTGGCCAGTGCGTCCGCATCCTCCGAGAGCACGCCCTCGGCGAGTGCTGCCTTCCTCTCCTGCAGGGCGAGGATCTTCTCCTCGATGCTGCCGGCGCACACCAGCTTGAACACGAACACCGGCTTGTCCTGGCCGATGCGGTGGGCGCGGTCGGTGGCCTGGTTCTCGGCCGCCGGGTTCCACCACGGGTCGTAGTGGATCACGGTGTCGGCTGCGGTCAGGTTGAGACCCACACCACCCGCCTTCAGGCTGATCAGGAACACCGGCACGCGGCCCTTCTGGAAGTCCTCCACCGGGATGCGGCGGTCGCGGGTGTCGCCGGTCAGCGCCACCCAGCCGATCTTCGCGCGGTCCAGCTCGGCCGCGATCAGGCTCAGCATGGTGGTGAACTGCGAGAACACCAGGATGCGCCGGCCCTCGTCGATGAGTTCGGGCAGCATGTCCATCAGCAGGTCGAGCTTGGCGCGCTCCTTGACGCGCGCGGCGGCAGGCGACTTGAGCAGGCGCGGATCGCAGCACACCTGACGCAGCTTCAGGAGTGCATCCAGGATCACGATCTGGCTGCGTGCAAAGCCCTTGCCGGCGATCTCGGCGCGCACCTTCTCGTCCATTGCCGCGCGCACCGTCTCGTAAAGGTCACGCTGACCGCCTTCCAGCCCCACGCTGCGCACGATGATGGTCTTGGGCGGTAGCTCGGTGGCGACGTCTTCCTTGCGCCGGCGCAGGATGAAGGGGCGCAGGCGGGCGGCGAGCAGGTCGCGGCGCACCGTGTCGCCGTGCTTCTCGATCGGTGTGCGCCAGGTCTGGGTGAATTGCTTGTGGGTGCCGAGAAAGCCGGGCAGCAGGAAGTCGAACTGTGCCCACAGCTCGCCGAGGTGGTTCTCCAGCGGCGTACCGGTGAGACCCAGGCGGTGGCGCGCCTTCAACTGGCGGATCACCTGCGCGCCCTTGCTCGCCGCGTTCTTCACCGTCTGCGCCTCGTCCAGGATCAGCAGGCTCCATTCGCGCGCCTGAAGCTGCTCGGCGTCGCGCCACAGCAGCGGATAGGTGGTGAGCGCGATATCCACCTTCTGGCCGTCGGCGTCGCCCGCGTCCAGCTCGTCGAAGCGGGCGTGGCGGTCCGCGCCGTGCAGGTTGAGCACATTGAGCTCGGGCGCGAAGCGCTCGGCCTCGGCCTGCCAGTTGAACACTAGCGAGGTCGGCAGGATCACCAGGGCCGGCACGTCGAGCCGGCCGGCGCGCTTTTCGGTGAGCAGGTGGGCGAGCGTCTGTGCGGTCTTGCCCAGGCCCATGTCGTCGGCGAGGATGCCGGCGAGGTCGTGGCGCACCAGGTGCTGCAGCCAGGCCAGGCCCTCTAGCTGGTAGGGACGCAGCTCGGCGCCAAAACCTGCGGGGGCAGCCACGGCCTGGATGCCTTCGGCCTTGCGCAGGCGGGCGGCGATCTCGGCGATGCGTTCGGCGCCGCGCCCCGGGAGCTCGAGCTCGGCCAGGCGCGCGGCGTCGAGCCTGGACAGGCGCCAGTCGTGGTCGGGACGGTCGAACAGGTCGACCAGGGCGCGCACCAGCGGCTTGAGGCGGGCGGCGCTGATGCGCAGGCGGCCGAGTGTTTCATCTTCGAGGATCAGCGCCTCGTTGTCGGCGATGTCGTCGAGCCGGCCCGACAGCCAGCGCGGATCCTGGGCGAACAGCCCGGAGAGCAGCGGTGCCAGCGGCAGCGCCTGGCCATCGACCTCGATGCCGGGCGACACGTCCAGCCAGCCGTCCTCGCCCTCGTCGATGTCGAGCACCAGGTGGTCGATGTCGATCGCGTGGTGGCGGAAGTCGGCGGGAAACTCCACCGCCCACCCTTCTTCCTGAAGCGCCGGCAGGGTGTCGGCCATGAAGCCCGGCCATGCCGCCTCGCTGGCCAGGCCGAGGGCCTCGGGCGACAGCGTGCCGAAGCTCGCCTGCACCGCGCCCGGCGGGACGCGGGTGAAGCCGGCCGCGCTCAGCTTTTGGGCCGCGCTGCGTTCGCTCGCGGGGTCGCGGCTCAGGCGCGCGCTGCGGCCATCGGGCAGGGGGTGGAAGAGCCGTCCGTCGCCCGCTTCCACCGTGACCGGGCCATAGCGGAAGGCGAGCAAGGCGAAGTCGAATTCATAAGTGCCGTAAGCCGCGTAGTTGCGGTAACGCACGTGATGGACCGGTCGGGTGTCGAGCCGAAGCACCGGTACCGGTACGCCGCCGAGCTCGATCGGGGGCTCGCCGCGTTGGGTTGGCACGGGGAGCGTGGGCGCCAGATCGGCAAGCGTCTCGGCGACGAGCTCGGATTCGGCCTGAGTCAGCGGCGGCAACCACAGCAGGCGCTGCACGAGTTCGGCGGGCACCTCGAGCGTGATCGGGCCCGCCTCGGCGCGGGCGGCGTCGACATACCAGGGCGGCAGCAGGGGCAGGATGCGGTCGGCGGCGGGCTCGATCTTCAGCACCGGTGCGCGCAGACCCTCTGCGGTCAGCGTCCAGTCGGGCGTGCCGGCACGGGGCTCGCCGAGGCTCAGCAGCGGACTGGCGAGGGTGGCGAAATGCAGGCGCGCGCTGGCGAGCAGCTTGTGCATCAGTTCGCCGCTGTTGCGCCCCTCGAGCGGCAGCCCCACGCCGGCGGTGACCCGTCCGCGCGGGCGGTGGGCCCACAGCAGGCGCAGGAGCTCGAGGTCGGTCTCGTCCACAAAGGCCGGCGGGGCCTGCAGGGCACGTTCGAAGTTGCTCCAGCGCTCGTGCTGGCGAAGCTGCCCGTGCTGGTCGAGGCGGACCTTGTAGCAGGCGACGCAAAGATCGCCGTTGAAGCTGTCGCGCTCGATCACATAGCGCAGCGCGTGGGGACTGGCGCTGGCCTTGCGTGCGCGCCCGGCGCCCGGGTTGAGCGTGCCGACCGCGTGGCGGAAGCCCTCGACCCAGGCCAGCACCTGTTCGCGCGGCCGGTCCGGGCGGCGGCGCTGGTGCAGCAGGAGCAGCATCATCGCCGCCACATGCTTGCAGTCGTAGCCCATCGGGCAGGTGCATTCGCTGACCAGGCTCGGCCGCCCGTCCTCCTCGATGACGTCGGCGAAGACGTCATAGGGCGTGCGCTGGCGGCCCTTGACCAGCGCCGACACCATGCTGCCCTCGCAGGACAGCGCGCTCACCCGGCTCAGGTAGCCAAGGCCCTTGGCGACGGTTTCCATGCCGAGTTGGGCGATCAGATCATCCTGGGTGAAGCGGTCGAGCGGGGTCATCGGCAGGGAAGTGCCCAGGGGCACACGCGAGCGGGAAAACCCGAGAGTTTACACGTGCGAGCGCTCAAGCAGGCTCGTGATCGCTTGTAAAACCCGGCGCGTAGCAGCCGGGCGAGGTCAGTCTTGAGTCGCCGGTGGCTAATCGTTGGTCGAGGGGGCGAGCAGTGCTTCGAGTGCGCTCAGCCAACGCGTCAGAATCGCCTCGTACGCGGCGAGGCGGCTGAATATCGCAATCGCCAGCTCTTCGTTGTAGGTGTGCGAGCTCAGGTTGCGATCGTCGATCATGTCCATTGCGGCGCGGGCATCGGCTTCAGCAAGCAAGCCGTTCTGGGCGCAAGCGCGTACAACTGGCTTCGGGCTCGCAAGCTCCAGGCCGAAGTGGTCCGCAAGAACGGCGCGGGCGGCTTTCCAGCAAGCTTCGACCGTGTATTCGAAGCGCTGGATTGCAGCGTCGCGTTCGATCAGGGACGGTGTCGACAGCCTTGCGAGTTCCCCCAGCGAGGTAAGGGCACGGCGGGCGAGGGCGAGGCGGTGCGTCAGTCGTTCCATACGATGCCCTCTTCCTTGATCGCATCATGCAACGCAGGTGGTGCTGTGGAGAGATCCACCAGATCGACATCGAGCAGCAGGCTCGATTCGGCCAGTGTCTCGCGCAACTCGGCGATCAACCCGGGGCGCAGTCGGCGCAGCGGTTCGACAGCGATGTCGATATCCGACCACCGCCGCGCATCGCCTCGCGCGCGCGAGCCGAACAGCCATAGGCGCGCAGCTTCCGGCGGAAGGTGGCGGCGGATGAGCGCGTGGGCAGCAGTGACGTCAGGATTCATGGCAGCTGGGTCGAGAGCACCTTCGAGGGATCCGATGTTACGCGTGCCTGCCGCGTTGCAAAAGCCGACGGGCCGCATGTTGCGGCCCGTCGAGGTTGAAGCTGTAGAGGGCGGCCGCATAAGTTGCGGCACACTTCACACGCGCCGTGGCCCTGCCGGACAGCGAACGCACGTGCACGCAGGGCGAGTTCCGTTGGGCACAAATGCGCGGCGTTGAGGCTGCCCTGAATCCCCGCGGTCTTATGCAGTCCTGTAGTCGGCTTGGTTCTCGGTAGCCTGGCTGTAAGCGATGCTGAACGCCCGGATGACCTTCGAGGCCTTTTCTTCGTATGTTTGGCCGGAGAGAGTACCTGTTTGACAACGTGAAGCCAGCACAGGCGCTCTTGTGGATGAGGGTGTTGAACTCGGCCGCGTGCCGGTAGGGCGTCAGGCGTTCAGATAAACCTCCGCCCAGTTCAGCACTTGATCGATCCACTTGAGAGCTTGCTGGCGATCAATTGCTCCGGGCGCAATCAACCCATAGCGCGCCTCAACGGCGAAGGGGTTGAGTTCGTCGAGAGACTCGGCGAACGGAGGTGAAGGAAGGTTGTGGTCGGTGATCAGGTCAAGCAATTCGGCGATGTCGTGAGTGCGACGAAAGGCGACGCCGTTCGACGACAGTACCGCCTTGAGTGCTTTTTCTACCGACTGTTGGGCGTGAAAGCCCACGATGGCGTCGGATATGTCGGGCAGCCCGCACAGGGGGCGCGGGCCGCTTTGGCATCTTCACGTGCTGTGTTGAGCAGCATCGTGGCGACCGATTCAACCATAGACGACCTTGCCTTCACGGAGCGCCCAGTAAAGTGCCGTACCGGGTTCCGCGCCCCAGCGTCTGACCTCGTCGGCAGAATAAACGAGAACATCTGCCGGCACGCGCAGCGGGCGCAGCAAGCGGCGCAGGCGCACCATTTCGTTTGCCCGATCGGTGACCTCATCTTCGATCACGAGCAGGTCGAGATCCGAGTCGGGCCTTGCATCGCCGCGCGCGTAGGAGCCGAAAAGCACGATCTTGCGTGGGTGCGCGCCCTCCGCCAGCACGCGAACGGCGGTGGCGATGGACTGGTCGGAAAGGCGCGCAGCGGTACTCATGTAATCAGCTTACACGTTGCGATACACCTCCGCCCCGCTCTTGACGAACTCGATCGACTTGACCTCCATGCCCTTCTTGAGTGCCTCGGTCTCGTCGATGCCCTGCGCCGCGGCGAAGTCGCGCACGTCCTGGGTGATCTTCATCGAGCAGAAATGCGGGCCGCACATCGAGCAGAAGTGCGCCACCTTGGCCGAGTCCTTGGGCAGGGTCTCGTCGTGGAATTCCTTCGCCTTGTCCGGGTCGAGGCCGAGGTTGAACTGGTCTTCCCAGCGGAACTCGAAGCGCGCCTT
>QXGG01295687.1_pt1 | contig 20485 bp, 2 predicted proteins | sample 1982491 | NCBI WGS metagenome assembly QXGG01 (sample SAMN09924614, study PRJNA488089) | Wastewater metagenome, whole genome shotgun sequencing project. | isolation source: South African research farm wastewater | place: South Africa: Irene, Agricultural Research Council, Animal Production Institute... | reverse complement strand
TCGCAAAGCGCACCGAGGACGCCTGCAGATAGTCGCTCCCCTCCCCGCCCTCGAGCGTCGCGCTCGACAGCAAGCTCGTGTAAAGAGAGTCGTCTCCCGCGCCGCCACGCAGCGTCGCCTGCATCGGCGACGCGCCGTCGCCGGGATAGCCGTAATACCAGTACCCCCCACTCACTTGCAGGGTGTCGTTGCCATCGCCACCATCGAGCAGGTTCGAACCCGCAAAGTCTTGCAGCGAGTCGTTGCCCTCCCCCCCATAGAGGCTGTCATCGCCCCCACCGCCCTGGATGAAGTCGTCGCCCGCGCCACCGTGAATCCAGTCTGCCCCTTCGCCGCCATAGATCGTGTCATTGCCGCGCAGCCCGCCGAACGGCGTGCCGACCGCGACCCCGGAGCCATCCTGTCCGAGCACGGCAAGTGACTGCGCCGCGGTCAACGCCGTGGCGTCGAGGTAGAGCTGGGCGGTGGTGGGCGAGGAGGCTGCGTCAGTGCTGTAGCCGACGACCCGAATATCGCCATGAACCCCGTCACTGTTGCCATCTGCGCTCGCGGCCATCGCCGCGCTGAGGCGCAGCTCGAAGTACCCCGAGTTGGCGACGACATCGACGCGGTCGATATAGGACACCGAAGCAGCGTAGCCAAAATCGTAGCGCCCCGGCGCAAGCAACTGGATGCGATCCATCGCGGTGGCATCGCCTCCTGCTGCAGGGTCACCCCCCAAGTAGATGGAGTTTGTGCCGCTTACCACGTCACCATCCATCTCGGCCGGATCGAAATAGCGGATCCGGTCAGCCCCGCCTCCGCCAATGACGGTATCCGCGCCGGCGCCGCCACTCAGGCGGTCGTCACCCGGGCCGCCGTCGATGAGGTCGTCGCCATTGCCACCAAAAATGAAGTCGTTCCCACCGAGCCCATAGAGCGCCTCGCCGCCCTCGACCGCAGTCAGCGTGTCATTGCCTTCCGTGCCATAGCGCTCCGGCAAGTCGGGTCCCAGATAAGCCGCCTCGACCACCAGGAACTGGCCGGGCTCAGCGAGCTCGACCGCTTGTGGCGAGCCCGTCGTGTAATCGACCTTGAATGCGCGATACGGCACGAATCCGCGATCCAGCTCCTGACCGAGCGCAAGATAAAGCGCGCCATCATGCTCGCTGGGCACCAGCCGCACACCGTCGAAAGAGCCGTTGAAACCGGTCGGCAGCAGCACCGTGTCCAGATGCGACAGCGCTGCGCTCTCACCCTCCCAGCCCAGGCGTACCAGGAAAGTCCGCCCGGTCTGCTGCAGGAAGCTGGTATCGGTGAATTCGCGCAGCGCGAAGAGGAAGGTCTGCGTGTCCGGGTTGTACTCCAGCAGGCGCGCCGCCAATTGGTCGGGCGCGACGCTGGCGTCGACGCCGGCGAGACCGGCAATCAGCGCCGACCCCGTCACCGTCGCCGAGACCGTGCTGCCATCCACGCCGATGAACACCACTGCGTTAGGCGTTTCATCGAATAGTCTCGCCCCCTCGTAGGCGACAATGCCCGATTGCTGATAGGCGGGCAGCGAGCGCAGCCCCAGCGTGTCACCGACCGCAACCGCCGAGACGACCTCGCCCTCTGCCGTCTCGGTCACCGCAAACATCAGCGAGCGGTATTCGACCGCGGACTGCCCTGCGGGCACCTGAGGATCCTCGGTCCGCAACACGACAGCGATGTTGAAGGTCTGCTCTCCGTTCGGCCCCTCGAGCGCATCGCCCTCTGGACCGAACTTGGCCGTGATGGTCGCGTAAGGCGACAGGTTGAGCGTATCGAGCGTGGTCTCGAGGGGAAGGGTACCAATCGGCTGCGGTGCCATGACCGCCCCGCTGCTTACCTCGACTACGGAAACCTGCAGCCCGGTATTGCCGATATCCATGACTACGACACCGACGGCCTCCAGTACCCCACCAGGCGAGAAGACCGGATCCAGCTCCACCACCTGGCCATCGATCGGCGTGGCGTCTACGACCGTCCATCCGGTCTCGCTTGCCTCCAGCCGAGCGAGAATCGCGCCGGTCGTGCCGTCGGCAGCGAGATAGCCCAGTTGAACCAGCGCGAAATCCGACGACGAGGCCACCACAAGCGGCTTTGCAGTCAATGCGACGAGCGATGGCATCGCTGGCACCGCGCCCACCCCGCCCAAGGCGTCGACGTCCAACGTTACCCACTGTGGCGGTCCGTCGCTGAGTGCGAGCTCGAACGATTCCGAGTTCCGTCCCTCGAGCAGGTTGAAGAAGAGTCCCTTATCGACACGGCTCACCTGAGCCGTGGCCAGGTCCACCTTGAACGCGATGACGCCCGAGGCCGTGCGGGCGCTGGCCAGCAGGGTATCGACGACGCGCTCTGGTGCGAAGAACAGCTCCTCGACTTCGCCGGGAAGCAGGACCACGTCGGTCTGCAGACCGCCCCCCTCCAGCCCCCGGCTGATGACCAGCAGCCCACTGAGGTCTTGATCTGTAGCGAGCTCGACAATCGTGCCCAGCGCGAGCGCACCGCCATCCCCCTCCAAGGGGGCATACCCATCCAGGACCCAAATCCGTCCCGCCGGCAAAGGCTCCGTCTGGCCCAGCTGCTGCTGGGAGTAGGACGCCACCTGCTCCACCGATGCCTGCCCCGCGAGTGTCTCGATGGCAGCAGGTGCATCGAGCAATGCCTTGATCGATGCGGAGTCCGCCACGATCCGGTGCACCGTGACCGCCGGATCAACCGCCTGCAACAAGTCCGGAAAGCTGCCACTCGCGTAGATCTGCTGGAAGTAGATCGCCCCGTCCTCGCCGTCGTCGATCGAGCGCATCAAGAGGCCAGCACCGTCTGCAAACGCCTTGTGTGCGATCAGCGCGCCCTCGGGGTCAAAGAGCATCCAGTGCTCGTAGACGAGCGCCGCATCGGCGGGGAAGATCTCGGCCCGGACAAGCAGCCAGCCGTCCGCCAGGGTCTCGATGGCCCAATCCATGTCCGTCCAGATCTCGGCGTCGTCGGGTATACCCAGCCCCAGCGCACGCAATTCGATGACGGTGTCCTCCGTTCGCACGACTGACGAGACGTCGAGCGCGATATCGCGCGCTTCGAAGTAGTAGTAGTCGTCACCGCTCAAGGCGCTGAACTCGCCTGAGGACGGGACGAACGCGCTGAACGCCGAAGCACTGCCGGTCCAGACGCTCAGCCAGAGCGCCTCACCATTGACGAAGAACTCCGACAGCCAGCCCACCCGCGTTCCAATTGCATCATCAACCACGTCGCCGCTGATCGGATGGATCGTGATCACATTCTGATTCTGTCCGCCGGGCGCGCCCACCAGGAGGTAGTCGGACGCGGTCTGACCTTCCGCGCCGACCCCCGATGCGGCGTACAGTTTCGTCCGGAATTGATCGAGGGTGTCTGCCAGCGCGGACGACACGCCGAGCTGAATGGCCTCACCCACGGGTTCGGAGAAGCTGCTGGAGCCTGGCATCAGGTCGTAAGCCTGCAGGCTGAGCGTGGTCCCCGCCAGCGTGCCCAGCACATACTCCGCCGCCCCGTCTCCGGTCGGCACCAGCCACTGGCCCGGCGCCAGCGTCTCCCGAGACAGGATGACCTGCGTCTCGAGGTCGATGAGTAGAAGCTCGCGCCGCTCGTTCCATTGCTCGGCAGTCGTGTCGTATCCGCTCTGGGACACCATCACGGCCGCGGTACCGTAACGCGTGACGTGCGGCGTAGCGCCCCAATACTGGTAAAACCCGTCGACCGGAATCGATACCTGCTCACCTTGCAGGGTCCAGAGGTTCAGGTAGTTAATCATCATGGTCTCCTGTTGGGACGACAGCGAGGTCGGAGCCTCGTGGTTGTTTCTTTACCGACGGGACGGTCCGGCCGAAGGCGGACGGAGTCCTGTGATGTAATGATAGAAAATTTTTGTAACTTTACTTTAGTTTGCTTGTTTCATTTGACGAAGCAGCGTCTGCATGCATTTCTTCGGATCGAATTGGCGCAGCGACTTGCTCTACCGCGAGGCGCGATCTCGGCGGTCAAACAAACACCAGGCTGTCATTCACATCGCCGAGCAACACCGCCGTGAAGTTATGGCTGGCGCTGGCTGCGAAGCTGTCGAGCGTCAGCCCGCTCTTGTAGCCCGTGTTGCGGCTACTGATCGCCGACAGGTCCGCGTCGTCGGACAGGAACACCCACTTCGGCTGGATCGCATCGGGCAGGCGCACCGCCGCCTTGAGAATCTCGAGCGCATCCTGCGACGTCACGCGCCCATCCTGGTTGAAATCAGCGGCGATGTAGCCGAACGGGTTGGCGTAGTCACTCGGCAGGCGCACCGCCAGGCGCAGGGCTTCGAGCGCGTCCTGCGCGGTGATGGTGCCCCTGGGCAGGTTGGCCGCGCTGGCGGTGAGGCCAAGGTCGATGAGCCCCCCCTCCAGCCCGACGAGCTGGTAGGCCCCAGCCAGGGTGACCGCCTCCTCGTATTGCAGGAACAGGCTGCGCGCGGCCTCCGCACCAAGCGAGTAACCATCGACCGAGAGCCCGAGCGCCCCGTCGTGGGCAGCATCCACGCGCAGGCTCAGTGTCCCCAAGCGCTGCGCGCCGGCGAACTCGGCGTCGTGCGTGGCCGCGGCGTAACGCAGCACGCCGTCGTCGATCGACTGCACCTGAAGCCAGCCAGCCAGCGCGGGCGCGGGTGTGAAGGCCTCCACGCGGACCGTCTGTCCCACGGCCGCGATCTGAAACTGCACGGCGTCAGCTGGCTCGGCGCCTACGTTGGCCACCAGGTCGAATTCGACCACCCGCCCACCGTCCTCCGCCACGCGCTCGCCGACCCATTCGAGGCGGAGGCTCGCATCGGTCGTGACGGACGCACTGAGCTCGACCCCGGTCAAAGCCACCCCTTTCCGGCTCGCCACTTCGCCCCCCACCGGTGCGGAGGGCGGTGGCTCGCTCGGGCTGAGCGGCTCCGGTAACTGTACGACCGGTTCTTGGGGTGGCGGCGGCGGAACGACGACGAGGCTGTCGAGCGCTGCCTGCACGGCCGACTCGAAAGGCGTGTTGAGCGCGCTGACAGTGGCGAAGCCGCTCGTGGGGCGCTGCCCCCATAGCGCGCCGATGACCGCGGCCTGCCCCGTCGCATCCAGCTGGTTCAGGCCACTCAGGTCGATGGCGAGCGCCTCGGCGCTGTCGCGTAGCGCGAGGTCGAAGGCTTCGGGCGAGGTGGCGGCGTTGACGTTTGTCAGGGCCGCCTTGCCGGCTGTATCCGCTTGCTTACCCAAGGTGTAGGCCGTGTAGACATTGGCCTGCACCACCGTCATCACCTGCCCGAAGCTGGCGTAGCCACTTGCCGGCCGCAGCGAAGCGAGGAAGGTGACGAAAGCCTGTTGCCCGGGGTGATCGAAACCCGCGTAAAGCGAAATGAGCGCCTCGCCATAGATCACCAGGCTGCTCACCTGCTGGCCAGCGAGCGCGCCCACCCCGGTGCCGCTGAGCCCCTTGAGGGTCAGCACCACCGCCTTGACCTCATCGATCAGGGCGCTGGACGCCGCACCCGGGTCATTGGCCACCGCCACCGCCCGGAACAAGGCCGCCTCGCCCACCACAATGGCATCGAAGGCGCGGTTGAAAGCGGCCACGTCCGCATAGCCGCCTACCGCTGGTCGGTTAGCCAACGCGTCGCGCATCACCGCAGCGCGTGCCGCTTCGTTCAGGGCCTCATAGCCGTCGAGTGCCAACCCGAGCGTGCTTGCCCCCGCAAGCACGACGTCGCGCAAGGCCGTCGCGGAGAGACTGGCATTGATGCGCGCGAGGACTTCCTGTTGCTCCGGGCTATCCATGCCCGCTCTCCCTCAAGACCCTGTGTCTGCGCCGTCGGCCGCTTCAGTAAGAAGCCGACCCGACACCCACTTCATTCAGATCGAAGAACGCCAGCGACTCGCCAAGCGCGGCCGCTACCGCGTAATGCGCCAGCTCGACGCCGGCCGCGCCGTCCACCAGCCCCACCGCGGCCGAGAACAGATCGCGCTGGGCATCGAGCAGGTCGGCGAGGCTGCGGCGGCCGATGCTGAACTGTTCGAGGTAGGCGAGGATGGTGGCCTCCTCGGCCTGCATCGCCAGCTCCAGCGCCTGCAGGCGCTGCGTCTGGCTGGCAACGTCCGCCAATGCCGCCCGTACCTCGCGCTCGAGCTCGCTGCGCAAGGTGTCGACGTCGCTGCGTGCCGCGCCCGCCCGGCTCGCCGCCTGGTTGCGCCGAGCGGTCTGGCTGCCACCGGTGTAGAGGGGATAGGACAGCTGCACCGCGGCGACGACCTCGTTGTCGTTGTCGCGCAGCTGGTCGAGCTGGAACTGACGACCGGTGAGTTGCACCGACACCTGCGGCAGCAGGCTAGCCTTCTCGGCCTCGAAGTCGCGCGCGGCGGCCTGCGCGAGCTGCTCGAGGCGGGCGAGCTCGAGGCTCCCGGCCAACAAGCGTTCGCGCGCCTGCGCAGCACTCGCCGGCAGCGTCGGGCGCAGCGGCGGCAGGTGACGCGGCGTCTCGGCCTCGCCGAAATACTCGCGCCACACCGCCTGGGCGCGCTCGAGCTCGCCACGCGCGGCGGCCAGGGTGGCGCGGGCATCGGCCTCACGGCTCTGCGCACGCAGCAGGTCCGAGCGTGAGGACACGCTGCCGGCCACGGCCTCGCCGATCATCTCGAGCAGCACCTGATGGCGCTGCAGGTTCGCCTCGGCGAGCGCGACGCGGCGCGCGTGGCGGGCGACGTCGTAGTAGGCGTTCAGTGCCCTCAAGGCCAGGCCCTGCGCGGTCACCTGCAGCCCCAGGCGCTGTGCCTCGACGCGGGACTCGGCCGCCTCCACCTTGCGGAACAACGCGCCGGCGTCGAACAGCAGCTGCGTCACGCGCACATAGAGGTTGGCGTTCATGTCCGACGGCACGTCCACCCCGGGGCGCTCGACCAAGGTGCTCTCGCCGCCAAAGCCGGCGTAGATCTGCGGGAACAAGGCGCCGCGTACCTCGGCGCGCGCGCCCTCGGCCTCGGCCCAGCGATCGGTACCGGCCTTCAGGCTGGGATGGGCCAGCACCGCCTTGCGCACCTGCTGGCGGAAGGCGAGCGCGTTCTGCGTGCGGGGGCCCGGCGCCTGCCCGAAGTCGGCAATCAGCTCGGGCATGTTCTGTCTGCCGAAGGTGTCGATGAGGTTGTAGATGCGCGGCGCCGGCGCCGATGCGACGGCCGGCTCCTGCGCGTGCACGGTCCACGCCCCTGCGCCGCCCGCAAACGCGAGCAGGCAGGCGATAAGACGGGGAACCGTCGATGAGATCTGCATGAACAAGGCTCTGCCAAAAGAACTTAGAAAGCGGAATTGAAAAAGCGGCCCGATGCTTTGGGCACCGAGCCGCTCGAATCACCGCGCCATCACGACGGCGTGTTGTACTGGATCAGATCCAGCGTCAGGCCGAGCTCCTCCAGGGCCAGCGGCGTCGGATCCTGGGTGTGGATCGCGATCTGCAGGGTCTGGACATCGACGTTGCTCACCCCCGCCTGAGGATTGGCATCCACCGCGACCGTGAGCGTGCCGACCCCGTCCGCATGCGTCCACCCGGAAGCCATGAACACGTTGTCCATCGACGGCGGGGGTGCCGCCTGGAGCCACGGCAGCACGACATTGCTGACCGGGAGTGCAGCCTCCGTCGCAACCGCCGTGTAACCCAGGTTGGCGAGCAGGGCACCAAAGTCGACCTTGTCGCCGTGCCCCCCCGCCTCACTGCCGCTGAAGTCCTTGATGGTCAGCTGGGTGGCGAGCGAGGTCGGTGCGAAGACATCCGCACCGAGCCCACCCGTAGCCTCGACCTCGCCCGGACCCGCGATCAGCAGATCGCGCGCGTCGGTGCCCAAGGCGGTTGCCAACGGGGCGGGGTCGAAGGTCGCTACGACATCGGCGGTAAGCGCATCGTAGTTCTTCACACCAAGGTCAACGGGGATCACGGAGATGTCGAAGGCCACGGAGGGCGAGGCCAAACCCACCTTGAAGGTGAAGAGCGCTTGACCGAGGCCTGGATCGAACGCGGTAAGGCTGTTCCAACCGAACAACAAGGCATCCTGCCCCGGATAAAACTCGCCGAGTGGTTCCCTTACGCCAGCCTGTTCGACGCTCGCCAGATAACCGGTGGGTCCCGAAAGCATCTCGATACTCGTGACTTTGCCCGCGCCGAAGACGACATCCAGCGTAGCCGACTGAATCGTGCCGAAGAGCGGATCGACATACACCGCAAAAGTCGCGGTGCTCCCATCCTGCGAGACCAACTTCAGGTCGAGGTCGTTCGCGCTGGTCACATCCAACATCTCGCCTGGCTCTGCCACCACCACGTTCAGCGGTGTCAGCGCCACCACGGCGTTGTTGACTGCGATCAGCAGTTCGGAGAAGGACGCGTAGTCCTGCGACGACACGGCGAGCCGCAGGGCAGCCTGATCTGCCCCCGACAAGTTGTCGTAGAACGCCACCGCAGCCTGCCCTTGCGTCACCAGCGTAGCCAGCGGATAGACGTTGGTTCCAGACGTGATCAGCGTAAAGCCGGCCTGTGAGAGCGAGGTTGAGCCGAAGCTTGCCAGCAGGTCGCTCAGGAAGCCGATGTCGGCCAGCGGCGCGCTTGGATTGGCCGCATTGACCGTGTCCAGCACCTGCACGATCTCGGTGCGCAGCGCAACACCGGCATCGAACAAGGCCTTCACCTGCCCAACCGTCTGGAAACCAGCAGCAAAGTTCGCCAGCTTGTTGGCCAGCAGATCCGCCAGAAGCTGCGGCTGACGAGCCGCCAGCCCCGCATAGTCGCTCCCTGCGCCCAGCTCGATCTCGTAACGATCCGCGTACTGCATCAACACAGCCCCGAGCGCGGCGGGATCAGTCGCTGCATTCACTGCGGCAAGCGCCTGCAGATCGAGTGCAGCGATGAACTGGAAGGTTTCCACCGCCCTGTTCAACAGCGCACCAACGGTCGGGAAGTCGTCGGCATCCACGAGCATCTGACGGAACAGCGCCTGATCCTTGGAATCGAGCCCCTGGTAGTAGGTCACCGCCAAGTCGCCCTGGCTCACCAGGGTACTCACCAGCTCGCCTCGAATCGTCGTCATCCCCGCGACCTGCGCCGCCTTCACGGCGACCAGCGCATCGGTGAAGATCAACTGGCTGTCGATCTGGTCACCCGATGTGGCGGCGTTGATCCTATCCAGGCTGTTCTCCATGGTTGCCCAAGCGTGGACAACCGCATCGAACAGGCCCTTGAACTCGGCGATGCTGTCGAAGCGACCCGCAAAGACCTCATTGCCGCGGTTCGCAACCAGATCGGCGAGCACGACCGCCTTGTAGTAGTCGCCTATGGTCGCGAACGCGCCGTCCAGATCGATCCCAAGGATATCGTCGAAGGTCTCCAGTACGGTCCCCAGCGTCGCCACGCTTGCGCCATTGACGGCAGCCAGGGCATCGGCCTGCTGACCCGCGATGAAGGCCCCCTGGCTCACCGCCAGCAGGGCATCGAAGCTCACATACCCGCTTCCCCTGCCAGCCACCACCGCATCCACGAAGGTCTGCTGGCCGGCTGCCCCCAGCGTCGAGAAGCTTGTGATCGCGAGTTGCCCGCTCGAGGCAGCCAGGGCCATCTGCTGACCCGCCACCAAGCCCGCGCCCGCGGCAACCGCGGCGCTGAAGGCGCCTACCGCGCCTCCAACCACCTGCAGCAGCGCAGCGATCGGCGTGGCCGTGGTCATTGCGTTGGCTGTTGCCAAGGTCAGGCCGACCGCCTGATACACGTCGATCACCGCGTCGAACACGCCGTCGGCCGCAGCTGCGCTTGCATAGCCACTCAACGGACGGTTCGCCAGGAGGTCATTGAGCACCGCCGCCTGCGTGTTGGCGCTCAGGGCGCCGAAGTCGGCGAGGTCGATGGAGAGTTTGCCCGCATTCGCTGCCAGGACCGTACCCAGCGCGGTTACATCGGCCGCGGCGTTGAGTGCCGCCAGAGCATCCGCCTGCTCGCCCAGACCGAATGCAAGCTGGCTCTGCACGAGCAGCGCAGTGAAGCCGACGTAAGGCTGGCCGGCAACCACGGCTTCGACAAAGGCCTGTTGCCCCGCTGGGCCCAGCGTCGCGAAGCTGCCGATCGCCGAAGCGCCGCCAAGGTACGCCGCTAGCATGGATTCACCCGCCACCGTGGCCGCACCCGCTTGCTGCGCCGCATCGAAGCTCTCCACCGCAGTGGTCACGACAGTCAGCAGCGTTTCAATGGGCGTGAGCGGCGTCATCGCGTTCGCGGTCGCCACCGCGCCCGCGAGCGCTTGGTACACGTCGATGACCGCGTCGAAGATTCCATCGACTGCGGCTGGCGTTACATAACCGCTCACCGGACGATTGACGAACAGGTCATTCACCACACTCGCCTGAATGCTCGGGCTGAGCACCTCGAACTCACCCAGATCGATCCCCAGCTTGGCCGCGCCCTGTAGCAGCACCGCGCCAAACTGGGACGCGTTCGGCGCAGCGTTGAGCGCCACCATGACCGGCGTCACCGTATCGATCAGCAAGGATTGGCTGGCAACGACCGAACCATTGCCTGCCGCATCGGTGGCGGTAACGGTGACCGGGAACACGCCGTCGCCCAGAACGAGTTCGGTCTTGCCGATTGGCACCGCCGTCGCCAGATCGACGCTCCAGGCCCCCAGTTCGTCCACCGTGACGGCATACGTTGTCCGGTCCACGGTGAGGGTAATCGTGCTGCCGGGCTCCGCGGTCCCGCTGATGACCGGGAAATCGACTCCCGCTACCGGTAGCGAGGTGATGAGCGGCTGGGCCGGCGCGGCCGTATCGATGACGAGGCCCTGGGTCGCAGCAACAGATACGTTACCTGCCGCATCCGTGGCCGTGACACTGACCGTGTAGCTGCCATCGCCCAACTCGAGCGCGCCGCTGCTCGGGGTGGCCGTTGCCAGATCGACGCTCCATACACCCAGCTCATCCGCGCTGACGTCATACACTGCGCCCCCAATGACGACCGTGACCATGCTGCCCACCTCGGCCGTGCCGCTCAGCACCGGCTCGGCGAGATTCGTGAACGCACCCGAGTCGATGACCGGCTGTGCCGGCGCCGTGGTGTCGAGCGTGAAGCTGAAGAACGTCGTCGCCTGGTTGCCGGCAAGATCGGTCGCACGCACCTGTACCGCATTGACGCCCACGACCGGGACGAAGCTGCCACTCCAGCTGTCTCCGCCGTCGACGCTGTACTCGACCACCGCACCCGCCTCGACCCCGCTCACATTGAGCGTGCCGACATCGGTGATGCCGTCGCTTGCGCTCGCGCCGCTATCGGTTAGCAGCGCCACACGCGGCGCGGCGGTGGCCGTGTCCAGCGTGAAGCTGAAATCGGTGACCGCACGGTTACCCGCGGCATCGCTCACCCGCACCTTGACGTTGTTGAGCCCTTCCACGGGCGTGAAACTCGCGGCCCAGGTCACGCCACCGTCGGTGCTGTAGCTGACCGAAGCCCCCTGCTCGACGCCGGTTACGGACAGCGTACCGTTACGCGTCAGAGCATCCGTTGCGCTCGCGCCGGTATCCTCGAGCAGCGCCACGGTCGCGGCGGCCGGCGCGGTGAGGTCGAAGCCGATCGTGCGCTGTGCTGCCGTGCCGACGTTGCCCGCCGCATCGCGCGCGCTCGCCGCCAGCACGTAGTTACCCTCCACAAAACCGGACACGTCGGCGGGCTCGAAGCGGTAGCTCCAGGCGCCATCCGCACCCGCCGTGAAGCTGCGTGCGAGGCTGCCAAGTTGCAGCATCACCTCGGCACCGGCGCTGGCGGTGCCGCTGATCACGAAGCCCGCCGCCTTCTCGGCGATGCTTATGAGGTTATCGCCCGCGACGGTGTTGACCGTGATGGTGGGCGCACGCAGATCCGTGCTCACCACTCGGCTGGCCGTCGCCCCGGCTGCGCTCGCGCTGACCGTGTAACTCACATCGTGCGACAGTCCGGCCAGATTGATCGCGGGCACAGTCACCGACCAACTGCCCGCCACGACGGTGCCGGCATAGTCGACGCCGTTGAAGCTGACCGTGATCGCGGTGTCCTCGGCGATGTTCGCCGCGGTGCCGCTCAGCGTCAGCGGCTGCTCCGCTTCAGCGATGTTGATGAGATCGTCGCCGGCAACCACGCCGATCGAGATGGCCGGTGCCTCGAGCGCCACGGTCAGGTTGCGCGCAGCGGCCTGTGCCGGGTTGCCCGCCGCGTCGGCCACGGTAGCGGTGACGGGATAGACCCCGTTTTGCAGGTCTGAGACAAGGATCTGCGCCGTGCTCCAGGTGCCGTTGCTCACGGTCGCGGCGTAATCGACGCTGTTGAAGCGCACCGTGACCGTCTGCCCGTCCTCGACGCCCGAGGCCGTGCCGGAGATCACCAGCCCTTGCTGCGCTTCCGCAGACACCAGCAGATCGTCACCCGCGATCGGGTTGATCGTGAGGCTGGGCGCCACGGTATCGACGCTGAATACGAAGGCCGCCGACTCGCCCACGTTGCCCGCGGCATCGGTCTGCCGGGCGGTGATCGAATCCGCCCCCTGGCCGAGCACCGCGAGGTTGTCGGCGGTGAGGGTGTAGGTCCAGCTGCCGGTCGTCGTATCGGCACGCACCGTGCCGAGCACCGCGCCGGTGGAGGACAGCAGGGTCACGTTGCGACCCGCCTCGCCGCTGCCGCTGACCACGTTATCCCCCACCAGCGTGCTGACCGTGCGATCCGCTCCGCCGAGGGTCGAAACGGTCACCACCGGCGCCAGGGTATCGACCGCCTGCACGCGCTGCGCTGCGGCGAGGCTGGCGTTGCCCGCAGCGTCCTGCGCTGCGCCCGCTGCCACGTCGACGGTGAGGTTGCCCTCGAACCCGGCGTTCGGCGTGACGATCAAGGAATAAGTGGTCGCCGACAGCTGGGCGAAGGCGCCCTTGCTGCCATTGCTCACCGTGACATCGTCGGCGCTGAAGCCCGTGACGGCCTCGCTGAAGGTGAAGGTGAACACCACATCGCCGCCGGCAATGTTGGCCACCCCTGGCTCATCGTCCGTGATCGCCACACTCGGCGCCACGGTGTCGATCTGGATCACCTTGGTCGCGACCGGGCTGCGGTTGCCCGCAGCATCGATGGCGACTGCGCTGAGCGTCTCGCTGCCCTGGCCCATGGCTAAGTAATCCGCTGCCACCACGGTGTAGGACCAGCTGCCGCCAGCATCGGCCGCAAGCATCTTGACCTGGCCGCCGAGACTGAGCTCGACCGTGGCGTTCGCCTCGGCGGTGCCGCTGATGACCGCACCGGTCGCCTCGGTCGCGTTGATCACGTCGTTGCCGGCAACCAGGGCGAAAGTCGGCGCGGCCGGGACCGAAGCGTCCACCACCACCTGCGTGCTCGCGCTGCCGGTGTTGCCGTCCGCGCTGCTGACCGTGGCCTGGACCGCGTAGGACGCATCGCTGATCGCGCGCAGTATGGTCGAGGGCACGGTCACCGACCAGGTGCCATTGCTGACCACCACGCTGAACTGCACGCCCGCGAAGTCGAGGGTGAGGGTCTGGCCATCGGCATTGGTTGCCGTACCGGTGACGACTATCCCCGTCGCCGCCTCGGTGGTGTTGACCACGTTGTCGCCCGCAATCGGCGTGATGATCGACACAACCGGCAAGGTGGTCTCAACCGAGACGCTCTCGCCGATGGACGCACCGAGATCGCCGATGCTCAGGCTGCCGAGCCCGGTGATCTTGAGGGTGCCCACGCCGTCGATGGTACGTCCCGCCACTTGATCGGCGCTGAGGGTGAGCACTGCGCCTTCAACCAGCGTGATCGAGAAGTCTGCCAGCTCGGCGCCGGTGAGATCCGAATCAGCTGCGACCTCGATACTGCGCGAGCCACTGACGAGCAGGCGCGACAGATCCACGCTGGCATCGACATCGGTCAGCGTGACATTGCCCGCGCCGAACACGAACACGTTGTCGAGCGTCGCCGCACTGGTCTTGAGCGTCACCCCCCCGGCAACCACGACCTGGAAGCCGTCGCCGAGCGAGCCGCTGAAGGTGATGTTCTCCAGCACCTCAACCAGCTTGGCGCCCGACACGACAATCCCGTCGAGATCGGCGGTCGCGCTCAGGCCGATGACGGTGACGCTGCCGGCCCCGGTGACCACGATGCCGCTCAGTTGCCCTGCAGTCGCGGTGAGCCCGCTGCCGGAGGTCACTGCAACCGAGAAGTCATCCGGCACGGAGAAGGCGCTCGCGAGCTGGACGTTACCGTCGATCTGCAAGAGCTTGGTGCCAGTGATGTCGATCTTGCCAAGGTCCGGGTTCGCCGCCGACGTCAGGCCGGTGACCACGATGTTGCCATCCCCGCTCACCGTCACGCCGCTCAGACGCGATGCGGTCGCAGTGAGCGTCGCCGAGGCGGCGATCTCGACGCTGAAGCCACCGAAGCTCCCGGCGAAGGCGAGATCGCCCGTCACCGTCGCAGTCTTGGCGCCCGTCACCGAGATGCCAGAGAGGTCGGTAGATGCGCCGAGTGCAGTCACGGTGACGCCACCCGCACCACCGATCAGCCTGCCGCTTGCCTGTCCTGCACTCAAGGTGAGCACCGCCTCGGCGCCCACCTCGAGCGAGAACGCTCCGAGGTTCACATTGGTGTAGTCGACGCTCTGCGAGACCAGCACCTGCTTGGCGCCGGTCACCAGGATGTTGCTGAGATCGTCGCCGCTCTCCACCCCTGTCAAGGTCACCTCGCCGGTGCCGAGCACCCGGGCGCCGTTGAGTGCCTCGAGCGTGGTGGTCAGCGTGGTGCCACTGCCGACAACGGTGACCGTAAAGCCCCCTGCAAGACGACCGCCCAAGAACGAGGTGTCAGCGCTAACCGTCGCGACCTTGCCGCCCGTGTTGCTCAGACCGCTCAGATCGGCGCCCTCGACGAGGCTGGTGATCGAGACTCGACCAAGACCGCTGACATCAACGCCATCGAGCCTGTCAGCGGTGGTGGTCAGCGTACGCGAGCCGGCTACCACCACGTCGAAGCTGCCGAACTTGCCGCTGAAGACGAGGTTACTGCCGATGTTGGCAAGCTTGGCGCCGGTAACCGCAACACCGGACAGATCAGCACTGGCAGTCAGGCTGTTGACTGTCACCGCACCGTCGCCGGTGATCGCGCGACCACTTACCGCCGCGGCAGCCACCGTCAGCACCGTGCCGGCTCCAGTCACCAGGATCTGATCCACGCCACCGAAGTTGCCGGTGAAAACGGCGCTACCGTCAAATTCAGCGGTCACACCAAGCGTCGTTGCAAGACCACTGAAGTCTGCTGCCGGCGTGGCGTCCACATCCTTGACCACCACCACGCCCTCTCCACTGAGCGCACGACCATTGACCTGCGCAGCAGTGACCGTGAACGTGCCGGTCGATGCGACATCGACCGCGAAGCGGCCGAGCCCCGCAGCAGTGCTGCCATCGAGCGTGCCCGCCACCAGCAGCGTCGTCGGCGCAAGAATTCCACTGAAGTCGATCCCCGCGAGCGTGGACACGTCTGCCCCCGCCACCACCGTGACCGTGCCGGTTCCGGCGATGTCCGCCCCGTCCGCCTGCGCGACGGTCATCGTCACCTTGCCGCCACTGCCCAAGGTGAGTTGCTTGTCCGCCCCCGTCACCAACACGACGGCAGTGTCCGAAAGGTCGATCTCCTGGTTCAGCGTAATCGCGTCGCCCAGAGTGATCTTCTGCACCGTGGTGCTCCCGGCCGCCGTCACCAACTGTGCTGCGGTGAACACGGTCACCTCGGCAGGCGTAAAGCCCGAGCCATCGAAGCCACCATAGGTCGTGAAGCCTCCTTGCCCATCCGCGATCTGGATGATTACGGTTGAGCCTTCCGGCGGCGCCCGGAAATTGTTCGGGTTGTCTGCGTCGTCCGTGTAGCCCGCCGGGAAGCGGATGGTTGGCGGCGTCAGGCCACCCGGGGTGAAGCTGCCAAACTTGTTGAGATCGATGGTTCCTGAGCTCAGGTCACCGACCACCTCGATGACACCGCCACCGACAAGCCCCCCCAACTGACCGCCAAGAACGTCCAGCAAGAGCTGGAGTTGATCCGCCGACAGCACGATCGTCGAGTTGATCTGCAGCGTCTCGATGGTGAGGAAATCGATGCTCGCTGCCGAGATGTCGAGCTTGCCGTTAGCAGACTCGAGAATGTCGACCCCGCCCCCCATCGTGATCTTGCTACCGGCCATCAGCTTGACCGTACGCGAGTCGGGGCCGTCACCGAAGCGAAACTGCACGCGGTCGTTGCCCCCCGCAGTCGAGACATCCACAGCGAACACTGGAACCAAGGGCGACCCGGGGCTACCGAAGTCCAACCCACTGACATCGATCACCAGCGTATTGGCGCCCTCGGTTCCGGTGATCTCCAGCACAGACGCCTGCGCAGGGTCGATCACGAAACGCGAGGTATCGTTCAGGATGAGCGCGGTCAGACCATCGAGCGTGGCCCCGGTCAGGTCGACCGATTGCGTCGACACGCCGCCAAAGTCGGCGGTCGCGATCGATCCGCTCACTTTGAGCTCACCGGCACCGGACACCACACGGGCGTCGACCAGTTCCGCACTCATGCTCAGCTGCACCCCAGCCAATACCGTGACCGCCGCATCGACCGACAGGCTGCCCGCGAAGACCATCGTGGTGTCGACCAGAATCGTTACCCCACCGCTCGCCGTCACGTCGGAGAGGTCGGCTGTCGGGGCGGCATCCAGATCGGTGATCACCACCTTACCGTCGCCGCTGATGCGCTTGCCGCTAGCTTGCGCCGCGGTCAGCGTCAGGGTCTGAGCCGAAGCCACGACGTAGCTGTCAACGCCTGCCAGCGTGGTGTTGCCGCTGAGGTCGAGGTTGGTCTCCACGTAGGCGACCACGTTCGTCACCAAGGAGATGCTCGAGAGGTCGCTGCCTGCCGCCAACGCGAGCACTTCAACCGTACCCTCACCATCGATCGAGACACCCGCGAGCTGCGCTGCGCTGCCCCGCAGGCTGGCGCCTGCCTCGACGGTGAAGGTCGCGGTGCCGAGATCGGCGTCCACAGCGAGGGCCTGGATGCCCTCGCCGTCGACCGTCACGGCGGCATTGCCAAGGCTGCCAGCAAAGGTATCGGTTACACCAGCGGTGGTGGTTGCCACCACCTTGAGCGTGCTCGCCGTGATCGCGGTGAGGTCGGCGGCCAACGCGCCTTCAAGCCCGGTCAGCACCACGGTTCCCGTACCGTCGATCAGCTTGCCGCTGGCGATCGATGCGGTCGTGCTGAAGGTCGCGTCTCCAAGCAGCATGACCTCGGTGCTGCCGAGGTCGCCACTGAAGACGAGATCCGAATCCAAGAGAACCATCGAGCCGCCGTTTGGCGTCACACCGGCCAGGTTGGTCGTCTCACCCAACGCCGTGAGCACCACCGCGCCGTCGCCGCTTACCGTCGCACCGTCGGCCTGCGCCCCCGATAGCGTCAGGGTTCGGCCAGCCGCGACCACGAAACTGTCGACCGATCCAAGATTGCCATTTGCACTGATATCGATGCTGGTGCGCACCATCGCGGTGACCTGCAAGCCGTCGGCCAGGCCCGACAGATCGGTGCCGGCCGCAAGCGCCTCGACATTGACAACCCCTGCGCCAACCACCGTCTTGCCGTTCAGCTGCATCGCCGAGGCCGACAGTGTCGTCCCTGCATCCAGGTCGAAGCTCGCGCTCGCGCCCAGCGACGCGGTCAGCGCAAGCTGCAACTCGCCGTTACCGTCAACCTTGATGTACGCGTTGCCCGCATTGCCGCTGAAGATCACCGGCGTGCCAACCACCGTGGCCAGCGCGGCAGAGATGTCGGACGCGGTGACCTTGGAGAGGTCCGCCGCCGGGCTAGCCTCGAGCGCGGTCAGCACCACGCGACCGCCACCGCCGATGGCTTTGCCGCTGGCGACCGCGGCACTGGTCGTGAAGACCGCGCCATCATTGACGGTCACCGCCACCAACCCGAGCGTCCCGGTGAATTCGAAGCTGCGATCCACGACAGCGCTTGGGCTCGACAGCAGCAACCTGGACAGATCTGCCGACGGGGTCGAGTCAAGATCGGTCACCACGGCCGAACCCAGGCCGGTAATGCTGCGCCCGCTCGCCTGTGCTGCGCTCAGCGTAAGAGCCTTGCCGCTTTCCACGCCAAGCGCCAGTGCACCCAGCATGCTGTTTGCATTCAAGACGCCCGTACCTGTAACGGTGGCGTTGAGCGCCCCGTTACCGATCGTGATGGCAGTGAAGTCGTAGGCCGGGCCATCCGAGGCATCCGTACCCAGCCCAAGCCCGGTCAGCACCACGTTCGCCGCGCCCAGCGCGACGATGTTCTCGCCACTCGCCTGTGCGGCAGTCAAGGTCAGCGAGACGCCGTTCGCCAGGGTAAGGCTGTTCAATGCCTTCAGCGCAGCAGTGCTCGCTGGCGAATAAGCGCTGGCATTGAAGCTGCCCGCATCGATACGGATGTCGTTGCCGGCGACACTGGCATCGACCGCGGCCTGGAGCGTGGTGAAGTTACCACCGCCGTTAGGGTTCACCACGATCGGGCTGACGGCCGTCACGGCGTAGTTTGCCGAGCTTGTCGCAGCCGCCGGGGCGTTGCCCGCCGCGTCGGTCCAATCGGTGCCCACCTGAATCAGGCTCTCTGCATCGCTGAGGTTCTTCGATGCGCGCAAGGTCGCCGTATATCGCGTCGCATCCTGCGCATCCACCGTCAGGTTCTCGAGCACCACGCTGGACGAGCCGAGGCTGATGTCCGCAGCCGTGAAATTCAACGGCGCTTCGCTGAACTTGAAAGTCACCGACGTGCTCTGCCCAAGCGTCAGCGCGGTACTGCCCAAGGTGATGTCCAGGGTGGGCAGTACGGTGTCGATGCTGACCGCACGCGTCGCCGCGGCGCTCTGGTTACCAGCCGCATCGCGCGCGATGGCGCGGATCGTCTCGGCACCCTCGCCCATCGCGCTGAAGTCGTCGCTCACCAGCGTGTAGGTCCAGGCACCCTGCGCGTCGGCCGTGACCGAGCGCACGTTTCCGGCCCCCAACGTGAGCAGCACCTCGGTATTGGCTTCGGCCGTGCCGCTCAAACTGACACCGGCGTCCTTCTCCAAGGCGATGATGAAATCGTTACCCGCCACGACGTTGATCGACGGCACGCTCGGCGCCTTGGTGTCCACCGCCTGGGTGGCGCTAACCTCGACGGCGAGCGGATTGCCGTTGAGGTCAGTCACTGCGCCCTGCGCGACCGAGACGGTGAGGTTGCCCTCATAGTTGGCGGTAGGCGTCACGACCAGGGTAAACAGCTTGCCGGCATCCGCGCCCGTAGCTTCAATGAGCGCGCCACTGGCCGTTCCGCCGACGATGTTGACATCCTCGATCGCGAAACCACTGACCACCTCGGAGAACCGGAAGCTGAAGACGATGTCGCCGCCCGCACTATTCACGGTTGCGCCGAGTTCGTCATCCGTGATGCTCAAAGTGGGTGCAAGCGTATCCACCGCCTGCACATAGTCCGTCGCCGCTGCACTGGCATTGAACGCCACATCGGCCGCCGCACCGGCCGCCACCTTCAGGGTCAGGCTGCCCTGGAGGCCTGCGTCCGGGGTGACTTCGAGCTGGTAAGTTTTCGCATCGACCTGGGTGAAGAGGCCCTTCTCACCGTTTTCGACCTCCACGTCATCAATCGTGAAGCCGCCCACAGGCTCGCTGAACGTGAAGGTGTAGGTGAGCGTGCCATCGGCGATATTCGCGGTGCCAGTGTCGCTGCTGGCGATCCTGACCGTCGGCGCGGTGGAGTCGAGGGTGAAGGTGAATTCGGTGTGTTCGGAGATGTTCCCCGACGTATCCGTCTGACGCACCCACACCGTATTCACCCCCTCGTCGGGTGCGAAGGTGGAGGTCCAGGTAACCCCATCGTCGAGGCTGTACTCGATCGTCGCCGAGGTCTCGCCCGTCACGCTGAGGCTGCCATCGCTAGTGATCTTGTCGGTCGCGCTGCTGCCGGTGTCGTTGACGAGTGCCACGACCGGCGCGTCCGGTGCCCTGGTGTCGATCGCAAGGTTGGCCGTGGCCGCGGTGCCGGTATTGGTCGCCACGTCGGTGTAGGTGTTGGCCAGCGAGACCGCCATGGCGGCGTCCTCGGTGTCCACCGCGGGCGTGTAAACGATGGTGTAGCTGAACGTGCCGTCCCCGTTGTCGCTGGCCGCGCTCAGCGTGCCCAGGGTGCCCGACTCAACCGACAGGTCCGCAGCCGTAAAGTCCTTCACCTCTTCGCTGAAGGTGATGGTCAGCGTCGCCGTCTCCCCACCCTTCAGGGCCGGCTTGTCGCTGGTGATCGTCGCCGTCGGCGCCTTCATGTCCACGGCCTGCACGCTCTGCGTGGCTGCCGTGTTCGGGTTGCCCGCCGCGTCCGTGGCCACCCCGGCGG